>Ga0307372_10002451_pt1 | contig 30649 bp, 27 predicted proteins | sample OX1MG_FD_202533 | JGI IMG/M metagenome (GOLD analysis project Ga0307372, IMG submission 202533) | Soil microbial communities from Risofladan, Vaasa, Finland - OX-1 | ecosystem: Environmental > Terrestrial > Soil > Coastal area > Acid sulfate soil | place: Finland: Risofladan, Vaasa | collected... | reverse complement strand
AACCATCACGCCCAGATCCAACACCTCGTAGTTGTTGCAGCCCAAGACCACGCCGACGATGTTCTTGCCGATGTCATGGACGTCACCCTTGACCGTGGCCAGGACCACGCGGCCCTGGTGCCGGACAACCTGGGACGCCTGATCGAGCATGAATGGCTCGAGGTGGGCGACAGCGCGCTTCATCGCGCGCGCGCTCTTGACCACCTGGGGTAGGAACATCTTGCCCGCCCCGAACAGGTCACCTACCACTTTCATGCCGTCCATCAGGGGCCCCTCAATCACGTCCAGGGGACGGCCGAGCTTGAGCCGGGCCTCCTCGGCGTCGGCCTCGATGAAGTCGTCCACCCCATGTACCAGGGCGTACTCGATCCGGGCCTCAACCCCCTGCTCGCGCCAGCTCAGGTCGCGCTCGCGCGGGCGCCCTGAGCCGGCGCCCCCCGCGGCGAGCGCGAGCAGGCGCTCGGTCGCGTCCGCACGGCGGTTCAGGATCACGTCCTCGACCAGCGTGCGCAGCTCGGGGGAGATGTCCTCGTAAACCGCCAGCTGACCGGCATTGACGATGCCCATGTCAAGACCGGCGGCGATGGCGTGATAAAGGAAGGCGGAGTGCATCGCCTCCCGCACAGCGTCATTGCCGCGAAAGGCGAACGACAAGTTTGAAATGCCGCCCGAGATGTGGACCCCGGGCAGCTGGCGCTTGATCTTGCCCGTGGCCTCGATGAAGGCCTGGGCGTAGCCGGAGTGCTCCTCCATGCCCGTAGCCACGGCCAGCACGTTGGGGTCGAAGATGATGTCCTGGCTCGACAGTCCAGCGCGCTCGGTGAGCAGTTGGTGGGCCCGCTGGCAGATCGCCAGCTTGCGCTCCACGGTGTCGGCCTGCCCGCGCTCGTCAAAGGCCATGACCACCACAGCCGCCCCCAGCTCGCGCACCCGGCGAGCCTGGTCCAAGAACACCTCCTCGCCCTCCTTGAGGCTGATGGAGTTGGCCACGCCCTTGCCCTGGACGCACTTGAGTCCGGCCTCGATGACCGAGAAGCGCGAGCTGTCAACCATGATCGGGATTCGCGCCACCTCGGGCTCGGTGGCCACGAAGTTCAAGAATCTGGTCATCGCCCGCTCCGAGTCGAGTAGGTCGGCATCCATGTTGACGTCGAGGATGTTGGCCCCCCCCCGCACCTGTTCGAGGGCGACGTCGAGGGCGCCGGCGTAGTCCTCGGCCTCGATCAGACGCCGAAAGCGCGCCGACCCGGTCACGTTATTGCGCTCGCCGATCATGACAAAGCCGGAATCGGGGCCGATGGTGAAGGGCTCCAGCCCGCTCAGTCGGGTGGCCGGGGCGATGGTCGGCAGCGAGCGCGGAGCCTGGTTGGCGATCGCCGACTTGATGGCGCGGATGTGTTCGGGGGTGGTGCCGCAACAGCCCCCGACCAGGTTGACCAGCCCGTCGCGCGCGAACTCTCCCACCAGTCGCCCGGTCACCTCCGGGCTCTCGTCGTAACCCCCGAAGGCGTTGGGCAGACCAGCGTTGGGATAGCAGCTGACGTAGGTGGTAGCGACCCGGGCCAGATCGGCCAGGTGGGGGCGGAGCTGGGCGGCGCCGAGCGAGCAGTTGAGGCCCACCACCAGGGGGTGCGCGTGCTCGATGGAAACCCAGAACGCCTCGACGGTCTGACCTGACAGGTTGCGCCCGCTCAGATCGACCACCGTGAGCGATATCACCAGGGGAAGCTCGGGCGCGACCCGGCGCGCGGCCTCGATCGCGGCCTTGGCGTTGAGGGTGTCGAAGGCGGTCTCGATCAGGAGCAGGTCGGCACCCCCGTCGCGCAACCCCCGCACCGCCTCGGCATAACCCTGGCTCATGGCGTCGAAGCTCGACTCGCGATATCCCGGATCGTCGACGCGAGGGGACATCGATAGGGTGACGCTGGTGGGCCCAAGCGAGCCCATGACCAATCGGTCGGGAAAGTCGGCCACCGCCTGGCGGCCGAGCTCCGCCCCCGAGCGGCTGAGCTCATAGGCCAGCTCGGAGAGCCCGTAGTCGGCCTGTGACATCGGGGTGGAATTGAAGGTGTTGGTGGTGATGACGTCCGAACCGGCCTCCAGATAGGCCCGGTGCACCTCGAGGACGGCCTCCGGCCGGGTCAGATTGAGCAGATCCAGGTCTCCTCTGAGGGAGAGGGGATGATCCTTGAATCGGCGGCCGCGGAAGTCGGATTCGGTAAAGCCATGGCGCTGGAGCATGGTTCCCATCGCCCCGTCCAGGAGCGCGATACGCTGCTCCAGGAGCGCGCGCAACCGGGCCTCAGTCGACATCAGCATCTCCTCTCGCCCGGCACCTGGTTGATCACCTCCGGCCGCCGTCGCCACGGGAACGCCAGCCGGGTGCGGCCAAACAGCCAGCGTACCAGGAAGCCGTTCGTACGCCCCGCGGGGCGCGAACTCAAATTCCCGCGTTGCGCAGCAGGGAGACGCTCATGACCAGGCCGATGGCGACCACCGCGGGCCGGATCAGGGGCTGCGGGATGCGGCGGGCCACCATTACCGAGAGCACGCCGCCGACCACGGCGCCCACGATCATGACCAGGGCCGGCAGCCAGACCACGGCGCCGGCGGCGATGAAGGTCACCACGGCGACGCCGTTGATGGCGGTGGCAAGCAGGTTTTTGCGCGCATTGGCGAAGTGGTAGTCGGCCGCGCCCAGGACGCCAAAGGAGGCCAGCATCATGATCCCCAGACCACCTCCGAAGTAGCCCCCATAGATCGCGATCGGGAACTGGACCACGGATACCACCCAGAGCGGTGCCGCCCGCTCCCCGCGCATGTGCGCAATGCGGCCGCCGGCGGCGAAGAGCAGGGTGGCTCCGAGCATCAGGAACGGAACCACGGCTCCGAATAGGTGCTGCGGGGTGTGCAGCAGCAGCACCGCACCGACAAGTCCCCCGACCAGGGAGACGGAGCCGAGAACGAGCACCTCGCGGCGCAGCCCGAGCTCGCGGCGGTAGGCACGGGCCGCGGCCAGAGAGGCCGGCCAGAGCGCGACTGTGTTGGTGGCGTTGGCGTTGACGGGCAGCACGCCGGAGAAGATCAGGGCGGGGAAGGCGACAAAACTGCCTCCGCCAGCCATCCCGTTCAGAATCCCCCCAGCGACGGCCGCGACCAGGAGGAGGGCCAGGCCGAGGGGCTGGTGGTAGCTCACGCGGGTCTCACGGCGCGACCTGAATGTGACTGCTCACGGCCCGTAATCATGGGCGATGGGGGCGGCGGGGGTCAGCGTCCAGCCCGGGGGAAGGCGTTGAGTCGATCCGCGCTAGCGATAGAACGCCGCGCCAAGGGCTCCACCCAAGATCAGGACGGCGATCACGGGCACCCGGCGGGTCGCGATGAGGGCGGCACTGCCGATGACTATGGCGAGGCTGACCACGTCGATGCCGTAGCTTCCGGCCAGCTTCAACACCACCACCGGCACGCTGCCGGTGACCGCCAGGGCGAGGCCGCGCACGAACCCCTGGACCGGTGCGAGCGGGGCGTAGCGGTGATGCACCAGGCCGATCGGAATGACGAGCAGGGGCGGGATCAGAACCGCCACCATGGCCAGGGTCGAACCGGCCAGCCCGAAGATCAGATAGCCCAGCGCGATTACCCACAGTCCGGTGGGCCCGGGCGAGAGCTGACCGATGGCGAGGGCCTCGGCGAAGGTGTGGTCGTTGGCCCAGCCCCGGGCCAGCAGGTCCTGGTGCAGGCTGGCCAGGTTGCCCAGGCCACCCGACGACAGCAGCGACGCCTTCAGCATGAGCCAGAAGAGGAGGGCGGCGTTGATCAAGCGCGCACCTGGGGCGAGCCTCGCAGCGCGACCCCGACCACCACGGCCATGAGGGCACCAGACCCGACCAGCACCAGGTAGATGGGAAGACGGCCACCCATGACCAGGAGGGCAACCGCGCCCACGACCAAAATCGAGGCAAGCAGAACCCAGCGACCCTCCTTGGCGCTGGTCTCAAGCAGCGGGGCCAGGATGCGCCAGCTCATGATCAGGTTGCCCCCGGCCGCGGCCATGACCAGGCCGCGTATGGCCCCGGCCACCAGCGCCATGGAGTGCAGTCGGGCGTAGAGGGCGGCCACCGCCACCGTGATCAGAAAGCTAGGCAGGAGGAAGCCGACCAGGGATACGAGCATGCCCCGACGACCGGCCAGGCGGCCTCCGGTGAGGATGGCGAGCGCGATCAGATTGATGCCGGGCACGACCTGGCAGAGCCCTAGGACCTCAGCCCAGCCCTGAGGCGTCAACCAGTCGCGCTTTTGGACCAGCTCGGCGTAGGCGTAGATCTGGACTGCCGGGCCGCCCCCGAACGACTGCAGCCCCACCCGTGCCCAGAGCAGGAAGAGAAGTCTGGGAGAGGGTTCCTGATTCACCGCTGCCCATTCTGCCCGGTGGGCGCCCGCGCCGCGGCCGCAGCCCCGCGGCCGCAGCCCCGCGTCTTGACGCGGGGGAGGTGGCGGGGGATGCTCGTGGGGTGACCCCCACCCCTGGCCCGCGAATCGACCTGCTGGATTTGGGGGCCGCGATATCGGGCGAGGAACGCCAGACGCAACAGACCGTGCGCCAGTTCGTGCAACGCCGGGTCATCCCCCACATCGCGGACTGGTACGAGGCCGGGCGTTTCCCGCGCGAGCTCGTCGCGGAGTTGGGCGAGCTCGGCCTTCTGGGCATGCAGCTCGAGGGTTACGGATGCGCGCATTTAGGTCCCACCGCGCACGGACTGGCATGTATGGAATTGGAGGCGGGCGATTCCGCGCTGCGCAGCTTCGTCTCCGTGCAGGGCTCGCTGGTCATGTACCCGATCCTGCGTTTCGGATCCGAAGAGCAGCGCCAGCGCTGGCTTCCCGGCCTGGCCCGGGGCGAGGAGGTGGGCTGCTTTGGACTCACCGAGCCCGACGCCGGCAGCGATCCAGGGTCGATGCGCACCAGCGCCCGGCGTCAGGGCGGCGACTGGGTGCTGAACGGGACCAAGCTCTGGATCACCAACGGCTCCATCGCCGATGTCGCGTTGATCTGGGCCCGTACCGAGGACGGCATTCGAGGGTTCCTGGTCCCAACCTCAAGCCCCGGCTTTGAGAGCCGCGACATCGCGCATAAATGGTCCATGCGGGCCTCGGTCACCTCCCAGTTGAGCCTTGTCGATGTTCGCCTACCCGAGTCCTCAGCCCTGCCTGAGGCCCGTGGCCTGCGGGCCGCGCTCGCCTGCCTGGATGAGGCCCGGTTCGGAATCGCCTTCGGCGCCCTGGGGGCGGCGCGCTCGTGTCTTGAATGCGCGCTTGCGCACGCCCTCCAGCGCGCGCAATTCGGACGGCCCATCGCCGCCTTTCAACTCACCCAGAAGAAATTGGTGGACATGAATCTGGCCCTGACCCAGGCCACGCTGCTCGCGCTCCAACTGGGGAGGCTCAAGTCGACCGGCGGCCTGGAGTCGGCCCAGATCTCGCTCGGAAAGCTGGCCAGCGTGCGCGCCGCGCTATTCGTGGCCCAATCCGCGCGCTCAATCCTGGGCGCTAGCGGGGTGACGCTCGAGCCGGGCGTCATGCGCCACCTGGGCAACCTCGAGTCGGTCCTCACCTACGAGGGCACGGATGAGGTCCACACGCTCACCGTGGGCCAGGCCATGACCGGCCTGGGAGCCTTCCGCTAACGCCTGTGGGTGCCCGGCCATAAGCTTAGGGCCGGAGCGCCAAGCTCAGGTCCGGACTTGACGATGGGCTCCCGGCAGGAGTAAAAAGCGGGGATCAAGAGAGGGTTTCCCAGCCCAACGCGTCTCTGCGCGGTTCACGCGAACCCGTTGGGCGCTCGGGCTGGCATTCCGCCCCATGAACGGGGCGGCGGGGGGTGTCACAGTGTCCGACGACGGTACCAACGACGTTTCGACGTCGCCATCCACAACTGCGGGAAGCACGCCTGAGCCTGCTGGCGCGTCTCACAGCGGACGCAACGCGGCCATCGCGGGTGGGGTGGTGGCGGCGGCGGTGGTGGTCGGTGGGGGCGCCTACCTGGCCGAGCACAACGGCCTGCTTCCTGGCGGCCCGCTGTCCATCTCGGTCAACGGCCGAAACCACAATGTGGCGGCCACGCCCAACACACCCCTGCTCTACGTGCTACGCAACGAAGTCGGACTAAAAGGACTTCACTTCGGCTGCGGACTGGCCGAATGTGGGGCCTGCACGGTCCAGCTGGCCGGTCAGGCCGTGCGCTCCTGCCAGACCAAGGTCGGCGACGTGGGCGGCCGCGCCGTGACCACGCTCGAGGGACTCGGCACCGCCGCTCACCCCCATCCCCTGCAGACGGCGTTCATCGAGCAGCAGGCGGCGCAGTGCGGCTACTGCATCAGCGGCATGATCATGGAGGCCGAGGCCTTCCTGCGCTCCAAGCCCAAGCCCACCGCGACCGAGATCAAGACGGCCATGGCTGGACACCTCTGCCGCTGTGGCACCCACTACCGCATCGTCCGCGCCATCCAGTCGGCCGCGGGGACTGTCCCCGCCGGCGCCATCCAGCTCTAGGGGGACAAAGCCGTGATCAAATTAGACAGAATTTCCCCCACCCGGCGACAGTTCCTCAAGGCGACCGGCGGCCTGGTGGTCGCGATCAGCCTTCCCCTGCGCCTGGGCGAGGCGACAGCGCTCGCGGCGGACAGTTCCAGCGGTCCGTTCGGCCCGACCACGGTCCCGGCCAACAAGCTTGACTCCTGGCTCGCAGTGGGCAAGGACGGGTCGGTCACGGTATACACGGGCAAGGTCGAACTGGGCACCGGCACCGCCACCGCCACGCGCCAGATCGTGGCCGATGAGCTCGATGTGCCCTTCGCCAGCACCAGCATCATCCAGGGCATCACGGGCGAGACCGTGGACCAGGGATACACCGCCGGCAGCTTCACCATGCGGACGCAGTGGGCGAGCGGACTTCGCATCTCCGCCGCCACGGCTCGCCAGACCCTTCTCGGCCTGGCGTCGACCAAGCTCGGAGTCCCAGCGGACCAGCTGACGGTCACCGATGGCGTCGTCAGCGTGACCTCGGACTCCACCAAATCGGTCAAGTACGCAGACCTGGTGGGCGGTGTTCAGCTGCCGGGCACGATCAACGCCAAAGCTCCGACCAAGAGCCCCAAGCAATACAAGGTGATCGGATACGGGATCGCCCGCCAGGACATCCCGGACAAGGTCATGGGGCAGTTCACCTACGTCCAGGATGTGCGCATCCCGGGCATGCTGCACGGACGCGTGGTACGGCCCACCCGTCCCTCGCCGCTGGCCGGTGGCGACACCTCGATCGCAACCGTGATCAAGGGCACGCTGGCCAACGGCACCCTGGGCAGCGTGGATGAGGCGTCGATCAAGAACATTCCGGGCTCGGTCAAGATCGTGACCCACAAGAACTTCGTCGGTGTCGTGGCCGCCCGCGAGGAGGACGCCATCGCCGCCGCTCAGGCCCTCAAGGTGAGCTGGAACGACCCCCAGACCCTGCCCGATCAGGCCACCCTCTACCAGACCCTGCAATCTCCTCAGATGGTCGCCAACACCAAGGTGCTGGCGCTGGCCGGAGACGTCGACAAGGCGATCTCGGGCGCCGCCCAGTCGCTCAGCGCCAGCTACCACTACCCCTACCAGATGCACGCCTCGATCGGCCCCTCCTGCGCCGTGGCCAACGTCCAAAGCGGCCAGGCGGAGATCTGGTCTGGAACCCAGGGCGTCTACCAGCTGCGCTCGGCGCTCGCCACCCTGCTCAGCCTTCAGCCCTCGCAGGTTCGGGTCAACTACGTGGAGGGCTCCGGATGCTACGGATTGAACGGTGCCGACGACGTGTCGCTCAGCGCCGCCCTGCTCTCCCAGGCGGTGGGCAAGCCGGTGCGGCTGCAGTACATGCGCGCCGACGAGATGTCGTGGGAGAACTTCGGCACCCCGATGGTGATCAACGTCCGAGCCGGGCTTGACTCGACCGGACACATCGTGGGCTGGGACTTCCAGAACTGGACCGCCAACCGTGGCAGCCGGCCGGGACCGCCAGGAAACCTGCCCGCGGGGGTGCTGGCCGGCTTTCCCGAGCCCCCCGCGCCAAAATCCCCGCCCGCCAGCCCGCCCCTGGGTGATGACAGCCTGAACGCGGTGCCCTGGTACAACTTTCCGGTTCAGCGCGTACAGGAACACGGGATCTACCAGCCCTGGCTCTTCACCGGTCCGCTGCGCTCTCCGAGCCGGCTCCAGAACACCTTCACCCAGGAGTCGTTCATGGACGAACTGGCGGCACTGGTCAAGATGGACCCGGTCGCCTTCCGCCTCATGCACACCCAGGACCAACGCCTGGTGGCGGTGATCCAGGCCGTGGCCAAGGCTGCGGGATGGGAAACCCGACCATCTCCGGCCCCGGCCCAGAGCGGTACGACCATGACCGGGCGGGGAATCGCCAGCGTCCGCTACGAGGGCAGCTCGGCCTGGGTGGCGGCGGTCGTGTCGGTGGCGGTGGACACCGGTACCGGCATCATCAAGCCCACCATGGTCGCCGTCGCCCACGACTGCGGCGTCGTCATCAACCCCGACGGGCTGCGCAATCAGATCGAGGGCAACGTGGTTCAGGGGCTCAGCCGATCGCTCAAGGAGGAGGTCAAGTTCGACCGCTCCGGAGTCCTCAGCGTGGACTGGACCAGCTATCCCATCATCACCTTTCCTGAGCTCCCCGACGATCTGCGGATCGAGCTCATCGACCGCCCCGAACTTCCCGCGCTGGGGGCCGGTGAGTCCACCATCTCGGTCATGGCCGGAGCCATATCAAACGCGGTGTTCGACGCCACTGGCAAGCGGCTGCGTGAGGCACCCTTCACCCCCGCGCGGGTCAAGGCGGCGCTTTCGGCCTAGTTCAGAGTCATTCCTGGGTGCGGGCCAGCGCGAGCATGGCCTGCATCCAGGCCAGGTCCTGGGTCGGGGTTAGGTCGGCCTGCGAACCCCAGAGGCGACATCGATCCGCGGCCAGCGGCTGCCGCGATTCAAACGCCTGCCCCACCCGGCGCAACAGACAGCTCAGGGTCGAACGAACATCCCCCGGGTCGAGCAGGCGCGCCAGCCAGTCGGCGGCGCGCTCCGGCATGTCGCCCAGGGCGCGCCCGGCCAGCGGGTAGTTGTCACAGAAGACGCGGGCGTATCCGGTGGCGGCGGCGAGGTCCAGACCGGCCAGGGGAAGGAGCTCAAAGGCCAGGGGCGAGAGCAGCAGCTCGGGGTGGCGATCGGAGTGCGCTTCGCCCCCCGACTCCTCCACCAGGCGAACCTCAAGCTCGGCCATGAGGGCGGCCACGTCGGACTCCTGAACCCGGCGTCGCACCGCCGCCCAGTACAGATCCGAGGGTGAGGCGCCGTCCAGCGTCAGGGCTGAAGCAACGATCGCATCCACGGCCGCGCGGGGATCGCCCTGGGCGAGCACGCCCGCCACCTGGGCTAGAACTACGCTTCCCGCGGCTGCCTCGATTTGATCGAGCCGCGCCTCGGGGGGTAGCTCGAGGGTCAACAATCGATGGAAGGACGCGTCCTCGCCCGCCTCCTGCTCCCCTGCCGGCGTTTCCACCGAACCGATGTTACCGGCGCCAGCACTGAGCCAGCAGGCCGGAGCCGGAAGCGGCGCTGAGGGCCTAATCTGCTTTATGGGGCGGCCGCGGCCCGGCCTTAGACGAATTTCCGATCCTTGAGATCAGGGAGGAACGGTGGATCCAAAAGGACAGGCGGCGATGGTGGTGGTGGGAGCGGGTCAGGCCGGAGGCACCGCGGTGGTGACCCTGCGTGAGGAGGGATTCACCGGTCGGGTGATCCTGGTCGGACGTGAGCCCCATCCTCCCTATGGCCGACCGCCGCTGTCCAAGGGCTACCTGAGCGGCGCCGAAGAACCCTGGTGGGTGCGCCCCGATGAGTGGTATGCCGAGAACCAGGTCGAGCGCCTGACCGCGGAGGCGGTCGCCCTCGACCCCTCCCAGCACCGGCTCCAGCTGGCTGACGGCCAGAGCCTGAGCTACGACCGCCTGCTTATCGCCACCGGAGGGCGTAACCGGCCTCTTGAGCTTCCCGGGGCCGGGCTTGCCGGAGTCCATGCTCTGCGCACCGTGGACGAGGCGGACCGACTACGCCAGGCGGCGCGGCGCGGGGACCGGGCGATCGTGATCGGAATGGGCTTCATGGGCTGCGAGCTCAGCGCCGCGCTGGTCCGAGCCGGAGTCCAGGTCACCGCCGTTTTCGGCCAGGCTCAGCCCCTGGAGCGGGTCCTGGGGCCGGAAGTGGGCGCGGCGGTGGCTCGAATCCATGGCCGCCAGGGAGTCAGGCTCTCCGCCCAGGATTCGCTCCAGAGCATCGGCGGCCGGGGCCGGGTCGAATCGGTCGTCACCCGGGCTCTGGGCGAGGTGGCGTGCGAGATGGTGGTGAGCGCGATCGGTATCGAACCCGACCTGAGTGCGCTCACGGGCTCTGGGATCGAGGTGGAGAACGGGATCCTGGTCGATGCGCGCTGCCGGACGAGCTCGGCCGACGTCTTTGCCGCCGGCGACGTTGCCAATCACCTCCATCCCCTCTTCGGCCGGCTCCGGGTTGAGCACTTCAACAACGCCGAGAAGCAGGCTCGCTGCGCGGCGCTCAACATGCTCGGCCGCGATCAGGTCTATGACTATCTCCACACCTTCTGGTCGGACCAGTACGAGCACAAGCTCGAATACGTCGGCTATGCCGAGAGCTGGGATCGCTTCGTGGTCCGGGGCGATCTGGAGGAGCCTCGCTTCATCGGCTTTTATCTAAAGCAGGGGCGCCTCCTGGCCGCGGTCGGGCTCGATCGAGGAGGGGACCCCGAGATGGACCCCGAGGAGGAGATGGCGGTCTGCGCCGCCCTGGTCTCCGCGGGGGCGACGCCCGAGCCCGAGCAGCTGGCGGACCAGACGGTCGATCTGCGCTCGCTCCTGCCCGGTTCGAGCGGCGGCTGATCCAGGGGCGTTTCAGCTCGAGCTGCCCGAGATGGTCACGAGCTGGAAGGCGCCGTCGACCCAGAGCAGCTGGGCCTGATATCCGCCGCTCACCCGCTGACCGCGCGCTGTCGCCATGGCGTACGGCCCACTGACCGTGTAGATCCCGTTCGCAGCCCCATACGTGACGTGGGCCACGCTGGGAGACCTGGGGAGCAGGGTCCAGGTCACCCCGCTGCCTGGGGCGAGGATCGAAGCGCCGGCCTGGGGGCAGTCGGGCGGGTCAACCGTGGTCGCTCCTGCGCACGCGACCAGCCCCGCCGCGGCCGCCGCGAGGGCGGCGGTGTCGCTGGCCTGCTCCGGCCTGGGAGGGGGCGCCGGATCGGAGGCGGGGACCAGAGTTGCGAGGGTGACCACGCCCGCGGGCAGGGTCAGGGAGGCGCTGAAGGCGCCGGTGGAGGCCAGATGGTGGACCCCCGGGGAGCCCGGGAGCGTATAGCTCAGGATCATCTGGAACCGGCCCCGAGCCAGCCATTGGCCGGACGGGGATAGGTCCAAAAGCAGGTCCTGGGCGGGATCGCCCGCCAGCGACCAGCGCACCACGCTCGCCAAACCCGGCAGCAGGGCGAATTGGGGACATCCGGCCGGGGTGGGCGATGAGATCTGGGTGCAGTTCTCGAACGCTTGGCGCACCGCCGCCTCGAGTGCGACCTGGGCAGGGGCCCGAAGCCGTGGCACCAGTTGCGGTTGAGCGCCCGCCGCCGAGGGCCGCACCAGGGTACTGACGCTCAGCGTCCTGGGACCGCCAACCGCCTGCACGCGGTGGAGCAGGGGCAGGACCGCGATCCGGTTCCCAGCCCCAGGGGTGGGGACAGCCAACCCGTCGACCGTCAGATGGTCATACCCAGAGGGGAGCACCAGGCTCAGATAGAGCGGCTGCAGACGGATCCGCCAGTCGGGCTCGGGCGCATACCAGGGCGCGACATTGCGCAGGGTGCCGGATTCCAGAAGCCGGCCTCCGGTGCCCTGAGCCAGGCTGGCCGAAAGCGCCGAGGGCGAGAGCAGGGCGGCATCCGTCGACACCGAGGGGGACGCGATCTGGATCAGTTGCCAGGCCGCCTGGGCCCGCCCGTGGGCCAGATCGTAGGCCAGCAGGCGCGGCACCTGGGAGGCATCCCCGGCGGCGCCGTCCCTCGCCGCCAGAGCCAGGCTGAGCAGGATCAGGCCCGCCAGCAGGGCCAGGGCTCGCAGCCGCGTCAGGCTCCAGGGCCGCGCTGGTGCGAGGCCAGGGGAGGGGCTCAAAGCAGTGATCCTCCGGCGGACTCGATCGCGCGCGCACGGACCATGGCCGCCTGATCGGCTCGACCGCGCTCGAGGTGGGCCCGGACCAGAAGCGACGACAATTCGCCCGCGCTCGACTCCCAGATCAAAGATTCTTCGAGCAGAGCCGCGGCCTGATCCGATCTGCCCCGGGTCAGGAGGTGGTCGGCCAGGGCCAAGACCAGATCCGAACAGGCGGCATGGCTGCTAAGGCGCACCTCTTCGAGCAGCAGAAGTACTCCCCCCTCCGCGCCTCCGACCAGCTCCAGGCCGGCCTCACGGCCGGCCATGAACTCGCCCTTGCCCGCCCGGCCGAGGAGGTCGGCGATATCCCGAGCCAGGCTCTCCTCGATCGGTCGAGGCGCATCCAGGGCTCGCCGGCGCAGGGCGAATATCCGCGCCATGTCGATGTCGAGCTGGTCCGGATCGAGGCGGACCTGGGTGCGCCCGATCTCGATCGGGGCCGCCAGCGTCGGATCCAGGTCGTGCTTTAGATCCCAGAGCTGACCGGTCAGGCGGCGCAGTTGCTCGGCCCGCGCCAGCCCGGGCGACACCTCGTCGGCCAGGGCGGAGCGATCCAGAGCCTGGCCCGGCCGGCTCAGCGCGGTGAGCAGGAGGTGGAGCCAGATGAACGCGAGGGTCGGCTTTTGGAGCAGGCCCGAGGTGAGCTCCCGCTCGGCCTCGAATACACGCAGCCCGCCCAGGGTCAGGACCCGAGGCAGCTCGGGGACCGAGGAAAAGGGGACCGAGGAAGAGGCACGGAGCCTTGAGCGGACTTTGTCCAGCGCTGAGGCGGGGCCAAGACATAGGATCCCCAGGAGCAGCGCCAGGGCCGCGTCCCACGACGCGGCCGGACCTCCGGCGGCGGCCAGGGCCAGGTAGATCGCGAGGTCGAGGCCGAAGAGCGCAGCCTGGAGCAGACGATGCGTGAGGGAGGCCAGTCCGGCCAACGCCACCGCGGCCAGGGCCGGCGCCAGGTACCCGCTGGGCGGCAGCAGAGCCTGCGCCAGGAGCACGACCCAACTGAGCCCGGCGACGACCTCGAGTCGCTCGCCCGGCCAGGCCAGGAACTCCCCTCCGCTCCCCCCGCCCTTCATCACGTCCCTCCGCGCTCCCCGACGCCGGTGGGAGCATAGGACCAAAGGCGGCCTCGCGTCTGCATTAGAGCGTCTCGCTCAGGCTCAGCTCCACCAGCGGCTGGCGCAGCCTTTGCTCACGAGCCAGCATTCGTCGCATCGCCTGACCTGCGCGGAGCGAAAGCCGGCGCTCCAGATAGGCGGGGTCGGAACGCAGAGGCATCGACCTGGCGGCGCGCAGGACCTCGACCACCATCTGCTGGCAGAGGTCATCGTCCGATATGGCTGGCGTCACCTCGCGGTAGCGGCGCAGCCGCCCGATCATCGAGGGAGCCAGGAAATCCAGGAGCGGGCCGGCAGCCCCGGGTTGCCCCGCGCGATAGGCGGTCACCAGCTCCATCAGCCGACGATCGCGGGCGCGCAGCTGCTGCGCGGGTGAGCCGGACCCACCCTGGCGCTGGCCGGCCCCCGCCGGCAACGCCAGGTCGACCGCCAGGTTTCTCCGCATCATCCGATACCTCCTCAGCGCTTGATCGCCAGATCGTCTCGGCGGGCCCTCGGCAGAACCTCGGAGGGCCCTCGGGGGACGGCCCTATCGGCGCGCGGAGGAGGGGCAAATCGGGGTTGAACCTCGCGCCACCATCGCTTTTTCGGGCGCCGCTGGCGGCTCCTCGGGAACCGACGTCGGGCGGTGCAGTGGGAGAGCGTGGATTCTTTCCGGGCCAGGCTTGCCGCAGCGGATTGGGGCGCGGTTGCGCAGCGCCAGCTCGCATCCCTGGCCCGCCAGCTTGTGCCCGGCCGGCCCCAGACCCACGGCAGCAGTCGCTGGGCGCACGCGCGTGAGGCAGGGCGGCTGGGGCGGCGGTCGGTCGCGGGTCGGGAATGGGGGGATGGAATCGTGCTCGGCCGGCTCGGTCGCCATCTGCTCCAAACCCCGGCCGAGGACAACCTGCTCCTCTTGGGGGTCCAGCGCTCGGGCAAGACCTCAAGCGTCATCGTCCCGACCCTGCTCTGCTGGTCGGGGGCGGTGGTCGCGACCTCGACCAAGGAGGAGCTCGTGCGCCTGACCGCGCGCTCACGCCGACGCCGGGGAGCAGTCCACGTCTTCGCCCCGCTCGACCCCGAATCGTCCTGGATTACAGCCGAGGGGGCGGAGCGTGCGCGCTGGAATCCACTCAGCACGGCCACGGATGTCTCGCTCGCAGCCGAGCTGGCGAGCCACTTCACCGCCGCGGAGCGGTCGCGTGCTCTGGACCACTGGCACCTGGCGGCGGCCAACCTGCTCACAGCCCTGATCACGCTCGAGGCCTCCCGCGGCGGCGACATGCGCTCGGTACTCGGCCTTCTGATGCGGTTGTCGTCCCCGCAGTACGCCGCCCTGGCCCTGGGAACGCAGGACGAGACCGTGCGCGACCTGCTCTTGGCCCACGCCCAGACTCCGGAGCGGGAGGCCGCCTCGATCGCATCCACGGCTCGCTCCTGCCTCTCGCTCTGGGTCGACAGCCGTGTCGCTCTGGCCACCTCGGCCGGGGAGGAGCGGCTCGATCTCGACTCGCTTCTGGCCCTGGGCGGCACTCTCTACCTGGTCGCCCCGGCTGAGGAGGCGGAGCGCTGCCGCCCGCTGTTTTCGGCCCTGCTGCACACGCTTCTCCGCACCGCCACCGCTCGCGCCCGGCGCCTGGGCGGGGTGCTCGCCCCGCGCCTGCTGGTGGCCCTCGACGAGGCCGCCAACTTCGCCCGGGTGCCACGACTCAGCGGCTACGCCTCGAGCGGACCTGGGCAGGGGATCCAGCTTCTGCTCGGGTTTCACGACCTGGCCCAGATCGAGCTCGTCTACGGGCGCGAAGCCGCTCGTACGATCTGGAACAACTGTCGAGCGCGACTGCTCCTCCCCGGCCAGGGAGATCTGGGCACGCTCGAGCAGTTCTCGCGCTCGATGGGCGAGGAGACCCGCGTCTACGGATCGGCCCATCGCGGGCGCGGGGTGGAGCAGAGGCTGGGCCACCCGCTCTGCTCGGTGGACGAGCTGCGCCGGATGCCCAGCGCGGTGCTGATCTACGCCGGCGCTCCCCCCGCGCGTCTGCTCACTCGGCGCTGGGACCAGGTCCCTGCGTGGCGAGAGCAGGTTGAGCGCCCCGACCCGGGCGATGGTTCTACGTCGCCAGTTGAAGGAGGTTGAGCCGATGCCACCGACGCAGATCCTGGTCACGCCCGATTTCACCGGTTTGCCCCCGAGCCTGGTGCTTGGTCTGACCCAACTCAGCGACAACTCGGCGGCGCTGCTGACCTTGGTCTCGGGCCTCGGTATCGGGGTCTCGCTGACAGGAATGCTGCTCGCCTCTTGGACCTCCAATCCTCACCTCGGGGAGCGATTCAAGAGCGCCCTCGCGCTCTCGGTGGGAGCGCTCGCGCTGCTCCACCTGGGCGTCCTGGTGGCCAATTACAGCGCCCGGTTGTTCGCCTGAGCGTGGCTGGCGCCAGCCTCGTCCAGCCCATCGTGACCGCACTCGGAGCCTGGTCGGCGGAGGCTGCTGCAGGTGCCCTGAGCTCGCTCTCGGCGGCCCTGGGGCCGGCCGGCGAGCCCGACTACAGCTCGATCGTGCCCTTTTACGACCGCATGCTGGCCATCGCCCTGACCATCAGCGCCACGCTCGTCGCTCTGGCCCTGATGGAGCGCATCCTGGGAGGCGAGGAGGGAGCCGGGGCGGGGGTGCTGCTGCGGGTCCTCGTGTCCACCGTGGGCGCCTGCGCCGGGCTCCCCCTGGTCGCCTACGCGGGGCATCTTGCCGCCCTCCTGGCGGGCACCTGGAGCGGGGACCTGCGGTCGATGGCGGCCAGCCTGACCGCGTTGGCCGGGGCCTACGCGAGGGGCACCGAACCTGCTCTGGACCCTCTGGGATCCGCCCTGGGACTAATCCTCGCCGCGGTGCTGACCACCCTGATGGCCCTTTTGATCCAGGTTGAGATGGCGGCCAGGGCGGCTCTCCTGCTGGTCACAGCCACGTTCGTGCCCTTCGTTGCTAGCCTGTGGATCTGGCCCCGGCTGGCCTCCACCGCGGGCCAGTTGGTGGGCTTCCTGCTCGGCCTGCTGCTCTCCAAATTCGTGATCGCAACCTCGCTCGCGATCGGGTTGCACCTGGTCCTGGAGGACGCGTCCGGCGGTCCCAAGGGGCGCTGGCTGATCACCGGACTGGCCGTGCTGGTGATCTCCGCCTTCTCTCCCGCTCTGCTCGTCGGTGGCCTGCGCTTCGGCCATCCCCGCACGGCCGAGGCGGCCCGCAGCGCCACCCGGGCGGCAATGGGAAGTGGCGTCCGCCACGGTGTCCAGAGATTGTTCAGGGGCACTCTGGAGCGGGTCGGGTCAGGATCGGCGGCGCGGACCCACCAGCGCCGGCCGGGTTCGGACTCTACTCGTCCTCGATCTGAGTGAACATCAGGCTGTCCTGGATGTCATAGAGGGCGTCCATGGCCTTGATGATGGTCCCGCTCTGGCGCGGCTCCTCGGCCTCCTCCAGGTCGGCCTCCTCGATCAGCTGGTCGACCGCCATCATGAGCGCGGACGGGGTCTGGGTCTGGTCGGCCAGGTTCAGCATCTCCAGCTCGTTGAGCAGACGATCGATGTATCGCATCCGATTGCGGCGCGCGTACTTGTACTCCTGAGCCCGACGGTCCCTCTCACTCAGCTGCTTGATCGCGATGCTGGCTTCTTCGATCAACGGTGCGCTCTCCTGGTGGTCGATTTATTGTCACCGCCATTGTCGGGGCGCCCCCGAGCTTTTGTCAAGGCGTATGTGGAATAAACCTGGCGCGAACCCCGGTGCCTGTGCTAACGTCGTCTGCACCCTGCCGGACATGCCATCGCTCACTGGCGGCCGCTCGACCCGCATGGAAGTGCTTGGGCTGCTCCGACGCAAGCACGCGGCGAGCGCGGAGGCGATTTCGTCGGCCCTTGGCATCACTCCCAACGCCGTGCGCCAGCATCTCACCAACCTGGAGCGCGACGGGTTGGTGCGCAGCACCCCCGAACACCACAAGAGGGGACGCCCCTCACTCCTGTTCTCGCTCACCGATCGCGCCGACGCCGAGTTCCCCAAGCGCTACGGTCAGCTCGCGACCATGATCCTGACCGAGATCCGCGAGATCGGAGGACCCGACCTCCTGGACGACGTGGTGGGTCGGGTGGCCGCGCGGCACGCCAGGCAGATCGAGCCCATGGTGCGCGGGCTCCCATTCGAGCAGGCAGTCAACCGGATCGTGCAATGGATCCGGCGTTCGGGCACCATGGCTGAGGCCGAGCCCCAGGGGGAGGGCATCATGGTCACCATCCACAACTGCCCCTTCCGCAGCACCGCGCTCAAGTTCCCCCAGATCTGCGGGCTGACCCCGCGCCTGATCCTTCACCTCACCGGAGCCCAGGTCTCTCAATGCGCGTCCATCCATCGCGGCGACCCCCACTGTTCCTTTGTGGTCCAAAACGGCCTTCCCAGCTCCACTCAGCGGCGCTGACGCGCGGGCGCTGGACCGCATCTGTGCCGAGCAGCTGACGCTGCCGGTGGCCTGGCTGATGGAGGCCGCCGGTTGGCAGCTGGCGCGCTGCTGCCGGGGCCGGGGCCGCGTGGCCGTGCTCTGCGGCGGGGGCGGCAACGGCGGCGACGGATTAGCGGCCGCCCGCCACCTCCATGCCTGGGGCGTCCTGGGCCAGGTCGCCTGCAGCGATCAGGACCGACTCGAGGGGGCCGCGCGGGCGGAGCTCGAGGCTCTGCTGCGGCTCGGGGTCGAGGTGGAATCGCGCCCCGATCTGGCCCGTGCGGACTTGGTCCTGGATGCCCTGCTGGGAACGGGCTTGAACCGTCCCCCCGAGGGCCGAATCGAGGAGTGGATCGAACTCGCCGGCACGTCCGGCCTGCCCGTGGTGGCCGCGGATATCCCGAGCGGGCTCGATTCCGACTCGGGTGCCGTGCCGGGGGCGGTGCTGCGGGCGGACGTGACCGTGGCCCTGGCCCTGCCCAAGCTGGGCCTGAGGCTTGGACGCGGCCCCGAGCTCGCGGGGCGGGTCTGGGTGGCTGACATCGGCATCCCAGAGCGGGCCTACGCGCTGGCCGGACTACCCGCGCCGGGCAACGTCTTCGCCGCCGCCGACCTGATCGAATGGGAACCAGCGGGTTGAGGGCGACCGCCGTGGGCTGGGACCGCGGCATCCACCTGCCCGGACCGGGACTCTGGCTTGATCCCCACACCGTGCGTGAACTGGCCTTTGTCAGCCACGCGCACGCCGATCACACCCGGCGCCACCGGCTGGCGCTGATGACGCCGCAGACCCACGACCTGCTGCCCGAGGCACGCCGGCCGCGTCAGGTGCAGCTGGTCGACCTGGGACAGAGCGTCGAGCTGGGCACATCCCGACTCGAGTTCCATGACGCCGGGCATATCCTTGGCTCGGCCATGCTGCTGGTGCGGCAAGAGGGCGAGAGCATGCTCTACAGCGGCGACATGAAGCTGCGCCGAGCCCTGGGGGGTGGGTCCACCTTGGTGCCCGCAGTCCGGGTGCTGATACTGGAGAGCACCTACGGGCGGCCGCAATATCGCTTTCCGGAGCCCGCATCGGTGGTCGGCGCCATCGCCGCCTGGTGCCGGGCGGTGACCGCGGCGGGCATCACCCCCGTGCTCCTGGCCAACGCCCTGGGCAAGGCCCAGGAGCTCATGCTCGCGCTCGCGCCCCACGGGCTCACGTTCGCCCTGGAGAAGCGCTGCGTGCCCTGGACCGAGGGCTATGAGCGATCAGGCATCGTGTTTCCGGACTGGGTTCCGCTCGACCCCGCCCGGGGCACCGGCGAGCGCGTCGTGCTCTGCCCTCCGGCGGGTAAGACCGAGATCAGGCGTCTGGCCCGCGCACGCGTCGCGCTGGTCAGCGGTTGGGCCGAGGATCGGCGCATGCGAACTCGATTCGGGGCCGACGCGTGGTTCGCCTGCTCCGATCACTGCGACTTTGACGAGCTGATCGAGGTCGCGGCAGCGAGCGGAGCAGAGCAGGTGTACACCGTGCACGGCTTCGCCGAAGATTTGGCACGTCATCTTCGACGCCGCGGCATCCGTGCCTCCCAGCTTCAGTCCTCCGAGCAGCTGGAATTGATCTAGCGCGCGGAGTCGACCCGGAGCACTGAGTTCAGGACCGCTTGGCCAGCCGCCATTGGGCAGCCGCTGACCTCCAGAGATGTCAAGCGCACCTTTGAAGGGTCCCTGGAGCTGGACAGGTCGCGGCCGCCAAGCCGGCGGCGGGGAGGGCGCGCAGACCGGGGCCGTCGACGCATCGCCTCGCTAGTCCTCGGCGGGGGGCTCGGGGTCAAAGCGCAGGACCCATCCCGCACGCGCCAGAGCCGCGCGGACCTCCGGCCTTGAGCGCGCCTCAAGGCCCAGGGACCCGAGCAATCGACCAACCCAGTGGGCGGGAGTCAGCTCTGGCCGCAGCTGCAGGCGATGGCGCCGGATGCGTGCGGAGAAGCGCTGGCCGGACGCCACCAGGGCCACCTCGCGAATCGGACCCCGGCCCAGAAAACCGGAACGCCGGACGCGCGCGAAGGGCAGGCGCTCGGCTAGATAGGGCACCAGATGGAGGTCATCTCCCCACCCGACCAGCTCGGCCAGACAGAACGCACAACGCCCATCCCCGAGCAGGGGGGGCGCTCCGCAGACCGTACAGCGCGCGCCTGACCCCGGCATCACTCAGTCGGTGTAACGCCGAATGACCTGGTCCTCGCCCCCCCGCTGCTGCTGGTACAGCGGGCACTTCTCGAAGTCGCGAACGCAGATCGGAGGGCTGTCGGACAGGGCCAGGCGGCGCTTCGAACGGTGATCCACGTGGCAGTCGAAGGTGTAGATGCGAAGCGGCCCACGCCGGACCTTGAGCAATTCCTCCAGGTAGGGACAGCGGCGCACGTATTTAAACTTACCGCGCGCCGTCGCCCCGCCCGCACGTCCGGGCGGGGCGTGGCGTCCGGTCAGTCCCGGGCGTCGCCGCGAAAAACGGGATCGGTCAGGTTCAGGGTGCCGAGCTCTTTCATCAGGGCCCGGAAAGTTCGCATCGACTTGATCATCTTGGGCATACCGGCGTAGACCGCCGACTGCAGGATGACCTCCTGGACCTCGACCGGCGTGGCCCCACAGCGAATCGCGCTCCGGATGTGGTTGGGCAGCTGGACCTGCTCATCGCTGACGCAACACTCGCCGATCACGATCAGAACCCTGGTCTTGTCGTCGAGCAGGCCGCGGTTGTACATGCCGTCGTAGATCCAGGTCAGCCAGCGCTCGGTCCAGTCCTGATCCAGCTGGTCGAACTCGTCGACCAGGCGGAGAAAGAACTCGCCCTGCAGTCGCTGGCCGGTGTCCAACGCCTTGCGGTTGTACCGGCCCCGGAGCTCGGCCAGCCGCGTCTCCTTGTCCACGCCTTCGGCCATCTTGGATACCTCCCATGGCGATCGAGCCGCAACATCCACTTCCACCTGATGCGGACGCGGAGACGGCAGGGGACAGGGTAGAACTTGGAGCTGGCGCGGCGCTCAGGCAGGCGCTGAAAGCGCGGCCAGAGTGGAGGCGGGCTCGACGATGTGGTCGATCAGCCCGTACGCGATCGCCTCCTCGGGAGACATGAAGAGATCGCGGTCGGTGTCGCGCTCGACCCTCTCCGCCGGCTGGCCAGTGTGGCTGACGATGAGCCGGTTCAGCTCCTGCTTGATCCGGATCAGCTCGCGGGCATGGATGTCAAGGTCGCTGGCCTGGCCGGCGAGTCCGCGGCCTCCGATCAAGGGCTGGTGGAGGTGGATTCTGGCGTTGGGGAGCGCCATCCGGCGCCCCTTCTGGCCGGCCATCAACAGGATGGTTCCAAAGCTGGCGGCGCGGCCGATGGCGACTGTGGACACCGGCGGCGCCACGTGCTGCATGGTGTCGTAGATGGCAAACCCCGAGGCGACCGAGCCCCCGGGCGAGTTGATGTACATCTGAATCTCGCGCTCGGGGTCCTGGGCGGCCAGAAAGATCAGCTGGGCCACTACCAGGTTCGCCACCACGTGGTCGATGGGCCGGGCGATGAGGATGATGCGGTCGCGAAGGAGGCGCGAGAAGATGTCGAAGCTGCGCTCCCGGCTGCCCTCGTTTTCGACCACGGTCGGGACCCAGTTCCGGGCTGCGGCAGCAGAGGGATTCACGGCCTGATCCTAACCGACCCAGGCCGGAGGCCCGGAGCCGGACTAGCCCTCGGTCGCTCTTGCCTGGTCGCCCTCGATCCAGACTGCGCCCGACTCGGCGTACTCCTTCTTCCAGATCGGGACCGACTCCTTCAGGCGGTCGATACCCCATTTGCAGGCGGCGATGGCGTCGGCTCGATGAGGGGCGGAAGTGGAGACTACAACCGACACGTCGCCGATCTCGAGCCGACCTGACCGATGCGCCATGGCGACCCGGGCTTGCGGCCAGCGCTCCTCGATCTCGCCCGCGATGACCCGCATCTGCTCCTCGACCATGCCGGCATACGCTTCATATTCGAGGTGGGTGACGCGCTCCCCGCGACTCTCGTCCCGCACCACGCCGGAGAAACTGCAGATCGCGCCCGCTCCGGGCCGGGACACCGCCGCCTCGAGGCTGCGCGGATCGAGCTCGTCGGCGGTTAACTGGAAGAGCACGCCCGCCCCGCCCCCTCCGCTCACCGGAGGGATGAATCCGACCTCGTCGCCCTCGGACACCAGGTTCTCCCAGCTGGTGAAGGCCTGGTTCAGAGCGGGACGGACCAGGGTGGTGTCGGGCTCCAGCCCCGGGTGCCGGTCGCGCAGAGCGCGATAGACCTCGGCCACGCTGACCTGACCCAGGTCGAGTTCCTCCTCGGCCGTTCCCGCCTGCTCGCGCAGGCGGGCGAACAACCGGGCTCTGATCATGCCTCGATATTAGGCCGGGCCACGTACACGTGCACCTCGCGCGAGGAGTCGAGGGCGCGCTCGATCGTGCGCCGGGTGCCGCTTGAGGCCCCATCCCAAAACGCAACCAGCAGATCGCAGGCGTCGATCAATCGTTGGTTGCGCTCCGCCGCCGCAGCCTCGTCGCGCACCTCCTCGAACGAGGCACCCAGGGTGCGCACGTGAAGGCCTCGATCCCGGGCGGCGCGGGTGGCGGCCGCGTCCACGCCGCTCGCGCTGCCGGTGACGATCGACGCCCCCGCAGGGAGCGCACGCACGTACTCCACCACCCGCTCGGGCTCGGGAAAGTGCCGACTGCCCACGATCCCGACCCTCATCCTCGCCGCATCAGAGAGCCCGTGGGGGTGGGCAGACGTCCGCTCAGCCCGAGCTCGAGCCGGAGCGGCCGATCTGATTAATGTTGTCGTCGAACATGCGCTTGAGCCGCGCCGCCTGGCGGTCGTAGTCGGCCGGGTCGGCCCAGGCCGCGCGCGGATCGAGCGCTCCGGAGGGCACCTCGGGAATCTGCAGTGGAATCTGGAGCCCGAAAACCTCCTCCCGCCGGGTCTCGACCGAACTCAGCCGGCCCTCGACCACCGCCCGCACTATGGCCCGCGTGTGCTCGATCGAGATCCGCTGACCGACGCCGTGAGGCCCACCCACCCAGCCCGTGTTGAGCATCCAGACCTGGGAACCATGGCGGTGCAGGCGCTCAATCAACATGTCGGCGTACACCGTCGGGGGCAGGACCAAGAAGGGCGAACCGAAGCAGGCGCTGAAGGTGGGCTCGGGGTCGGTCACACCGCGCTCGGTGCCGGCCACCTTGGCCGTGTATCCGCTGAGGAAGAAGTAGCGCACCTGCTCGTCATCGAGCCGCGCCACCGGGGGCAGGACGCCGAAGGCGTCGGCGGACAGGAAGACCACGTTGGCGGGATGTCCGCCGCGCCCCGACGGATCGGCCCCCGGGATGAGGCTCAGCGGATAGGCCGAGCGCGTGTTCTCGGTCCGGCTGTCGTCGTCGTAATTAGGAACTCGGGTGTCGGGGTCGAAGACCACGTTCTCCAGCACGGTGCCGAAGCTTGAGGTGGCAGCGTAGATCTCGGGCTCGGCCGCCTTGGAGATGCGGATGGTCTTGGCGTAGCAGCCGCCCTCAAAGTTGAACACGCCCCGATCCGACCACCCGTGCTCGTCGTCGCCGATCAGATGTCGCGTCGAATCGCTGGACAAGGTCGTCTTACCGGTTCCCGAGAGACCGAAGAAGACGGCCACCTGGCCATCTACGCCGACATTGGCCGAGCAGTGCATGGGCACCACGCCGGCCTCCGGGAGCAGGTAGTTGAGGACGGTGAAGACCGACTTCTTGATCTCGCCGGCGTACGCGGTGCCCCCGATCAGGACCATTCGACGGGCCAGGTTGATGGCCACGAACGTCTCCGAGCGGGTGCCGTCGCGATCGGGCTCGGCGCGCAGCGAGGGCAGGCAGATGACCGTGAAGTCGGGTACAAAGCCCTCGCGCTCGGCGTCGGTGGGCAGGATGAACAAGTTGCGCGCGAACAGACTGTGCCAGGCCATCTCGGTGATCACGCGCACCCGCAGGCGATGCTCTGGATCAGCGCAGGCGAACATGTCCTGGACGTACACCTCATGCCCGTCGATGAAGCCCAGGGTGCGATCCAGGAGACGATCAAATGAGGCAGGGGAGATCGCGCGGTTGGCCTCCCACCAGATCTTGTCGGCCGACTCCGGCTCCTCCACGAAGTGCTTGTCGCGAGGGGATCGTCCGGTGAACTGCCCGGTATTGGCACTCAGCGCGCCGGTGGAGACGATGGCCGCCTCGTGGTTTTGAACCACGTGCTCATAGAGCTCAGCCGGACCCAGGTTGCGCCACACCCGGAACTGGTTGGATACGCCCAGGTGGGTGAGGAACGGCCTCTCTTCAAGCTGCATTTATTCGCATCATACTCGCGTCCCCGCGCAGGTCTAAAAGATCCCGAGGTGGGCGCTTGAGGCGGTGGGGGCGCCTCCACTCAAGAGCGGGGAACCGAGGCCTGATAAGGGCTCAGGAGGCGCGCCGGCGGCGCCGGCGGCCGGAGACGAAGTCATCAACGACGTACTCACCCAGGCGCTCGGGTGAGACGAAGAAGGCGCGACCTCGGTTGACCCGCGCCATCTGGTCCACGAATTCGGTCAGGTAGCGGCTGCGCTCGAGCATGAAGGTGTTGATAACGATGTGGTCACGCGTCACCCGCACGACCTCGCGCATGGTCGCCTGGATGGTGCGAAAGGTGGGCGGATAGGCGAATACGACCCGGCCGTTCTCCAGGTGCGCGGTCGGCTCGCCGTCGGTGATCATGATGATCTGGCGCTGACCGCGGTGGCGGGCGAGGAGCGAGCGCGCGAGCATGAACCCGTGCTGCATGTTGGTTCCGTACACGTAGTCGTTGAGCGAGATGGCGGGCAGGCTCTGGGGCTTCATCTGCACCGCGTGGCTCGAGAACCCGACCACATAGAGGTGGTCGCGGGGGAACTGCGAACGGATCAAAGAATCGAGGGCCATGGCCACCTTCTTGGCCGCCAGAAAGCAGCCGCGCAGGAACATGGAGCGGCTCATGTCGATCATGAGAACCGTCGCCGCCTCGCTCAGATGCTCGCTGCGGTGGACCATGAAGTCGTCCGGCCTCAGGTGCAGGGGAAGCGAGCGACCCTCCCGTTGCAGAGAGGCGAAGAGGGTCTCTTTTAAATCCAGCAGGAAAGGGTCGCCGAACTCGTAGGGCTTGATCTCCTCGCCCGCGTCGACGCCCTGACCGGGATCGCGGGTGGGATGCTGGCCGAGCCGGGAACGCGTGAGCTGGGCGAAAATCTCGCGCAGCGCACCCTGGCCCAGGCGGCGCATACCGCGCGGGGTGAGCTCAAGCTTGGAGCCGTGGCGCTCGAGGTAGCCCGCGCGCTCCAATTCCTCGCTCAGCCGGCGTATGCGCTCGAGTTGACGGCGCGCAGGAAGCCCCAGAATCTCCTCGGCCAGGGCGGCGTCGACGTCGCCGGGCCGGAGCCGGCCGCGCTCCATCTGAGCACCCAATCGGTCCATCGCCTGCAGGCGGTCCATGAGGCCCATCGCCTCCCGCATCGAGGGCGACTCCTGACCGAAGAAGGGATAGGACTCAGAGAGGGCGGAGGGGGGCGCGAGCTGGCTCATGAGGCCGCCCAGGCGGGCCAGCTCGAGGCGCAGGGAGTCATCCTGAAGGAGCTGATCCATCATTCCCTGGAGCTCGGCGCGGGCCTCTGGCGAGAGGCTTCGGAGCAGCGAATCCATCTGCGCCATCTGGCGCTGAAGGTGATCTATCAGTTGGTCCAAGGTCTCGATCTGGGGCGGGAACAGGTCGCCGAACTGGTTTTTGAACTCGGCGAAGTCCGGTTCCCGGCCGGCGGCGCGCTCCTCCAGCATCCGGTTCAAGCTGCGCACCATGTCGCGTATGCGCGGCAGGTCCTCCTGCCGCATGTTCGCCACACCCTGCTTGAGTCCCTGGAAGGCCTGCTCCAGCATCTCGCCCTGGAGTCGGGTCAGGAGCTGTTCGAAGCTCTGACGCGCCTCGTCGTCCATGAATTCGTAATCGCGCAGCGCCTTGACCCGCCCGCCCAGATCGTCGGGCACCCGGTCGAGCTGATCCTGGCGCTGGGCGACGATGCGCTGGAGCAGGGATCGATCGCCTTCAGCGGCTTCGGCGAGGCGCCGCTCCTGGCCGGCACGCTCCATCTCCACCACTTCGTCGAGAGCACGCCGGATCTCCTCCAGGCTCCCGTCCAGGTTGTAACGGGAGAGTTCCTGCTCGCGCCGCTCCCGGAGCTGGGCGAGCAGGTCCTCCATCCCGGCCAGATCCCCGTCCCCCCAGCGCTGGAGCCGCTGCAGGGCGTGGCCGACGTCCCCGAAACTCAAGTAGTCGTCGGCCATCAGGTCCAGGATCTGGTCGGCGTCGAGGTCGTCCACGACCTGGGTGCCGTCCCAGCGCGAATAGCGATACCGGTATCCGCTCATCGGCCCCTCCACCTTACGCCCGCGAGGCCCCGGGCGAGCCTCAGCTCAGATGGTGTCACCGGGCTTGGGGTCGAGCACCTGGACCTGCTCGCCGACCAGTTTGGCGAGCTCGGCCGGGGTGCCCGCCAGGGCGGGGAAGGTGCCGAAGTGCATCGGCACCACCGTCTTGACGCCCAGCAGTTCGACCGCTCGCGCCGCCCTCTGCGGCCCCATCGTGAAGTGACCGCCGATGGGCAGGAAGGCCGCGTCGAGCCGGTCCAGGCTGGCGATCAGGGACATGTCCCCAAAGACGTCAGTGTCCCCGGCGAAGTAGACCGTGAACCCGTTCTCAAACTCGATCACGTATCCGCAGGCCTCTCCCCCGTAGAGGATCTGGTCGCCGTCGCGAATCCCGCAACTGTGGTCGGCGTGAACCATGGTCACCCTGATGCCATCCACGATCTGGGTGCCACCCTTGTTCATGGCCAGGTCGCCCGCGCCGGCGACGCCCTTCGACGCCAGGAACTGTCCGATCTCGAATATGGAGACGATCCGGGGCCGGGTCCGCTGTGCGATCTCGACCGCGTCCCAGATGTGGTCGAAGTGGCCGTGAGTGATGAGCATGAGGTCGAGCTCGGACACCTCCTTGAGCGCGGGAGGGCAGACCGGGTTGTTCATCACCCAGGGGTCGATCAGCACCTTTTTTCCCGCCGCGCTTCGGATCTGCCAGGTCCCATGGCCGAGCCAGGTGAATTTGAGATCAGGGTTCAGGGTCATCACGTTTTCCTCCTATCGGCGAACAGTCGATGCTGCGAGATGACGATGACGTAGATCGCCACTCCCGCCAGCGTCCAGAGGTCGGGAAACGGCAAGGCGCAGGGCTGGCGGGCGTATCCCAAGAGTGCCACGAGCAGGGCGGTGAGCACCATCCAGCGTGAGTGACGGGCGGCCGCCACCGCCACCATCAACAGGACCGGGAGCAGAGCCAGCCACTGATAGGGGTTGACCTCGCCCGGCAGGAGGGCGCCCAGCGCCAGGCCCAGACCCAGACTGTAATCGGGGTCCCACCGACTTCGCCTGGCGGCCCAGACGGCGGCGATCACGATTGCGATCAGGCTCAGATCGCTCCCGATCTGCGCCGCCAGGGGCATCGACCAGGGCAGGCGCTGGAGCTCGATTCCGCCCCGGACCGGAAGCGCCACGGCCTGCCCTCCCAGGCCTCGGCCCCAGAGCGTGCGCACGGAGTCGATCGAACAATCGTTGAGGTGTGAGCCAAGGGAGGGAAGAAGCACCCGGCCGACGTAGAACAGCCCCTGCCGAGGCCCGATCAGGGCCAGCCCGAGTCCGCTCCACAGGATCATCGAGAGCGCACTGCTGAGCACCAGCCACACGCGCCTGGGTCCCCCCAGTGGGGCCATGAGGAGGGGATAGAACTTGATCGCCCCCGCCGCGCCGATGGCCAGTCCGGCGAGCCTGGGCCGGCGTTCCACCACCACCAGCGAGACCACTGCGAGGAGGATCAGGAAGCCGCCCACCTGGCCCGCGTCGAGCTCGGCGAAAAGGGGCGGGAAATAGGCCGCGAGGAGCCAGTAGAGGGCGCGAGTCCGGCCCCGGAGGCGCAGGTGGCGGTCGAGCATCCAGAGCGCGACCAGCAGGCAGACCGCGTCGGCCAGAGTCAAGAAGACCACTCCCAGGTGGATCGGGAGGAGCGCGAACGGGGCCGCCAGGAGGGCGGCGAAGGGTGGATAGAGCCAGCCCTGGCCGGGAAGCGGATTGAACCCGGTCCGCGCCAGCTCGGCCGCGGCCCGGCTGTACAGCTGGCCGGGATCGAAGATCAGGGCGCGTCCGGCGGCGAGGGCATTGCGAGCGTCCGGGCGGTCGGGTGCGAGCAGGGAGAGGATCAGTACCCGAAAACCGAAGACGGCGGCCAGCGCCCAGAGCAGCTGGGGGCGGCCCAGCACCGCACCCAGGCGCCGGGCGAGCCCGGGTTGGACGGCCTCAGGTCCCGGCGCGGAGATGCTCGACGAACCCCTCCACCGCCGCCGGCAGCAGACGCCGACGGAGATGGACGATGCTCCACTGACGCCGGATGGGGAATCCGGCCACGTCGAGCTCGACCAGATCTCCCCGCGCCAGCTCCAAGGAGAGGGCATGGCGCGAGATGACCGCCACCCCCAGCCCCCCCTTCACGGCCTGTTTGATGGCGCTGTTGGATCCCAGCTCCATGGCCACGGCAAGCTGGACCCCGGCCGAGCGGGCGAGCGCCTCGACCGCCTCGCGGGTCCCCGAGCCCAGCTCTCGGGTTAGAAACGACTCAGTTTGGAGGTCGGCCAGGCGCAGGCGGTGGCGGCCGGCCAAGGCGTGGTCGGCCGGAACCACCAGGACCAGTTCGTCGTCCATGAACGGGGAGACGGCGAGCTCGGGGTCACGGGCGGGGTCGGAGTAGACGGCGAGATCGATCGCTCCGCTGAGCACCTGCTCCGCCAGCTGCTGGCGGTTCCCGATCTTGAGCGACACCGCCAGGTCCGGGTGGAGGCGCTTGAACGCCCCCAGCGCGGCCGGGATGACGTAGATGCCGACGGTGGTGCTGGCTCCCACCCTCAGGGTGCCGCGCTCCATGCCGCGGAGCCGTTCCATGGCCAGCGTGGCCTCGTCCAGCAAGTTCAGGATGCGGCGCGCGTAATCGTGCAGCACCCGGCCCGCCTCAGTCAGGGTGACGCGCTTGCCAGCGCGATCGAGCAGCGCCACGCCGAGTGCGCTCTCAAGCTCCTTGACCTGATAGGAGACGCTGGGCTGAGTCAGTCCCAAATCCTGGGCGGCGACGCTGAAGCTGAGCTGTGTGGCGACCGCCACGAACGTGCGCAGCTCGTTGAAAGTGACCTGCCGCTCCACCTTCGGACCGTCCGTCATGGGGCTACGATAGCCCCCTTAATGGAGATTGGAATCGCTCCGGCGGCGGCCGTGGAGATGCCCCGGCATCCCCGCACCTGGAGCTCGGAGGCTTAGAGCATGGCGACCCCCAAGCGCGGTCGGATGAGCCCGGTTCGGCGCCGAACGCCAGCGGTGAGCGGACTCGAAGCCCCCCAGCTGGAGCCTGCCTCCCTCTCCGAGCAGCGCCTGAACCAGTTCCGCAAGCGCCGCTACGAGGTGCTGCACCAGGAGACCGAGGCCGCCCGGCGGCGGCGCGTCGCGGGCAAGCCAGACGCTCGGGAGCGAATCGAAGCCCTGGTCGACCCCGGCAGCTTCACCGAGATCGACATGTTCGCCACCGCCCGCGCCACCGGGCTCGGGATGGGCGAGCGGCGGGTGGCCGGAGACGGTGTCGTGGTCGGCTTCGGCACCATCCAGGGCCGCGAGGTGGCGCTCTATTCCTACGACCCCTCGGTCCTGGGTGGTTCGCTGGGCGAGGTCACGGCGGAGAAGATCGTCAAGGTCCAAGACCTGGCCCTGCGCAACCGCATCCCCATCATCGGGATCAATGACTCCGGCGGAGCCAGGATTCAGGAAGGGGTGGTGGCGCTGGCCGGATACGCCGACATCTTCTATCGCAACGTGCGCGCCTCGGGCGTGATTCCTCAGCTCAGCATCATCGCCGGGCCCTGCACCGGGGGCGCCGTCTACTCGCCCGCGATCACCGACTTCATCTTCATCGTCGCCAATCAGGGCTACATGTTCATTACCGGACCCGAGGTGGTGAAGGTGACCACGGGCGAGGAGGTGACCTTCGACGAACTGGGTGGCGGCGACGTCCACAACTCCCGTTCCGGGGTGGCGCACTTCCTGGCGGAGGACGAGCCGAACTGCTGGGACGGCGTCCGCCGTCTGCTCTCCTACCTGCCTCAGAACAACTCTGAACGGCCCCCCTTTCGTGCCACCGCGGACGATCCCACGCGGGCCGATCCCGAGCTCCAGAACCTTGTGCCCGACAGTCCCAACCTGCCCTACGACATGCGCGATGTCATCACCCGGGTGCTGGACGACGGCGAGTTCCTCGAGGTGCAGCCGTTCTTCGCCCCCAACATCGTGGTCGGCCTGGGCCGGCTCGGGGGACACGTGGTCGGGGTGGTGGGTAACCAGCCCCGGGTGCTGGCCGGTGCGGTCGACATCCGGGCCTCGGTCAAGGCGGCGCGGTTCATCCGCTTCTGCGACGCCTTCGGCATCGCCATCGTGTCCCTGGTCGACGTCCCCGGGTACCTACCCGGCACGGCCCAGGAGCACGAGGGGATCATTCGCCACGGCGCCAAGCTGCTCTACGCCTATGCCGAGGCGACGGTGCCCAAGCTGACGGTGATCACGCGCAAGAACTACGGCGGCGCCTACTGCGTCATGGCGCCCAAG
>Ga0307372_10002450_pt1 | contig 30659 bp, 33 predicted proteins | sample OX1MG_FD_202533 | JGI IMG/M metagenome (GOLD analysis project Ga0307372, IMG submission 202533) | Soil microbial communities from Risofladan, Vaasa, Finland - OX-1 | ecosystem: Environmental > Terrestrial > Soil > Coastal area > Acid sulfate soil | place: Finland: Risofladan, Vaasa | collected... | reverse complement strand
CTGCGCCTGTTGCTCAGCGTAGTCTGGGATCGGCTTCGCTTCTGGAAGCGTCGCTGACGCCCCAGACCAGCTGGGCTGCCGCCCAGCCGACCCCCTCCTGATGAGCTTCGCTCTCGGGCGGGTGGCGCAAGCGGGCATGCGGAAGGCGCAGATTCGCTGAGGCGCCCAACGCTCGGGAGCAACCGCGGCGCATCGACCCGAACCCTCAGCAAGGGAGGAATTACCGCTCCCGCTCGGACCAAGGGGCGGCGTCCTCCACCAGCCTCCGTTCGGCATCAACGGGGCGGTAGATCGCGGACCGATGCACCACCGTTCTGCACAACGCCGGTTCGACCGAGTCAGACCTCAGCCAGGGACCCTGCCAGCTGCCCGCCGGGGTAGGGCGGAGTCCACCCGAATAGCTCCGCGGCGCCCCCTACCACCCCCGTCCTCCCCACAGTTCAGGCCAGTTCGGGCGGCAAGGTGACACCGCCCCAGCAAAGGACCCCATGAGGGGCTGCTGCGGGCCCCGTCGGAGCGAAAAGCTGAGTGACGGCAAGTTTGGCTGTGGGCGTCCGGCGGGCCTTGTGCTCCGGCTGCTCCAGGAGGGCGGGCCGGAGTCCGAGGTTGAGGATTCGTCCCACCGACCAGCTCGCTGCGCTAGCCGGTGACCGCCCTCCCCCACCTGGCCCGTCCGCCTACTATGCTGGCGAGTCCATAGGCCGCCGGACGGGGTGAGCCGGGAGGAGCCACAGATGACCGAGACCGTACTTCTGATCGGGACCAGCAAGGGAGTGGTGGTGGCCCGCAGTGACCAGGCCCGGCGCAGCTGGGAGCTGGAACCGCTGCAGCTGATGATGAGCTCGGTGTACGGGCTGGGGGTCGACCGCCGCCGAGCCACGCCACGTCTCTTCGCGGGCGCCACCAGCGAGCACTGGGGACCCTCGCTCTTCCACTCCGACGACCTGGGCCGGAGCTGGTCCGAGCCGGAGGCCGCCCCGGTGGCCTTTCCGGCCGCCATCGGAGTGTCCCTGATCCGGATCTGGCAGGTGGAGGCGGGGCTGGAGTCCCAGCCGGACCTGATCTATGCCGGGGTCGAGCCCCATGCCCTCTTCCGCTCTCAGGATGGTGGTATCACCTTCGAGCTGGTGGAGGGCCTCTACAACCACCCGCACCAACCGAAGTGGGAACCTGGGGGTGGAGGCGCCTGTTTGCACACGATCGTCCCCCATCCCACCGACCCCAACCGGCTCCTGGTCGCGCTCTCCGCCGGCGGGGTCTACCGCACCTTTGACGGTGGGGCCAGCTGGGAGCCTGGCAACCAGGGAATCCAGGCCTACTGGCTGCCCGAGGACCAGCGGTTTCCGGAATTCGGCCAGTGCGTCCACAAGGTGGGCACCCATCCGGATAAGCCTGACCGGCTGCTGGCTCAGAACCATTTCGGGGTCTATCGCTCCGACAACTACGGCGAAAGCTGGCAGGCGATCGAGCACGGACTGCCCTCGAACTTCGGCTTTCCCCTGCTGGTCCACCCCCACGATCCCGACACCCTTTATCTCTTCCCGCTCCAGGCGGACAGTGAGCGGCTCCCCCCCGACCGACGCTGCCGGGTCTACCGCAGCCGGGATGCCGGCGACAGCTGGGAGGGGCTGACCACCGGATTACCGCAGTCCGGCTACCACGCCATCGTGTTGCGGGACGCCCTCTGCACCGACCGGGCCGACCAGGCGGGGATCTACTTCGGGACCAGGGATGGCGAGGTGTACTGGAGCCTCGACGACGGGGACTCCTGGGAGCTTCTGGCCAGCCACCTCCCCGACGTGCTGGCGGTCCGGGCCGCGGTCGTGGCGTGACCGCCTCCCTGCATCTGCCGGCGGTACTGCGCCCCTCCGCCGACGGTCAGGGGGAGGTCCCGGTCCAGGCCGGCACGGTGGGCGGAGCGCTGGACGAGCTGGCCCGGAGCTGGCCCCAGCTCGAGCGCAGGCTCCGAGATGAGCAGGGAACACTCCGCCGCCACATTCGGATCTACCTGGAGGACACCGACATCGCCGACCTCCAGGGATTGGCGACCCCCCTCCGGGCGGGGTCCCGCGTCCATATCATTCCGATGGTTTCAGGAGGCTGACCCCCTCCCCGGGATGGTTCGGGGAGGCCTGCCTCGCCACGCTCCCGAGGGTCCACCGGCCGTACTCTGCCCGTGAGCCCCACCGACGCGATGGAGACCGCCCCGGGCTGAGCAAGGCGGGGCAGCTGCCGTGCTCGGCCGGGTACCCGAGTCCGGGCCGGGGAGCGGGCCGGGAACCGGACCGGTCGCGCCCGCGTCTTCAGAGCAAACTCACCCGTCTGGGAGGTAGCTCATGTTCCGGCCCCGCTCCTTGCTGCTGACAATCCCCGTCGTGGCCGCCCTGGCCACCTTACTCACCGTTCCGGCGCTGGCCTGCGGCGCTCTGGTCGCGCCCAATGGCGCGGTGCGGCTGAGCCAGACAACCACCCTGGTCAGCTGGCAGAACGGCGTGGAGCGCTACCTCACCAGCTTCGCCTACCAGGGCAAGGTCAAGAAGCTGGGCTGGATCGTGCCGCTCCCGGCCGCGCCGGTGGGCATCACCGAGGGCGGGGCCTGGACACTGCAGCGGCTGGAGCTCGAGTTCCACCCGGTACACCTGGAGGCGCTGGGTGCCGTCGCCGCACCTGCCCGCAAGGCGGTGGTCGTCGAGCGGGCTCAGGTCGGCGCGCTCGGGATCACCGTGATCCGCGGCAGCGGAGATCAGATCCTGGCCTGGTGCCGAGCCAACGGCTTCGACGTCGAGGGGGTGGTTGGGCGTCACCTGGTGCGCTACGCCGCCGGTAGTCCCTATTTCATGGCGGCTCGCTACAACCTGGCGGCGGCGCGCCAGCATCACCTCACCAGCGGCGACGGCACTCCGGTGCTGCTGACCTTCCGCACCGGGCACCTGTGGGTCCCCCTCGAGGTGCTGGCCGACGACCGCCAGCCGGTCCGGGCCGACATCTTCCTGCTCACCAGCTCGCCCCTTTCGGTCTCGACCACGCTCGGGCTGGAGCAGCTGAAGCTGGGGGCCCAGCTGCCCGGCGCGGCGGGACTGCGGCTGACCGGCTCGGAGCCGATGAATCCGGGGCTGCACCATGACCTGGCCAGTGACCGCCACATGAGCTGGGTACCCGGGAACGGCTGGGTCAGCTACCTGACCCTTCGCGCCCCCGGGACCGCGGTCAACTACGACCTGGCGCTCACCACCACCGACCAGCTCCGCCTGGTGCCCTTCGGCACCCCGCCGAGCGCGGCGGCGACCACCGCCCGGCTGGTCACGGATCCCGCCCCGGGACCGTCCTGGTTGGCCGCGGCGCCCGCGCTGCTGCTGACCCTGGCCGGGCTGGCCTGGGTGCTCCGGCGTCGGCCCAGGATGACCCGGGAGGCCAGCTCCGATGACGAGTGAGGCCCAGCGCGACCCTACCCCAGCAGGAGGTGGTAGGCGCCTCCTGGACAAGTGAGCCGGGTCGCTCGCAGGGAGCAAATCCCCGCCCATGGACGGTTGCTCAGCGGGAGTGGGAGCGTCGATTGCCCCGGGTGAGATGCCGCTGAGGGGTGGACCTTCGGCTCCGAGCCGACCGGTGCCGGCAGGGAGAGTGGCGCCCAATCCTTTTGGGTGTTGCCAGCCTGCCGGAGAGGTCCGCCCGACCTCCTCGTCCCTCGACCTCCAGCGCCTGCCCCCAACCCCTCCCCGTCCCTCCCGAAGTCTCGGCGGAGCTTGGCTGGGACCCATTTGGCCCGCCGAGCTCGGACCGGGCTCGCTCGCCTGACACCAGCCCAAGCGGTAACCGGCGATAAGAGGCGCAAGCATCGCCGGACTACCTCTAGGGCAGGCTCCCCGCCTCGCGAACGAGCACCACCGCCTGCACTCGATCACGCTAGTCGAGCTTCATCAGGATGTGGCCGAAATGGGTCTTGACGGTGGAGGCGCCGAGGTGAAGGTGGTCGGCCCCACCCCGCAGACGCCGGGAATGGCGGCGGCCGCCGCGTGCACAGTCAGCGGCAGGAGAGCGACGCAACACCGATAAAGGAGGTCGCGGTGGGATTGGAGGACCTACGAAGGTGGGGCGGGTTTGCGGCCGGAATGGGCACTTAGGAAGAATTACCGATATTACCCTGATTCCCCGTTATCGCGAATGAGCCAGTTTAGAGAATATATTCTGGTAGAGTGCAATTCGTGATAGCCAAAAATGCGCCTCCACCGGAAGACGAACTCATCGACCGGGCGATTGCCTGGCTGAACCAACGTCTCCCGCCCGGATGGGCGGTGGAAAGTTCGGTCCGCCAAGTGCCGAGCCCGGATCCGCTGGCCGCGGCGACCCGGATCGATGCGGCGGTCGATCTCCGATCCACCAATGGCATGTTCACCACCATCGCCGTGGAGGCAAGGCGATCGTTCGCACCCAGAGACGCGGAGCGCCTCCTGGCCGGGCTTCCGGGCACGGTTCGGGGTCTAGCTCCGCACATCCCCATCCTGGTCATCGCTCCTTGGTTGAGCGCCAGCTCCCAGGCGCTGCTGACTCGTCAGGGCATCAGCTTTCTCGACCTAACCGGCAACGCATCGATCAAGCTCGACAGCCCCACGCTCTACCTGAGCAGCCAAGGGGCCGCTCGTGACCCCGCTCCGCTGCCGCGCGGGCAGACCCGCGGGCGGGGACCCAGGGCCGCCCGACTGATCCGCCTGCTCGTCGACGTGGCTCCCCCGTTCGGGGTGATCCAGGCCGCAGCCGCGTGCCAGCTCGCGCCGGGCTATGTCTCGCGTCTGCTCGATGCCCTCGACCGCGAGGGACTGCTTGACCGATCCCGGGGAGGCGGTGTCGTCCGGGTGGACATCGAGGGTCTGCTCCGGCGCTGGGCCCAGAGCTACCAGGTCTTCCGCAACAATGTCGCGTCGCACTTCGTCGCGCCCCAGGGACCGGAGCACGCCCTCAGTCAGTTGGCCCGCCAGGAGCCGGGCTCGAACTTCGTCGTCACCGGCTCCTTCGCCGCGGTTCAGCTCGCTCCCGTGGCGGCCCCCGCCTTGCTGGTGGGGTACTGCGACGACATTCCTCGCGCCCGCGAGGCGCAGGGACTGCTGCCATCTGACCGCGGCGCCAACGTGATCCTGCTCCAGCCGTTTGACCCCGTCGTCTTCGACCGAACCAGCAGGCAGGGATCGATCACCTATGCGGCTCCCTCCCAGGTCGCAGTTGACTGTCTGACCGGGAATGGCCGCATGCCTTCTGAAGGCGACGCCCTGATCGACTGGATGGTCCAAAACGAGGCGAAGTGGCGGCTACCCGGGCTGGCCAGTGTGCTGCCCGGGTTGGCGGAGTAGGGCCATCGATGGACCGGGAAACCTCGCGCAGTCAGCTGTACGTGGCGGCGAGAAAGGTGCTGCTCGACGCTCTCCGCGCTCTCGAGGCGCATGGCCAGGCCGTCATCCTCTGTGGAGCTCAGGCGGTGTACCTGCGCACCGGTGAGGCCGACTTGGCTATCGCTCCCTACACCGCGGATGGGGATCTGGCCTTGGATCCATCCCTGCTCCGTGACCTCCCCCGGCTGGAGGTGGCCATGGGTGAAGCCAACTTCACCTTGCGGACTGGCGCTCGCTACCAGCCAGGTTCCTGGGTCGCCCCCGCCGAGGTCGAAGGTGCCACCGTATGGATTCCTGTCGACTTGATCGTTCCCGAGGGCGTCGCAGGCAAAGGGGGCCGGCGGGGGGCACGGCTGGGAGCGCATGGAAATCGCGCCGCCCGCCGAGCGGTCGGACTGGAAGCGGCACTGGCCGATAGATCCCCGATGCAGATCGGCGCCCTCGACCCCTCCGATACCCGCTCGATCGAGACCCTGGTCGCAGGTACTGCCGCGCTCCTGGTGGCCAAGGCGCACAAGCTGCACGATCGGCTCAGTCAGGGCCGGACCGAGAGGCTGGCGGACAAGGACGCCGGAGACGTGGTACGACTGATCCAGGCAACGGTCGCGATCGAGGTTGCGGCGACCATGGCGCGCTTACAGAAGGACCCCATCGCCGGGCCGGTCACCAAGAGCGCCCTGGACTATCTCGACCAGCTCTTCGGACGGCGTGGCGGCACTGGGATCGAGATGGCCGCGCGGGCACTGTTCCCGGCCCTGAGCGGAGACACCATCGAGGTCATCTGCACCTCGTACGTCGCTCAGCTCAGAGATACCCAATAGCTCCGGCCTCGCCCCGGCCCGGCCCAGATGGAGGCTGTTTCGGTAGGTAAAGAGAAGGGGACAGCGATACAGCTGAGCCGGGCGGTCGGGTCCGGTTCCAGGCAGCGATGCTAGAGAAATCGAGTGCAGCCGTCGATCAGACAGCTGACTTTGGGGGAGATTGGCCGTATACACAAGACCGCGCTGCGCCTTGACGACCAGCTGCTGGCTGGGGCTCGGGCGGTGCTGGGGACCAAGTCGGCCACCGAGACCATCCACCAACCCCTGGCTGAGGTGGTGGCCAGCCAGGGACGGGCCCGGCTCTTTCAGCGGCTGCGCAGCCTGGAGGGCCTGGATCTCGCCGACGAGACGGTCATGCGCCAGGCGTGGCGCTAGCCAAGGCCCGCTCCCCGGCCGACCCGTCGGCTCTGGTCCGGGTTCACCTCGATCCGGTGGCCCAGCGGGTGGGGCCACTCTTCCTGGCCGGCGAGGTCGCCGCCGGTGGCATCGTTGACCTGGAGCTTCTCTTCAGCGCTCGGAGCAGCACCGACCACTTCGCCCTCCTCTCTGACTGCCGCAGCCTGCCACGAGTGGAGGGGGGCGATGCGGACCAGCACCACAGTTGAGGATGTCGCGGAGCTCCGCCAGGTCCGGGCGCGGCGCCGCAGTCGGGATAGGGCAGGTCGTCAGCCCAGATCTCTTTGAGCTCGGTTTCAGACCCGGCCCGCGGATCCAGCTTTGACCACCGGAGGGGATGGGCGCTGCTGGCGCGGCGCGGTGGGCACAGGCAGGGCTCCGGCAGGGGCCCTTCGTTGTCCCGCCACCGGCTGGGGAATGTCAGTGAAAGATCTCTCGTCCGCGCAAGGCCTCGGGTTGCGGGTGTTCGAACAGCAGTCTCTCCAGGGCGGTGACCACCTCCCCCAGGGACTCCTGTCGCAGGCTGAACTGGCTGGACGGCAGCAGGATGATGCCGTGGTGGGTGGCGGCCAGGGACAGCGAGTTGGCATGCAACGGTCGGAAGTCGCGGATGTTGTTGGTGACGACCGCCCGCTCCTGGCTCGCTGCCCAGGTGAGCACCGCCGCGTCATCGTGCCCCCGCAGCCCAGCCTCAGCCACCGAGAGCACGTCATGCCCGCGATGCTGCAGCTGCCTGGCGATCTCCGGCGACAGCTGCTCATCGAGGAGCAGCTTCATCGGGAGAGGAGTAATTGCTCGCGCCGGTAGGCCTCGGCGGCTGCCTCCATCAGCTGGCGGTTGTTGGCAATCACGGCATCTACCTGGGCCTGGTGGGCAGCATAGAAACGGACCGCGGCCTCGACCAGCCCGGGCCGCAGGCCCAGGCTCCTGGCGGTTCTGGCAAGGTCGTTGGACTCTTGTTGGAAGACCTCGACCACCTCCCAGACATCGGGTCCCCCGGCCAGGCCGGGGCGGCGCCCGGAGGGCCCGCTGCGGAAGACGATCCCGGGGTACTGGTCCATCTCCAGGCCCTCCTGGACGTAGCGCTCGGCCAGGGCGGTCTTGGGCAGGTGAACCTGGTTGGCCTGTCGCTGGAGCTGATCGAGGACCTCTGCCTTGGTTCTGAAAGTGAGGCTATATCCGATAACGTAAGACGTTGTATCACAGAGCTGTCGAGCCCGGTCGACGCGCACTCACTGACCCTCGGTGCGCTGGCCACCCGGCCCACCGTGGGCGCCCCCAGATATGGAGCGTTGTTCCGGGCGGCGGCGTGACCCCGGGGCAGGACCGCCCTACAGCCACCATTGCGCCGGGGTCCTGGAATCCCTGACCGCGATCGGGTCCGCCTGGGCCCGGTGCCGCAAAACGAGCCCAAGCCATCTGCGGCGTCATCAAGAGCGGTCTCAGCCCGCTCCAGGGGGACGGATGCTGAGGGGAGCGGGCTGGTCGAGGGGCTGGGCTGCATTTGCTGGGCTCGCCCACCTTCCGGGGGCGGCGCGGGAGTCGGGTTGGCCGGGGAGATCAGCCCGGCCGCTGCCGGCTGATGGGCGGGCCCGCCGGTCCAGCTCCCCGAGCTCGGGAAGATCGGCCTCGCTCTCCCTCTCCCCTCCCCTTCTCCCCTCCCCTGAGCTTGCCGCAACTCGCCCCAGGGGGCGAGTCGCGGCAAGCGGGAAGTTGGGGCGGCTCAGCAACCCCGGGCCCCCTCCCCTTGGTCCAATCCCCGGCCCTTGCTGGACAATGGCCGAATGGAGATCTCCCTCAGCCTGGACCCCGCCCAGGGGCTCAGCCAGAAGGACGAGCTGGAGTGCATCGCGCTCGGGGCTGAGCTCGGGTACAGCTCCGCCTGGACCCCGAGCGGCGGGGATGGGGCCGCCTTTGACCGCTGCCTAGCGTGGCACCAAGCAACCGGTCTGCCCACCGGGATCGCGGTGGTCCCGGCGTCCGCCCAGCCGCCCGAGTTCTATGCCCAAGAGGCGAGCAGGGTCTGGGAGGGCAGCCAGGGCAGATTCGTGCTCGGGGTGGGCTCCGGCCAGCTGGCCCATCCGGTTCGGGAGATGGCCCAGTACCTGGAGGCGCTGCGCCAGCGGCTGCCCCCCGAGCTGCCCATCTATCTGGCGGCGCTGGGCCCGGGGATGCTCCGCTTGGCCGGGGAGCTGGCGGACGGCGTTCTGCTGAACTGGTGCTCCCGGGACCAGGTGGCCATGTCACGCCTCGAGGTGGAGCGGGCCGCGGCCCAGGTCGGGCGGCCCACTCCGCCGCTCGCCGCCTATATCAGGACGGCGGTCGATCCTGATCCCGCGGCCGCCGCCCGGGTGCTGGGGGAGGCGATGCTGGCCTACGCCCTGGGCCCGGGTGCCTATCGGCGGCACTTCGAGCGGATGGGTTTTGCCGATGAACTGGCTGGGCGGGAGAGCTCCTCTGCCCCGCCCAGCCCCCGGATGCTGTCTGCAGTTGGGGCCTGGGGACTGCCGGGTGCCGTGCGCCAGCAGTTCCTCAGGCTGGCCCAGGGGCTGGACCTGGCGATCGTCCGCGTCCTGGTGCGGGAGCCGGGCGACTTTGCGTCGGGCCGCCGGGTGCTCGAGGAGTGCCGCCCGGACTAACCCGGACCGGGGCTGGAATCAGTCGACGGGACCGCCATTCCCGGTGATCACGCTGTTCATCCGGAGCCACCGGAGCGCCCATCTGTTCCCGCGCCTGTAACTGGACCGCCCCTTCCCGGCGAAGGACCACCAGGGCCGGAGAGCCAGAGACGGTGTCGCCGGGATGGCCGCGGTTGTCCCGGGTGAGGAGTAGCCAACTGCGGCCCCTGGACGCGCCGCCCGACCCGGCCCGTCGCCGAGGGTCGGACTACCTGGCAGATTCCGATCCGAGGGTTCTAGCAAACCCCTTCCGGGGCTCCAGACGGGACATGCTAATGTATGAGCATGTTTGACCGGCGGTTGCAGGTCCTGATCGACGACGCCCGCTGGGATCGCCTGGAGCGGGAGGCCTCTCGACGCGGGGTGGCGGTTGCGGTGCTGGTGCGCGAGGCGATCGACCAGCAGATCCCCCAGGATGCCGAGGAGCGGCGCTCGGCCCTGCAGGCGATCCTGGACGCGGAGCCGATGGCGGTGCCCGAGCCGGGGCCACTTCGCGAGGAGCTGGACCAGATCCGGGGCCGGAGGTGATCCTCCTCGACACCACCATCCTGGTCTATGCCCTGGGGGATGAGCACCGACTTCGGGATCCGTCGCGAGCACTTCTGGAGCTGATTCGCGATGGGGTGGTGCGGGCCAGCACCACCGTCGAGGTGATCCAGGAGTTCTGCCATGTCCGGGCCCGGCGGAGGCCTCCAGCCGAGGCCGCCGCGCGGGCCCGGGATTTCGCCAAGGGACTGGCGCCCTTGCTCCGGGTGGAGGAGTCCGAGCTGCTCCTGGGCCTGGACCTCTTCGCGGCCTCGCCTCAGCTCTCGCCCTTCGACGCGGTGCTGGCCGCCACCGCCCTCCATCGCGGCTTGGCCCTGGCCTCGGCGGATCGGGCCTTTGCCGAAGTCAGCGGGCTCTCCCACCTCACCCCCCAAACCGAAGCCTTCCTTGATGCGGCCCGGACCCTCGGCTAGGGTCTAATCCCCAATCCCACCCCCGCCCCCGGATATCTGGCGTTGCGGCGGACAGCGGAGTGAAGCAGGGGCGGGACTGCCTCCCGGTCAACTCTCGTCGCGGGGCTGGAATTTGCTCGACAGTGATGTGTGAGCATGTCTGACAGGCGGCTCCAGGGCTAGTTCGGCGACGCCCGATCGTCCCCTCCGGAGTGGGAAGCCGGCCGGGCCGGAATCTCGGTTGCCGTGCTGTGGCGCGAGGCGATGGACCAGCTGATCGCCCAATCTGGCGAGGAGAGGCGCTCGGCGCTGCTGGCGGTCTTGGCTGCGCCGCCGATGGCGGTCCCCGACCCGAGCAATTCCCAGAGGAACTCGCCGAGATCCGTGCGCGGTACCCGGGGTGATCGTCCTCGACTCCACCGACCTTGGCTATACCGTGGTGGGTCTGACCACCGCCTTCGGCAACCGTCGCGGGTGCTGGTGGAGCTGGTCCGCAATGGGAGCGGTGCGGGTGGGGCCGGGGAGGGCGCCGGTCAGGCTGGACTTGCCACCGGGAGATGCTCCAACTCGGCCGCCTCCAGCAGTCGGCGGTCGTAGGCGACCACGGAGTCGAGGTCTTCCCTTACCGTCAGCGCCGTCGCCAACTGGATCGCATCCAGACTGCGCAAGGAAGTGCTGCCCACCTGAGTTGCCCACTCCACCACCGCCGGGCTTATCGGCACCAGGTCGAGGCCGGCGAGCAACCTGCGGGCCGCGGGTTCGACCTCGGCATCGACCCGGCGGCAGACCCGAACCACCTCGACCACCGAGACCTGACTGGCTAGCTTGGGCTGATCGGCGCGAGCCGAGAGCCACCTGGAGAGCTCCTCACTCTCGGACTCTTGGAACAGCAGCTTCACGAGCGCCGAGGAGTCGAGATAGATCACTGCCGACGCTCATCGCGCAGCTCCTGGAGCGCCTCGGTCGCAGTCGGCCCGCCGTCCGGCAGGGCCCTCCGCCGCGGCAGCGAGAATGGCTGGCTGGCCGCAACCAGGCCGCCTACTTCCAGGAGGCGGTCTCGGGCCGACCGAGCCGGCGTCGGCCCCACCAGCAGGGCGATCAGCTTGCCTCGCTCGGTCACCTCGATCCTCCCACCCGCCTTGACCTCATCCAGGTAGCGGCTGGCGTGCTGGCGCAACTCGCGAACGCCTATCCTCGTCACCTGGCAATAGTAGCACCCCCTGTGCTACCTAGCCATGGGCTCGCCTCAGGAAAGCCGAATAGCGCCGCGCCGCAGCGGTCTCTCGAGCTGGCTCCGGCCCCTCGGCGGCCCCCCGCGCCCCCAGATATGGGTGGTTGGGGCGGGCAAGGGTGAGTCGGAAGGTGGAGCTGGCAGACAGGTGGGCCCAGAGGCGCTGCTCCCGCAGCCCGGGCAAGGCCCGAGCTGGTTGCGTCTTACTGTAAAAAATTAGAGTAAGTTCATGTCGACAGCGTCTGCTGGCCCTCGCTGAGTTCCGGGAGCCGGCGGGCCCGGTCGGCGACGGGCGCGGAAGAACCTCAGCGCTCGCGGTCATCGGGCCTTCCCTTGGACCGGGGTGATAGCCGCCGACTGCGCCACCGGCACTCCACCTAGTCACCCCCTTGAGTGGTGGACCTTCGGGTAGGATGGGTGATCCATCGCGGGCAGGCCCGAATGAGCCCGTACCAGATGACGGAGGGAGGCGACGGACCTTACAGTTGACAGCGGCGGCGTGCGGATCGCATTCCGAGACTTCGGTGGCGAGGGCCAAGCCCTAATCCTCCTTCACGGGCTGGGTGGGACCCTGCTCGACTGGACCGTCATGGCTCCTCTACTCACCGCCCAGCACCACGTGGTCGCGCTCGACCTGCGGGGGCACGGCGAATCCGGCGATGGTGAATGGACGTGGGCGCAGGCCCTTGCCGATGTCGCCGCGGTCGCCGACGTCGTGGGAGCGGTCAACCCAGCGGTCGTGGGTCATTCGCTCGGCGGGATGCTGGCCGGGATGTGGGGCGCGGCCCATCCCGATTGCCCGGGGGTAGTCAACCTGGACGGCCATGGGCGAATGCGGCCGGACCAGTTTGTCGGCCTTGACCCCGCCACCGCCGCCGAGCAGCAGCAGAAGCTGGATGCCTGGTTCGCGGGTTCGTTCGCGGAGCTGGCCGGCCCCCTGCCGGCGGCCAAAGTTGACCAGCTGCTGGCCCAGGAGCGGGCTCTGGCCCTGGAGGCCGGGGCGCCGGAGGACGTCGTCCTGGACTCGGCCATGCGGAGCTTGCGCCAGGAGAACGACCAGACCTGGCTCCGCCCAGATCCCGGCGGATTGGGGGCAGAGATCATGGCCGCCGCTCATCCCTTCGACATGCTGGAGCTGTATGCGCAGGTGCACTGCCCGCTGCTGATTTTCATCGCCAGCAAGCTCTGGGGAACCCGGCCGCCCTGGGTCCAGGAGGCCTGGGCTGCCCAGCGCACCGGCCTGACCCGGGACCTGGCCCTACTCGCCGAGGAGCACCCCAAGGTGCGCATCATTCCGGTTGACGCCAGTCACCTCCTGGTCATCGAGCGTCCCCAGATCGTCGCCGAGGCCATCATCGACTTCCTGGCCGCCCCCCCGGGTTAGCTCTCCGCCCCGGTCAAAGCGAGAACTGGTCTCCCCTCACCGCTCCCTTAGGGCCGGGGTTGTTCTCGAGCCCGGTCCTGGATGGGTCCTCCCCCGGCGCCGCGCTTTAGGGGCGAACTCTCACTCCGCCCCAAGCCCAGACCTCCCATATAGGGAGTTGCGGCGGATGCGGGGGAGGGGAAAGTCGGCCTGTGAAGCTGAGCCGAATCGGCCGCTAGGCCATTAGACGGCGCAAGATCTGCTGGATGGACCGAGACTCCAGCGAGCACCTCATTCGGGCCGCGGCCTTTGAGTTCCTGGACCAACAAACTGTCCGGCACGGCCAGGTTCTTCCCGCGGCCGAGCTCAGGGCAGGTTTCATGTACGAGGGCCGGCGGGTACCCCTGATGGGGCCACAAGGGATATTCAAGCCGGCGGTACTGGAATGGCCGCTGAGCATCACTACGGCGCCCCTCGTGCCCGGTAAGCCGCGCCCCTACGAAGACGAAATTGGGGGCGACCGCTACCTGTACTACCGATACCGCGGACTCGATCCCGAGCACCGTGACAACCGTGGTCTCAGGGACGCCATGCAGCGGAAGCTGCCCCTCGTTTACTTCCATGGCGTTGAACGCGGCCAGTATTACGCGGAATGGCCTGTGTTCATTGTCGGAGATGAGCCAGAACGCCTGACGTTCACTGTGCAGGTAGACGATCCTTTGGCCAGCGACCTAGACCTCGCGGACGAGCTTCCAGACGACGCGAGACGGGCTTATGTGACCCGTCTCGCTAAGCAGCGATTGCATCAGCTAGCCTTTCGGCAGCGCGTGCTGCGCGCCTATCGGGAGTCATGCGCGATGTGTCGCTTGCACCACCGAGATCTCTTAGATGCCGCCCATATCCTTCCCGACACGCATCCCCAAGGTGACCCGGTGACGTCGAATGGACTGGCTCTCTGCAAGCTGCACCACGCTGCGTTCGACCGCAACATCGTGGGGATTCGACCCGACTCTGTGATCGAGGTTCGCGACGACGTGCTGGTTGAAATCGATGGACCGATGCTCCGGCACGGCTTGCAGGACCTCCATGGCCGCCCGCTTCTCGTGGTTCCCCGCGGGGAATCGGATCGTCCCAACGCCAACTTTCTGCGCGACCGCTACCAACTGTTCCGCGCAGCGAGCTGAGTACTAGCGGGCTGGGCTTGCGTTAGTTAGCGATCTAGGAAGCCGAAACCGCGAGCCTAGCGAGACTACCGGCCTTCGGCACCGCAATCCACCCCTCACGTTTGGCCGCGTCGAGCTGGTCTGAAGGGATCGGCTCGCATCCACCCACCGCTGCAGCCCTGGCCACCAAAGCTGCCACGAGAGCATCGGCCGTATTGTCGTCAGCCGCGAGCTGGTCCCGTTGGGACGAATTGAGAACAAGCCACGGGGCTTGATTGAAAAGCTCGGTGAGTAGCTCCTCGAGGTTGCCGCGGTTGGCTAGACCTTTATAGCCTTGGGATCGGACGCCCCAGATGCGGAGAGCAAGTGCCGGGTAGACCTCGACCACCCGCCCATTCCCGGTTCTATCGATCTTCTCCAACAGGCGTGCGGCCCGCATCGCTGGGTAAGCAATGCGGTCCGCTGACACGCTCAGAGGCCAGCCGCGGCGTCTAGCACCGATGGCTCGGTCCGTAGCCCGAAAGGCGAGCTCATGGAGCGACGCAGTTCCGAAGGACTGGCCCCTCGCCTGGCGGGTCACCGCCTGGACAAAGGCCGTCGGCCAACCAAGCGGAACATCGATGCCGATCTTGTCGACGTGCTCATTGACCAAGAGTTGAAAGTCGTTGTCTGTCACGCCCAACTTGAGTTCTAGCACGACGGCTCGCCCAGATTTCCAGTCAAGGCGACATGCCGCGGTTCGTACGGGTTGGCTGCCCACATCGAGTCCGAGCGTGATCATGAGACCTGGAGCGTACTCGTCTGCGCCGACCGTAGAATCCGCGAATGCCGGGCGGCGAGGCAATTCCAGATTGCTCGATCGAGTTCCCCAGCTAGACGACTGCCCCTCGACCTGACTAGAACCGGCCCCGCGCGTCACAATGGACGCCTCTAGATCGCCTCCTGAGGAGGGACACGTGAAGGCGCTGACGATTCACCAGCCTTGGGCAGGCCTCATCGTGGACGGTATAAGGGACGTCGAGAATAGAAGCCAGTGCACGCACGTCCGTGGAAGGATCTGCGTTCACGCCGGTCTCAGACCAGATCTAGGACCCGAAGTTTTGAGGCTCATGCTCAGCCGTCATCAAACCCAATATGGTGCCATCATCGGCACAGTCGAGATCATAGACTGTGTGCGCGACGCGGACTCCCCGTGGGCTCTACCTCACATGTGGCATTGGGTATTAGCGGGCGCACGTCCGCTGCGCACGCCTATCCCCTTCACGGGCCAGCAGGGATTCTTCGAGGTACCGGACAGCTACTTACCGAGGAGTTACCGTGGCTAGCCGCCTCGACGATGCGGCGCGTGATCTGGCGGTGCAGATAGTCCGTTGTCCGATCCTCGTCCAGTGCCTAGAGGTGGGTGGATCTGAACTCCCGTGCGCTGAGGTTGCGACGGGGCCGGGGAGTCCGCACCACGCACACTGGGTCCCCGAACCATGGGTGGGCCACCTCGCCGAGGCGTCACTGCTCTTCGTGAGCTCGAACCCTGCAGGTGGGTCGGATCCGAGCAGTCACCCCGACGACCCAAGTTCCTCATCGTCCGATGAGGTGCTGCTTGACTGTCAGGATGGGGCCTTCGACGAAGGCCAGCTCCCCGGGATCGCAGGGGGGCAATACCTGGTCGGCGTCCACGGGACGCGGGGCAAATCAGTCCACTACTGGGAGTGGGCGAAGAGATGCGCTAGCGAGATACTGCCTCGCGCCCCAGTCCCGGGCCAAGACTACGCCCTCACCGAGGTGGTCCACTGCGGCAGTCCCAGCGAGGACGGCGTCTGGAAGGCGTTGGAAACCTGCGCTACCAAGTACCTCGAACGCGTGCTCCAAACCTCACCCGCCCGTGTTGTGGTGGTAGTCGGTGCCATCGCCAAATTTGCCTTTGCGGAGTACCTCCACGTTGTGGCCTCAGACCATCTCCTAGGCCCGGTCAAGCTGGCCGGCGCAGAGCGCTTGGTCATCGTCGTGCCCCATCCCAACAGCCGAGGAGGCAACGTCCCTCTCAGCCGCCATCTCACGACGGAGCAGCTAGCCCGGGTTCGCAAGGCCAGGGTCGGTTAGCCCCTGCCCGCCGTCGACTACAGACCGCCACATCCCGTCAGTTGCAGCGGGTGCAGTGGAGGGGGAGCAATGCTGGTTCCGTACGATCGCTCGGGAGCTGCTGCGTCTCGTGTGGCGCTCGACGGCCCGGTTGCATAGGATCGGGCGGGAACCGTCGAGCCTGCGCGGGTCTGAATGGTGGCTGAGCTCAGCTGAGCTCAGCATCTCCAGGGTCGAACTTCTCGAGCCGTACGGCTTCCCGTGGCCGGACACCTCGAGCAGTCCGATGGCGGCTGGCAGCTTGACGTCGAGATCGAAGGCGCAACCCTCCTCGCAAAACATGGAATCGGCCAGCGTGTCGAACCGCTCTCGGAACGGAGCTCCGCAACCGCGTAAGGCATAGCCGCTTCATGGACGCAGTAGCGAGAAGGGATGGCGACGCTGCGCTCCCATGGTTTGGCCGAATCTTCAACCGACCCAACTGAGGACACACTTGCGACGGCCAGCGCGGCAGTCGCCCCCGACTCATCTAGCCTCGAGATTCGATCAATAGGCTCCTGTCAAGCGACGCTGCGCGTGAGCGGGTCATGAGTCCCGTTGGAGGGCTCGCAAGCCCGTCGAACGCGAATCGCGCAGTCTGACAGGCCCCGCTAGTCGGAGATCTTGTCCTCGATGCGGAGAGATGACAAAACGTCGACCATGGGCAGAATCACCGGGGCGAGTGCCGCAGTGAGTCGGCGAATACGATCCTCGATCCCCGATTCATCCCCGTCCCTGTCCTCGCCATCAACTGGATTCGTACCGCTCTCTGCGGCGTTCAAGAGTGCCATCCCGATTAGAACGTTGGCGTACATGAACTGACGCTCTAATAGAACAAGGTTGGTGTCCTTCGTCGCATTTTTCTGTGTCGTCTTGAGGTGTCTATTATCAACATTCACGTAAAAGTCAAGCTGGTCACGGTCATCCTCACCGGGCGACCGTACAACACGCAATACGACGTCCTCTGTGAAGTCGTGCGTGTCCCACTGGTTCTCCTTGACCGGAATCACCTCCGGCAGGCTGAGTTTGCTGTTCCCCCCTCGTGCGCCTCTACCCCGGTTGGCAGCCGTCGTCGAGCCACTGCCTCCTCCGTCGCCCCCCCCCTGCGGGACAATTCGCATCTTCACCCGATTGATGAAGGGCTCGACCATGGTGTCGTCACCAACCTCGATCTCAAGTGGGAGTTCGCCGCCAACCTCCAGCTCACTCGGTAGGGCGATATGGAGCACGGCGATGCCTCCCCGGGGCCCATCCATCCGGCAACCGGCGATCGGAGCAGGTGGGTCGAGATCCCGGCGAAAGACCCTCCACTCCCCCTCGTGGAAATCAGGATTGTCCGAGCGGTCGAAGTACGTATTGTCGACGTCCGTCTCAAATTCAATGCGCGGACTACCCCCGTGGTGAGCAGTCCTGTGCAGCTCCTCTCCCTGGTCCTTGTTCCTGAATCGCCAATACGTCGGATAGGACTTGCCTACAAACTGTCCTCCCGTCCCTACTCCTGAGCCCTGCCGCGAGAACGGGGTGGGGATGGAGCCGCCGGTTAGAAAGAGGCGCTCCAGTGTCGGGTCACTCTTGAGTATGTCCTTGAAGGCATCCGCGAGGGGCTGGTTGTCAGCCAAGCGTTCCTCCATCTCCGCCTTTCGGCGAAGGTTTTGCAGCTCCCGCAGCCCCTCGTCCCTCTTGAGCAGATCCTCGAGCTCATCCATGATCTGCTCTGAAATGTCCGTTTCCTTCACGCGGTCGCGACTGTTCATGAAGAGGTCATCACGCGTCATGCTCGATAACTCCGAGCAATCAAGTACCACCAGCAGCTCGTCCGCCAAGTATCCGAGCTTGACGTTCTTTCGCGTGAAAAAGTCCTTAGAGAACGTGGCGTGAGTCTGACCGTTCACGACCATGATGATGGCGCTCCGATCCCGGCGATAGTTCTTGGCTCTTCCTTGCTTGAAGACAAATACCCGAACCTTGATGCGTTGTCCATCAATGTCTATGCTGCTTCGACGAGGGTTCTCAATCGTAGCGTCGAGATTTTCGGCACGGTCCAGGTCCAACCGCACCGTCAGCCCGGTTAGGTTGTTAGAGTAACTTCCGGTGTGACCTCCGTAGTCCCTGCACTCGTACAGGCGGACGGGAAGTGCGAGTTCCGGAAGGGCTTGGTCGAGGCGGCGCAGGAGACCATCACCGCTGGTGATGATGTTGCTCTTACTGCCCTTCCACTTGTACTCATACAGCTTCACGAGTGAGCCGTACTCGGCCATCCGAGCGTAAGCGCCGTGACCAGATGCGTCGTCTACGGGGAAGATTGGCCACTGATCCGCGTCGAACGCTAGAACATTGCCGTCCCGCGCAGTAGCGACTTCTGGCGCTAGGTAGGTGAAGGATGCGTGCTTCTGGTTACCGACCGGAGGCTCGCGCCGCACCACCGTGAAGCCCCACTGGTGTGCTCGTGCCGAAGCGCCCGTGGGTAGCAGTGCCGGGTTTCGGCGAGAAACGACAAGTTGGAATCTGTTGGTCGTGTCGCAGAAGTTCAAAGCGCCAAGGCCGCCCATGTTGTATTTCCCCTGCACGCACGGGATCCGCAACTTGTTGGACCGATTGAGCGACATAAAGGTGTCCGGCTGCGAATCGGGCATCTGCCCCTCCCCCGCGTCGGCGACGGTGAGAGATGGCGAGCCGGTCTCAGGCTTGTGTCCAGTCGCCGCTACCGTGATGAGGAGGCTTTCGGCCAGAGTCTTCGCCTTGTCCCAATTCACGATCTGCCCGTTCCGCTCCAGCCCGTCACCATAGAAGCGAGAGACGGCCTCGCGAACACTTTTAGGTGCGTCTTGACCTGTGGGGTCGATTCCGGCCATGAGGCAGGCGTTGGTCACACGGGCATCGATGCTGTTAACGAGCTTCTCCGCAAGAGAAGCGATTGGCTCAGCCTGCTGGTTTCCCACCTGGGAGTAGTTATTTTCCGTGTCCCCAATGTACCTCCACAGCGCGGATTCGTTCCAGAGCCCCGCGTCGGCGAGCAGCGCGACGACCGCGTCCTCCGTGTCGGCGTGCATAAGTGCCAGGCACAGCTGTTGGAGTTCAGAGTTCGTCATGCTTGGACCTCGCTAAAGTGTGTTGGGCGCGGCAGAAAGTAGGTCGATGAAGGCCGCGTATCCCACACCTGGCACGATCATGCTCCGTTGGTCGGTCTCGAGATCGATGACGGCGAGGTCGCGAAGACGCCCGACAATCGCTGCTCGATGTGAAACCACCTGGGCTTCGCTCCAGGTTTGGTGGAGCGCCGCGAGCTTCCGGTCGAGGCCGTCCTGTACGCCAGAGGCGCTATCGACCGCGGTCAAGAATTGCTTGAGTTCCACGACTTCGCCAGGGATGTGGACAATTGCGGCGGCGAGAAGGGAACGATGCACGTCACTGAACAGATCTACCCCTCCCGACTCATCGATCGCCGGCGATTCGGCGATGGCGAACTCAGCTCCGACTTCGGTAAGGAACACCTTGCCCCCAACGACGGCAACCAGTTGCAGGTCCAAGAGCGGGCCCGCGTACTCGCCCCTCTCCGACGTGAACATGAAGCAGTTGCGGTATCGGATCAGAGACTTGCTCTCGTCGTCCCCGACAGGCCACGCGGTGGAACGCCGATGCCGTCCCCTCCGGCTGGCTGAGTCGTCCTCATCTCGGAGGCGCAAGCCGATCTCGCGGGATGCTCTTGCCGTGAGGTTGAGAAATTCGTCGGTGCTCGGCGCGCCTCCATCAAGCGAAAGGTTGGCAAGAGCTCTGGGACCAGCTAGCAGGGGTGTGAGTCGGTTGGTGAACGAAGAGAGCGGCCGGCCCGAAGTCGGAGTTGCCGCATGCAGTGTTAGCCCTTCAACTGTTGGCAGCCGTAGCAAGTTCCCAGCAGCTGGGCGGCCCGGCGGGGATGGTGCCCGCCGTGGTGCACGGACGGACGAGGACGTACGGGTTCCGCGAGAGTCGACGCTTGGGACGCTGTACGGGCTCGCCGACGAGGCAGGAAGTGATGCTGGCTCGTCGTCCGAGAGATTCGGTACGCGAAAGTAGGTCGGGTCACCCTCTATGGTGAGCTGGTTCTCCACGGCGACGCGGATGAACTCATCTACAGACTCATACGCCGACCCAGGGTGGTCGACGATCCTCACTATCTGCCTCGCCTTCTCGGCCGGCATTCGGACTATCAGCGACTGTGTCGGACTATCAGGCATAATATGAGCCTAACACAGCAATAGTGCCTCGTCAACCCTCTATCCGAAGGATAGGCTACTAGGGCTGCGACTTCTTGTGTATTAGAACAACTTCTCTGGCCGTATGCTCGCCTCTATTTCCGTCCTGAACCCACCAACGCCTGTTCGGTACGGCGCGCCATAGCCGGGCGTCCTTGCTATCCCCACCGAATTCTGGGATTACCAGTTCCATAAAGCCCGCCCGCGTCATGGCTGCGAGGTAGCGCGGCAAGTCCTCTCGGGGATTGTGGAATCCGACCATCTGCACTATGACGGTATGAGAGTCCGCCAGTCGTGCCAGGTCGGAGAAGCCTCGCTCCAGGTGCCCGAAATAGCTGTCCAGGGAGGGATCAGATCGGGCGGCCATCGTGTAATAACTCATTCCGTTGCCGTCCAGCTCGTTCGCGAGCCAGAACGGAGCGGGAGTCTCCCGCCTCCCCAGCACCTTCCATCGGTGGTAGTTGACATATACCCCAGGGTATGGAGGAGAGGTGAGGATCAGGCTCGGTGATGGGAAGCGTCCCCCAATTCGGTCAGCGAGGCCGAGGAGAGGCTGCTTGATGACTGTGGTCCTGGGAAGCCCCTGAGCGTCGTAGCTCGCATCTGCTGCTCGCACGTCCCGACGGTACTGATGTGCGGCGCCGACCATCGCATCGCCCATCTCGATAAGTTTCTTCAAGAACTCAGGTCGTGTCGGGGTTTCGCCTCGCATGTCCAACGCCCACTGTCCCGCACGCAATAGGACGCATCGGGCAAAGGACTCGCCCGCGGCTGAACTGATGGTGTGAAGGGAGCGACTTGCCCGTATGAGGGCAGAGCGAACGCCCGCAAGCTCCGGGGAATCGATGTTCCGGAAATACGTGGATGTGGTCCATTCATCGCGAGAGATCCGGCCTCGAACAGACAGCAATCCGGGGAGCCGCGCTACCCACCCCGATACTGCGGCGAGGTCCGACCGCGCGTGAGGCCTTGCCTTGGCTTGGCTCACGAGAACCGCTAGAGGATTGAGATCCGACCCAACCGCAAGACGACCGGCGAGCCGTGCCTCGACGACCGAGGTTCCGCCGCCGACGAACGGGTCGAGGACGAGGTCACCTTTTTGGGTGAAGGCCTCTATTGCAGCGCGAGCAAACGAAGGTGAGAAGCGGCCGGGATACCGGTAGAACTCGTGCGGCGATGCAGTTCGCCTGCTCCCAAGCGAGACGTAGCCGGCATCCAAGGCAGCTCCCCGCAGAGCCTGCAACAGTCGGGCTCGGGGAAAGGGCTGGAAGCGCGGTTCGAGGTCAGATGCGGGATTCATCGCTTCGACTTCCTGGGGATGTTCCAGTATGCCGACTTGCACCTTGGGCAAACCGTCGGGTCCTTGGTCCGGTCCCGGGCGACCCACTCGTGTGAGCAACGCTCACAACGGAACCCCCAGATCTGGATCTTTGGCACGAGCGTAGCTTTCTGCCCATCAATAGGGAATGTCAAGGAGGCCATTAGTGAGAGCCTACTATAAAGTAGTTCCTAGAAGGTAAGTTTGTAAGTAACTTCAGGCTCATTGCACCAAGCGGCGAGGACCGGCACAAATTCGGACCACCTCGCCTTCTGCCGCGCACGACTTGACTACCGCACGATCAGGCCGAATGACGGCGGACAGTATCGAAGAGGCCATGACCCACGTGTTCGACGAACCACTTATCGGCGCTGACTGTTGCAAGTAAGCCCAATCGCCCCCTTGGTACCCTCGTCGCCAACCCGCCCCAACCTCCCGCTTGCGGCGGGTCTGCCCCGGCCGACTCGCCGCAAGCTCTCCCAAGAGGGGGAGCAACGAGGAGGGGGGGTACGAGGTAGGGGAAGGGGGGTACGAGAGAGGGGGGAAAGGCGGGCTGCCCCGGAGCCGGGACCGGCTCGACCGGCTGGTGCTGCAGGGAGGAGGCTCGACGGCGGAGCTGACCGGCCGCCCAGCGCCCTCCCGGGGGACATTCCTGGCGTGGTTGCCAGGGCGCCGGAGCGGCAGGATCGCTCGCTCCTCTTCGCCGCCGAGCTCTTCGCCGCCGCCGCCAACCGCAAGAGCAGCCAGGAGGAGTACCGGGGGGTGCTCCGCAGCCTGCTCCGGCATCTGGAGAAAGAGGGGATCGCCCGCTGCTCGGAGCTGAGCTGGCCCGTCCTCTACTCCTACCAGGCGGCGATCACCGGGCTCGCCCCCACCACCCGCCACCACCGGCTCCTGCTGATCCGCCAGTTCCTCCGCTTCCTCGAGGGCTGCGGCTGGGCCGAGCGGGGCTTGGAGCGGGCGATCCGGCTCCAGCCGATCCCGCCCCACCAGCCCCGCCCGGCGCTCTCCCTGGAGGACCAGCTCCGGCTGATCGGGGCCGCGCCCGACCAGCGCTCCCGGCGGCTGGTCTGCCTGCTTCTGGCGACCGGGGCCCGCCCGGGGGAGCTGCTGGCCTGCGACCTGGGCTCGCTCCAGGCTGGCCAGCTCCAGCTGCGGGGCAAGACCGGCGAGCGCTGGGTGCCGCTGCCCCCCACCCTTCACCGCGAGCTGGAGGGCGAGCTGCTCGAGCGGCGGGGCGAGGGGCTGGCGGCTCCCCTCTTCCGCTCCCGCCAGGGGCGGCTCAGCCGGCGCCGGCTGCGCGAGCTGCTCGACGACTGCTCCCGGCGAGCCGGGCTGCCCCTGATCAGTCCGCACCAGCTCCGCCATGCCGCCTGCGCCAGGTGGCTCCGGGCCGGGGTGCCGCTGCTCCTCGTCTCGAGGGCGCTGGGGCACGCCCGCCCCTCGACCACCCTGGACCACTACGCCTCGGTGATCGCCGCCGACCTCGAGGGCGGGCTGCTCCGGGACCCGCTGGCAAAGGCTCTCTCGGAGCGTCTCGCGGAGAAGCAGGTGGAGGTCCTGACGACTTAGTCCTCAACTTAGTCTATGCTGCACAGATGACCGAGGTGGGGGTGCACGAGGCGAAGACCAATCTGTCCCAGCTCCTGCGCCGGGTCCAGGCCGGGGAGGAGATCGTGATCACCAGAGGGGGTGAGCCGGCGGCGCGGCTCGCTCCCTGCGGCAGGCCCCGTCTGCGGCTGGGTCTGCTCCGGGGGGTGCTGGTCGTGCCCGAGGACTTCGACCGACCGCTCGCCGACGCCGAGATCTTGGATTTCGAGCGCTGAGATACCTGCTCGACACCCATGTCTGGCTCCTCATGCTGGCCGAGCCGGAACGGCTGGGAAGCCGGTTCCGGTCGATCGCCGCGGATCAGGACACGGAGCTGCTGCTCTCAGCCGCCAGCTCCTGGGAGATCGCCATCAAGCATTCGACCGGGCGGCTGCCGCTGCCCGAGCCGCCCCATCTCTTCGTGCCCCGCTATCTGGATCAGAGCGGGGTGCGCGGCCTGCCGGTGCAGCACCACCACGCCCTCGGGGTCGGCCAGCTCGCCTGGCACCATCGCGACCCCTTCGACCGGCTCCTGGTCGCCCAGGCCCAGCTGGAGCAGCTGCCGCTGGTGACCGCCGACCCGGTCTTCGCCGCCTACCAGCTGGAGCTGATCCCGGCTCTCGACTGACCCCCCTCAGCCCCTCCCGGCCGCGGGACCGGGGCAGAGCCCCTCCCGGGCGCCTCTCCAGGGGCTCCCCCGGGGCCGGCCGGGCCCCGGCCCGGCAGCTCCGGGGCCGGGTGGCGCTAGGCTTGGGCGAGGAGGTGACCCGCCATGAGCCAGACGATCAGCCCGGCCGCGACCTCGCCCGGTGACCCGACGCCCCGCCCCGAGCTCCTGCCCCTGATCCCCCATTTCATCTCCGGGGAGCGCCAGCCGGGCGCATCGGAGCGGCGCAGTCCGGTCTTCAACCCGGCTCTGGGAACGGCGATCGCGGAGGTGGCCCTGGCCACCGCCGCCGAGGTGGACCGGGTGGTCCAGGTCTCCCGCGCCGCCCAGAGGGAGTGGGGCCGGTTCAGCCTCTCCCGGCGGACCGAGGTGCTCTTCCGGTTCCGGGAGCTCCTGGTCAGCCACCGCGAGGAGCTGGCGGCGACGATCACCCGAGAGCACGGCAAGGTGCGCCTGGACGCCCTCGGCGAGGTCGCCCGGGGTATCGAGAACGTGGAGTTCGCCTGCGGGCTGCCCCAGCTGCTCAAGGGCGGCCACAGCCTGGACGCCTCGAGCGGGGTCGACGTCCACGAGCTGCGGCAGCCGGTCGGGGTGGTCGCCGGGATCACCCCCTTCAACTTCCCGGTGATGGTGCCGCTCTGGATGCTCAGCAACGCCGTCGCCTGCGGCAACGCCTTCATCCTCAAGCCCAGCGAGAAGGATCCCAGCGCCTCGCTGCTGCTGGCCGAGCTCTTCTTGGCGGCGGGGCTGCCCCAGGGGGTCTTCAACGTGCTCCAGGGCGACTCCCAGGCGGTGGAGGGGCTGCTCGACCACCCCCAGGTCGACGCCATCAGCTTCGTGGGCTCGACCCCGATCGCGCGCTCGATCTACACCCGGGCGGCCAGCCACGGCAAGCGGGTCCAGGCCCTGGGGGGCGCCAAGAACCACATGGTGGTCCTCCCCGACGCCGATCTGGAGATGACCGCCGACGCGGCCGTCTCGGCCGCCTACGGCTCGGCCGGGGAGCGCTGCATGGCGATCTCGGTGGTGGTGGCGGTGGGGGCGGTCGCCGACCCGCTGGTGGCGGCGATCGCCAAGCGGGTCCATGAGCTCCGCATCGGCGATGGGGCCGATCCGGACTCCGAGATGGGGCCGCTGGTGACCGGGCCGCACCGGGACCGGGTCGCGGGCTACGTCGAGCTGGGCCGCGCCGAGGGCGCCCGGGTGGTCGTCGACGGCCGGGAGCGCCGGTTCTCAGCTCCGGGATTCTTCCTGGGCGGGTCGCTGCTCGACGACGTCCGCCCGGGGATGCAGGTGTACCAGGACGAGATCTTCGGCCCGGTGCTGGGGGTGGTCCGGGTGCCCAGCTACGAGGCGGCGGTCGAGATCGTCAACCAGAACGCCTACGGCAACGGGGTGGTCATCTTCACCCGCGACGGGGGGGCCGCCCGGACCTTCTCCCGGGACGTCGAGGTGGGCATGGTCGGGATCAACGTCCCCATCCCGGTGCCGGTCGCCGCCTACTCCTTCGGCGGCTGGAAGGGGTCGCTCTTCGGGGACAGCCACATCTACGGCCCCGAGGGGATCCACTTCTACACGAGGACCAAGGTGGTCACCACCCGCTGGCCCGACCCCAGCACCAGTCAGATCGACCTGGGGTTCCCCCGCAACCGCTGACCGCCCCTAGGCAGCTCAGCCGCCCCGCCGCTCCGCCAGCTGGGTCAGCCCCGGGAAGTGGAGGTGGTGATCGGCGCCGAGGAGGTGGGTGCGCACCCGCTGGAGATGGCGCTGCATGGCCACCTGGGCCAATTCCGGGTCCCGCTCCAGGAGGGCCCGGACGATCTCCTGGTGGTCCTCCCGGTAGCGCTCCCGGCGCTCCTCGCTGAAGTTGCGCAGCTTGAGTCCGCCCCACCCCGGCTGGGTCCTGGCCGAGGCGATCAGATCGCCGATCCGGATCAGGAACCGGTTGTGGGTGGCCGCCACCAGGCTGCCGTGCAGAGCCTTGTCCCAGGCCTCCCACTCCAGGTAGTCGTGGGCGGTCGCGCCGCCCTCCAGGCAGCGCTCCATCTCGGCGAAGTCGGCGTTGGTGGCCGCCATCACGGCCAGCGGCATCAGCTGGGGCTCGAAGACGGCCCGGACCATCATGATCTCGATCGGGCTGGTCTCGAAATCGTCCCGGCCGGCCCCGGCGTCCCGTCCGTCGGCCGGGGCCAGGTAGGTGCCCCGGCCCACCTGGCGCACCAGCCTGCCCTGGGCCTCCATCGACCCCAGAGCCCGCCGCACCGCCGCGCGGCCCACGCCGGCGAGCAGGGCCAGCTCGCGCTCGGTGGGCAGGCGAGCCCCGGGACCCAGGTGGCCGTCGGAGATCTGGCGCTCGACCAGCGCCAGGACCGCATCCTGGCTGTCCAATCCGGGCCGCGTCCAGCTTGATTTCGAACCAATCACCTCAAGCAGGCTCCCCTCGGCGAGGCCCGCCCAGCCGGGGCCGACCGCCTTGACAACGCATTGTGCCATCCGTAGGATACCACGCACATGACCAAGTCCACCAAGGTCCTCCGCGGATCACTATTGGTTGGATTGGTTGGCAGCTGAGCTCGGATTCCGGCGGGGGTCAGCGGAGACCGTTGCCCGGGGGCGAGCCGCCCGGTAGCCGCGCCGCTGGGGTTCAAATCAGGCGCACTCTGGGCTGCCCATCGGCGCCCAGACCTTAGGGAACGGCGACAAGTTCAGGAGGGAGACTAGTGGTAAGGCCCAGGGTCATGATGGTCGCCGCTCTGGCCGCACTCAGCGCAGTGCTGGCGGCGTGCGGAGCGACCACCTCGTCGAGCGGCAAGGGGCCCCTGGTAATCGCCGGGGTGATCGCGATCACCGGCACCAGCAGCTTCGAGGGCGCCAACCAGGTCGAGGGTTTGCAGCCCGCGATCTACGAGATCAACCACGACGGCGGCGTGATGGGCCACAAGCTGGTCTACAAAGGAGTCGACACCAGGGGCGATCCGGCCGACGCCCTGCCGGCGGTCCAGCAGCTGCTGGCCACCACCAGCAACCTGGTGGCAGTGGCCGGTCCCGGGACCGCGTCCGCCCCGACCATCGTGCCGGTGCTCAACAGCGCCCACATCCCGATGACGGCGGTCGCCGGGGAGTCGGTCTACGACCGCAACACCTACCCCTATTTCTGGCGGCTCTTCCCGCCCGACTCGGCCAACGGCATCGCCATGGGCCTCTGGGCCAAGCACAAGGGGTACAACCGGGTGGCGGCCGTCTTCGCCTCCGACCCGGGCTCCCAGGGTGACCTGCCCGGGGTTCTGGCCAGCCTCAACGCGCTGCACATCCCGGTGGTCGCCAACATCACCCTGACCCCTGACCAGAGCTCCTACCAGTCCTCGGTGAGCCAGCTCATCCAGGCCCACCCGGACGTGATCGTGACCGAGTCCGACGGTGGCACCGCGGGGACCTTCTTCGGCGAGCTCAACTCACTGGGCGGATTGGTGCCGATCATCGGCACCGAGGCCACCTACACCACTCCCTGGCTGACCGCCGTCCAGAGCGCCATCGGGGCGAGCGCGTTCCGCCAGGACTTCACCAGCCTGATCACCGCCCCCTCCAAGCCCACCGCCGCGCTGACCGCCTGGAACCAATCGGTGGTCGGAGCCAAGTCGCAGCTGGGGGTCTCGGTCAAGTCGGCTCAGAACAACCCCTTCGCGGTCACCTACTACGACGGGCTGATTGCGGTGGCGCTGGCCATGGACGCCGCCAAGAGCACCAATCCCAAGGTCTTCAACAGCAAGATCTCGGCGGTCTGCAATCCCGGGCCCGGCAAGAAGGTGGTCTACAACTACGCCCAGGGGGTGGCCGCCCTCAAGGCCGGCAAACAGATCTCCTACTTCGGAGCCACCGGGCTGATCAACTTCGACAAGTACCACAACTCCTTTGGCAACCAGGAGGCGGTGACCAGCTCGGCCTCGGGCAGCACCATCTCTTTGGGCACGGTTTCGGTTGCCTCGATCGAAGCGGTTCACGTCAAGGGCGTCGCCTGACCTGATGTCCCAGCTGCTCGCCTCCGCTGCGGACGGGATCGTGGTCGCCGCGATCCTGGCCGTGGCGGCGATGGGATTCACCCTCCAGTTCGGGTTGACCAACGTGCTCAACCTGAGCTTCGGAGCGGTGATGACCATCGGCGGCTTCACCGCCTATCTGGCCAACGTGGCCGGGCTCAACGCGTGGCTGGGATTGCTCCTGGGCGCGGTGGCGGGCGCGCTCGCCACCATCGGCCTGGGGCGCGGGGTGCTCCGGCTCTACGCCCGCCGCCGCACCCAGCTCTTCGAGATGATGATGGTCACCCTGGGCATGTCCTTGGTGATCGACTACGGCCTCCAGTCGATCTCCCGGAACGCCATCTACGGTTACACCGTGCTCCAGGCGGCGCCGATCCGGATCGGGCCGATCGCGGTGACCCCGATCCAGGTCGGCATCACCGTGCTCGCGGTCCTGATCCTGATCGTGGTCGAGTCGGCGCTCAAGTTCACCAAGCTGGGCAAGGCGCTCCGGGCCACCGCGGTCGAGCCCAGCCTGGCCCGCTCCTGCGGGATCCAGACCAGCCGGGTGGTGCTGATCACCTGGGCGATCAGCGGATTCCTCTGCGGCCTGGCGGGAGTGGTCTACATCATCAGCACCCAGAACGTCGACTACTCCACCGGGGAGCTGTTCCTCCCCCTGGTGATCGCGGCCGCGATCCTGGGTGGGGTGGGCTCACTTCGGGGGGCGGTCATCGCCTCCTTGGTGATGGGCCTGGTCACCGAGATCGTCGCCGGATTCGGCGGGGCCGCCTACAGCACGGTCGCCGGGTTCGCCATCCTGGTGGTGGTGCTGCTGATCCGGCCCGGCGCCGTCTCCGGGGGTGCCGAGGACCGGCAGCTGGTGCTGTGACGGCTCGGCAGAGCAGCCGGGCCCAACAGTTCCGCGGCCGGAAGGCCGGCCGCCAAGTTCGAGCTGGGGAGAGCTGAATTGGGGGTCTGGGGCTTCTACATCTCGACCCTAGTGATCTACTTCGGGGTCGACCTGCTCTCGGGGATCTCCCTCAATCTCCAGTTCGGCTACGCCGGGGTGGTCAACTTCGGCTACATCGTCTTCCAGGCGGTCGGTGCCTACGCCGCAGCGGTGGTCGTGCTCGGCCCCAGCGGCGGGGTCGCCTCCTTCCAGCAGTACGTGTTCGGGGCTCGGCTACCGTTCCCGATCGATCTCCTGCTGGCGGCGGCAGCGGGGGCGCTGCTCTCCCTTCTGGTCGGGCTCTTCAGCCTGCGGCGGATGAGGCGCGACTACCAGGCGGCGGTATTGCTGATCGTCTCGCTGATCGCGATCCAGGTGGTTTCCGCCGACGTCCCACTCTTCAACGGCGCCAACGGCCTGACCGGGGTCACCTGGCCGCTGGGCCAGATCTTCGGGATCGCTCCGGTGCCCAACTCCTGGATCTACGCCGCCTGGGTGCTGGCCATCTGCGCGGTGGTGTTTGCGGCGGTGGTCTGGCTCTCCAAGTCCCCCTGGGGCCGCTCGCTGCGAGCCATGCGGGACAACGAAGCCGCCGCCTCGGCGATGGGGCTCAACATCACCGCCCTCAGGCTCCAGGTGTTCGTCCTGGGGGGAGCCATCGCCGGGCTCAGCGGCGGGCTCCTGGTCGAGTACATCGGGGCCTGGTCCCCGGGAGCCTGGGGCTATGCCGAGACCTTCGTCATCTTCACCGCCATCTTCGTCGGCGGAGTCGGCAACTACCGGGGGGTGATCGTGGGCGTTCTGCTGGTGCCGGTGATCTTCCTCGAGCTCCCCCGCTTCCTGCCCGCGATCGGCTACCCGGGTCTGATCGACTCGCTCCAGTGGGTCACCATCGGCCTCGCCTGGATGCTCTGTCTGCTCTTCCGGCCGCGAGGGATCCTGCCCGAGAAGAGGCTCCGGGCGCGCCGACCGGCGCCGATCTCCGTCGCCGCCTCGGCGCCGGTCGAGGGTGGCGTCTAGGTGAGCGCGGCCAACCTGGTCCCGGGCTCGAGCACCCGGTCCAGCCCGGGACCGGGCGCGGCCGACGCGGTGCTGGTCGCCCAGGACGTGGTGGTCAGCTACGGCGGGGTGCGGGCGGTCGATCAGGTCTCGGTCTCCGTCGAGCGGGGCGCCATCGTCGGCATCATCGGCCCCAACGGGGCCGGGAAGTCATCCCTCCTGGCCGCCCTGGGCGGCCAGGTCAAGCGCTCCGGAGGGGCGATCACCCTGGGCGGTCAGGACATCGCCGGCATGCTCCCCCACGAACGGGCGCGGCTGGGCCTGGCGCGCACCTTCCAGACGACCAGTGAGTTCGGCCGGATGACCGTCTTCGAGAATCTGATCACCGCGGCCGAGGGGGACAAGGGCGCCTCACTCAAGGCGGTCGTGCTCCACCCCCGCCAGACCAGGGAGCGGGAGCAGGCCGTGGCCGCCCGGGCCTGGGAGGTGTTGCGCCGATTTGAGATGGAACCGACCGCCGATCTCTACGGCCGGGAGCTCAGCGGTGGGCAGCGGCGTCTGGTCGAGATCATGCGCTGCCTGATGCGGAGTCCCCAGGTCATGCTCCTGGACGAGCCGATGGTCGGCGTGGCCCCTCACCTCACCGGCAAGCTGATCGACGACCTCCGCCAGATTCGCGCCGACGGGCTCGGGATCATGATCGTCGAGCACGCCCTGGAGGTGGTCCGCCAGCTCTGCGACCGGGTGGTGGTGATGGCCTTCGGCAAGGTGATCGCCTCGGGCAGCTTCGAGGAGGTGGTGC
>Ga0307372_10002449_pt1 | contig 30659 bp, 29 predicted proteins | sample OX1MG_FD_202533 | JGI IMG/M metagenome (GOLD analysis project Ga0307372, IMG submission 202533) | Soil microbial communities from Risofladan, Vaasa, Finland - OX-1 | ecosystem: Environmental > Terrestrial > Soil > Coastal area > Acid sulfate soil | place: Finland: Risofladan, Vaasa | collected... | reverse complement strand
TCTGGTTTTAGTTCAACTTTAGGTTCTGGTTTTAGTTCAACTTTAGGTTCTGGTTTTAGTTCAACTTTAGGTTCTGGTTTTAGTTCAACTTTAGGTTCTGGTTTTAGTTCAACTTTAGGTTCTGGTTTTAGTTCAACTTTAGGTTCTAACACTCTTTTCTTAACGCCCTCGACAACTTCTTCAGGACCAAAGAGAGTTTCTAAAAACACATCTTTATCAAAAGATTTCAGATCCTTGTATTCTTGTCCAATACCTAAGTAAAGAATTGGACTAGAGGTTACTTTTACTATAGATATTGCAGCTCCGCCACGTGCATCTGCATCACTTTTTGTAAGTATAGCCCCATCAAATGTAGTATAATTATAAAACTCTCTTGCTTGGCTCACAGTATCATTTCCGGCTAATGAATCTCCAACAAATAGTTTGAGATCAGGATTTACTACCTTGTTAATTTTAGATATTTGATCCATTAAATTTTTACTAGTTTGCATTCTGCCAGCTGTATCAATAAGTATACAGTCTATTTTGTGCGATTTGGCATAAAGAACTGCATCTCGTGCAACTGCAGCTGGATCAGAGCCATAGTTTTGAGCAATAACTTTGATGTTGAGTCGTTTCCCATGTTCACTTATCTGTTCTATTGCACCGGCTCTGTAGGTATCAGCTGCTGCAATTACAGCAGAATATTTGTTTTCGCGTAAAAGATTTGCGATTTTTGCTATTGTGGTAGTTTTTCCCGTACCATTTATTCCCATAAATGATATAATGTAAGGTTCTCCTTTTTCCTTCTTTTGTTGAATATTAGAGAGAATGTCTACCTTGCCTGCCTTATCAAACATATTTGATATGCTTTTTCGTAATTCCTGTTTTACAACTTCGTCAACCGTGTCCTTGTTAACGGTAGAACCAATGAGTTGTTTTTTCAAGTCACCTTTTAGCGCGTCAATAACTTCTGTCGCAACGTCAGATTCCAATAGTGCAATTTCAAGTTCAAACAAAACTTCGTCGATATCTTTTTCCTTCAGCTCTTTTTCTCCAAAACTTTTTGCGGCTATAGAAAATGCATTTCTTAATTTTTCAAACATGGTATACTGCCTTACTGCGTTGAACTATGGTTAGATTGTATAAGTCTGTTCATTTCATGTTGTCCCTGCTCAAGTTTCATAGAGACTTCATGTCGCTGTGATGCTAATTGTTGTAACACCATCTCAAGTTCCTTAATTCTAGATTCCATATAGTTTATTGCTGAATTCTTGTCTTGTTCCACAGAAGCTCCAGCACCTATATTTACAATCATTTTTTGTTCAGGATTTATTTTTGCTTTTACATAGACTCCCAAACCAATTGGTACAAGCGTTTCACAATCAACATTACCTACCATTCCCTTCATTGATTCTACCGCATTTGCTGCTTCCTGTAAAAGTCCCATTACTGTTTCTCCGCGTTGTACCAAATCATTCAAATAAGATTCAAGAGCTTGCATCTGTTGCAACAAAGATTGAGTCTGTTCTTCACTCATCTGCAGAAAATTCACTTGTTGGCTATAAATTCATTCTGAAAATATAGAATAAAACAAAAAGAAGAAAGGAATTATGCTTTTATCTTTGAGAGTCGTGAATCTACTTCATCCCAGTTTATTACATTCCACCATGCATTGACATAGTCGGCACGTCGATTTTGATATTTCAGATAATAGGCGTGCTCCCAAACATCTAAGCCCATCAATGGGACGAGGTCTTTGGTACGTGGGCTTGTCTGATTTGGCATTGTAGTAAACTCAACTTTCTTTGTCTGAGGATTGTAAGCTAACCAACCCCAACCACTTCCCTGTATAGCAATTGTGTCCTTGATGAATTTTTCTTTGAAACTGTCAAAGTTCCCAAACACCGAATTAATAGCTTCTTCTAAGCTACCTCCTGGTTTTCCGCCACCACTTGATTTCATACTATTCCAAAACAAGGCATGGTTTTCATAACCTCCCCCATGAAAATTCACTGCACCACGAACATTTTCTGGGACTTGATTCAAGTTTGAAAGTAACTTGGGCAATTCCATATTTTGTAGTTCGGTACTCAGATTTGCCAATGCGTTATTCAAGCCATCAGTATATGCTTGATGATGTTTTGTGTGATGAATTTCCATTGTTTTAGCATCTATGTGTGGTTCCAAGGAATCATACGAGTATGGTACTTTTGGAAGTTCATATTTTGCCATAAAAATTACATGTCTTTCTTGCAATTTATGGCTTTGGTTGCAAATGCATTTTATCTAGTCTCAATGCAGATATAACGTGATAGAGAAATTACTAATTTTTTCTCTTGTTTTTATTTTATGTACCATATGTTTTATTTCATATTCCTATGAAGAAAAACAAAATCTACTTTCAAGGAGTATACAACTGGTGGGTACCCAAGTCCCACGACAGAATGGCTTGAGTGGTCAAGGAGTTAAAATTGGAATAATAGATACTGGAATAGATTTTGATCATCCTGATTTACACGGTTATGGACCATCAGGAAGAATTGTAGGCGGATACGATTATGTCAACACTGATGAGAAGCCAATGGATGTCAACGGTCATGGTACAGAGATTGCAGGTATAATTGGTGCCAATGGGAGTTTTTCCGGCATCGCTCCAAAATCTCAGTTATTTGCATACAAGGTTTCATCCACTGGAGAGGCAGTCTCATCAGAATACATCATACAAGCCATCTCTCGTGCCATAGAGGACAAGATGAACGTAATTAATATCAGCCTTGGAGTAAATAGAACTAATGATGAATTAGAAAATGCAGTTGATGGTGCAGTAAAAAAAGGAATTGTGGTAGTCGTAGCAGCGGGAAACAATGGACCCGATGATAAAAGCATTGGTAGTCCTGGTAGAGATTTCAATGTGATAACAGTAGGAGCTTCGTACAATAACATAACATCTAGTCTTGCATCCACTTTAGAAATTGGAAACAAGCAATACAATGTTGCTCCAATGCTCGGTACGCATATTTCAGAAAATTCAATTGAAGGTAGAATAATTTATGGCGGATATGGAAGAGTCAAGGATCTTCAAGGCATCAATGTCAAAGATTCCATATTACTTGAACAACGAGGTAGTAATACAACTGGTGAGAAGGTATTTTTTTCTGAAAAAGAGAAAAATGCAGCAGACCGTGGTGCAAAGGGACTAATAATATACAACAATCAGAGCGGGATTTTTTTTGGTGAACTCATAGGACCCAATTCAACCAAAGATTACCATCCGAGGATTCCTGTAATTTCAATATCAAGAGATGATGGTCTTGAATTAAAATCAATGCTGAAAAATAACACTTTGGGTAGGTTAAACATATTTTATCATCCAGACTTTGTAGCACCATTTAGCTCACGTGGACCAGTTTCTCCATTTTACGTAAAACCAGATCTTGTTGCACCGGGAGTTTATGTAAACACCACAACAATTGGTGGAGGATATAACTTGACTAGCGGTACAAGCATAGCAACACCACATGTCACAGGCGCAGTAGCATTACTACTGCAAAAATATCCAGGTTTGGACCCATCATCCATAGCATCCATAATAACTACAACAACTGATCCCGTTACAGATGCATATGGTAAAACATTTCCAGTTAATGTTGCAGGTAGTGGAAGATTGAACATTACAAGAGCAAGTTCTGCAGGTTTAATCATCTCACCCCATAGCCTAGTTTTCAATCTCTCTTATGAAAATTTCAATGATACTAGGATATTACACTTACATTCAATTAACAACACAATCGTCCCAAAATTAAAAGTGCGATTTTCATCTAATGAACCAAAACTTGTTTTCAATTACACAACAAGTAACAATACTCTAAATGTGCAAATTACAGATAATGCAAGAAATCTAGGCGATTACGATGGATTCATAATAATTGATGATTCAAAAACTTTGTACCGTATTCCGGTCCTAGTACATGTTACAAAGGGAACAATAAAGGAAACCCAGAATAACGCGCAGATTGGTTTTACCGTAGACTATCCTGACAAGTGGTCATATGCAAAGATTTCTTTAATGAAAGCTGGTTCACAGGATGTAAAAACAATTGGCATTACCCCACAAAATACAAAGACTATCACCATTCACAATACAGGAGAATATTGGGTTCAAGCTGATATCAAGGCTGGAAACAAAACTGAGCATGCATATAAAATATTAATGATAAATCACGTTACAGAAAGCTCTCCAGACATTGAAGAAATTTCACATATTCCAATTAAACAGACAGTGATTATTTTTTCCATTATAATCATCGCAGTTATTGCGGTACTAGTAAAACGTAGATAAAATTAGATATGCGGTCCAGCATCATTTATTTCCTGAGATACATTTCCAAATTTTTTGAAATTATCAACAAACATTTGGGCTAGTTTTTTGGCAGACAAGTCATAGGCATTTTTGTCAGACCAAGTATTTCTTGGATTCAAAACCTCAGAAGGAACATTAGGACAGGTAATTGGAACATCCACATTAAATACCTCATCGTGCCTATATTGCACTTTATCCAATTCTCCTGAGAGTGCAGCTGTAACCATACTTCTGGTATAATGAATATTCATCCTTTTTCCAATTCCATATGGCCCACCTGACCAACCTGTGTTTATCAGATATACTACTGCCTTATGTTTGACTATTTTTTCTCCCAACAGTTTTGCATAAACCGACGCGTGTCGTGACATGAAAGGCGCACCAAAACATTCAGAGAAGGTTGCTTTGGGTTCAGTTATTCCCCTTTCAGTACCTGCAAGCTTGCTTGTATATCCAGACATGAAATGATACATTGCTCCTTCTTTTGTGAGCCTAGATATGGGCGGCAATACACCAAATGCATCAGCTGTTAGAAATATTATGATTTGAGGATTCCCGCCAAGACTTGGTATTACTGCACCTGGAATGTAATCAAGAGGATAAGCTGCCCTAGTATTTTCAGTCAGACTTCCATCACTGAAATCTGGCATCATGGTTTTCTTGTCAATTACAACATTTTCCAGAACTGCACCAGATCTTATTGCATCCCAGATTTGTGGTTCGGCATCTTTGTTTAGATTTATACACTTTGCATAACATCCTCCTTCAAAATTAAAGATGCCTTTATCAGACCAACCATGTTCATCATCACCTATCAATTTTCGATTAGAGTCAGCAGATAGCGTAGTTTTTCCAGTACCCGAAAGACCAAAGAATAAAGATGTATCTCCACTCTTTCCAATATTGGCAGAACAGTGCATTGGAAAGACACCTCGTGACGGTAAAATGTAATTCATTACAGAAAACATTGCCTTTTTTATTTCTCCAGCATATGAAGTTGCTCCAATCAAGGTAATTTTCTTTGTATAATTGAGAAGAATGAATGTATCAGTTTTTGTTCCATCTACTTCTGGTATTGCTTTGAAATCATTTAGTACAATAACAGTATACTCTGGTTTGTGAGACTCTAGTTCGGTGGTAGTGGGTCTAATGAAGAGTTGTCTTACAAAGAGGCTCTGCCATGGGTGATCAGTTATAATTCTGATTGGCAATCGATGTTCAGGGTCGGCACCTACAAATCCATCAAAGATGAAGATTTCTTTGTCTACAATGTATTTTTTCATCTTTTCAAGTATTTTATCAAACTTGTCTTCTGGAAATGGGTGATTGATTTTACCCCAATCAACAGTATGGTGAGTTTGTTCATCATCAACTATAAAACGGTCATCAGGGGATCTTCCAGTATATTTTCCGGTTTTCACCGCCAGCGCTCCACTTGCAGTCAAAATACCCTCGTTTCTCTCTTCTATTAGATCAATGAGATTTTTGACCGATAGGTTTAGCTGTATCTTGGTAGGTTTTATTCCCATTTGCTCCAATTGTGATACAACGTGACGAGTGATTGTAGGTTCCAAATCCTCTATCATCTGGTAAGACGACTCCCTATGAAAATCCTTATTATCTCTTCGGATCACGTGAGCTCAAGCAAGAAACGTATTTATTGTAAAATTTGGTCAGAGTCGTATACATGCCAATCAATAAAGAAGCTCTTGAACTTAGAAAAAAGGTAGCAGAACACAGACCAGATTTTGTTAGACAAGAAAGCTGGAGATATTCAAAACTCGCAGAGTCATGGAGAAAGCCAAAAGGCATGGACAATCATCAACGAAAACAAAAGAAGGGGTGGCCAGCGCTAGTACGAGTCGGGTATGGAGGGCCAAAGATCGCAAGGGGATTACATCCTTCAGGATTTACGGATAATTTAGTTTACAATTTAAAAGACTTGGAAAAACTTGATCCTAAGAAAGATGGTATCAGATTTGGTCATGGAGTAGGAAAAAAGAAGAGATCAGAAATGATTACAAAGGCAATGGAAAAAAACTTCAAAGTATTCAACGCAAGGGTGTCAGCTAGTGGTAGTAAATCTTAAGTCTAAAAGACAGTTAGTCTCCAGAATTCTTGGAGTAGGAGTAGGCAGAGTAAGATTTGATCCAGAATACTTGGATGATATAACAGATGCAATCACTCGTGACAACATTAGAAGTTTGATAACTGCTGGAACAATTCAAGTAAAGCCAATCATAGGAACTTCAAAAGGAAGAGCACATTTCAAGAAATCCCAGAAACGTAAACGTGGAACTAAACAAGGCTCCAAAAAGGGAAGAAAGGGATCAAGAGTAGGAAAGAAGGAAGTATATGTCAAGAGAATAAGAGCCATGAGACATCAACTAAAAGTATCAAAATCAAGAAAAGAAATACCAAACGAAAGTTATTGGAAACTGTACAAACAAGTTGGTGGAAATCAAGTAAGAAACTTGGCTCATCTCCGTAGCTTGATAGAAGAAGTTCGTTCCAAGAAATAAATTCAGAATCTATAGATTCTATCCCTATCAAGAATTTTTCCTTTTTTGATTGCTATTCCTTCTTTAGAAAGCATGTTAGTTTTTACTTTCTCACCCCATGCATAGCCTCCGATTTTACCAGTTGACAGAATCACCCTATGACATGGAACGATAACAGGAAAAGGATTTTTGTTCATCATTCTTCCGATGGCTCTTTGTCCGTTTTTCAGACCAACGGCCTTTGCAAGTTCAGAGTATGTTGTAACCTTTCCTTTCGGAACTTTCAAAAGTTTTTCGTATACTTTGTGTTCAAGTTTCAAATCTTCACCATCTCTAGATCACTTGTATTTATCATCTCAACTATTTTTTGCTTATTCTTTCCAAGTCCGCTCCAATCTACCAGTGCAAATTCAGCTTCATTATTTCGTTCCACTATGTGATCAAAAAGATATGAATCCATATTGTCAAGGCCATGTTTTGGAATAACAGTACCTAATGCAAAATCTCCCTCAAGAAGTTCCTTGTTGAATTTGCCAGGATAATGAGTACCACCAAAACAGATAGCTACATCATGTTTGCTTGGTGACTCTGACATTTCTTTTAAGACAATTTTTGCCACATTTTCACATAGGTTCGCATCTGCCCATTCTCTTTCAGTCGTACCGATTTCAATGAATAATGTTGGCTTGTTCAAGGCAGTAGGCCCATGATGAGTAGCCTCCATTGTTATGTCAAATTTTGAAAAGAGATCCCGTTGCTCCCATAACCGTTTCATGTATGATTTTTGTCTATGAGGATGAGGTATTGCAACTTGTCTTGCAAACCCACCAAACATGGCATCGCCAAAATTTCCTGTACTGTGACAAGTCAGTGCAAGTTCTCCACTTTCAGCAGCATGTTTGGATAAAAATACATAACCATCATAATGATATTTTTCTTCAAGCCAGTCTGCAGATATTGCCGGAGTTGGTATTATTACAAGATCAAAATTATTTCCATGAAAAATACCATCATCGTTTTTTTTCATTTGCTTTGAAAGAAATGTTGCCATGTTAAAACCTGCAGGATCAGACTCGTATGCTACCAACAGTTCCATAAAAAAATAGTCAAGATACCACTTTATTATCGTAGAGGAGAATACAGGTTTCATCGTAACATGTGCAAAAGTGTCTGGATTTTAGTTGCTAAAAGTTTGTCGGGTTTACTTCATAAAATACTAGGAATTAGAACTAGAAAAAACGTGAGCAAAATCTCTGAACATCACAACATGTTCAAAATGTAGCAATTCATGTCCAAAATAAGAATTATAAGGACACTTTGGGAAAAGTCCTCCAATGGTAAAGATAAACCCAAAACAGATGCTCAAGGACATGGTCAATACAATGAAACTTGCCAAAAAGTCAGATAAAGAGGATTATGCCGAACATTTGAGACTGGTGATTCTTGGAATGGCCACACTTGGAGCCATTGGATTCATAATTCAGTTTACATTTGCTGTTATTAATTTAGGACATAGATAGAATGGCTCAGGAGACAAAATCACACTTTTTTGCGGTTAGGACCACCGGAGGTCAAGAAAAGGTTGTCATGGGTCTATTAGAAAACAGAATTAAATTAAAGAAACTTAACATACAATCAGTTCTTTTGTTAGAGAACCTCAAAGGATATGTGGTCGTGGAGGCCATAGATGCAAATGCAGCGTTTGATGCACTACAAGGAATTAGACACATCAGAGGTCAACTAAGAGGAGAATTGACGTTTAAGGATATAGAGGGTTACCTTGTAAAGAAATCCACTGTTTCAGAATTGGCAGTGGATCAAGTAGTAGAGATTATCGGTGGTCCATTCAAAGGTATGAAGGCCACAGTCACAAGAGTAGATCATGACAAAGAAGAAGCCACAGTGATCTTACTTGATGCACCTTACCAATTGCCAGTTACTGTTGATGCAAATTATCTCAAACCCTCAACTCATTAGCAAGGATTAAATTTACATTTAAGAGGGAAGAAAAAATATGGCAGACATACAGACTGTTTCTGCACTAGTAACAGGAGGTCAGGCCAGTGCAGGTCCTCCTTTGGGTCCAACATTGGGACCTCTTGGTGTAAACATCTTACAAATAGTCATTGCCATAAATGAGAAGACTAAAGATTTTGAAGGAATGAAAGTACCTGTCACAGTCAATGTCGACAAGGTAACAAAGAAATGGACTGTAGAGGTAGGAATTCCATCGGCAGCAGCTCTAATTTTAAAAGAAGCAGGTATTCAAAAAGGATCAGGAACTTCTGGCGCTACATGGGTAGGAGATATTTCGCCAGATGCAGTTGTCAAGGTTGCCAAGTTGAAAATAGATTCATCATATGCACTTAATATAAAATCTGCATCAAAAGAAATAATCGGAACATGTCTTGCACTAGGAATCAAAATAAGCGGCAAGAATCCAAAAGAAGCAACCGCTGATCTAGAGTCAGGCAAATGGGACGACAAATTCAAGTAAATTATTCAGTCACTGAATAGATTGGATCTTTATCTGTTTTCTGTAATTCAACAAAAGTTTCCGTATTTTGTATTCCATCGATTTTTCCTATCTTTTCTATAGCCACAGTATGTAATTCCTCAAGGTTCTGTGCTCTCAGAGTCAATAAGATATCAAATCTTCCAGTAACTTCAGATATTGCAACTATTTCCGGAGTTTTCAATAATGCCTTGTGAATCTGATCTTTCAACTTGGGATCTCTGTTGACACCCATAGTTGCCCTCACTCCAATACCTATCAGAGACTCGTCAACTACAATTGTGAATTTCTTGATTAGTTTTTTCTTGACAAGTCGCTTTACCCTGCTATAGAGAACTGACGTGTTGACACCGAGTTTTTTTGAAAGATTAGGGACTGACGTATTACCATCTCTGCTAAGTTCGGTAATTATTTTCATATCTAATTCATCGAATTTGTGCAACTTTGCGACTTGTTTTTATTACTATTTAATAAATGTAAGTTACTTTTCCAAAAGTATTCTTATTTCAAGACGAGTATCACCACAAGAAATTTTCATAGTCATATAATTCTAGAGGGATTTTGCCGCTAAAGGATTTTAAATAGGCAAATCAGAATGCTTTCGTAATGATTACCGAGTCCCAGATAGCTCAAATGATAACTGAGGCTAAAAAGAGCACAAAGGAGAGAAAATTCAAGCAGGCAGTAGAGCTAATCATGGTTTTCAGAGATATCGATGTAAAGAAAGGATTTGCGATAAATGAGACAGTTCAGTTACCAAAAAAAATGAACAAGTCATCTTCAATATGCGTGATTGCGTCAGGAGATCTTGGTGTAAAAGCAAAGGGCGCCAATGCAGACTTGGTAGTAGATAGTGCACAGGTAACACAGATGGGATCAAACAAAAGAGAGTCTCGCAAACTAATCAACGGTTATGACTTTTTCCTTGCAGATACGTCAGTAATGGCAAACGTTGGTAAGACTTTGGGTCAATTCATGGGCCCCAGAGGAAAGATGCCAACACCACTTCCATTTAATGCCCCAATTGATGCAATATTGGAAAGATTTAGATCCTCAATCAGAGTGAGACTGAAAAATTCTCTTTCTTTAGCATGTAAGATAGGCGATGAGACAATGTCTGATGAAGATTTAGTTGCAAATGCTCATGCAGTAATTGGTACAATCGAAAAGAAGTTACCAAGCGGAGATAAAAACATCAAGAAAATAATGATCAAGACCAGCATGGGAAAGGTCATCAAACCAATGCAATCAGGAACGAAGTAATATGCGTCAGAATAGAACAGAGTATCCTCAAAAGAAAGCTCAGATGTATCAACAATTACAGGAGTTACCAAACAAGTACAAAGTCATGGCACTTGTAAGGATGGAAAAAGTAAGATCTTCACAATTATTACCGTTAAGAAAAAAATTCAAAGGTGAAGTAGAAATTGTAAGTATCAAGGACAAGGTTGCGCAGAAATCACTTTCTACACTAAAGATTCCTGGAATTGAAAAACTTGCAGCAAATCTAGTTGGACAATGTGTACTGATGTTTACAAACATGAGCCCAATCAAACTGAACATATTACTTGGTAAAAATAAGATAATGATGGCGGCAAGAGGCGGAGACAAGGCAAGCATAGATGTAGTCATCAAAGCTGGTAACACTGGAATTACTCCAGGACCAATTCTTACTGATTTCAAAGAAGCAGGAGTATCAACCAAGATTGATCAAGGAACGGTTTGGATAACAAAAGACTCTGTAGCAGCAAAGAAAGGAGACACCATATCCGGAAAATTAGCTACCCTACTGAGCAAACTAGATGTCAAGGCTGTAGAGGCAGGCATAGTGTTAAACTCGGCTTTGGAAGACAAGATAGTTTACAATCAAGAAGAATTAACAGTCGACTTAGAACAATACAGGATTGCCTTTGCCAAGGCACACCAAGAAGCATTATCATTATCCATAGAGATAGGATATGCAACTAAAGAAAACATCAACATAATACTTGCAAAGGCTGCTCAACAGGCAAGATCGCTTGCAATAGAAGCAGGATTCCTTACTGATGATACCAAGGAAGCAACAATACAAAGAGCACATGGACAGGCAAAAGCATTATCCGGCAAACTAAAGGGTTACAACCTTCAATAAATTAGCAAGATAGTATTTTAGTGTACTTTGGGTAGATTCCAGTTGTATTTCATGGCAACTAATCGTAGTATAGTTGTAACCAATATTGAGCCAATTGTTGCCACTTCGATTTGAAGTTGGATGATTAAAAGAATGTAAAAAATAACAACGCCTAGAAAACTTGCTGATGCATATAGTTCTTTGACAAAAACCATAGGTACTTCATTTACAAACATATCTCGTAAAATTCCCCCTCCTACTGCTGTTATCATTCCAGCCATGACCATCGCCAGAAAATTCATCCCAAACAATTGATATGCAAGAGTTGCCCCAATGGCAGTAAAGACACCCAATCCAAGAGCATCAAATTTTAAAAACAAATTCCAGTGTTTTTGTATTTTAGGATAAAGAAAGAATATGACAATGCCAGTAGCAGTGGTAATTACCACATAATTTGGATCAGATATAGAATGTGGCGGAAAACGTCCAAGTATTATGTCTCTCACAGTACCACCAGCTACACCAGTAATGGTTGCAAGAATTATAATTCCTACAATGTCTGCTTTGTGTTCAATTGCCTTGAATGCACCAGTAACTGCAAAAGCCATTGTTCCAAACAAATCCAATATCAGTACAATAGTTTGAATTGGAGATGATAGTTCAGTCAAATAACAAAGTAAGCAGAACTATAGTAAATAATGTTTAAGAAATTACAAAAAAGGGAATAGATTTACAGTTTTAACCAAATAGTGCAGAAAGACCTTCCATTGCCTGTTCTTCGGTCTTTGCAGATGGTAGATCAGCCTCTTTCTTTGCTTCCGATGCGCCTCCACCTGATGGTGCTGCAGGTGCAGCAACTGCTACTGGGGCAGCCTTTATTGCTTCCTCAATGTTTACATCTGCGAGTGCAGCAACAAGTGCCTTTACTTGTGCCTCATTCACTTCAGCACCTGAAGCCTTTACAACATTAGCAATATTTGCTTCGTTGATTTCCTTCTTTTGTTTGTGCAAAAGCAACGCAGCGTATACGTATTCCATTGTAAACAAATTTTGCAAGAGGCATAATATAAAACTATGGAGGCATGTAAAAAATAAATCTAAAATGATTTTTCTAGTTTAAGATTTTAAGACCTCGACAAATAGAATACATGTATTTCTTCAAGTCCTTGTCATAAAGTGTATCCATTCTTTGTTTTAAGACTCGTTTTGCTTGCACCCTTTCTACACCATCGGGTAGAGAAAGTACGTTGTTAATCAATTCAGGTATGGATTCTCTAACCCAACCAGAAATAATATTGTGAATGTTTTTGTGTATTTTTTCAACAGGATCAGTGTCGGCATCAAAGACTCCAGTAAAATTATTGTGTTCTACCCTGTAGATCAAAGCAAATATGCATTCTTTTGGATTTGGATTCTTCAAAAGTTCTAGTGATTGAGGTCCAGCTTTTCCCTGAGACACTTTATTCTTCAGTCCTACAGGATTTATTATCATACCATTAACTCCAATGTTGGAATTTTCCACTCCCGTTACAATCCCTATAACAATATCTCTATGTTCACCATTTGGCTTTGATGCAAATACATGGTCTCCTTCTTTCCAGCCTTTTTTTGCAAACATGAGAAACTTTCCTAGTAAATCATATTTAATGTGTTGCTTCAGAATGCTTAATATCAGTCAGAAGAAAAAATTGTGAAATGGACAAGGACCAGATCCTTTCAAAGTTTTCTACTGATCCAGACAGATACTACAAGGTCACATTATTTGAAAATGAAGGATTTAGGAGAAAATCATGTATTAGGTGCCACAGGTTTTTCTGGACTTTGGACGATAATATTAGCATGTGCCCTGATCATATAGAAAATAGCTATTCGTTTATTGGAGACCCTCCCACAAACAAGAGGTTTGATTACACACAGGCATGGAAAGAAGTAGAATCGTTTTTTGTACAAAATAATCACAAATCAGTTGGGAGATATCCAGTAGTTTGCAGATGGCGGGATGATCTTTATTTTACAATTGCATCCATTGTGGACTTTCAAAGAGTCATGGGTTCCAAAGTCGTCTTTGAATTTCCTGCCAACCCACTGATTGTTCCACAAACCTGTCTTAGATTCAAAGACATTGAAAATGTAGGAGTAACCGGCAGACATTTTTCCAGTTTTTGTATGATAGGGCAACACAGCATACCAAACTCGCAAGGATATTGGAAGGATAAATGTGTGGAACTTGATTTCAAACTCCTTACAGAGAGACTAGGAATCAACAAAAAGGAAATAGTATTTGTGGAAGATGTATGGGCAGGGGGAGGATCCTTTGGATCATCACTTGAATACTTTGTAAGAGGATTAGAACTTGGTAATGCAGTATTCACGGAATTTCAAGGCGATCTGACCAATTATTCCATATTGGATCAAAAGATTATTGACATGGGTGCAGGTCTTGAGAGATTTGCGTGGATTACAATGGGAACTCCTACTGCTTATGATTGCTGTTTTGGACCCATAACAAAACACATGATAAACAAGATAGGTATTGACATAGATTCCAATATAATATCCAAATATTTTATGTCAGTAGCAAAGGCTCTCTCAGAATCAAACGATATTTCCATAGTCAGAAAGACGGCTGCAAAAATTGCAGGTTTGGATGAAACAAAACAAGATAGAATAATTTCTCCACTTGAAGGGATCTACATGATAGCAGATCATTTGAGAACTCTGGTCTTTGCAATTTCGGATGGTGCATTACCAAGTAATGTGGGAGGAGGTTACAACTTGAGGATGATTCTTAGAAGGACATTAGCAACTATTGATAGGTTTGGTTGGAATTTTGACCTTAACAATCTCATTGATCTTCACATAGACTATCTAAAATCCACATATCCAGAACTTGAACAAACCCGTAATGATGTAAAAACAATAATCGAGATAGAGAAGAATCGTTACAGCGAGTCAAAAGTCAGAATGAAAAACATGGCAACTACGTTCAAGACACAAAACAAGAAATTATCAGTAGATGATCTCATTCGCCTGTACGAATCGGACGGTATAACGCCAGACTTTCTCAAAGAATCTCAGATAATACCAGAAATTCCTTCTACATTTTACGAGAGACTATCAGATTTGCACCAGTCAGAGAAGACAGAGAAGAAAGAAGAACTAGACTTGGAGGGAGTACCTGATACAGATTTACTATATTACAAAGATGATCCACATGAGTTTAAGGCCAAAGTACTCAAAATAATAAAGAACAAATTCGTCATACTTGACAAGACATCATTTTACGCAAGAGGAGGAGGCCAAGAGCCAGATCATGGAAAAATCGAAGAGTTTGACGTGATAGATGTCAGCAAACATGGAAATGTTGTATTACATGAGGTCAGAGAAGGAATACCAAAAGAAGGTACAGTTGTAAGTTGTAAAATTGATTCAATGAGAAGATATGGAATAACACGAAATCACACAAGCACTCATGTACTAAATGCATCTGCAAGAAATACCCTAGGCTCTTGGATCTGGCAGCATTCTGCTTTCAAGGATGCAGAATATGCAAGGCTTGACATCACTCACCATTCAAACCTCACAGAAGAGGAGATAATGAAAATAGAGGATCTTGCAAACACCATCATAAGAAGAGACATTCCGGTTTTGATCAACCAGTTTGAAAGAGGTGAGGCAGAGCAAGAATATGGTTTTAGAATTTATCAGGGAGGAGTAGTACCAGTAAAATTAGTACGGATTGTGAACATAGAAGGATTTGATGTGGAAGCATGTGGTGGAACACATGTACAAAAGACTGGAGAACTAGGATTGATAAAAATCACAAAAGCCGAGAGAATTCAGGACGGAGTAGTCAGACTAGAATTTGTGTCTGGCAAGTCAGCACTAAAGTACACCCAAAATCAAGACCGAAAAATTTCACACATAGTAAAATCCCTTGGTTCAAGTAAAGAAAAGATGTTAGAATCATTTGAACATGTAATGAAAGATTCTGATGATGTGAAAAGAAGATTGAGGCAGATAATCAAAAGAACATCAGAAGCATCCGCAAGAGAGGCCATTTCTCAGGCAAAAAGCATTGGAAAAGTAAAATTGTATTCAACAGTAGAAGAAGAACTCGACGAAGAATTTCACATATCAGTTGGAGAAATGGCAACCAAGATAGACAAATCTCTCATCTATTGTGTATTTATAATAAAAAACGAATCAATCAAGATAATATCGTTCTCTGGTACTGATGCCATTGCTACCAAGAAAGCAGGAGATTTAGTAAAAGAAATTTCCAAAGTACTTGGAGGCTCAGGTGGTGGAAGAGACACATTTGGCCAGGGAGGAGGAAAAGACCTATCAAAGATAAAAGATGCCCTACTAACCATAGAGAAATCAATTCTTGGAGAACGATAAGAGATGGACTGGAGGTCACTTGAAGAAAAATGGAGACGCAAGTGGGAGGAAGAAAAATACTTTGAGACTGATCCAAATAACAACAAAAAATTCTTTGTTACAGTAGCATACCCTTATCCCAACTCCCCTCAACATGTGGGACATGGAAGGACATACACATTAGCAGACGTCCATGCAAGGTTCATGCGCATGTTAGGCTACAACGTATTATTTCCCATGGGATTCCATTATACTGGAACGCCAATTCTGGGCATGGCCAGAAGGGTTCAAGACAATGACCTGAAACTACTGGAAACGTTTCGCACTTTGTACAAGGTCCCAGATGACAAAATAAGAGAGTTTACAGAACCAGTGAAGATTGCAGATTATTTTCATCAGGAGATAAAGACAGGAATGATTGAGATGGGATATTCGATAGACTGGAGAAGAGAATTTACTACAATAGATCCAGTATACAGTAAGTTTATTGAATGGCAGTTTAGAAAACTAAAAGAAAAAAATCTTATAATTCAGGGCACTCACCCGGTAGGATGGTGTCCAAAGGATCAAAATCCAGTATCTCAGCATGACACACAAGGCGATGTAGAACCAAGTTTTACTGAATATACAATTATCAAATTCAGATATGACAGGTACATCATTCCCACTGCAACATTACGACCTGAGACTATTTTTGGTGTAACAAACATCTGGATAAATCCAGAGTTTGTTTATGAGATAATACAGGTTGATAATGAACAATGGATAGTAACTAGCGAATGTGCAAGAAAGTTAGAGTTTCATAATAAAATAATAACAAGACTAGGCAAGATATCAGGTAAGGAACTGGTTGGCAAGAAAGTTCAAGTTCCTGAAAGAGATGATCAGGTTTTAATGTTGCCAGCAAGTTTTGTCAAAAGTGAAAATGGTACTGGCATTGTAATGTCTGTTCCCGCACATGCTCCTTTTGACTATCAGGCCCTTGAAGATCTCAAAAAAGAGATTACAAAATATCCCAACATATCTGATATTCAAAAAATCAAGGCAATACCGATAATTGAGACAGAAGGCTATGGTCAGATTCCAGCATTGGATGCTATAACCAAATTCCAAATTGAAAATCAAAAAAGTGCAAAGTTAGAAGAGGCTACCAAGGAAATATACTCAAAGGAGTTTTACGGTGGCAGATTAAAACAGAACACTGGGAGGTTTGCAAACAAGACAGTCGTAGAAGCAAAGGATGAAGTAAAAAAATGGCTATTGCAAGGAAAAAATGCGGATATCCTATACGAGTTAAACGAGATTCCCATAAGATGCAGGTGTGGTACGGAATGCGTAGTAAAGATCCTTAGCAACCAATGGTTTCTCAATTATTCAGATCCAGAATGGAAGACAAAAGTACACGCATGGATAAATGAGATGAAGATTCTTCCAGAGGAGATTAGAAATGAATTCAACAATGTAGTTGATTGGCTTAGGGAGAGAGCATGTGCAAGACAGCATGGGTTGGGAACAAAATTACCATGGGATAAAAACTGGATAATAGAAAGCCTTTCTGATTCTGTAATTTACATGGCATACTACACCATAGCAAAATATGTTAACAATAAAGAAATCACGCCAGAAAATGTATCTGATACTTTTTTCGATTATATATTTTTGAACAAGGGGAGATCAGAAGATATATCATCCCAGTGTAAAATAGCACCTGATCTTTTGGAGAGAGTAAAAAGAGAGTTCCAATACTTTTATCCAGTAAATGCAAGACATTCAGGAAGAGATCTAGTACCAAACCATCTGACATTTTTCATCTTCAACCATATAGCAATATTTCCAAGAGAATACTGGCCTGAAGAGATCGTAGTCAATGGATCAGTCCTCATGGATGGAAAGAAGATGTCCAAGTCAGAGGGAAACATAATTCCATTAAGAGATGCCATAAGAAACCACGGTGCTGATTCAATTAGGCTTACAATTTTGATTTCTGCAGAGTTGCTACAGGATGCAGATTTCAACCAAGAGGCAGTAAAGGGAATAAGGAACAAATTGGAAAACATGTTAGAGGAGTGTTCAAAGTACAGATCCTCTTCCAGTGTAAAACTTGAGCAAGAGGACAGGTGGATAAAAAGCAAGACCGAACAATTGATTCTTAAAACAACTTCTTCAATACAAAAAATGAGACTAAGAGAAGCATTACATTTTATTCTCTATGATTTTGAATCAGACCTTCAATGGTATATCAAACGAGCTTTGGCAAAGAAACGGGATAATTTTGCTGGAATCTTGCATGAGGTATTTTCTACACGAATATCAATGATGTCGCCTTTTGCCCCATATGCATCAGAAGAGATGTGGTCTAGACTAGGGAATACAGGTATTGTATCAAAGTCTTCCTGGCCAACATATCATGAGGATATGATTGACTTTGGATCAATTCAATCTGAAAACCTGCTAAAAAATACAGTTGAGGATATCAAGAACATAATCAAGGTCACAAAAATTACTCCAAACAAAATAACAATATACACATCAGCCCAATGGAAAGTAAAGGCATATCAGAAAATTTTGTCCAGCATAGTGGCAGGCGAGGTCAACATAGGTTTTCTGATAAAATCTCTTATTGCAGACAAGGAAACAGAAGAAATAAAAAAAGATCCTGATTTTGTGAAAAAAACAGTCAATGACATATTATCAGAATCACACGAAGAAAGAGAATCAAAGAATAAAATCGGTCTTATTGATGAAAAGAAAATTCTCTCAGAACTTAATTCACTTGTACAAGCAGAATTTGGAATCACATCTCAAGTATTTTCAGAATCAGATCAAGACAAATATGATCCAAAAAATAAATCAAGAACAGCAAGACCATACAAACCAGCTATCTTAATCGAATAGTAATTGCCACATGTTTTTATTAGGTGATTTTTTGTATAAGATTGTTTGAAGATAGCTGTAGTTGGCATAGGAGTTGCCGGAGCATATCTCCTTGCAAGATTGAAGAATCAACATGAAGTAGTAGGTTTCGAAAGATCTACACAAGAGAATCATGATTCCATATGTGCTTGGGGTACATCAAAGGCACCAATGGAAGAATTTGCAAAAAAAGCTGGACTCGATTTTGGTGATTATGTAATCCATGATGGAAAACAAATGTATGTTGACATGGGTTTAGAAAAATTTCAAATTAAGCTCAAGGGGCTTTGTACTTACAACAAGATCGGATTGATAAAAGATATGGCAAAGGGATGCAAGGTACATTATGGTACTGTTCCAAAATTACAAGATCTAGAATCAGAATTTGACATAATTGTAGATTCTACAGGTTTTCATCGATCATATCTTCCAAGACTTGAAAAAGATTTCCACCTGCCAACATATCAATACAAGGTAGAATATGAAAATGGTGTACCTTTTGATGATTTTTATCTCAAGCCATTTTCCTCAATTAGTGGGTATTTTTGGTATTTTCCACTAGGAGACAAAATTGCTCACATTGGTGCTGGAGATAAAAATAGAAATCATGTTGTAGAAACCAACGCATTCTTGAACAAACATGGTGGAAAGATCCTAAAGACTGTTGGAAGACCAATACGTCTTGCCACCCCAGACCTTTGTGAGCCATTTTATCATGGAAAAGTAGTTGGAGTTGGAGAATCCATTGGAACAGTCTACCCACTACTTGGGGAGGGAATAATTCCAAGTATGACATGTGGGGACATTTTTGTGGATACATTGGGCAACAATGAAAGATATAGACAAATGGTTCTTGAAAAATTTGCAATCTATTCAAAGGTATTATCATTTGTAAGAAATAAAATGGAAAACAAGTTTGGCATTATGAAAAATTTTCTGGATATGTTAGCCATTTATAGATACATGAAGAAAAATGAAAAAAGATTTGGAATGGAAATTAAGATGACAGATATGATGAAAGTAGCAAAGGCCTAGAATCACATACTTACATAACCAAAATTTTCTCTTGTTGTTCTGTTTGAGTTCATAGTATAGTCATAGATCACTTTGGAATACTCTAGTAGAATACCGTTCATCTCATCGTGAGATTTTGCAAAATAAAATCCTGGACAGTCACCTGTAAATTGAAACGTAGCATGGACTCGGGCTTTTCCTTTTTCATTTTCAAGCCATGATGAAAATGGATACAGATAGCATACTCCCGGTCTAGATGGATGAAGTCCGCAATAACCTCGTTCATCAAGAAACCTGCATCTGATATGAGTTCCGTCATCTATCTCTTTTTCATCGTCTTTACGTTTTAGATTAATCATAGTCATTACTACAGAGTTTCCTGCAGGTCCTTTTTCTTCCCATGTTGCTATGTTAGTCTCTTTTTTTACAAAATCCGATACTTTGTCATATTTTAGATTTTTACTTATTGTTATCAGATCACTGCTTGTGAGCGGTAATCTTCCTTGTCTATTACAACAATTATGACAATCAGGCCAATAGCATTTCCACAAGACATAACCGTTTTCATCTTGTAAATAAGGAATGTGAAAAATCACATCATTAACTTTCATCTGGAAATCTGAAACATTTATTTTTTTGCCCAAAATAAAATCTTGAATTATTGGTTCAATTTTCCAGTTTTTCGATAATAGTTCTAAGGCCTCTTCAATATTTGATTTCATCAACTAATAAATTGAGATCGGAACTTTTTGAACGTTATCAATGCTAGAAGAAAAGGGAAAGTATGCCTCTGCCACTCAAAATCGAAGATTTGTCTGGGAGAGGGTCATGTGGCCATTAATCTTAGAGTTGAATACAACTAATTTCACCAATCAGCAATACAAGAAGAGACGTGATCAAGTATGCAAGGAATTTAACATACCAGCTTCTCGAATTGCAGGAGGTTTTGTATCATTGTTGTTAAAGGGAATTTTGTACAAAGAAAATGATCTATATTCTATTCATTATAGATTGATTCCTTACATGAGACTTGGTGCAAATTGTGATTATGCCACTGCAGTTCGTGAAGCCAGTACAAAATAATATATTCTCAAGAAATACCAGTCGTCTCGGTAGCCCGATAGTCTAGTGGCCAAACAATTTTGGGTTAGGGATCTCAGGCTCTGGATCTTATGAGAGGACACCTGGGGACGGCAGTTCGAATCTGCCTCGGGCTATCTACATTATTTTTAAAAAATAATTTCTTTACCTAGAAGCCATTGCAATTCGTTCTAGTTCATTCTTTTTCTTGACAGATGGAGCATTCATGTCATTTGCAGAAGCAAGTATCAAGTGCTCTGCAAGATTCTCCTCAACCGCCTTGGGATTAGAAAATGATGCATCTCTGACACCTTCTGCAATGAATCGTAATGCAAGATCAACTCTCCTCAGTGGTGCAACATCTACTGAAACATGATAAACAGTTCCACCATATACTATTCTAGTCGTATCCTCATTCGGTGCAGAATGTTCTACAGCTCTTATCAAAACTTCAACAGGATTCTTGCCAGTTTTTAGATGGACTATATCAAATGCCGCCTTGACTGTATTTATAGCTCGAATTTTCTTTCCACCCATCCTACCTGTATTTTTGGCATATTTCTTTCCAAAATGAGATAGTTTGTTAATGAGTCGTTCAGCTATGTTAACTTCAGCCTTGTTGAATCGTTTAAGAGCTGATCTGCCAAATGATAATGGCATTATCTCTTGTTTAAGAGATATTACATTTTTCAATCCTGGATCTTTGACATCGATATTTGAGATGTCCCATTTTCTGAAAAGTAGAAGGTTTTGTGTTTCGGTCATTTTCTATCTCCTTGGTTTTTCCTTCTTCCCATAGACAAGTTCCTTAAGTGAAGTACCATTTACTTTGAAAACCTTCCACCTTACACCAGGAATATCACCAAGGGCTCCTCCCATAGATGCACCCATACCTTCTACATGTACTTCGTCATGTTCATCAACAAAGTTGAGCGCACCGTCCCTAGGAAGGAAGGCTGTGACAGTTTTACCATTCTTTATCAGTTGAACTCTAACACATTTTCTTACAGCAGAGTTTGGTTGCTTCGCTTCTATTCCAACTTTTTCTAAAACTATACCTCGAGCTTGCGGAGCACCTCCAAGAGGACTTGCTTTCCTATCAAGACCTAACTCTCTTCTCTTATAGGTACCAATAGACCATTTCTGTCGTTTTCTCTTATCTCTGAGAACTCTTCCTGCAAATAGACCTAAAGGTGATTTTGCCATACCATTACTCCATTATTTTCTCCGGACTTTGAATGAGAACACTGGAAATTTGAAAGTATCTCTTTGCTAATAGTCTTGCTTTTTCTGCATTACGACCTTCTCTACCCACTACAATTCCTTTCTTTTTTGCATCAACTAGAATAATTGCTTGAAGTGAACCATCAAGTCTCTTATTTATTTTCACTTCAGAGACTAATTTTGGATTGAGCATATTTTTTAGAAATTCAGCTGGTTCTTCGGAGTATTCTACAAGTTCAACATTTCTTTTTACTACATTTTGTAGGTTCTTTATTGTAGAACCGCCTTTTCCAATGGCTAACCCCATTTTACCATGATTTACCACAAATATAACTCGGTCTTGTTTCTCATCTTCAATACAGTCTCGTGCTGTAGCTCCTGTCACATTCTGAAAAAGTGACATTAGTTTTATTTGATCTGTTGATAGTTTGATTGTTTCCGTCATACCGTTTTTAAACTCGATCTCTTGATGGGACATTTAAATCTTGATAGCAAATAGGTGAGGAAAAGTACATTGTATTACTTCGTCTCTGTTTCAAGTTCTTTTGTTATTGCTTTGAGATTAGTATCGCTTAGAGCCTTAAGCGATAATGCAGAAATTCGAAATTGTGTACCACACAATCTTCCAAGTTCTACCGAGGAACCATTGTAATGCAGTGTAGGAACCTTTGCGTTTTTAGATACTTCTTGTATTTTTTCAAGTGTTTTTTCTGTGATAGAGTTTGATAATACAATAACTTTTGAATTTTTTATGGTGCCGATTGCCTCTTTTGTACCAAAGGAATATTTTCCATCCTCAATTGCATCTTTTATTAGTTTTTCTAATAGTTTAGCCATCTTGAACCACTCTCATGTATAGATCTACTGTTCCTGTACCGATTGGGATGTTTGCTCCTACTATAACATTTTCTGTCACACCTTTAAGTTCTTCAACTTCTCCTGCTAACGCAGCTTCTGCAATTGTTGGAACGGTGATTTCAAATGCGGCTCTTGCAAGCACACTAGTCTTGGTTCCGGCAATTCCATGTCTTCCAATTTGTTGTAGATAGCCCCTAGAACACATCAAGTCTGATACTAACATAATATATCGTACATCTACTTCTAGACCTTGATCTTCAAGAGTAGAACTCAATTCATTTATCAGTGAATTTCGTGCAGCTTCAATACCTAATGTACCTGCAATCTCAAAGATGTTATTAGTTCTAATATTTTTCTTGTCAATTCCATCAATTTCCCATACTTTTGCTATGTTTGAACCAGATGTCTGTATAACCCACTCCTCCCCTTGTTGTACAATTGTAACTCTTTCTACATCTGTCACACCTTTTACAGTAGTGGATAGAATTTTGTTTCTCATTGCAAGGACAGTTTGAGTATCAGATTCTTCGGGTAGTGTCAGGGTAATTGAATTTCCACTTGGTTCGATCTCAAATTTCTTCTTGGAAGATTGTAATGCATCCATCACATCTTCAATTGTACATGCTCTTTCTCGCAGTTTATCTTGATTAAGATTGAGCTTAATCTTTGTAGAATAATCAGTTTCAGTACTTGAAATTAATGCACTAATCTTGGTGTGGAGAATTTCCCTTGCTACTTTGATTGCTTTTTCTTTTGATTTCTTGTAATTTTCTTCCAAGTAAATATCCATTGTTGGGGTTACAGGTTTCTTTCGTGCGTCAACAAGTTCAATCAACCTAGGAAGTCCCAGTGTTACGTTTCTTTCTCTGATACCTGCAAAGTGGAATGTTCTAAGAGTCATCTGAGTACCAGGTTCACCAATTGATTGAGCTGTTACCACACCTACTGCCTGACCAGGCTCAACCTTAGCGTTATCATAAAGTTCTAGTGCTTTTTTACAGACTTTATCAACACCTTCTTTGCTAAGTTTTGATTCAAGTAGAGCCTCAAGCACAGTTTTTGACAAACGGGGATTGAATGTCTTTGCATATTTTTTCACTAAATCTGTTATCTCTTCTTTTGTAGATTTCTTTCCAGAATCAATGATGCTCTCAGATTCTATCAACCTAGCAATTCTAAATGCCTCACCATGATCACTTTTTGCTACATCAATACCATCTTCTCCATAAAGAAATTGTATTATGTGACCATGTGGATCTCTTACTGTTCCATCATATTCTAGTTTGAGATGCTCAAGTGCATTGATGAGTCTTCTCTGCATGTAACCACTCTGTTGTGTTCTAACTGCAGTATCAACAAGACCTTCTCTTCCACCCATAGCATGGAAGAAGAACTCTAGAGTAGACAGTCCTTCTCTATAGTTAGATTTGACAAACCCTTTACCATCTGGGTTTGCATCATTTTCTTTAAAGTGTGGTAATGCCCTATTACTATAACCTTTAAGAATTCTTCGGCCTCTAATAGACTGCTGACCCAAGGCACCAGCCATTTGACCAATATTTAATGAGGAACCTCTAGCACCAGTAGTTGCCATTATTCTACCCGCATTGGTTTCGTCAAAAGATTTATCGGCCGAGTTTCCTGCCTTGTCTCTTGCTTTTGAAAGTTCATTTACAATGTATGCTTCTAATGCTTCTTCAGCAGAAAGACCTCTGCTAAGCTGTAGAGTGCCTTTCTTTGCTTGAGCAATGAAATCATAGACTTTGTCATATGATTCTTGAATATTTTCAAGAATTCCATCCTTTGTCTTTGTTGCAAGTTCAAGATCAGCATAACCATAACTAAATCCATAACCTGTAATGAATTGCTTTAACATAATTAGAATAGAGTTAAGGAAATTCTTGGCCTCTTCATATCCATAATCTTTTGTGATTCTGTGTAGAACACTATCAGGTTCTTCTGCTCCAATAGATGCTTTATCAATCACACCACTAACTAGCTGTCCATTTTTGATTACTACATCTTTTACTGGACCCTTTGTACCTTTAGACCATTTTGACGTTATGACATAATTGAAGTCTTTTGGTAAGAAGAGTGAGAATAGCTGTTTACCACTATAAAGTGATCCACCTTTTGCTTTTACTGCAGGTTCTGGGAATGTTCCAGTATAACCACCCAACATTGCAAGGTTTGCGAATTCTTGAGGGGTTAAGGTAGTATCATCTTTTGTAAGTAAATATGCGCCAGTAATGAAATCACGTAATGCGCCAATTATAGGACCTCCATATCTTGGAGAGATTAATTGGTCTTGTACACGCATTAAGAGTATAGCTTCTGCTCGCGCTTCTTCGCTTTGAGGTACATGGAGATTCATCTCATCCCCATCAAAGTCAGCATTGTAAGGAGGACAGACGGATGGATGTAGCCTAAAAGTCTTGCCAGGCAATACTCTAACGTAATGACCCATAATGGACATTTGGTGTAATGATGGCTGTCTGTTGAACATCACGATATCCCCATCAGAGAGATGTCGTTCTACAAGATATCCGATTTCAATATTATTTGCAATGGTTTCCCTGTCTTCAACAAAGTCAAGTCTAATTTTCACCCCGTCTGGTCTTACAATATAATTAGCACCTGGAAATTTGCTTGGTCCATTTACGACAAGTTTTTTTAGCCTCTCAATGTTCCAATCGGTAACAACTTCAGGAATTGTTAGTTTAGTTGCAACAGCTTCTGGAACTCCCACCTCAGAGATTTGCAAGTTTGGATCAGGTGAAATAACAGTTCTACTTGAAAAGTCAACCCTTTTTCCAGATAGTGAACCTCTGAATCTTCCTTCTTTTCCTTTTAGTCTTTGTGTGAGAGTTTTAAGTGGTCTTCCTGATCTATGGTGAGCTTGTGGTATACCAGACACTTCGTTATCAAAGTAAGTTGTAACATGATATTGTAAAAGATCAACCAAGTCTTGTACGATAAGTGGAGGTGTTCCAGCTTCTTTACTTTCTTTTAGTCTCTGATTCACTCTTATGATATCTACTAGTTTGTGAGTTAGATCATCTTCAGATCTGATTCCTGTTTCTAGAATAATGGACGGTCTTACTGTAACTGGCGGAACCGGTAGAACTTGTAAGATAAACCATTCTGGTCTTGCTGTTGTAGGATCATATCCTAGCAATTTCAGATCTTCATCAATCATATGCGAGAATCTCTCTCGAATTGTAATTGGAAGTAATCGGTTCTCACCAAGCTCAGTTCTTTCTATGAAAATTGTTGGTTTTGTGAATATCAATTCATATTGTGATTTGCCACAATGAGGACAGGTTTTTTCTTTTTTGGCTCTTTCAATTATTTCAGTAGGAATATGTTTAATTGAAATTACAGTATACGCGGCTTCCTTTTTCATGATTTGATGATATTCTTCTAGTTCTTCTTGTGGAATTTTTAATCTAGCACATGATCTACATGTAGTCAACAAAAGTTTGTAGATGTTATCTATGAATGCAATGTGTAAAACTGGTTCTGCAAGTTCAATGTGCCCAAAGTGTCCTGGACATCTTGCTGCAGTATTTCCACATGTAAGGCATTTCTGACCCGGTTCAAGCGTACCAAGTCTTCCATCCATCAATCCACCTTGAACAGACATTCCATCCTCGTCATAAGTTTCTGGTGCAGTGATTTCAGCAACAGAGTATTTTCTAATCTCTGTTGGAGACCATACAGAGAATTTTATTCCATCAATTACTTTTATTGTTTCAAGCGCCATTATACTCTCTCCTTTATCAAAAGTCTTGGTGCTATGTCAAGACTCATCATTTCCTGTAGAAGTAGTTTAAACGCATATGCAACAGAAATGGAGGTAACTTTTGCTTTATCACCACATACTCTGCATACAAATCTTCTTTGTTTAATATCATAATAGGAAACCAGTCCACATCGTTCACAAATGTAAATATCAGCCTTGTCAGATTCATCTAACAGTCTATCTTTTAGCATCATTGATGCTCCATATGCAATAAGGCAGTCTCTTTCCATTTCACCAAATCGTAAACCTCCACCTCTTGCACGTCCTTCTGTCGGTTGTTTTGTCAACATTTGGACTTGACCTCTCGCTCTTGCATGAATCTTGTCTGCTACCATGTGATGAAGTTTTTGATAATATACCACTCCAATGAATACATCTACCGCAAACGGTTTTCCTGTTCTTCCATCATACATTACTTCTTTTCCAGAATATTTGAATCCGTTTTGCTCTAAAACGCCTTTTACATCTTCGAGTTTTTCTCCGACAAAAGCAGAGCCATCCATTTTACTTCCACGCAGTGCAGCAGCTTTTCCTGTTACAGATTCCAGAAACATTCCAACGGTCATTCTGGATGGAAAAGCATGGGGATTAATCAGAACATCTGGAACAACTCCATCTGCAGTGTACGGGAGATCTTCTTGGTTAACAAGTAATCCCACAACACCCTTCTGACCATGTCTTGATGCAAATTTGTCTCCAATTTCTGGAATCCTAAGATCTCTAACTCTGATCTTGTACATTCTACCTCCATCGTGGGATTGAGTCATAACAACTGTATCAACAACTCCATTTTCAGAGGGTCTAACTCCTATTGATGTATCTCTTCGGTATGGTCCTTTTACTTCAAATTCCCTATACTCTTCCATAAATCTTGGTGGACTTGTTTTTCCAATCAGTATATCTCCGCCCTGTACTGTTGATTCAGTTGCAATTACTCCATCTTCTTCTAATAATCGGTATGCCTTATCGCCTCTAAATCCACGAATATTTCCTTCAGCAGTGGGAATCTCAAAGTTATCTCTCATACCTCCAGGATATTGTTTTGCTTCAGCTTCATAGATTCGATAGAAGAATGTCCTTCCAAGACCCCTATCAATGGATGACTTGCTCAAGACGATAGCATCTTCAATATTATATCCATCAAACGGTAATACCGCAACAACGCAATTTTGACCGGCAGGTCTATCCTCCAATCCTAAAAGACCCATTGCTTTAGTATTAACAATTGGAGTTTGTGGATACAACATCAGATGTTGTCTCACATAGGTACTTGCATTCATGAGTGGCGTTGAAAAACCAAGACTTTGTTTTGCCATTGCAGATTCATAGGTATTTCTTGGAGACTGGTTATGTTCTGGATATGGAATTATAGATGCGCCTGCTCCCAAAATTGCAGACGGAAATACTTCCATGTGAGTATGTTTCTTTATGTCAGTCTCATCAATTGCAATGTAAGAGTTTTCTTCTTCATTAGCGTCCACCAACTCAATTATTCCCATATGCAAAAGATCTGTCCACGAAAGGAACTTTTTGCTTACCTTATCGATTAATTCTTGTGTTAAGAGAATTTTATTATCTTTGATTACAATAAGAGGACGCAAAACTCTTCCAGCATTACAATTAACATAAAGTCGTTTAGTGGAACCTTCAAAGCTAGATTGGTACAGAAAGATTCCAACGTGTGGATGAATCTTGAAGTTTCTCCTTAGATCTCGTAGAGAGTCAACGAGTCGTTGACCATCCTTAAAATATCCAATTAATCTACCATCAACAAAAACTCTAGTACCTTCTTTTTTCAATTCATCTTTTGCGTCAGATACATAAGTTACACCCAAGTCATAGAGTTTCTCAATTATATCTTCAGATGGAACATTAACAGAAATTATTGCTGACAAAGCGAGATTCTTTACCAATCCACAATTTGAACCCTCAGGAGTTTCACTTGGACATATTCTACCAAAGTGTGTAGCATGAAGATCTCTTGCTTCAAAGTTAGGCTGGCTTCTGCTCAAAGGCGATTGAATTCTTCTAAGGTGACTAATAGTTGAAAGATAATTGGTCCTATCAAGAAGTTGAGTTACACCAACTCTGCCTCTCCCCCAATTTCCAGTTGCAATTGCATTATTCATTTTGTCAGTAACAATTCCAGGTCTAACAGCAGCTGCTACTGCATTTATGCCTCTTTTTTGACCTGACCTTTCCAGTTGATATTTCATATCTCTAACTAGATTTCTAAATGCGGTTCTGAAAAGATCAGCAAGCATTTGACCTGCGAACTTTATTACTTTATTTCCATAATGATCTTTATCATCCGTAGCAATCCAGCCCAATTTTAGTTCGATCAATTTGCATGTGGCTTCTCCTAGAAATAGTGCTTTTTCTTTTCTATTATCAGGATGTTTGCCAAGATGTGGTAGAAGACCCCAATCAAGTAATGTTTCGGCTCTCTTTATCTGGAATTCCTCTAGCATACCCGGTGCAATTCTTTTACTAATGTAGACTATGGCATCTTTTGCGGTTGGTACATCACCTGACTTTTCAAATGAGCCTTCAAGTTCATCTTGAATGTCATCCACCAATGATACCGAGGCAGCTATTTCTCGGTCTGATTCAAGACCTAATGCTCGCATTAAAGTAACTACTGGAATATCAACAGGAGAACCTGGAATCTTTGCAACAATAAGACCGTCATTTTTCATTATTAATTCTAATTTTGCTCTATAACCTACAATAGAAGAATAGACCTTTGCTTTGAAAACAGTATTACCGCCAACAGTTTCTCTATCTACAATAATTTTATTGTAAGAAAGATCTTCCAATCCTACTATAACTCGTTCAGAACCATTTATGATGAAGTAACCGCCAGGGTCGCTTGGATCCTCACCATGTTCTACTAATTTTTGTTCAGAAAGATTATGCAATATACAAGCATTAGATCGAACCATGACAGGCATGTCTCCGATATGAATATACCTTGATTCAAGAATTTTTCCATCCTCTACAACACTTGCTTCAAGCATTATAGGAGATGCATATGTGACATTTCTTAGTCGTGCTTCCATTGGTGCAATGTGAGTAATAGAACCATCCAATTCCATCATACGTGGCTGTTGAAGTTTTACTTTTCCAAGTTGAATCTTGTATGGATATTCGGCACTTTCAATTTCAATCTGTCCAACTTCATCTATAATACTTTGAAGTCCTCTTTCAAGAAATTCATCATATGAGTTAAGATGTTGCCTTGCAATTCCTTCTCTCTTTAGAATATCTTGAATTATAGGCCAGCGTTTATTTGAAATGTTTACCATTATTCTTCCACCACATACCTATAGTACAGGCTCTCTCCAGCAGTTGGACTCTTTCGTGTAATTTTTATCATATCTCCTGGCTTTACCCCCAAACCTCTAATTGCTGGATCGCTCACATAGATTAGCGGCATTTCCGTAGGCTTGGTATGATATTTTTCAAGAACCTTCACTGCTTCGTCTTTATTTATTATCTCATGTTTTGGAACATAGATGTGATCTGGAATGAGTATTTTCTCTTTCTTACTAATCATCTTTTAAAATCTCCTTTGAACATTAGCTGTAAACGCATGACTAATCCACAAACTAAGATGCATCCACCGAGAGGTTAATATATATCTAATTGGGAGCGTGTCAAAATTAGCATCTTTTGTCAATAATTTTTTCCGCAACTTTAAATAGCAAAAAAAATCATCTCCAACCAGGATGAGTACTCGCTTTAAAGGATTTGCATTACTTGCAATTCTGCTTTGTGCCATAGGTCCATATGCTCTGCAGAATCCAACAGGTTCAAATTCTGCAAACGCTACATCTGGAAATACAGGTACACTTGTTAGTTCAGCACCCACAGGTCAAATTACCGTAACAACAGACAAGACTTCATACAAT
>Ga0307372_10002448_pt1 | contig 30662 bp, 30 predicted proteins | sample OX1MG_FD_202533 | JGI IMG/M metagenome (GOLD analysis project Ga0307372, IMG submission 202533) | Soil microbial communities from Risofladan, Vaasa, Finland - OX-1 | ecosystem: Environmental > Terrestrial > Soil > Coastal area > Acid sulfate soil | place: Finland: Risofladan, Vaasa | collected... | reverse complement strand
CCGCCCCGGCTGCCCTGGTCCTGCACGATCTCCTGAGGCGCCCGTGGCGCCAGCTCCGACAGGCCGTCCGTACGGCGGGGGCGCACCCGACCGATGAGCAACTGCACCGGATACGCATCCGATCCAAGCAGCTCCGCTATGCGGCCGAGGCCGCCGTCCCGGTCATGGGCACCCCCGCCCGGCGCCTGGGCGAACGGGCGAGCGAGCTCCAGACCGTGCTCGGTGATCTTCACGATGCCCTCGCCGCCGAAGCCTGGCTGCGCGACGCCGCCACGGCGGGGACCCCCTCGCAAGCCTTCGCCGCCGGTCAGCTCGTGGTTCGCGAGCAGCAGCGCCAGGTGGAGCTCCGCCACAACTGGCACCGGTCGTGGAAGGCGCTGGCGAAGCAGGCTCGTCGGACCCACCTCTGACAGCGGTTCGCCCGAGAACTACACGCGTGGCGTTCGTCGGCGCGCCGGCCGGTCCGGAAAGGCAGGTTCAGACCTCGTCGGCAAGTGACACGACTCGGGGGGTCCGTGGTCGGCGGCTGGCAAGGACCCCCGAAAGAAGTGGCAGGGGGCGTCCCGGGAGTGCCTGGCGGGGGCGAGGCCGCCAATTTCCCCGTCGGTCAGGCCATCTCGCCCTGGGGCTAAACCGCCGATAATGTACATTATGTAAAGTTGTAAGGAAGGCCTCGGATCGGGGGTGTCTTCGGGGCGTCGTCGATGCTCCCCTCCTGCGTCCCATGCGACCAGCCGCCGGAACCGATCTCGGTTTCAATGGAGGAGGGTGGCCACCCGGCGACCCGTCAGCTACCACGGGACGGCGTGCTTGCGGCGACTTCGACAGCTCCGGTCGAACGCGTCGATCATCGCGGCGGTTCTCGCTGGTGTGGTCCTTGCGGTCTTGGCGTCCTTCACCCGGCCGTTCACGTTGGCCGCCGACCTGGCGACCGGGGTCGTCCTCGCCGGAGTGTCGGCCCTCGCCCTGACGCTGGCCCTGCGGGGCCCGGCGGCCGCCGGCGGGACGGTCCGGCGGGACGGCGGTTCGGGCGGAGCTGGCGGTGCGGTCGACGCACGCGGCTGGCGCTGGTCGGGGCCGGTGGCCGCGCTGGTCGCCGCAGTCGGATGGGAGCTGTACTGCTACAGCGGTCAGCCACGATCCCACTTCCCCACCTTCAGCTCCCTGCTCGACATGCTCGACTCGTCCCGACCGGGCAAGGCCGTGGCGTTCGCCTTGTGGCTTGTGCTCGGATGGTTCGTGGCACGACCGTGACCGCTCGGGACGCCACGCTCCTCGGGTGGTGGCTGGTGGGCGGCGGCCTCGTGGCCTGCCAGCTCGTGGCGGCCGTCTCGAGGGGCCGGTTCCCCGGCGTCGGGGCTGTCCTCCGACGCCTCGGCACGAGCGGGACGGGGCGAGCCCTGCTGCTGCTGGGATGGGCGTGGCTCGGATGGCATGCCTTCGCCCGATGAGCATGCCGACCGTTTGTCGAGGCTCGCCGGAGCTGGGTCCGGCCGGACTACCCGGAATGGCCACCGTCCGACGCCACCGGCTCGAGGACGAAGACCGGGATCACCCGCTCGGTCTTCTGCTGGTAGTCCGCGTAGTCGGGGTATGCCGCCACCGCACGCTCCCACCAGACGGCCTTCTCGTCTCCGGTGACCTCTCGGGCAACCATGTCCTGCTTGACCGGGCCGTCCTGAAGCTCGACGCGGGGGTCGGCGACGAGGTTGAAGTACCAGACGGGGTGCTTGGGAGCACCGCCGAGCGAGGCAACCACCGCATAGCGGCCCTCGTGCACGACCCGCATGAGGGGGGTCTTGCGGATCTTGCCGGACTTGGCCCCGACCGTGGTGAGGACGATGACCGGCATCCCCCGCATGGTGGTGCCGTCGGTTCCCCCCGAGCTCTCGAAGAGATCGACCTGGTCGCGAACCCACTTCTGGGTGCTGGGCTCATAGGTTCCGGTGAGAGGCATCCGGTCAGTATGGCGCGCGTAGCCCGTCAGATCCGCTCGAACACCGCGGACGCTGCCGCGATGAGCCTTCCGACGCCCTCGTCGCGCAGCTCGGCCTCGACGACCACGGCGTCACCCCTCGCGCCGACCACCTCGGTGGTCGTCACGAAGGGCCCGATGGTGCCGCGCGCCGAGAACGTGACGTGCCAGTGGCGGAGCCGGAGCGCGTCGGTCCCTGCCGCGCCGACGGCGGCCTCCGTCGCCGCAGTCTCCAGGACGATCTGTGTCGGGCCGTGGTGGAGGGAGCCCGAGGTGGAGCCGATCCTGCCCGTCAGCTCGGGGATCTCCAACCCGCCGTCGGGCCGTCGGACCGCTCCGAAGGCCTGCCAGAGCGGCGGCAGCGACGGGGAGTCGGGCACGCCCGGTCCCGGGTCGACGTAGTGGTAGCCCTCGGGGGCGGGCGCCATCACCGCGCCGGCGTCCCGGCAGACCGCCAGGACCCGGTCGTGGTCGGACGCGTCGACCAGGCGGGCCCGGCTGAACAGCTGGGACCGGCCCTCGTGGAACATCTCCCCCACGCAGTAGACCTCGTCGACCCCGGCGCCGTCGTCGACGATCTCGAGGGCGATCTGCGTCGGCGCCGGAACGGCTATGGCGTCGTCGAGGATGCCGATCACGTCGGCCACCAGGATGGTCAGCGGCGCCGCCATCAGGCCATGCTCACCTCGGAGGTCCGACCGGAGGCGCAGGCTCCCGGTGGCGTGGTGGCGGTCCAGCGCGTGGGCGTGGGTGCCGAGGTACCGGTACGTCATGAGGCCGTCGGGACCGCCCATCACCGCTTCGAACTCGGCCCAGAAATCGCTGAGCTCGACACTCTGCAACGCCCGCACGCTCGCCATGATCCGAGCGTAGGTCACGGCAACCACCCTCGCACCCCCGGTCAGCTACCGGCCACCGGCGGCGGGACAACCAGGACCGGACACTGCGCGAACTCCAGCACGTGCTCGGTCTCGCTCCCCACGTAAGCGGACTGCACCCCCCGCCGATCCGATACGGCCATGACCACCAGGTCGGCCGGCCAGGACCGGGCTTCCTCGAGAATGCGGCGGAACGGAACCCCGCTGCGCACCATGGTCTCCACCGAAGCCGCCGGGACGCCTGCCGCCGCCATGTCCCGGCCGACCTGGGCCAGCACCCGTTCGGCGTCCCTGCGCTTGCGTTCCTCCACCCCGGGTCCGGCAACGCTCGCCACCGCCTCCCCGATCAGGCTGTCCTCCACGACGGTCAGGACCCGCACACTGGCGTTCCAGCCGGCCGCCAGGCGCGCCGCCACCCGTGCTGCCCCGAGGCTCTCCCGGGAGTCGTCGACCGCCACCAGTACCCGGTCGATCATCGCCGGCCTCCCTTCCGACGGCCGCGCGCCGGCTGCCGACGTTGCGCCCAGCGGGTGACGACGCGCTCCTCCCGCTCGAGCTCGTCAAGGCGGAGCTGGAGTCGGCGCAGCGCCTCCTCGAGCGTCGGGACCCGATGCCGCTCGATCCCCCGCAGCCGCCGTTGCGTGGCACGGAGCTCGGCGGCGACCCGCCCGTGGGCCGCGTCGGTCACCGCGTGGGTGACGGCGGCTTCGAGCGCCCGCCGGTACGCGGCGGCGGCGGGACGCAGCGCCGCGTTCCCCGCCGCCAGCTCCGCCGGGGCCAGGGTGGGCAACGTGGTCCGGGGCTCGTCGGGATGGCGGACGCCCATGGTGTTCCGCCACGTCACCTCCACCTGCGCCCGAGCGGTCACGGTCCTGGCGGCGACGGCCAGGTCGGCCGCGCCACCCAGCTCGCCGCTGCGCATGTCCCAGCGCTCGGCCTCGCCACAGGTCGCCGCCCAGCGACGGGCCGTCTCGTCGCGGAGCAGCGCCAGCCTGCTCTCCTCGCGCCGCAACAGCTGCCGTTTGCGATCGAGCAATTCGACGCCCCGCCGGGCGGCGGCCAGGCGATCGACCAGCCACAGCCGACCCGCCCGACCCGGAGGGATGCGGTCAGGCACCGCCGGGCTCCTCCTCGCCGGGCTCTCGCCGCGGCGCCCCCGGACCCTTGGGTTCGTCGGTCCCGAGCTCGCCACCGGTGTAGTGGGCCTCGACCTCGGCGGCCGACACCATGGTCAGCTCGCGGCGCGGGAGCACCGACGCCGCCCGCCACGCCCGCTCCAGGGTGTCCTCCAGGGTGCGGAGCTCGTCAGGCCGCTGGTTCAGGAGCACGCTGCTGCACTCGTCGGCGAAGGCCAGGTACCGGCGGTCGGTCTCGGTCAGTGCCGCTGCGCCGATGAGGTCGGCGAGGTCCCGAGCCTGGCGGGCCCGGGCCAGCGCGGCGATGATCTGGGCGGCGATGGCCGGATGGTCGGCCCGGGTCCGTCCTTCGCCGGTTCCCTTGCGCATCAGCCGGGACAGTGACCCCAGGACGTCCACCGGAGGGTAGACACCCTCGCCGTGGACAACCGGGGACAGGACCACCTGACCCTCGGTGATGTAGCCGGTGAGATCGGGGACCGGATGGGTGATGTCGCCCGCCGGCATGGTCAGGACCGGGACGAGCGTGACCGAGCCCGGGCGGTCGCGCCGTCGACCGCACCGCTCGTAAATGGAGGCGAGATCGCTGTAGAGGTAGCCGGGGTAGGCGCGCCGACCGGGGATCTCGCCGCGGGCGGCCGACACCTCGCGCACCGCCTCGCAGTAGCTCGTCATGTCGGCCAGGACGACGAGCACGTGCTGGCCGAGGTCGAAGGCGAGGTGCTCGGCCACGGTGAGCGCCACCCGCGGCGTGAGGATGCGCTGCACCACGGGATCGTCCGCGGTGTCGAGGAAAAGCGCCAGGTCTCCCGCCTCGCTGCGGGTCTCGAGCACATCCCGGATGGCGGCGGCGTCGGCGTGGGTGACGCCCATGGCCGCCACCACCACCTTGAACGGCTGGCCACCGGCGTGGGCCTGGGCGGCGATCTGGGCGGCCAGCTCGAAGTGAGGGAGCCCGGCCGAGGAGAAGACCGGGAGCTTCTGCCCCCGCACCAGGGTGGTCAGCGCGTCGATGGCGGAGATCCCGGTCAGGATCGGATCCCGTGGCACGTCCCGCACCGTCGGGTTCAACGGAGCGCCTGCCACCGGGCGGGTCTGCGGCCCGAGCATGGGCGGGCCGCCGTCGAGAGGGTCACCCATGCCGTTCCAGACCCGGCCCAGCCAGCCGTCGCCCACCGGGATCCCGAAGGGCTGGCCCACGAAGGCCACGATCACCTCGTCGGGGTCGATACCCGACGTCCCCTCGAGGACCTGCACCACCGCGAGGGCTCGATCCACCTCGAGGACGAGGCCGCGCCGGACCTCGCCCGAGGGCAGGCGCACGGTGACGAACTCGTCCCACCCCACGTTCCCGACGGCGTCGACCACCAGCAGTGGACCTTCGACGTCCCGGGCCCCCCGGTGCTCGACGGGGATCGGCAGCGGCTCGCTCATGCCGGTCCTCCCAGCCCGTCCAGCATCTCGAGGATCTCGTCGCGCCGGCGGGACACCCCCTGCGCGTCGGCGGGGCCCACCTCGTCGCGTACGCGGGTGACGCCCGAGAGGTCCAGCTCCTCGACCACCGAGGCCGGGAGGCCTCCGTCCACCTGGGCCAGGCACCGATCGTGGACGGCGAGGACCATCTCGAGCAACGCCGCCTGCTTGGCCGGGGCGCAATAGGCGTCGCGATCGCTGAGCGCGCTCTGCTGGAGCACCGCCTCCCGGAGCAGCCGGCCGGCGAGGAGCACCATGCGCTCGCGCGCCGGGAGAGCCCCCAACCCGACCAACTCCACCACCGACGACAGACGGTCGGCCTCGGCGAGGAGGGCCACGGCCCGCGCCCGATCACGGACCCAGCCGGGCCGGCCCGCCGAGGCGTGCCATGCACCGACCGGTTCGACGTCGCGCGAGAACGACCGGGCCCAGGTGATCGCCGGGTAGTGCCGGGCGTAGGCGAGGTCGCGGTCGAGGGACCACAGGCACCGGACGAAGCGCTCGGTATGGGCGGTGACCGGCTCGGTCATGTCCCCGCCGGGGGGCGACACCGCGCCGATCACCGTCACCGTTCCATGCTCCCCGCCGAGGGTGCGGAACCTCCCGGCGCGCTCGTAAAAGGCGGCGAGCGCAGAGGCCAGCCCGGCCGGATAGCCCTCCTCCGCCGGGAGCTCCCCGCTGCGCGAGGAGAATTCCCGCAGGGCCTCGGCCCAGCGCGACGTCGAGTCGGCGAGCAGGACGGTGTCGTACCCCATGTCCCGGTAGAGCTCGGCAACCGTGAGACCGGTGTAGATGCTCGCCTCCCGAGCCATGACCGGCATATTTGAGGTGTTGCCGATGGTCACCGTGCGCTCGAGCAGGCTCCGACCGGTGGACGGGTCGCTGATCTGCTCGAGGTCGGCGAGGGCGTCGGCCAGCTCGTTGCCCCGCTCCCCGCACCCCACGAACACGATGACGTCTGCATCGCACCATTTCAACAGCTGCTGCAGCAGCACGGTCTTGCCGGTGCCGAACCCGCCGGGGACGGCGACGGTGCCGCCCTTTGCCACAGGGAACAACAGGTCCACGACCCGCTGGCCGGTGAGCAGGGGGGCAGCCGTGTCCAGCCTGGCCGCCGAGGGTCGGGCGACGCGCACCGAGCACAATTCGGTGACGGAGATCTCCCTCCCGGCGACCACCGCCACGGGTTCCTCCTCGCCCACCTCGCCTTCGGCGGCGACCCACTCCGCCGTCCCCCAGACACCAACGGGGACCAGCACGCGATGCTCCGTGCCGCCTGCCGTGGGCACCACCCCGGCCACCGTGCCGGGCGTGGCGGCGTCGCCGGCCCGCAACGAGGGGACGAAGTGCCACCGGACGTCTTCGGCGGCGACATCGAGCGAGCCCGGTGTCAACCAGGCCGACCGGCCGGTGAGAGGCCGGAGCAGCCCGTCGAAGACGCCGCCCAGCAACCCCGGTCCGAGCCGGGCCGACAGCGGACGGCCGAGCCCGACGACCGGGTCGCCGACCCGCACGCCACCCGTGTACTCGTAAGCCTGTGCCGTGACGAGGCCGGCCCGGACGGACACCACCTCCGCCGGGACGCGCCCGGTGCCGACGAGGACCACGTCCGCCATGGCCACGCGGTCCAAGCCTTCGACCTCGACCAGCGGGCCGTTCACCCGCGCGACGCGCCCGTCGGTCATGCCCACAAGCTCCGGACCTCGTCCGCCGCGTCGGCCAGCACGTGGTCGACGAGTGCGTCGGCGCGCACCACGGCCCGCTCGCCGCCCAGTTCGGCGACGGCGATCTCGCCGGGAGCCCTCCGGCCGGCTCCCCCACCTCGACCCACCCGGGCACCGGCCAACTCACCGAGACGGTCGGCGAGCCCCGCCAGCTCCGGCGTGGACCGTCGGCGGACCAGCCCGTCGACCGACCGCCTGCGGACGTCCTCGTAGGCACGGCGGCGGGCCGCCAGTACCAGTGCCTGCGCGTCGGCCCGGGCCCGGGTGAGGTCCCGGGCCGCGACGCGCTCGGCGGCGGCCTCCCCGTCCGCGCTCGCCTCGGCCAGGATCCGGTGCGCCTCGGCCTGCGCTCTCCCGAGGGTGTCGCGGGCCTCGTCGTCCGCGTCCTCGATCAGCGCCCGGGCCCGGCGCCGGGCGTCCTCGATCAGCGCGTCCCGCACCGCCGCCAGCGGCTCCGGCGCGTCCGACGACGACGACGGCCGGGACTTCGCCGGCCGGAACGACCGAAGGAGTCGCAGCGTGGGGGTCATCCCGGCATGACCACGGTCAGGACTTCGCCACGGTCCTCGACCGCTCCGCCCAGGGACGCGGCGGCCGCCGGGGTGAGCACGACCACGACCACGTCACCGGGAAGCGCCCGCCACGCGTCACGCACGGCGGCCGGGCCGTCGGCGACGACGACGCCCGCGCCCGCCAGAGCGAACCCGGCGACCCGCACCGCCTCGCCCAGGGCGACCACCTGGCCCATGCCGCTATGCCTTCCCGATCAGGATGATGGCGACGACCAGGCCGTAAATGGCGATGCCCTCGGCGAGGCCGACGACCACCATGGCCCGGCCGAACATCTCGGGGCGCTCGCTCATCGCCGCCAGGGCGGCGGACCCGGTATAGGCCACGGCCACGGCCGCACCGATGGAGGACCCGGCGACGGCGATGGCGGCACCGATGAGGGCTTGGCCACCGTAGGACACGGTTCCCGAGGAAGTGCCCGCGGCACCGCTCGGAGCCGCCGACATCGCGAGGAGCACGAGCACCCCGGCGCCGAGCAGGAACGCCACGTTCAGTGCCTTCACGATGCGGAGTCCGCGGCGCGGCCGGTAGCGGAGCTGGACTGCGACCAGTGCGAACACGGTGGCGAGCACGGGCAGGCCGATCAACCAGGCGATCATGGTCTCTCCTTGGGGACGAGGGTCGGGACGTGCCACGGCCGGAATGCCCGGCCCTGGCTGGTGAAGATACGGGAGAACAGCTCGTAGTACTCGAGGCGCAGCGCCTGCACGCCGGCCACGAGCGCTTCCAGCGTGAACGCCAGTGCGTTCCCGGCCACCAGCACGACGGCGGCGGGGAGCCAGAGGAGGGGGCCTCGGTGCCACAACGCGGTGGTCCCGTCCCACACGACCTGGCCGAGGGCGGCGTGCGTGAGCCCGAAGGCGGCGAGCCGGGCGAAGGACACGGTGTTCGTGCCCAGCCGAACCACCGTGTCGAACAACTCCACCCCGGCCTGGGCCACCCCGGCCACTCCGTGGCCCGATTCGCCGTACAAGCCGGCAAAGCCGAACAGCAGCCCGGCGCCGGCGAGCACCCCGCCTGCCACGGTCAGCCCGACCAGGTGCAGGTACCAGCCCAAGCCGGCCAGGGCGAGGCCGACGTACAGGGCCGAGCCGGCCAGCCCGGCCAGGGCGAGCAGCGCCCTGGCCGCCCCCCCTTCCCGCCAGCGGTTGGCTGTTCCGAGGCCGTAGGCCACGGCGAGGAGGACGGCGCCGATGGCCACCGCGGCGGCGAGCAGGCTCGCAGGCCGGTCCAGCGGGGCCAGCCACAGGGTCGGGACCAGCCCGGTGGGGCCGAACGCTTCGCCGAAGAGGAGCCCGAACGCGGCGCTCGCCAGCCCGGCGCCGATGACGAAGGGGGCCACCCACCGGAACCGGGCGAGGGAGACGGGGCGCCCCGCCCAGACGAGCAGGCCGGCGGCGGTGAGCAGCAACCCGTGGCCGACGTCGCCGAACATCATCCCGAACATGGCGACGTAGGCGACCCCGGCGAACACCGAGGGATTCACGTCCGCGTACGGGACGGTGACATAGGTGTCGACGAGCGGCTGGAAGGCACCGGCGGCTCCGACGCCGGCGAGGAGCGTCGGTGGGTCGACACCGGCCGGAGGGGGGAGTCGAACCACGGCTGCGCCCACGGGGCGCAAGCGGTCGGCCAGTACCTCGACCGCTCTCGTCGGGCTCCAGGCGGCGATCCCGGCAACACGTCCGTCGAGCACGGCGGCGGCGGCCACCTGCTCCAGCTCGGCCTCGCCTGCGAGCTCGTCGAGGCGTCCTCGCCGCGCCAGGTCGGCCAGGTCGGGCGGTCGCCGGTGGAGCACCGCCACCGGCCCTGGGACCTGGCCGGGCGATGCGGTCCGACGGACCTGTTCCAGCGTCGACGCGGCTGGAGCGGGCACCGGGTCGAGGAGCCGCTCCGGCTCGGTGAGGCCCAGGTCGGCGACCGTGACCAGCGCGTCCCGCAGCCGGTCGGCGGGGGCCACCACCGCGATGCGGTCCATGCGTGTCGGCTCCAACGCGTCACGCCACGACATCGGCGACCTCCGCCACCTGCCGACCGCCGCGGGCGGCGAACTCCAGCGCACCCCGAACTCGCCACGCGTCGACGGCAAGCAGCTTGACCACCCCGACGACGGACCCGACCCCGGGGTGTGCCGAACCCGCCGCCGCGCTGCCGTCGACCTCGAGCAGGGTCCGCCATCGAGCCTCGGCACGCCACAGGTCGTCCACACTCCCCACGTCGCGAAGGACGCGCGCGGTGCGACGGGGAAGGCACCGGGACAGCTCCCCCACGGACGTCGCCGCCGCGCACCGGGTACCGAGGAGAAGTCGGACGCCGCGCACCGCCGACGGACCCAACGCGGGGAGGGCTCCGGCGGCGAGGACCCGGGCGAAGACCAGTGCCGCATACGACGTCGCCGACTCGGCTGCGTCCGGGACCGCTTCTGCGACCCGCCGGGCCCAGGCGATCTGCAGGGCCAGGCGGACCGAGGCCGGGTCGGTGGCCTCCGGGTCACCCCACGCGGAGGCGGCGAGCGCATGCCGGACGTCGGCCGGGGTGCGTGCCGGGGACACCTGGGGCCACGCGGTGGCGAGCGCGCCGAGCACGTAGGGCGGACCGTCGGGGAACCCGGGCGGGCGCCCCGACGCCGACCCGGCCAGGCCTGCGAGGTGCATGGTGACGTTCGCGATCTCGAAGCCGCCGGCCAGGACCCGGAGATAGGTGGCACTCAACGGTGGTCCCCAGCCGGCCAGGACCCGGAGATGCCACAAGAGCGTGGCCGACACCGCGTGCTGGGCCGTGGGCAGGTCCATGCCGGGCCGTACGTCGTGGCCGTACGGGGTGTGCGCCAGCACGCCCACCGTCTCGGAGAGGGAGCCGCTCGACGCCAGCCGGCGGGCGCCGTCGCTCCCCAGCCGTCGGCGCAGCAGGCCGCGTCCCCGGGTACCTGCGGCCACCCATCCCATGCTCATCGTCGCCCCCGGGTCGCCGGTGGACCCGTCGGTGGTCCCGCGGTGGGGCCGCCGACGGCCAGGGCGCGCCGCACGACGTCCTCGACGAGGGCCCCGGAGCGGCGTGCCGCCACGGCGGCGATCCGGTCGGCCTCCACCTGAGCACCCGCCAGCAACGCCCGTTGCTCGTCAGCCGCCCGACGGAGGCGCTCCGTGGCCGCCTCGACCCGTTCGGCCGGGGCGCGGCGCCGGGCGTCCGCCAGCAGGCGCCGTGCCTCCTCGTCGCTCGCCGTCCGGCGCTCCGACGCCCGCAGCGCCGCCGAGTCCTCGAGCTGCGCGGCACGGGACCCGGTGTCCCGCAGCGCGCCGAGGACGGGCAGCAACTCGGCCGCCAGCGCCGCGGCACGGTCCACCGGGACGCCGGCCGAGGCGGGCGCACCGGGCACGCCCTGGGACCGAAAGCGGCGCAGTAGCTCTGCCAACGACGCCACTGTCACCTCCTCCGGCTGTTGCCGTGCTGCGAGACCACGCGAAGCCTACGGTCGCAGCCGAGGCGCCGGCAGGGCCGAACGTCCCAGTCGACCTGGACATTCGACGGACGACACCGCCTCTGGGGCAACGGCCATCGGACCCCGGCCCCGCCGGTGGCGGTCCACCGCACGCCCGTCATGGCGTGAACGGAGATCACCGTGCGCGGCGGCTCCCGGACCGCTCCCGGGGCGGGCCGGGGTGACGGTGCCGATCGGAGCGGTGCAGATATCGTGAGGGGATGACCAGCGGTTTCTCCGCATCTGGCCTCTGGCGCCCCGATCCGGGTACCGGATCCGGCGGCCGGGATCGGGCGGTCCGGGCGTCGGGTCGACCCGCTTCGACGCGACCCGAGGAATTCGGATCGCCGGCGGCGGGGACGTCGGGTGGCCCGACGGGCATCTCCCTCCGGCGCCCGGCGTTCCTCGGCATGGTGGCGACGATGGTCGTGGTGGGCGGCGCGGTCGTCGGCGGGAGGACCTTCGTCTCGGTGCTTCCCGGCGCTTGGTTCTTCGGCTCCGCCGGAGGCCCTCTGGGCTCTTTCGCCGCCCAGGGGCACACTCCCCCCGCAGTGGCGCTCCTGCTGGTCTTCGGGGGGCTGATCCTGCTCACCCGGACCTGGCTCGGGCTGCTCAGGGTGCTCCGCCGGCGGCCCGGAGTGCCGGTCCGGCGGGTGGTCGGCGTGCTCGCCCTGTGGATCATCCCCCTCGTCATCGCTCCCCCGCTGTTCAGCCGCGACCTCTACAGCTACGCCGGGCAGGGCGAGATGGTGAGCCACCACATCGATCCCTACCAGTACGGCACCGGGGTGCTCGGCTCCACCCCGTTCAGCTCGCTCCCCGGGCCCCTGTGGAGCAACTCGCCCTCCCCCTACGGTCCGGTCTTCCTGGCGGCTGACGGTGCGATCGCCGATGTGGTCGGCCACCACGAACTTGCCGACCTGGTGCTCCTCCGGCTGCTCGAGCTCGGCGGGCTGGCGCTGGTGGTCGGCGGGCTGCCGACGCTGGCCAGGGGGTGGGGCCGTGATCCGGCCGAGGTGGTGCTGCTCGGCGCCGGAAGCCCGCTCGCCCTGACCGTTCTCGTCGGGGGGGGCCACAACGACGCGCTGATGGTCGGTCTCATGGTGGCCGGGCTCGCCGTGGCCAAAAGGGTCGGGCCCGTCCCGGGGATCGTGGTCTGCGCCCTCGCCGCGGGCGTGAAGGCCCCCGCCGCCCTGGCGATCGTCATGATCGGGTGGAATTGGGGCCCGGCAGGTGCGTCGGCCGTCCGGCGGGCGATCCGCGCCCTCGGTGCGCTGGGCATCGGCGCGGCGACGCTGGCCGTCGTGTCGGCCCTCACCGGGGTGGGTTGGGGCTGGACCCGCAATCTGGGGACCGCGAACCAGATCTCCACCGGGGTCACCCCGCTCTCGGCGGTGGCCCACACGATCGCGGGCACCGCCGGTCTGGTCGGCATCCCCCTCTCCTTCGCGTCGGCCCGGACGGTGCTCGACGCCATCGGGATCGTCTGCGCTGCCGGTATCTGCGGATGGCTGCTCGTCCGATCGCCCCGCCTCGGCCCGCTCCGGTCCCTCGGGCTGATGCTGCTGGTCGTGTCGATCCTCAGCCCGATCCTCTGGGCGTGGTACCTCACGTGGGGCCTGATCGTGCTGTCCGTCGTGGCCACCGGCTGGCTCCGCCGCACGGTCATCGTCATCACGATCGCCTGGACCTTCATCGGGACCAGCTCCGTCGAGGGCATCGCCAACGCCCTATGGCACACCGGCGTGCCCGCCGACCTCTTGCTGCTCATCGGCCTGGTCGGCGTGGCCCTGGTCCCCCTCGGCCTGGCGGCAGACGCCGAAGTGGAGATCGGGCGCTCCCGTCCTCCCGAGGGGAACCCGAGCGGTGGCTGGCCGGCGATCGAAGCGGGCAACGCCCAGGGCGAGCCGGGAGGGCTTCCCGTCGGGGTGTGACCCTCCGGTCCGGCAGCGGGGCTCCTGTCCCCTCGGGCTCTGGCCCGGGCCCGGGCCCGCACCCGCGAGCACCCTCAGGTTGAGGTTCAGGTCGAGGGTTCCCTCAGGGACCTTCGCCCCCCGAGGGCGTGCAGGAGCGGGGGTCCCAGGGCCTCAGGGACTCCACGGCGGGGCTCGGAGGGCTGAACGCCCCGTTGCCGGCGGTGGTGGAGGTCGTGGTCGGCGTGGTCGGCGGGACGGTCGTCGTGGACTTGGAGCCGGCGCCCCCCGCTGGGGTGGTCGCCGGAGGAGCCGGGCTGTTGACCGCGAAGTCGGTCCCCGTCACCACCGTGACCTGAGCACCGGTGCTGACCATCGCCGGGTTCACCGCCATGATCACCGCCCCCGAGAGGGCGTGCGCGACGGTCTGGGCCGCCGCCTCGAGCTTGGGGGTCCGAGCCGAGTAGTAGACGACGGTCTCGGACTGCGTCGCGACGGAGGGGGTGTCGCCGATCGTGCCCACGTGGAACCCGAGCGCGGTGAGGGCCTGCGCGGTGTCGGTGGCCTGGTTCGTCGCTCCCGTGCCGTTGAGCACCGACACCGGTACCGAGGACGGGGGGGGCAGGGGGCCGCCGTTGAACGTGTCGTCGGACGACTTCAGGCCGAGGAACTGGTCGACCACCTGGGCGTCCAGGGGCTGGGAGGGGAACTCGATGTCGCCGTAGTCGCCACCCTTGTAGTAGTAGTTCCCGAACTGGTCGACCGCCACGGGCAGGGTGACCTGGGGCGCCTGCCCGACGTTCACGGAATGGAAGGCGAGGACCAACGAGAGCATCTCGCTGGCCGAGAAGGAGGAGTCGGCCTGGAGCTGACCGACCACGCTCGAGACGAGCTGCTGGTCGGCGACCGGGTTCCCCAGTCCCCTCTTCTGGACGGCCGAGGCCAGGACCCGGAGGAACTCGTGGTCACGGCGGATCCGGGCGAGATCGCTCTGCGCCTCCATCGGCCAGTCCGGCGCGTAGTTGGTGGTGACCGTCGGTCCCTTGTACTGCAGGTGGCGGGCCCGCACCACCTGCAGCGCCTGGGTCCCGTTCAGGTGGACACAGCCCGTCGTCCGGATGTTCAACCCCGAGTACGCGTCGTACACGGGCTCGGGGAAGTACATCGAGATGCCGCCGAGCGCGTCGACCACGCCGGCGAAGGAGTCGAAGTTGAGCTCGACGTAGTGCTGAATGGGAATGCCGAAGTCCTGCTCGACGGCACGGACCAGCTGTGTCGGTCCTTCTGCCAATGCGGCGTCGATCTTGTTCGCACCTTCGGCGCGGGCATTGGGCACGAAGAGGTCGCGGGGGATGGACAGGATCGACACCGCGTGGGTCACCGGGTTGAGGTGCAGGATCATGATGACGTCACTGTTGACGCCGGTGACTCCCTGCGAGCAGAGCCCGTAGGCGAGGCTCTGGACCTTCAGGGCGCACCGTGAGGTCGAGCCGACCATCAGGATGTTCACCGTGCCGACGTCCGCTCCCCTCTTCGGCTGATCCGCGAGACCGGCGACCGAAATCCGGTGGATCCGGTGGTTGAGGTACCAGGCGTCGCCCAGCACGGCCACCACCACCAGCAGCACGACCGCCCCCACGATCCCGAGCGCCCATTTGACCCGCCGACGTCGGCGCCGGTGCGGGTGGGGACGCCCGCCCCGCCGGGGCTGCGTGCGGCCCGCCCTCTCGACCTCCAGCCCGAGCGATCGCAGACCGTCCTCGTTGGCCACCGGCCCCGGATCGGCCTCCCCCGAGGAGCCCAGGGCCCGGAGCGCCGCCTCGTTGGGCACCGACCCGTGACGTCCCCTCCGTGGGCCCCGCGAGCTGCCACGGACGTCGGGAGTGCCAGATCCGTCGCCGGGACCGCCACGGGAGCCGCCACCGGAGAGATGGCCGCTGTCCATGGGTGCTCACGGTAGCAACGTCGGCGCCTCATGCCGTGGAGCCCCCCCGCCACAGCCGGCGGCGCCGCCGGGTCGGCGACCCCGTCGACCGGGACACAACCCGGCCCGGCCCCGGTACCCGACTACCCGGTACCCGACTACCCGGTCCTCGACTACCCGGTACCCGCTCGCCCGCCGGACCCCTCGCCGGGGTCGGGGTCGCGGTCGGTGTCGGGATCGGGATCGGGATCGGTGTCCGCGGTCCGGGACCCGTCTGCTCCCGTCCCTCCCGAACCGGTCGAGGGAACCGGCCCGCCCCGAGAGCCCGCTCCGGCCTCGTCGAGCATCGAGTGGTACACGGCCAGCAGGGCGCCCTTCTGGCCGACCGTCAGCCGCGGGTCGAGTCGGATGGCCACCTCGGTGGAGGGCGCAGAGACCTCGTCGTCGACGCCGGCGGCCTGAGCGAGCAGGTCCTCGACGGAGAGGTTGAGCGCCCTGGCCAGTGACTTGATCACCGCCACCGAGGGTTGGTGGAGCCCGCGCTCGATCTGGCTCAGGTAGGGGTTCGACACCCGGGTGAGCTCGGCCAGTTGGCGGAGGCTGAGCTGGGCCAGCTTCCGCTGAGTCCGAAGATAGGAGCCGAAGACTCCCCAGTTGCCCGGGGACTCCGAGCCCGGACCGGCGCTCACCCGGGACGGGCCACGGCCCGGCCCACCGGTTCCCCCGCTCCTGGGCACGGAGCGCGAACAGGCCCGCCGGGCGGCCGTGCTCGCCACGCGCAGGCCGAGTCGCATCCGGTCCGCACCTTGTCCACCGTGCCGATCGTAGCCACGCACCACCACGGACGGCGGCGACCTTCCCGGCAGTTCGGCTACGCCACCCGGGACCCGGAACCGTTCCTGGTCGCCGATCGCTCATGGCGCGCGTTGACGCCGACGTCGAACGAGGCTCTAATCAGAGCAGGACCGTCGTACGGAAGCCGTGGGGTGGGTGCGATGTCGAAGGTGTTCTCACCGCAGGACTTCGAGGAGGCCGTCGAGAGCGGCGAGGTTCTCGCGCGCGCCGACTCGCTCGGTCTCCTCGGGGCGCTCGCCAAGGTCGCCGTCCGCTCGCGCAATGCCCCCCGGCGCATGGCCGACCTCGGGGTCGAGCTCGGGAAGATCACGGTCGGGAGGTCCGGCGTCCGACCCGAGCCCAAGGATTGGCGCTTCGCCAACCGGGCGTGGAGCGAGAACCCGGCATTTCGCCGGCTCGCCCAGGGGTACCTGGCTTGGGCCCAGGTCGTCGACCGGATCGTCGCGGACGCCGATCTCGACTGGCGTACCACCGAACGGGCCCAATTCGCCACCCGGTTGATGACCTCGGCGCTGTCCCCCACCAATTTCCTCCCCCTCAACCCCGATGCCCTCGAGCGCGCATGGGAGACGGGGGGCAAGAGCCTCTTGCGAGGTCTCCGGAACATCGGCCGCGACATCCGCCACAACTCCGGCGTGCCCCGATCGGTGAAGCCCGGTGCGTTCACCGTGGGCAAGAACCTGGCGGTGACACCCGGAGCGGTCGTGTACCGCAACGAGGTATGCGAGCTCATCCAGTACAGCCCCCAGACGCCGGCCGTGTACTCGCTCCCCGTGGTCCTGATCCCCCCGCAGATCAACAAGTTCTATTTCATGGACATGGCGCCCGGGCGAAGCCTCGTCGAGTACGCGGTGCGCCAGGGATTTCAGGTGTTCGTCGTCAGCTGGCGGAACCCGACCGCCGAGCACCACGACTGGGATCTCGACAAGTACGCCGGCGCGGCGATCGAAGCCCTGCGGGCCGCCCAGGAGATCACGGGCAGCGACCGGGTCAATACCATCGCGCTCTGCGCCGGAGGCATCACGACCGCGGCGGTCATCGGTCATCTCGCCGCCATCGGCGACCCGCTGGTGCACTCTGCGACCTTCGCCGTCACCCTGCTCGACTTCTCCGAGCCCACCATGATCGGCATGTTCGGATCCGCCTCCGTCGTCCGCAACGCCATCCGTTCCTCGGAGCGGGCAGGCGTGCTCGACGGCAACGCCACCCGGCTCCTCTTCGCCCTCCTCAGGCCCAACGAACTGCTCTGGAACTACTGGGTGAGCAACAACCTGCTCGGCGAGGACCCCCCGACCTTTGACGTCCTGGCCTGGAACGCCGACAGCACGCGCCTCCCGGCCTCGCTCCACGCCGACTTCCTCGACATCTTCCGCAACGACTCCTTCTCCGCCGGCACGCTGAAGACCCTCGGGACCACGGTGGAGCTGGCCCAGGTCAAATGCGACAACTTCGTCGTGGCTGCCAGCAACGACCACCTGACCGCATGGCGGGCGTGCTACTCCACCACAAGGCTCCTCGGGGGGCCGAGCGAGTTCACCCTCTCCTCGTCCGGCCATATCCAGAGCCTGGTCAACCCCCCCGGCAACCCGAAGATGACCTACGCCAGCGGCCCGGCCACCGGCACCGGCCCCGACAAATGGTTGGCCGGTGCAGTCCAACACCAGGGATCGTGGTGGGAACGATGGGCCGGGTGGCTGGCCCCGCGGTCCGGCGACCAACGGGCACCGGCCACCGGGCTCGGCAGCAAAGAGCACCCGCCCATCGAGCCCGCACCGGGCCTTTACGTGATGGAGCGGTAGGGACCCCGCTCGCGAAGCGGTGCCCCCGGGCCTTCCCGAGCCCCCGGGCGGGACTATCCTCCCTGCATCGACCACCCGGAGACCCCGTCATGATGGACGTCGAGCTGAACTCGTGGCTGATGTTCGAGCACGCCCCGAAGTACGCGCCGGACGCCGAGGTGGTCAGTCGCCTCCCCTCCGGGGAACTGCACCGCTACACGTACGGGGATTTCGCCGGACGCGCCCAACAGCTGATGCACGCCCTCGACGGGCTGGGCGTCCAACGGGGCGAGCGGGTCGCCACCCTGGCCTGGAACAGCTACCGCCATCTCGAGTCGTACTTCGCCATCCCCTGCACCGGTCGCGTCCTGCACACGCTCAACGCCCGCCTGTCGCCCGAGGACCTCGCCTACATCATCGGCCACGCGGACGACCGGGCGGTGCTCGTCGATCCCGACTTCCTCCCGTTGATCGAGGAGATCCGCGGCCGGGTCCCCGGTCTCCGCCACGTCATCGTGCTCGACGACCGCGTCCCCGACACCTCGCTCGACGGGGTGATCGCCTACGAGGACCTGATCGCCGACCGGGCGAGCTCGTACTCCCCCATCGACATTCCCGAACGGACCCCGCTCGGGCTCTGTTACACGTCGGGAACCACGGGCCGGCCCAAAGGCGCTCAGTACACGCACCGCTCCACCTTCCTTCATGCGTTCGCCGTGACCTCGGCCACGGCCATGGCCATCGGTCCGGGCGATTCCGTCCTGAGCCAGGTACCGATGTTCCACGCCAATGCCTGGGGGATGCCGTACGGCTCGACCCTCGCGGGAGCGAAGCAGGTCTACTTCGCCGGTCCGCTCCTCGCCGGACCGTTCGTCGACCTCCTGGTGACCGAGCGGGTCACGGTCAGCGCCGGCGTTCCCACCATCTGGCTCACCGTGGCCGACGAGGTGGGCGCACGCGGCGGCTTGCCGGACATGCGCCACATCATCGTGGGCGGCAGCCAGCCTCCCCGCGCCCTCATCACCCGGTACTGGGAGGACTTCGGCCTCCGGATCGTCCAGGCCTGGGGCATGACCGAGACCTCCCCCCTGGCCTCGGTCGCCTGGCCGCAGGAACGAATGCGCGGATGGGACGAGGAGCGGGTGACCGACGCCGCGAGGATCCAGGCCGGGATCCCACTCCCCGGCGTGGACGTCAGCATCCGCGACGAGGAAGGACGCGCGTTGCCCTTCGACGGCGAGACGATGGGCAACCTGTACGTCCGGGGTCCCTGGGTGATCGACGGGTACCTGAAGGACGAGGGCGACGAGAACTTCGCCACCGACGGATGGTTCCGCACCGGTGACGTGGCGATCGGGTCACCGGGCGGCTACTTCGTCATCGCCGACCGGACGAAGGACCTCATCAAGTCCGGGGGGGAGTGGATCTCCTCGGTGGAGATGGAGTCCGCGATCATGGCGATGCCCGCCGTGCTCGAGGCGGCCGTGGTGGCCGTCCCGGACCCGAAGTGGCAGGAGCGGCCCCTCGCCTGTGTGGTGCTCCGGGGCGGCGGCGAGGTCACGCTCCAAGAAGTCCACACGCACCTGACGGCGAGCGGCTTCGCCCACTGGCAGCTCCCGACAAGGCTCGAGATCATCGACGCCGTCCCCAAGACCAGCGTGGGCAAGTTCGACAAGAAGGTCCTGCGCGCCAATTTCGGCGCCTGACCCCGCCGATCCCCCGGGCCCGGTTCAGGCCGCCGAAGCCGGCTGATCACCACCGGGGCCTTGACGCACGCCCGGAATGCTTGATATAGTAAGCAAACCACCAATCATCCCAAGTGAGGTTCCCATGCCTACCGCCCTCGAGATCACCAACTCCGTCCAGAACGGCGTCGTCAAAGCGGTCGAGACCAGCCAGCGATGGACCCTCGGCGCCGCGCGGAAGACAGCCGACACCTTTGACGGGATGATCCCCGACGCCCCCAAGCTCCCCCTCGTCGACCGTCTGCCTTCGCCGCAGCAAGCCGTCGACGCCGGTTTCGGCTTCGTCGAGCGGATCCTGGCCACCCAGCGCGCCTTCGCTTCCGAGATGGCGGCGTTGGCCACCCGCCCCGCACCGGCGGTCCCCACGGCCAAGAAGGCTGGCGCCTAGTTCCCCAGCGCCATCGCCCTCCCGATCCGGAGGGACGCACAGCGGCGCGAGCCCGACGTGCGAGGCGGACCCCCGGACCGGCCCCCTCGGCCGACCGGGGGCCCGCCTCGCGTCTGCGCCCGACCGAGGCCCGGCGAATTTCGGGTGGTGGGTCCGTTCGGACCCGTTGGCGAGTTTCGCGACGGCCGGGCTCCCCGCTACGATGCCCGACGCGGGGAGCTTCCCGCCCGGCGATGGATCCCGCCGGGGGTGGTCTGCAGCTCGGGGCCCCTGAAGCGCTCGGTGACGGCTGATGGTTCCTGTTCCGGAAGGAGGAGGACCATGCCCGACGCCGAGCCCGTGACGACCGAGCCCGTGACGACCGAGCCCGTGACGACCGAGCCCGTGACGACCGAGCCCGTGCCGACCGGTCTCCATTGGGCCCACCCGCGGTTTCTCACGTGCATCATCGCCGGCGGCCTGCTCGGGACCCTGGGCCGCTACGAGCTCGAGCTGGCCTGGCCCACCCCGGCAGGGCACTTCCCGCTCGTCACCTTCACCATCAACACCAGCGGCGCCTTCCTGCTCGGGTTCCTCCTGGCCCTGCTGGGCGGGAGCCGGCGGCCAAGCCCGTACGCCAGGCCCTTCATAGGGACCGGCATCCTCGGCGGTTGGACGACCTATTCTACCCTGGTAGTGGAGGCGACCACACTGGGTAAGGGGGGCCAGCTCGGCCTGGCCGCCGCCTACCTCGCCGCCACCCTCGCCGCCGGGATCGCCGCCGTCGCCCTCGGGATCTCGTTGGGTCCGTTCGGTCTCCGCCGCACCGCCGCAGCGCTCACGTCGGACCCGCTCGAGTGACCTCAGCCGTGCCCGCCGGGGAGCAGTGGTGCTGACGGCGATCGTCGTCGGGGTGGCCGGAGGCCTCGGGGCCCTGCTGCGACACCTCGTGGACGGCGCCCTGCAGGAACGCCCCTCCCGCATCCATCCCGGCTCGGCGAGCGTGCCCTACGGGACGCTCGTGGTCAACGTGGTCGGTTCGTTCGTCATGGGCGCGGTCACCGGCGCGTTCTGGTACCACGACCTGCCCGGGCGATGGCGGTCGATCGTCGGCACCGGCCTCTGCGGGGGCCTGACGACCTGGTCCACGGCCAGCTGGGAGACGGTGCAGCTCGCCACCCTCGGCCGGATCGGCCTGGCCGTCCTGTACGCCCTGGGGGGCATGACGCTGGCAGTGCTCGGAGCGGTGGCCGGCATCGCTCTCGGCGGGGCACTCTGACCCGATCCGGGCCCGCGCCCGGCTCCGGCCGGCCGGACGCCCGCGGCAGACAGTTCAGCCGCGGGCGTCGAACGTGGGGACCAAGGTGCGGGCCGCGCGGGCCTCGTCGACCCGCCGCACCGGCGTGGTGCGCGGCGCAGCCTTGAAGCTGTCGTCGACCGCCGCGCCGGCGGCGATCCGTTCGAGCGCGTCGGCCAATGCCTCGAGCGTCTGGAGGCTCTCGGTCTCGGTCGGCTCGATCATGAGCGCCTCGTCGACGACCAGCGGGAAGTACACGGTCGGCGAGTGGAAGCCTTCCTCGAGAAGGCGCTTGGCGACGTCGAGCGCCCTGAGCCCGTGCTGCTTGCGGAGAGTCGAGGCGGCGAGGACGACCTCGTGCATGCACGTCCGGTCGAACGGCACGTCGTACACGCCCGACAGGCGCGTGCGGACCCAGTTGGCGTTGAGCACGGCTCGCTCGGCCACCCGCCGTAACCCGTCACCGCCGTGCACCGTGATGTACGCGAGCGCTCGGGCGAGCACCAGCGCGTTGCCGTGCCAGCTGTGGACCCGACCGACCGAGTGCGGCGGCACCGACCAGCCGAACCGAAGGTCGCCCGTCCCGCTCTCCGGGTCCGCGGTCGCCCGGACCCCGGGGTCGGCCGGCCCGGCGCCACTCGTGGCTCCGCCGGCGATCCGGACCGGCCGGGGGCCGGGGAGGAAGTCGACCAACCGGGGCGAGACGGCGACGGGGCCGGCGCCGGGCCCTCCCCCGCCGTGTGGAGTGGCGAAGGTCTTGTGCAGGTTCATGTGCACGATGTCGAACCCCATGTCCCCGGGCCGCACCACCCCGAGGATGGCGTTCAGGTTGGCGCCGTCGTAGTAGAGGAGCCCCCCCACCTCGTGCACCGCCTCGGCGATCGGGACGATGTCCTCTTCGAAGAGCCCGAGCGTGTTCGGATTGGTCAGCATGATGCCGGCAACGTCGGTGTCGAGCACGCTGCGCAGCGCCGCCATGTCGACACAGCCGCGCTCGTCGCTCGGGACGGTGGTCACCTCGTAGCCGCCCAACGTCACCGACGCGGGGTTGGTGCCGTGTGCCGAATCGGGGATGACCACCCGGCGGCGCTGCTCGCCCTGGGCGTCGTGCCACGCCCGCATCAGGAGCAGGCCGGTGAGCTCGCCCGCGGCACCGGCCGCCGGTTGCAGGGTGGCGGCGGCCATCCCGGTGATCTCGCACAGCATCTCCTCGAGATCGACGAGGAGCTCGAGCCATCCCTGGGTCAGGGCGGCAGGCGCCCCCGGGTGGACGTTGGACAGCCCCGGGAGCCCGGCCACGGTGTCGCAGGTCTTCGGGTTGTACTTCATCGTGCACGAGCCGAGCGGGTACGCGCCGAGGTCGACGGAGAACTGCCGGTGGCTGAGCCGGGTGAAGTGCCCCACCAGGTCCCGCTCGGACACCTCGGCCAAGGGGACCGGATCGCTCCGCCGATGCTCCGCCGGCACCAGTTCCTCCACGCTCCACTCCGGGATGCCCGTGGTCCGCAGCTGCCAGCTCGACCGGCCCGGTTGCGACAGCTCGAAGATCGTGGGCTCGGCCATGTTGCCGAGCAGTGGAGCACTTGCCGCCCGGCCGCCGGCCGCCGCTGTCCCCGGCTCGCTCATCGGGGCACTCACGATCTCACCGCCTTGTCGAGGGCCGCCACGAACGCGTCGATCTCCGCGGCGGTCCGGCGTTCGGTGACGGCAACGAGCAGTCCGTGCTCGGCCTGCTCGGGCCCCACCGAGCCGTCGCCGCCCTCCCCGACCAGGTCGGCCAGTGCCAGCCCGGCGAGGAACCCGTCCTCGGCCAGCCGCCGGACCACCGTGCGGGCCGGCGTCGGGGTCAGCACGGCGAACTCGCGCACCACCGGCGTGGCGGCAGTGAGCGGCGTCACCCCGTCGACCCCGGCCAACGCCTCGCGGCAGTAGCGGGTGCCGCGGGCACTGCGCAGCGCCACCTCGGCCAGCCCCGAGGTGCCGAGCCAGCCCAGCTGGACCGCCGCCGTGACCGCCATCAGCGTCTGGTTCGTGCACACGTTGGAGGTGGCCTTCTCGCGCCGGATGTCCTGCTCGCGGGCACGCAGCGTGGTGACGTAGGCGCGGGTGCCCTCCGAGTCGACCGTCTCGCCGACCAGGCGCCCGGGGAGCCGGCGGACGTGCTCGAGCGTGCAGGCGAACAGCCCGAGGTACGGGCCACCGAAACCGAGCGGGGTGCCGAAGGCCTGTCCCTCCCCGACCACCACGTCGGCCCCCTGCTCGCCGGGCGAACGGAGGATCCCGGCCGATACCGGGTCGGCCACCACCACCATCACCGCGCCGAGCGCGTCGCACAGCCGGCGGACCTCGGCCAGGTCCTCGATACACCCGAGGTAGTTCGGGTAGCCCACGACCACGACCCCCGGACGGTCGACCTCGGCCCCGGACCCGCCGGTGAGGGGCGGCCACGCCGTGCGGCCGTCGACGAGGGGTACCACCTCTACCTGGTGACCCGTCCCCGCGGCGAAGGTGGCCAGCACGGCACGCCAGTGCGGGTGCACCCCCGCCGACAGCCAGACCCCCTCGCGCCCGGTCACGCCCACGCCGAGGTTGACCCCTTCCACCAGGGCGCTCGCCCCGTCGTAGAGCGAGGCGTTGGCCACGGGCAGGCCGGCCAGGCGGGCGACCATCGTCTGGTACTCGAAGACCGCCTGCAGCACGCCCTGGGCCACCTCGGGCTGGTACGGGGTGTAGGAGGTCACGAACTCCGAGCGCCCGGCCAGTGCCTTCACCACCGGCGGCACCTCGTGGTCGTACGCGCCCCCACCGGCGAAGCAGACCAGGCGGTCGGACCGGGCGATGTTGGCCTCGGCCAACCGCTGGACCCGGTCGAGCACATCGGGCTCGGGAACGCCGTCGGCCAAGGCCAGGCCGCCGCTGATCCGGAGGGCCTCGGGTACCGCGGCGAAGAGCTCGTCGAGCGAGTCCAGCCCGATGAAGCCGAGCATCGAGGCGATCTCCGCCTCGGTGTGGGGAAGGTAGTCGCCCATCAGCCCGCCCCGCGCCGCCAGAACGGCAACCGCACGACGGAGGCACCGAGGGACCGTCCGCGCTGTTCCACCGTGACGTCGTCGCCCTCGTGCAGCGCCGCCGCCTCCACGAGGGCCAGCGCGATCCCCCTCTGGAGCATCGGGGAGAAATTGCCGCTGGTCACCGTTCCGACGGGCTGCCCCGCGACCGTCACGACCGCGCCCTCGCGCGGCGGTTGCCTGCCGTCGGCCAAGAGCCCCCGGAGGCTCCGGGCCGGGCCGTCGGCCCGCTCCCGCTCGAGCGCCGCGCGCCCGGGGAAGGGTCCCTTGTCCCAGCCCACGACCCAACCCAGCCCGGCCTGCAGCGGGGTGATCCCGGGACCCAGCTCATGGCCGTGGAGCGGGAGCCCGGCCTCGAGCCGGAGCGTGTCGCGCGCCCCCAAGCCCGCCGGAACCACCCCGGCCCCGACGATCGCCGCCCAGAGGTCTCCGGCCGCAGCGGCCGGGACGGCGCACTCCACCCCGTCCTCACCGGTGTACCCGGTACCCGCAGCCACGCACCGGGCCCCCCGCCACTCGAACCTCTCCACCGCGAAACGCTCCACGGCCGCCGCCTCGGGTGCCACGGCGGCGAGGCGCCGTCGGGCCTCGGGACCCTGCACGGCGAGAACCGCCCGGTCCGCGGTCGTGTCGGTGCCGCCGATCGCGTCCCGGACCCGGTGGGTGTTCGATGCGTTGGGCATCACGTCGAACCGCTGGTCCCCGACCCACCAGACGATGAGGTCGTCGACGACCGACCCGTCCTCGCCGAGCAGGTGGGTGTATTGCGCCCTCCCCGGTCCGATCTTTCGCAGATCGTTGGTCAACGCCGCCTGCAGACGCTCGAACGCACCCTGCCCCTCCACCCGGACCGTGCCCAGATGGCTGACGTCAAAGATCACTGCGCCGGTGCGGCACGCCCGATGCTCGGCGACCGTCCCGGACGGGTACGCCAACGGCATCTCCCAACCGCCGAACGGTACGAGCTTGGCCCCGAGCCCCACGTGGGCGGCGTGCAAGGGGGAGCGCCGGAGCTCCCCGCCACCGCCGGCGAACATACCCTGCTCGTCGGCGACGGCCGGCGCCCCTGCTTCCACGGGCTCAGCCTAGGCGGCGCTGGTGTCCGGCATCTGCAAGCCGTGACGCTCGAGCAGCGCGCGGAAGTCACGCTGGTAGACAACCTCCACCTCCAGCTCGGGGTAGAGCTCCCGCATGCGCCGGATCTTGGCGTTCTTCCGGGTGACCAGCCGTTGGTCGGCCGTGGTCAGCTCCACGAAGCACCGATGCTCGGGAAGCCAGAAGTCGGGTCGGAAGCCGGCGGCCGGTGATCCGTCGGCCCTCCAGCGCAGGGTGAACTCGACCGGCTCGTACTCCCAGCGAACACCGTGAACGTCGAGCAGGGCGGCGAACACCCGCTCCGACGGATGGGCGAACCGGACCGTGGCCGCCGGGATGCCGGACGGGTGCCCGGACCCGCAGCGACGGGGGTAGCCGGGTCTCGTCACTCCCCGGCCGCTCGACCCGCAGTGCGGGTGCCGGCGGCCGCCGGTCGGTCCGTGGGACGGTCGTGACGCACCGGCTCGCCCCGTTCGATGCGGACGATGTCCGCGTCGAGCTCGTCCACCACGCCCGAGAGGGGAACGATGTTGAACACGCCCTGACCGCCGGCCAGCAGGTCCACCACCTCCCCGTTCGATCGGGCCAGCACCGAATGGGTGCCGGTCAGCACCAAGTTGGCCGAGGCCACGTCGACACCGAGGTTCTCGCGCAGGCAGTCCACCGCACGCCGGGCCGAATGGAGGGAGACCCCCGCGTCGAGCAGCTGCTTGATGACCTTCACCTCGAGGACGTCCCGGTACGAATACCGCCGCTTGGTCCCGCTGCCCCGAGCCTCGGCCAGCGAAGGCCGCAGGAGCCCGGTGCGGGCCCAGTAGTCGAGCTGCCGGTACGAGATCCCGACCAGCGTGCAGACCTGGGGACCCCCGAAGCCATCGACCTCGGGCTCAGCTGGGCTGTCCATCGGACCTCCTCCGCTCCTCGGACTCTCCCGCACCTTAGCCGGTGCGGACCACACGCCGGTAGTTACGCCGGCGTGCTCCAGAGGGACGCCACCGTGAGCAGGCCCGTCCCGCCGCCCGGTGGCCGTTCGACCGGTCTGCCGCCCCGGACGGGATCATCCCTGGTCAGGGGTCCCCTGCTCCGTCCCCCGCCATCGCCGGCCAGGCGACCACCGCTCCTCGGGTGGTCACACCCACCCGGGACGCCGGCTCCCAACGAACCCCGCCGCCCACCCGCACGACGAGGGCGTGGTCGCCCAGGTCTCGATCGGGCCGGACCCGGACCACGGCGTCGTGTCCGTAGTAGTCGAAGCTGAGCACCTGACCGGTGAGCGCGCCTTCCCCAGGCTCCCTCGTGAGCTCGATCTGCTCGGGGCGCACCATCACGACGACATCGGAGCCGTCGGGCCCCGCCGGCCCGACGCCGTGCTCGAGCGGGAGAAGCCCCAAAGGGGTCTGCACCGAGCCACCCACCGTCGTTCCCCGGACGAGGTTGATCTCGCCGAAGAACCGGGCCAGATCGGGATCGGCGGGAAGACCGTAAAGAGCTTGCGGGGTGCCGGCCTGCCCGATGCGGCCTTCACGGATGACGGCGACGTGATCGGCGATCGACAACGCTTCGTCCTGGTCGTGGGTCACCAGCACCGCGGTCGTGCCGGCGCTGCGGAGCACCGCTTGGACGTCACTGCGGACACTCGCCCGGAGGCTGGCGTCGAGGGACGAGAACGGCTCGTCGAGAAGGACGATCTGGGGATCGACCGCGAGCGCCCGGGCCAGGGCCACCCGTTGCTGCTGGCCGCCCGAGAGCTGATGGGGGTAGCGCGGTCCCATCGACCCCAGGCCGACCATCTCCAACAGCTCGGAGACCCGCGCTCCGCGCCGCCGGCGCCGCCCCAGCCCGAAGCCGACGTTCGCCTCCACCGTCAGATGCGGGAACAGCGAGCCCTCCTGGGGTACGTAGCCGATCCTGCGGTGCTCGGAGGACACGAACCGGCCCACGCCGTCGACAACGGTCCCGCCGATCTCCACGAGGCCCCGGTCGGCGTGCTCGAACCCGCCGACGATCCGCAGCAACGTGGTCTTGCCGCTTCCCGAGGGCCCGAGGATGGCCGTGAGCGATCCTGCCTCGACGGTGAGGTCGACACCCCGCAGCACCGGGTGGGATCCGAACGCCTTGTGCAGGTCGGTGATGCGCAGGTCGGTCATGCGCAGGTCGGTCATGCGCAGGTCGGTCATGCGGCCGCCGCCGAGCGGGCCGGGAGCCGATCGAACCAGCGTCCGAGCACGTAGCTCGGCAAGGCGGCGACCAGGACCATGAGCGCCGCGTAGGGTGCCGCCTGGCTGTAGGAGATGTTCGACGAGAAGGCCCAGAACTGGGTGGAGAGGGTCTGGGCCCCCGTCGGGATCAGGACCAGGGTTGCGGTCAGCTCGGTCACCGTCTCGAGGAAGACGAGACAGAACGCCGCCGCCAGGCCGGGGCCGATGAGCGGGACGGTGACGCGCCACAGGACGGCCAACCGGGTGGAGCCGAGCGAACGAGCCATCTCCTCGAGACCGGTGGGCGACTGGAGCACCGACGTGCGCACCGCCACCAGCGCCAGGGGGAAGAACATCACCGCGTACGCGACGATCAGCAACACGGTGCTCTGGTAGAGGAACCCCGCCGCATACCGCTCGGAGAAGTACGTGAGCGACAGGGCGACCACGAGCCCGGGGATGGCCAGCACCACGTAGGTGCTGCGCTCGAGCATCCCGGCGAGGCGGCTCGGGTGCCGGACCGAGAGCAGGGCCACCGGCAGGGCCAGGCCCGTCGCCAGGACGCCTGCGGCCCCCCCGTACAACGCCGTGTGCCACACCGCCGACCCGATGGATGCAGCGGGAAGGGTGGATCGTCCGCCCTGAACCAGCCAGTAGACGATCGCCCCCAACGGCACCCCGAGGGCCAGAGCCACCAGCAGGGCGAAACCCCCGAGAACCGGCAGAGTGGCGCGCCCCAGCCGGTGGGGCCGGGCCGGCCGCGGGGCCAGAGGCCCCAGGCGGGCCGAACGCCCCCGCCCGCGCGTCGCTCCTTCACCCACGAGCACCAGCGCCCCGATGAGCACCAGCACCAGCGACAGGGCGCAGGACGCGGCAACGCCGAACGCGACGTGGGACTCGGTGAAGATCTCCGTCGTGAACGTCCGGAACCCGAGGATCTCGAAGGCGCCGTACTCGGCCAGGAGGATCAACGCCACCAGCAGGCTCCCTCCGATGATCGCCGGCCGGGCCTGCCCCAGGGTGACCCGCCAGAAGGTCCGGGCGCGTCCGAGCCCGAGACTGCGGGCGACCTCCTCCTGTGCCGGGTCGGCGTTCCGGAAGCTGGCGGCGACGGGAAGGTAGACGAGGGGGTACACGGCGACGGTCATCACCAGGGTCGCACCACTGAACCCGCCCAGGGACTGAAAGATCGACCGCCAACCGAAACTGGTGACGAAGTCGGGGATCCCCAGGGGGACCACCACCAGGACCGCCCAGGCCCTCCTGCCCGGGAGGTCGGTCCGCTCGACGAACCAGGCCGCCAACGTCCCGACCACGGCGCAGAGCAAGGTCACCACCACGGTCAGGCTGACGGTGTTCCACAAGAGATGGACGGTCAGCTGGCGGAACAACAGCGGGCGAAGAGTCGACCACCCGATCTGTCTCGCCTGCATGAGCAGGAAGACGAGAGGCAGGACGAGCCCCGCGGCGACCCCGACGGAGAGGCAGGTGAGCACCCAGGGCCGTCGCAGCGACCTGGGGCGCGCGGAGAGGGGCGGTCCCTCGCCGGAGCCGGGCACGGGCGCCTGGCCCTGATCCACGATCGTCGCCGACACGCTCGACCCCCGGCAGCCGCGCTGCTACCGGGCCCCTGCACCGGTCGCCGGTCGGCTGCCGATGTCCCGCCCCACCAAAGGTCCGTCATTCATCAGGACTTAGGCTAGCCAAAGATTCTTCTGGTCGACCGAGCGAGACGGACGGGTCAGCCGGTTCGCCCGGTTGCCGGTGCGCCCGCGCCGAAGTCGGGCCGCCCCTCGGCCGGGCTGGACGGCTCGGCGTGGAACCGCATCGGGATCCGGCCCGCCAACCGCGCCAGTCGTCCTGCCCGCACCGCCAGACACATGGCAGCGGCCATGGTGGCGGGATCATGGGCCCGGTTGACCGCGGAGGCCACCAGGACCCCGTCGCACCCGAGCTCCATGGCCTGGGCCACGTCGGAAGGGACCCCCACGCCGGCGTCGAGGATCACCGGCACGTCGACCGACTCGCGCAGGAGCGCCAGATTGTGGGGGTTCCGGATGCCGAGCCCGCTCCCTATCGGCGAGCCGAGGGGCATCACGGCGGCACAGCCCGCTTGCTCGAGCCTCCGAGCCAGTACAGGATCGTCGCTGGTGTACGGCAGGACGACGAAGCCGTCCTCGGCCAGCTGCTCGGCCGCGACCAACAGCTCGACGGGGTCGGGCAGCAGCGTCCGGTCGTCCCCGATGACCTCCAGCTTCACCCAGTCGGTGCCGAACGCCTCACGGGCCAGCTTCGCGGTCAGCACCGCCTCGGACGCGGTGCGACAGCCGGCGGTGTTCGGCAGGACGCTGATGGCCAGGCGCTCGAACAGATCGAGCAGCGAGCCGCGGGCGCCCGGGTCGACGCGCCGTACCGCGACGGTCGCCATCGCCGTTCCCGACGCGACCAGCGCCTCCTGGAGGACCGCGAGGCTGACCATTCCTCCCGTCCCCATCACCAGGCGCGACCCGAGCCGCCGGCCGGCGATGGCCAGCTCGTCGACGGACCGGTCCCCGGCAGTCGGTTCCGCACCCGTCGGTTCGGCACCCGCCGGTTCGGCGTTCACCTCGTCCGTCCTTCCGGCGCCCCCGGGAACCCTGGGGATCGGGGTGCCGTCATCGATCCAAGCCTAACCGGGGCGTGCCCGGAACCCCCGGCGCGTCGATAGGCTTCCGCGGTGACCCCTGTCGTCGTGCTCACCATCGCCGGGTCCGACTCGAGCGGTGGCGCCGGCCTCCAAGCGGACCTCAAGACCTTCGCCGCCCACCGGGTCCACGGGGCGAGCGCCGTTACCGCAGTCACCGCCCAGAACACGACCGCCGTCACCGGCGTGGTGGCACTCGAGCCGGCCTTCGTCGTGGCCCAGATCGACGCCGTGCTGGCGGACCTACCGGTCGCCGGCGTGAAGACCGGCATGCTGGCCACGTCGGAGATCGTCGCTGCGATCGCCGCGATGGCCGCCGCCGGGCGGCTCCCGAACCTGACCGTCGATCCGGTACTCGTCTCCTCGACCGGTCACCTCCTGACAGACGAGGGCGGTGTCACCGCCTTCCGCGAGCTGCTCCTGCCCTGCGCCGAGGTGGCGACCCCGAATCTCCGGGAGGCGGCGGTGCTGACCGGACGACCGGTCTCCGAGCTCGCGACCGTCA
>Ga0307372_10002446_pt1 | contig 30682 bp, 28 predicted proteins | sample OX1MG_FD_202533 | JGI IMG/M metagenome (GOLD analysis project Ga0307372, IMG submission 202533) | Soil microbial communities from Risofladan, Vaasa, Finland - OX-1 | ecosystem: Environmental > Terrestrial > Soil > Coastal area > Acid sulfate soil | place: Finland: Risofladan, Vaasa | collected... | reverse complement strand
CGATGCTCCGCCGGCGCCTCGCTGGCGGAGCACTGTTTCTCCTGTCTTGACCCATCATCTTTGCCATCGCAGATCCTGTCCGACAACAACTGACCTTCCGTACGACAAATGACGCCAAATGGCGTAAGAACATAAGCGGGCTTTGCCCGCAAGCAGGTGCACGGTCACGTCAAGACATCGCCTTCCACCTTCCGGGAGGACGGATGTCCGAGGTCTTGCCCAGCCAGTCGAGGTAGTGTTGATTGGGGTCTACGTCGCGAGGCGCGCCGTGCTCGGTTTGTTAGCCATCGCGCCGCAGTTCTGCGCGACATCCGGCACAGCCAGTTGATCATCACGACGAATTTGCGTGCCCGACAGCCCGCCGCGAAGCAGCTTGACGCCTTTGAGGCAAACGGATTCGGCCGGCTGCCTGTCTGCATCGCCAAGACTCACTTGTCGATCTCGTCCGATCCGAAGCTCAAGGGAGCGCCAACCGGTTGGGTCCTGCCTGTGCGCGAGGTGCGCGCCTCGGTGGGAGCGGGCTTCATCTATTCGATCTGCGGTGAGATGCGCACGATGCCCGGCTTGCCCACGACTCCGATCGCCGCAAGCATCGACATCGACGAGAACGGCGAGATCGTAGGCCTGAGCTAGCTCTTAGCCTTCCGGCGCTCCACCGCTTCGGCGAGCAGCGTTGCCAGGTCGATGACCTGCAGCTTGGCGCCCGTCTCACGCACGCCGTCGTCGAGCATCACGGTGCAGAAGGGACACGCGACCGCCAACGTTTCCGCACCGGTCTCCGCCGCCTCGCGCACGCGTTCGTGGCTGATCGGGCGACCCCGCTTCTCGTCCATCCACATCCTCGCGCCGCCCGCGCCGCAACAAAAGGTGCGCTCGCGATTGCGCGGCATCTCGATTGCCTGGCCGACCGCGGCCACCAGCTCGCGCGGTTGCGAGCGGACATCGTTGTGACGGGCGAGGTAGCACGAGTCGTGGTACGTGATCTTTTGCTCGCCGGCCAGCGGGTTCAGCTTGCCATCGCGCACTAGCTCCGCCAGGAACTCGGTGTGGTGCACGACCTCGTAGCGGCCTCCGAAGTCGGGGTATTCGTTACCGATCGAGTTGAAGCAGTGCGGGCATGTCGTGACGATCTTCTTCACACCGGCGCCGTTGAGAGTCTCGACGTTCTGGCCGGCCAGTCGCTGGAAGGTGTACTCGTCGCCCATCCGTCGTGCCGGATCCCCCGTGCAGGCTTCGCGCGGTCCGAGGATCGCGAAATCGACACCCGCCGCGAGCATCAGCTTGGCCGTCGAGACGGCGCCCTGGCGCGCGCGCTCGTCGAAGGCCGGTGCGCAGCCCACCCAGAACAGGACGTCCGGCGCGGGATCGCTCGGCTGCAGCACGCGGACGCCAAGTCCCTCGGCCCAGTGCGTGCGGTCCGCTTGCGGCTTGCCCCAGGGATTCGATGAGCGGTCGACGTCGCGCAGCATCGTGCCTGCCTCTTCCGGGAACCGCGACTCGACCATGACGAGGTTGCGCCGGAGGTCGATTACGTGGTCGATGTGCTCGATGCCGACCGGGCATTCGCGCACGCACGCGCCACAGGTCACGCAGTCCCACACGATGTCATCGGTCACCGCGTTTGGCACCAGCGGCGGGGGCGTGTACGAGCCGCTCGACGCCAATGCTTTCGGGCCTTCGGCCATCAGCTGGTCGCGCATGGCCATGATCAGCAGCTTCGGAGAGAGCGCCTTGCCCGTGGCGTAAGCCGGGCACACGTCCTGGCAGCGCCCGCATTCGGTGCAGGACATGGTGTCGAGCATCTGCTTCCAGGTCATGTCGGTCACGCGCGCCGAGCCGAAGCGCACCTCTTCTTCGGCCTTGTCGAAGTCGATGGGCTCCAAGCGGCCGCGGGCGCGTGTGCGGCCGAAGTACACGTTGATCGCCGCAACTGCGATGTGGAGGTGTTTGGAGTAAGGCAGGTAGACGAGGAAGCTGAGGATGATCAGTACGTGCGCCCAGACCGCGGCGCGCTCGACGTAGGGGACCAGAGGTCCATGCAGCACTCGAGCGAGGAGACCTGACACCGGCGCCCAGGTGGCGGGGTAGTCGTTGAGGCCGAGCGAGATCTGCGACGCGTGCCAGAACAAGAGCGTGACGACAATGCCAGCGATGAGAAGAAGGATCAGATCCGCCTCGCCGACGTGGCTGCCCTTGAACCTTGGCGGCCGCTGCACCTTGCGGATGACGAACGCCGTGACCACGCCGGCGAGCACGAGCACGGCGAACACATCGACCAGCAGCGCGTACCAGCCCTGCGAGCCGAGCCATGGCAACGTCGCGTGCGGATCGACCGCGCCGATCATCGCGATCACGATGGTCGGGAGGAGGACGAGGAATCCCCAGAAGATCGCCGCGTGCATCAGCCCCGGCAGAAGGCGCTGGAGCAGCTTGCTCTGGCCGACCACGACGACCGCTTCCGCCCTCGCTCGCCCGGGGATGTCTCCAAAGCGCGCTGCCGGCTTGCCCATGCGGACCAGGCGGTAGAGCAGCAGCGCCCGGCGGCCGAAGAGGCTTGCCGCGACGATGAGCGCAGCGGCGAGGGCGATCGCGGAGATCGGGCTCATGACCTCCCCGCTCGCCGGGGAGGTCGGGCTCTAGCCTCCCCACCGCGTGGGGAGGTGACGCGAAGCGCCAGAGGGGAAGGCCCGCTTGGGGTTTGGGGGCCGAGTATTTTCAACTTTGTTTCCGGATCTCGGCCGAGATCGCGGGCACGATCTCCTTGAGGTCGCCGACCACCGCGTAGTCGGCGCTCAGCATGATCGGAGCCTGGGCATCGGAATTGATCGCCAGGATCCGCTTGGCGCCTTTGCAACCCGCCATGTGCTGGGTTGCTCCGCTGATGCCGCAGGCGATATAGACCTCCGGCGCGATCTTCGTTCCCGTCTGCCCGACCTGGTCGGTGTGGGGGCGCCAACCGGCGCTGGTCACTGCGCGCGAGCATCCGACCGCCGCGCCCAGCAGGCCAGCGAGCTCTTCGATGATGGCGAAGCCCTCCTTCGAGCCCACGCCGCGACCCCCGCTGACCACCACCTTCGCTTCGGCCAGCGAAACGCCACCGCCCGGCGCCGCGACGTGCTCGACGACGCGTACGAGCAGGTCCCCCTCGCTCAGCTCTGGCGCGAAACGCTCGATGTCGGCCGGCATAGGCGCCGGCTCGATAGGAACCACGTGAGGCGCCACCGTGATGAGCGGGCGCGAGCTGTGCAAGCGTGCTTCCTCGAGCAAGCTGCCGCCCCAGCGAAGTCGGGTCAGGGTGACGGGAGGACCTGGCGAAACAGCGATGCAGTTTGCGGCCAGGGGCAGCCCCGAGCGCGCGGCCAGGCGGGCCATGACCTCGTTGCCCCGCTCGGTCCCGGCGGCGAGGACGGCGCTCGAACCGAGGCGATCGGCCAGCTGACCCAAGATGGCGGCCCACGCTTCGGGAACGAAGGAACCGAGAGCTACGTGCTCAGCGACGTGTGCGACGGCGACCCCGTGCTGAGCGAGATCGGCGGCGGACCCCACGAGCAGGGCATGTACCGGCAGTCCAAACGATCTCGCCAGCGTCAGCGCCTGGAGGGAGGGATCCGTGGCTTTACCTTCCGATTGCTCGACCAGGACCAGGACCACTTAGAGGACCCCAGCCTTGCGCAGCACTTCGACCACGGCCGGCGCCGCGGCGGCGCCGCTGCCCAGCACCTCCGCACGCCGGCCCTGGCCCGCAGGCACCACCAGCCGCACGAGCTCGAGTCGCGGCGCAGGCCTCGCTGGCGTGCTGGCCGCGACCGGCTTGCGGCCAGCCCGCATGCGTCCGGGGACCGACGGGTAGCGCGGAAGATTCAGTCCCTCCTTGACTGTGAGCACGGCGGGCAGTGGCACGACGTAGACGTCGCGGCCTCCCTCGACCTCCTGCTCGCAGCGCACCGAGCTTCCCTCGAGCACGACTCGCTTCAGACCGGTCACGCATGGGCGACCCAGCGCGTGCGCTACGCGCGCGCCGACCTGGAAACCGCCTGAGTCCGCCGACTCGTTGCCGAAGAAGATGAGGTCGAAGCGCCCGGACGCAGCCTCATCGGTGCGGATCGCATCGGTCAGGGCGGCGGCCGTCGCCTCGCCGTCAAATTCCAGTCCGTCAGTCTGGAGGTGAATCGCTCGGTCGATGCCGAGCGCCATGGCGTCGCGCAGCTGCTCGACCGCCTCAGGTGGTCCGAGTGTGAGCACGACCGAATCGCCGCTATTGGCCTCGATGATCCGTACGGCCTCCTCCACGCCGCACTCTTCGTGCGGGCTCATCGTGAAGCCGAGGTGGCGCGTATCGATTGCGCGCGAGTCTTCCGTCAGCACGATCCGGCCTCCGCTGGTCGGCACCCGCTTGATGCACGCCGCTACGCGCACTGTCACGAGCGGATGCGTTGGTTCTCGGGATCGAAGATTGGCGTCGCTCCGGCCACGGCGACGGTCACGGGATATCGCTCGCCCATGTACTGGACCGCCACGCCGCCACCCACCACCGCGTGCTCGGGCGGCAGGTACGCCATCAGGATGTGCTTGCCGATCGAAGGACCGGCGCCGGCGCTCGTGACATACGACCCGCGGCCCTGGCGATCCACGATCCGCTTGCCGTCGCGCGTGAGGATCGGTTCGCGGCCCAGCATGTAGCGCTTCTCGCCCGACTTCGAACGGTGGTCGTCAACCGTCAGCGTGCACATGATGGCTGCGGGCTCTTCATCGCGGTGGCGTAGGTGAGCAGCCTTGCCCACAAAGTCCTCCTCCTTGACCCGAGGCGCGGCCATTCCGGCCTCGACCACGTTGTACTCGGTCTCCAGCTCGTTGCCGTGCGCGCGGTAGCACTTCTCCAGCCGCCCGGTCGTGCCGTACACCCCGATGCCGCACGGGGCGAGGCCATGAGGCTTCCCGGCCTCCCACAGCACGTCCCACAGCTTCAGCCCCTGCTCCATGGGGATGTAGAGCTCCCAGCCAAGGTCTCCGACGTACGAGATCCGTGACGCGAGCACGCGCAGGGTGCCCACCTCGATCGTCCGGCACGTGCCGAACTTGAACCCTTCGCTGGAAACGTCGTCCGAGGTCACGCTCGAAAGGATGTCGCGTGCACGGGGGCCCCACAGTCCGATGGTCGCCAGGGAGGACGTCAGGTCGGCAAGCTGCGCGGAGCCGTCGGCGGCCAGGTTGTCGCGGAACCACTTGCGGTCGGACATGCCCGCGGCGCCGCCGGTCACGACCCGGAACTGGTCCTCGCCCAGCCGCATGATCGTGAGGTCTGACTTGAAGCCACCGTTCTGGCTCAAGACCGGCGTGTAGACGACGCGGCCCACTGGCGCGTCCATCTGCCGCAATGCAACGCGTTGCACGGACTGCAGAGCGCCCGGACCGACGATGTCGAAGATCGTGAAGGCGGAGAGGTCAAAGAGACCCGCGCGCTCGCGCATCGCGAGGTGCTCCGCGTTGATGAGCGGAGACCACCAGCGGCATTCCCATTCCGCGGTGCGGCGCGTCACCCGGTCGCCGAACTCCTCCAACAGCGGCGCGTTGGACTCGTACCATTGCGGGCGCTCCCAGCCGGCGGCCTCGAAGAACGTCGCGCCGAGCTCTTTTTCACGTTCGTGGAACGGAGAAAGCCTGACGTTGCGGTTGGAGGCCCACTGCTCGCTCGGGTGGACGATGCCGTAGGTCTTGTTGAACCCCTCGGCGGCTCGCGCGCGCACGTGCACGCGTGTCTTTTGGTGTTCGTGAAAGCGAGCGATGTCGGAGGAGTGAAGGTCGATCTCCGATTCCCCGTGCACCATCCATTCAGCGAGCGCCTTGCCGGTGCCCGGGCCCTCCTTGACCCACACCGCGGCCGCCGCCCAGAGCCCTTTCACGTCCGGCGACTCGCCCAAGACGGGCATGCCGTCAGGGGTGAGCGACAGGATGCCGTTGATGGCGTACTTCACGCCCACCGATTCGTCGCCGACGATCTCGGGCATGAGCTCGAGCGCGTGCTGCATCTGCAGCTCAAAGTCCGCTTGCGTGAATGGAAACTCGGTCGGCGACAGCGCGGCCTGCTCGAGTGAAGGGATGTCCTCGGGGTCGTAGAGGATCGGGCGATGCGCGTAGGAGCCGATCTCCAGGTCCCCGCCGGCCTGGCGCTCATACATGTTCGTGTCCATGTCGCGGACGATGGGATGCTCGATGTCGCTCTTCGCGCCTTTGAACCGCGGCACCGGCCCGACGTCGATCATCTGGTGCACCGCGGGCGTGAGGGGGATGTGGGCGCCCGCCATCCGAGCGATGCGCGGGCTCCAGACTCCGCACGTGATGACGACGACCTCGGCCTCGATGTCTCCACCGGTCGTGCGCACGCGGCGGACGCGCCCATGCTCGACGTCGATGCCCACCACCTCGGTCTTCGGCGCGACGTGCACCGCGCCTGAGGCCTGCCCCTGCTCGCGCATGAGCGTGCCCGCCCGCAGCGAGTCGACGACGCCAACCCCTGGCGAGTAAAACCCACCCAGGAGGATCGACTCCTCGATGTAAGGCACGAGCCGCTTCACCTCAGCTGGCGTCACGAGCGAAACGGGCTCGATTCCCCACGACTCTGCCGAGGCCATCCTGCGGGTGAGCTCCTGCATGCGTTCCTTCGTGCGGGCGACCTCGACACCGCCCGACTGGATGAAGACGCCCATCTCCTTGTACTGGCGGACGCTCTCCACCGTGAGCGCGGTCATCTCCTTGGAGTGGTCGACCAGGTAGATGAAGTTCGAGGCATGGCCGGTCGACCCGCCCGGATTGGGAAGCGGTCCCTTATCGAGGAGGACGATGTCGCGCCACCCGAGACGGCCGAGGTGATACGCGACGCTGTTGCCGACGATGCCGCAGCCGATGACGACACACCGCGCGTGGGTCGGAAGGCTGGCCATGGCTACTCCGGCTGGTAGGGCGACCGGACCTCTTTCGGCATTCTCAAATGTGTGTGGGAATCTCAACTAGATCGTCGTGGTACGAAGACCCGGAGTCCGGGCAGCGGCTCCCCGCTGCCGGTCGCCGTCAGAGGTTCAGCTCTCCAAGTGATTCCCTCGGGGATCAGCAAGCTGACCTCCAAAGTAGCAAGCACTTGAGCATCGAAAACATGGCCTCCCACTAGGGTTCCGTCCGCCAGGGCAAACACTCCGTGGAGGTGAAAGGCCGGTTGGCCGCTTAGGTCGCGTCCCAGGTGCCCTTGTAGTGACCCCACCTCGATTGCACCGGTGATCATCTGACGATCAGAGTAAGCAACCAGCCCTCCGTTAGAAGGCAACTCGGCCACCGCGTAAACCAACCTACTGAGGCTGCCAACGCAACTCGTCACACTGCCTGCACCGGCGCCGACGTTTGACAGTTCGACGCAGAGGCGAGTGCACACGTTCTCCCCGGGCCCCATGCGAATCGACAGCACGCGTGAAGCGGTAGAGGTGCAACTTGGAGCATCACTCATCCAATTGCTCCGCAACACCGGCCCACAAGACAATTGCCCAACCTGGATCCCATCGTGGAATGCTGACAGTGTGGGCTGGCCGTTCGTCCGGACGATATGGCACGTTGGGATGGATGCGGCGGCCAGATCGTGCTACGTTCGTACAGTTGTCGGTTTCGTGCGCCCGCCTGCTGTGGCGACGGTTCGGTCAAGCCCGACCATTCCTTGTTCTTCTTTGACTTTCGCCGTTTCGACCTGCTGATTGCCGCGCCGCCTTCTTCTAGCCTCTCCAGTTTGGGGCAACAGACCGGAGTAACGGTAGATCTCTATCGCGACCTGCAGACCAAGGCGAACGTCGGACGCCTTCAGATCGCGGTTGAGCACTTTGGCGATCCGGACCAGGCGGCCGCGGAGAGTGTTCAAATGTACGCCTAGTTTTCTAGCGGTCGGCCTAAACGACGCACCCTCCGCCAGATAGCAATCGAGGGTTGGCAGCAGTTCGGTGCAATGGTGCAGGTCATATTCGAGTAGGCCGGATAACTGGCCGTCCGCAAATCTACGAAGTTCGCCCGGATTATCAGGCCTATAGAGGATGGCACTGATGCCGAAGTCCTCTAGGCGCACTAAGCGCGAGCGACCTCGAAGGCTGCGGTTAAGATCGAGCGCTTTTTTCGCATCCTCATAGCGATGAGTGAAGTCGGAGAGGTCCCTACATAGTCCCCCAATAGCGACCGAAACGCTGTTTGTGGGCATGTACCACCGCAGATCTGTCCAAATTCCATCGGCAATCACGGCCAAGCGATCCTCCCGGTCTAGGTCGGCCGCTGGACAGAACAGCACGATGTCAGCGCCTTGCACCACGGGCACAACGTCTGCGAATCGGATTGTGGTGGAGCGACGCACACACTCGAACAGCCGCTGGTGCGTAGAAACGGGGTCCACGGGCACCTGAGTGTCCATATTCCAGTCAAAACCCACTAGTAGGAGCGACCATGGCCGCAGCAAGTCGATTCCAAGCAGGCTGGAGCGATGAAGGATGGAGCGCCGATCAAATGAGCCGCCGGTCAAAAGCTCGCCGAGCACGTCGCCAAGAAGGCGTAGCTCGGTTTCAACGCGCCTACGCTTGTTAAGTAACTCGATCGCGAGAATCAGAGTCGCCTGCTGCAGCAGTGCCGGATCAAGCTCTTCGAGCCGCCCGCTCGACTCTAGGACCGTCATGTATCCGAGGATCTCAGCGCCCGCGACGATAGGCGCGAGAATGCGCCGCCGGCTCATCCCTTGCTCTGGGAATCCGGGGATGATGACGCACGAGCGAATACGGCCAACCTCCGAAAAGTAGTGGCCAATCAATGGGTGGTCTAAGATCGCCCGGGGTGCGCCCCCGCCAGCCACCGCAGCGGTCCACAATGGCTCCTCATCGCAAGCGCTGGGAGATGCGGCTGCCAAGTTGTGGAAGTATGCATCCGCTACAGCAACAGGCTTGTCAAGGAGACTGCTCAGCCTTTCCGTTATGGCATGGATCCCCTTTTCATCCAAAATGAGCTTCAGTAGTTCACCTTGGACAATCCCTCCGATCCCAGCGCGTGGCGACTTCATGCTCCGATAGGCATGGCTCGCGTCCGGGTTCAATGTTGTTAGCTCCTAGCACCATTGGGGGATATGGAAGCGGCAACCGTAAATCCACTCCCGCGACGGAATCGCGTGCCCGGGGATCGTCGATGCATGGTATGAGGGCGGCGATGCAATCTCCGATTGATTCCATCTCGGCCTCTCCCATTCCACGCGTTGTTACCGGTGCCCCAAGTCGGATCCCACTCGGATTGAAAACCGTCGAGGGATTGTGCAGGACAGCGTTGCGGTTTTACGCGTATGCCAACCGAGTCAGCAAGCTCGTGGATAAACCTTGCTTTGGTGCCCAGACCCGATCGCTGTACGTCGATGACCATCAGATGGTTATCCGCCGCCTTTCAGCAGCCGCAATCCTCGTGTAGTCGAGACGACGCTGGAGTGGAAGAGGGCGACCGTTGTGGGTACCTCCCAAGACTGCAGCGGCCTCATGATCGGCGAAGACCTGGGGCACTGGAACTCTTCTGGCAGATGATTGTACGGCGACCACCGCTGCAGCGTTGGCGGAGGTTGTCCGATAGACCGTAGAAATTAGGAGCGGTCCTCCACCCCGCCTGCCGTGTGGTAGGAAGGGGGCGTCTAAACCAAATGGAGGAGACCGCTCATAGAAACCATACCCCGCCGTCCGTACATCGTCAGCGACCCGGCTGAGCTTCCGTTCCAACTTCCGGAGAAGGTGACCATCGCGTTGGGCGAGCTTGCCGGCGCCGCCAAGAAAGGCCTGCTGGCGTTCTCGGTCGGGCTCGGCCTGGCCACCATGAACGAGCTCATGGACAACGGCGAGTCCAGCTTCACTTCACCCCGACCTACTCTTCCTGGCTCAACCAGGTCGAGCTTTGGGTTAGCAAAATCGAGCGTGACATCATCAACCGCGGTGTCTTTACTCCGACCAAGGACCTCCATCGCAAGCTGATGACCTACATCCGTATGCACAACGCCACTGCCAAACCCATCAAATGCAAGTACGCCGATCCTCGTCAGCGCATTCGCTCCGCTCATGCGGCTGTTTCAGCTGGTACGAGCAACTAGTATCTGGGGCCCATCAACTGCCTCGCGGCCGTGATAATGGTTGGCTCACTCGGAATTACGACGCCTTCGAGTGGTTGACTGTATGGGACCGGGACGTTGGCGCCGCAAACTCGAGCGATAGGAGCGTCTAGGTAATCGAACGCGTGCTCCATGACCTTCATTGCAACCTCACCGGCCCAGCCCCCACGCTCAACCGCTTCGTGGCAAATGAGAAGACGATTCGTTCGCTTCACAGAGTCAACTATGGTCTGGATGTCGAGCGGGACTAGGGTGCGCGGGTCGATAACTTCGGCGTCAATGCCACCCTCAGCGAGCTTTTCGGCCGCCGCGAGGGCGATCATCAACATAGCTTGCATAGCAACGATGGTGAGGTCCTTACCTGGTCGGCGTACGACGGCCTGCCCAAACGGGATGGTGTAGTCTCCATCAGGAATCGGTCCCTTGGTGGAGTAGAGAAGCTTGTGTTCTAGGAACACAACCGGGTTGTCATCGCGAATAGCGGTCTTGAGCAGTCCTTTCGCATCGTACGGCGTACTCGGGAGGACCACCTTAAGACCTGGAACGTGGACCATCCAACTCTCGAACGATTGAGAGTGTTGGGCGGCCTTTCCACCAGACGCACCGATATTCGACCGTAACACCAATGGAACCTTGGCTTGCCCACCGAACATGTATCGGAGCTTCGCAGCTTGATTAACGAGTGGCTCCATCGCCAACGTGACGAAATCGAAATACATCAGTTCAACTACCGGGCGCATCCCTGTGACTGCGGCACCAACACCTACGGCGACGATGCCTTCTTCCGATATTGGTGTGTCCCTAACCCGCTGCGGCCCAAACCTTTCGGCCAGCCCCTTCGTCACCCCGAATACGCCACCGCCATCGCCCCAGACCGCAACGTCTTCTCCCATTACGAACACCGCAGGGTCGCGCGTCATCTCGTCGCTGAGAGCCTCATTCAGCGCTTGAGCGTATGTCGCAATCCGTTCGGTATCAGGCATAGACGTCTTCCCATGCCTCGGCGGGATCAGGCAGTGGGCTCGCTTTGGCAAAGGTCAAGGCTGACTGAATTTCCAGTGTTGCCTTCATTTGAAATGTCTTAATGTCGTCCAACGAAACGATTCCAGCAAGTACGAGGCGGTCAATAAAGTTCAGGATTGGATCTCGTGAGCGCCAGCTGTTCGCTTCGGAGGCGTCTCGATACTTGAGGGCATCTCCAGAGAAGTGTCCCACGCTTCGGTAACAGGTAGCCACCACCAAAGATGGTCCTTCGCCTGACCGTGCGCGTTCGACAGCCGCTTGTACCCCCTCGAGCACCGCAAGGACATCCATACCGTTAAGGGTTTTGCCCGGAAAGCCAAAACCGGCGGCGCGCTGCGCTAGGTCTGCGACAGAGATCATATCATCCGGCCGGGCCGACATCGCGAATTGATTGTTCTCACACAACAGGACCAGCGGCAGTTTCCAGATAGCAGCCATATTCGCCACTTCGTAGAAGCTGCCTTGGTTTATGGCTCCGTCTCCAAAGAAGCACAGCACGACTTGGTCCGTCTTGCGCATCGAAGCTGAGAGCGCTGCCCCCCCGGCAATGCCGAATCCTCCGCCCACGATTCCATTAGCTCCCAACATCCCAATCGAGAAGTCGGCAATGTGCATACTCCCACCCTTACCGTGGCAGTACCCATCGACACGACCCAGAAGCTCGGCCATCATGCGATTGACGTCGGCCCCTTTTGCTATTGCGTGCCCATGACCTCGGTGCGTGCTCGTAATAAGATCGTCAGGTCTAAGGGCCGCACAGGCGCCGACTGCTACTGCTTCTTGCCCCAAAGCAGCGTGACTTGAGCCGCGTGTCAGCTGAGCCGTGTAGAGACTGGGTAGCACCAAGTCAAAGGCGTGAATTAACATCATTTGCCGCAGCATCTGAACGAGCTTGTCGGGGGCGTAGCGGTCTAACCCTTTGGGCGAAAACCCCGTGCCAGTCGCCTGAGGAGGCTTTTCGGCTTCAGAGCGGCGAGCTGGACGCTGAACCTGACGGTCAGGAGGCACCGTAGGACTCACCTCACGCCGGCCGGGATGGCGCTCCGGCGAGATCCGACTCTCTTGGAAACATCATCCTTTATCGAAATCGGGATGCCTTGCAGGGGTCCTAGATTGATACCTGCGCCAAGCAGGATATCCATCGCTTGTGAGCGGTAACCTCGACAGCGGACAGATCGTGTCTTTGGATCAGCCTTGAGGTCTCCACGAGCGGCAGTCTGGCAGATCTGGTCCTCAGTCATCGGACAAGTCGTCGCTTACTCGAAAGCTCAGGGCAAGTCCGTAGTTGCGTACATGAATGTCCCAGAGCTTGGAGAGCTCATTGAGTAGAGCAACAAACTGCGGCTGCAACTCCGCTAACCGCTCCGGACTGTACCCCAGCTGCAGGATGTCGGCGTCGCCCGTATGGACGAATGGTCTGGGGTCCCCAGTTGTTCGGCTGACATGGTGTTCCTTCGTCAACAGTTGACACACTATGGGCGGAGAATTCAGATACGTGGACCGTAACGGCTGAATGGTGAGCATGGACTCGGCGGCTGGGATCGGCGTATTTCCACTTGATGGGTCGGGCAGTCTTGTTGTGCTCAAGGATGTAGCGCATGAGCTTGCGAGCGAGGTCTGTGGTGGACTTGAAGATGCCGCGGGCGATGACTTGGCGCTCGAGCTTGGCAAACCAGAGCTCGACCTGGTTGAGCCAACTGGAATACGTCGGGGTGAAGTGAAGATGCACATTGGGATGGCTGCCGAGGAAGTCCCCGACCCGCTTGGTCTTGTGAGCCGACAGGTTGTCGGCGATGACGTGGATCTCTTGGTCGGCGGGGTGCTCGGCGACCAGAGCGCTGAGGAAAGCGACGAACTCCTCACTGCGTTCGCAATGGCACCCTCTCGCTCTACGCGGCCCTCAACACTCGAACCGGCCAGGTCAAGGGGAGAACTGTCGCCCGGCATACCAGGTTGCTTCCAATGATCCCGCGTAGAGCCCAATCACGTCGAGCGCTTTGGCCTCGAAGTTGTTCACTTCAGACTCTTTCACGTCTGCGTTGCAGCCAGGCCTTCATCGCTCGTTGGAGAGCCCGCTTTGCTTCCGACAGGCTGGAAGGTCTTTATCCCCGACATCAGGGCACGCGTCGCTACCCCTTACGGTCCGCCAATGACCGTTACGGTCCACTAGTTGTAGCGTCCCCCAACCGACGCTACCGCCCTAGCCAGTGATGGGGCAATGGCAGGACATGGGGCCGGTGTTTCACCTCGGCATGTAGACGTTTGTAGCAGTGGCGATACCCTACCGCCGTGTCCTTGATCCCAGACCTATGAGGCATGCCTCGGACAGACTGTCAGGGAATTCTGTCGGAACTAGGGGGCGCTTTATCAGATATGGCGTTAGCGCGGCGGTCAGAGTACCGGGTTAGTGCCGATATTGGCGGCACTTTCACCGACATCGTGGTTGCCGGCCCGGACGGCCAATGCCTAACGAAAAAGGTGCTCTCCTCGCCCGACGACTACAGTCGAAGCATCGTCGATGGACTCGCCTCACTTCTCTCTGACCATGGCATTGCTGGTGTCAGCGTTCAGGAAATCATTCATGGCACGACTGTTGCGACTAATGCCATTCTCGAATCTAAAGGCGCGAAGACGGCGCTGATTACAACGGCGGGGTTCCGCGATGTCCTCGAACTCCGGCGACTGCGGGTGCCCCAGTTGTACAACCTGGCTTACAAACCGCCTGCGCCGATCGCCGAGCGACACCTTCGTTTTGAAGTGACTGAGCGGATGACTGCCGCTGGGTGCGTGCTCACGCCGCTTGCCGAGGAGGACGTCATTCACGCTGCCAAGAGAATGAAGGAGGAAGGCGTCCAGTCGGTCGCGGTTTGTCTCTTGCACAGCTACCGCAACCCTGCCCATGAGCTGCGCGTGGGGGAGATAGTTCGCGAATTGCTGCCGGATGTGCACCTCTCCCTCTCCGTAGAGGTGCTGCCTGAGATCAGGGAATACGAGCGAACGAGTACGACGGTCATTAATGCTTACCTTGGTCCGACGGTCCGTAAGTACTTAGATTCCCTTGAGCTCCATTTACATCACGCCGGCATTGACGCCCCTCTCCGGATCATGCAGTCAAACGGCGGCGTCATGCCGGCTCGAGCCGCAGGCGATAAGCCAGCTCACATTGTCGAATCTGGCCCAGCTGCCGGGGTGATCGGTGCACAAGTGATCGCGCGCCGCTCAGGCCTAGGAAACGTCATCACGTTCGACATGGGCGGTACTACGGCCAAGGCATCGATCATTGAGGATGGGCAGGTCACGCGGACCACCGAGTACGAGGTCGGAGCCGGGATCTCGCTCTCTAGCAAGCTCGTCAAGGGCGGTGGGTATGCCCTCAACCTCCCCGTCCTGGACATCGCCGAAGTGGGCGCCGGCGGCGGGAGCCTTGTCTGGATTGATCGAGCCGGGGCTCTCAAGGTCGGTCCTCAGAGTGCTGGTGCCGTCCCGGGGCCAGCCTGCTATGGCCGCGGTGGCGTTGATCCCACGGTCACTGACGCCAACGTCGTCCTTGGCTATGTCAACCCAAGCGAGTTGGCAGGCGGCACACTGAAACTGCAGCCAGACCGAGCCTTCGATGCGATCGAGGGGGTGGCCAACTCGCTTGGCCTTGACGTGTACGAGGCTGCTCGCGGCATCCATCAGGTCGTCAATGCGAACATGATTCGTGCCATCAAAGCGGTGTCGACGTATCGGGGCCGCGACCCGCGTGATTTCGCCCTTTTCGCGTTCGGAGGGAGCGGGCCTGTGCATGCCTGCGGGATCGCCCATGACCTAGGCATTCGAAAAGTACTCGTCCCCGCTGCCCCAGGACTCTTTTCCGCAGTAGGACTTCTAGAGGCCCAGATTGAAAATCACTTGGTCCAGACCTTCTTCACCAGGCTGGCCGATGCAGATGTGACCGCTCTGCGGGAAGTGTGCCGCGAGATGGAAGCTCGGGCCGATCAACTCTTTAGTGAGCAGCCAAGCGACCCTAAAGAGCGAAGGTCGTCGTGGATGGCTGATCTTCGATATGTCGGCCAAGCGTACGAGCTATCGGTGCCCATGGAGGCGATCCCGACAACTCACGCTGATGTGCTCGCCTTAGGGGAGCTCTTCGAGGAGGAGCACCAGAAGACTTACGGTCATCGAGCACGAACGGAACCCATCGAGTTCGTCAATATCCGCCTTGTAGCCCGATTGGAGCGTCCAGACCGCGAGCCAATCCGCGCAAACACGGTTGGGGGGGCGGTAGTGGCGGACCGAAGGGCCTACTTTGGCGGCGGCGATAGAGGGGGCTTACTCACTCCGGTGGTATCTCGGTCACAGCTGACAGGCCGCGTACTCGCCGGCCCGATGATCATCGAGGACTATGACGCCACAACAGTAGTCCCGCCTGGGTCTCACGTCGCGTTGGACAACACCGGCACGCTGATTATTGACGTAACACAGGAAGGCTAGTGTTCGACTACATCATCATCGGAGGCTCGGTTCTCGACGGGAGCGGCCAGCCCGGGATTGTCGCGGACGTCGCGATCAGGGACGGGCGGGTAGCCGCAGTCGGCGCATTAGCCGAGGCGGAGAGTCGGTCCACCGTTGACGCGACAGGACACATTGTGGCTCCTGGATTCATCGATATCCATAGTCACTCCGACTTCACGCTACTCGTGGATGGCCGAGCGGAAAGCCAGCTGGCCCAGGGGGTCACAACCGAGGTCGTTGGGAACTGTGGTCACGGCTGCGCCCCGTTCACCAATACGCCGCTGATGAGGACGAATATATACGGATATGCGCCCGACCTGACGATCGACTGGGACTCAGTCGATGGTTATCTAAGTAGGCTCCAAGGCGCGCGACCTGCCGTCAATGTGGCGACCCTGGTTCCTAACGGAAATCTACGAATTGCTGCCTTGGAATCCACGGATCGGCCAGCAACACGCGCAGAAGTGAATAGGATGGCGACCCTACTTAGGGAGGGTCTAAGCGAAGGAGCATTCGGATTCTCCACGGGATTGGAATACCCGGTAGAACGGCATGCTTCGGCAGAAGAGTTGCTGGCACTCTGTCGTGTAACCGCTCAAGAGGACAAGCTCTATGCGACACACACGCGTAATCGAGACGTGCAGGCTGTCGAAGCAATTCAGGAGGCTATTGACGTTGCCCGGCAGTCGGGAGCGCGACTCGAAATCTCGCACCTCATCCCGCGGCGGGCCGGCAATGACAAAGTCTGGGAGGAAGCTTTGGCCGTTGTCGACCGAGCGCAGAGTCAGGGCCTAGATCTCACATTCGATTCTCACACGCGGCTTCACGGTATCACCAACCTAAGCACCGCACTGCCTCCCTCCGAAGCCAACCTCCCGGCCGTTCAGCTTAGGAATCGGCTACTTGATCGTTCTGCGCGGCAGAGCATGAGGTCATACCCAAGCATCATTTCGAGTTTCGGGCTTGGGGGCTGGGAGCGCGTGACCCTCTTCAGTAGCAAAGCGACTCCTGACAAGGTCGGCATTAATTTCAAAGATCTCGCCGACGGCGGCGATCCGATGGATGTCGTATACGACATCTTGGCTGCGAACGCGGCCGACCCCCACTCGGTCATGGTGACATGCCACACACATGACGAGGGCTGGCTGCGAGGCACTTTTTCTCACCCATTGTGCATGCCTGGATCAGATGCGACCGCTCTGTGCACCACTGGCCCTTTGGCCTCGTCGTCCTTCCTCGGAGCATATACGTGGGCCGGATGGTATCTGCGCCGAATCGTCAGGGAGTGCAAGGACCTGTCCTTGGAGGAAGGGATACGCCGGCTGACTGCGATGCCAGCCGAGCGCGTCGGGCTGAAGCAGAGGGGGCGACTAGCGCCGGACTACTGGGCAGACATTGTGATCTTCAATGCCGACGAAGTGGCTGATCAGGGCACGCTGCAAACTCCGAACCTACTGGCCAGTGGCGTACGGGATGTATTTGTGAATGGAGTGAAAGCCATGAATGATGGCGTTTTTACGGAAGCTAGGACCGGCCGGGTGATCCGCAGCGGGCATTCGTCTAATGGCTAAGGTTAGAACCATCGACCCGATCACCCTCGAGGTAATACAAAATGGCCTCAATTCCTTGGTTGACGAGATGGCGCTCACAGTGATGCGCACGGCCTATTCCGGTGTCGTCAAGGATGCGCTGGATTACTCGACCGCTTTTTGCGACAGGAACGGGGAGATGGTTGCCCAGGGTCTCACAATCGTTGCGCATCTGGGCTCCTTTCCCAGCGCTGTCAACTCGATTCTGACGAAGTTTGATGGTCACATCAACGATGGCGACATATTCGTCATGAATGAGCCATATGGCTCTGGAGGCATCCATCTGCCAGACATCTTTGTGATCAAGCCCGTCTTCATCAATGGAGAGTTGGAGGGCTTTTCCTGCGTTGTGGCGCATCACACAGACGTTGGCGGCCTCGTTGCCGGGAGCAACTCGACAGCATCCACCGAGATATACCAAGAGGGCTTAGCCATACCGACCCTTAAGCTCTACGAACGCGGTGTGCCAAACGATGCCATCTTCCAGATCATCGAGAAGAACGTCCGCGTCCCAATCAAAGTCTTGGGCGATTTGCGGGCTGAGATCACTGGAGCCATTCTGGGCGAACGGGAATACCTGCGACTGGCGGGTCGTTACGGTGCTGCCGAGCTGAGATCCTACACCGGCGTGTTGCTCGACATGAGCGAGAGCATGGCGCGGCGGGAAATAGCGGACCTCCCCGACGGGACCTACGAGCACACGAGCTGGGTCGACGGGGATCCTATCCTTCGCGAGCCCGTGGCGATTCACGCAAGGGTTACGATCGCCGGTGAGCGAATTCACATCGGATTCGACGGCAGTTCGCCGCAGGTGCGAGCTGGAATTAACTCGCCGTTGGCATTCACCAGGTCAGCTGCGAGAGGTGCAATCCGGATGGTCCTCGATCCATCGATCCCAAACTCTGCGGGGTATTTCCGCGTTATCGACGTTGACGCTCCCACAGCAAGTGTTGTTAACCCGATCCTGCCTGCACCCTGCGGGGCACGGGGCATTGTTGGCTTTCGGATTGTCGATGCCGTACTAGGTGCGATGGCTCAGGCCGTGCCGACGCGGGTCCCCGCGGATGGCGAAGGGGGCAATACCATTTTTAGTTTAGGTGGATATGACGCCAATCACGAGCCGTTTGTCTACGTGGACCTCTTTGCTGGTGCTCGCGGTGGTGCGCCATGGGGAGACGGAATTGAGGGCGTTCCGCACGGCAACGCGAACATTGGTAATACACCAGTGGAGATGATCGAAGCCGAACTCCCAATCCTCATAGAGCGCTACGGAATCGTTCCAGACTCCGGCGGCGCCGGGGAGCATCGTGGGGCCATGGCTCAGGTCCGCCAGCTACGGCTACTAGCCGACGAAGCCGACGTCGAAATCCGTTCCGATAAGCGACGGAACCTCCCTTTCGGCCTGAATGGAGGGGCTTCGGGCACCCCTTCGATGAACCTTCTCAACCCGGGAACGGAGCGTGAGACAGTTCTACCCACGCTAGCAAGCATTCGGATTAAGAAGGGCGACGTGCTGCAGCATGTAATGGCTGGAGGAGGTGGTTGGGGCAATCCGTTTAGTCGTGACCCAGTGAAGGTATGGGAAGACGTGCGCGCGGAGAAACTCACTATTGGCAATGCATCGAAGTTATACGGTGTTGTGTTGAACTCGCAGACGTTAGAAATCGACGTGGACGCGACGAATAGGCTTCGGCGCGAAATGCGGGCTGCGGAGTATAGCAGTGGCCCGCTCGATCAATGATTCGAGGGAGGAAAAAATGATAGGCCAAGAGTGTCGAGAAGTGCATAGGAGGGCGCCACGGTTAAGGACCACACTTGTGGTACTGATCGGTGCAGTCATAGCCGCCGCTTGCGGCGGAGGTGTTGGCGCGGGGTCATCGAACGTCGCAGCCGGAGCCATCGTCGCATCTGCTCAATATGCTGCGATCAAGGGTCCGTGGCTTGCTTGGGACAAGTCGACGTGTCGATTTAAGACAGCTGCTACGCATCCATCCTCTTACACCGCGGAGGTCCGCAAACTAAGCACACCGCAAACGTACGTCTTCACGCCGTACACGACGACCGCTCCCGCGGCAGCCTTGATTGACGCCAGCGTTGCAACGTATGCCGGGAAGGCGGGGGCAAAGGTAATCCAGATTTCCAACGACTATCCGAGCACATCGCAGCCACTCGTGGCTGCCTCCGAGGCGGTCAACATCAAGCCATCGGCGGTGATTTCTGCGGCGATCAACAAGGGAGTTTACGCCCAGATTCAGCCGCAGTACGAGCGCGCGTGTATTCCCTTTGCCAGCATGTTCAACATTCCAACGCCACACCCGGTGCCTGGTTTCCAGTCCAGCTTCCAGGTTGAGGGGAAGACTATGGCTGACGCAGCGATCAAGATCATCAACCAGCGCAAATGGCCGGCTGACCAGATCTGGATTCTTAGTTGTGGTGAGCCTCTCGTGGCTCCCGGCCCAGGGACGCTGCTCGATGTCGGCACCACATTTCGCGATACTGTATCGGCCGCATTCAACATCCCCGCGTCCCGGATGAGCCCCTTCCTCGGATGCAATGACAATGGCCAAGGCGCACTTGATGCCCGAACTGCCAGCCTGAACTGGCTCACAGCTCACCCGGAGGCGAAGTATGTCGTCGGAAGCTTCTGGGTCGACGCTATTGCCTTAGGGATGTCTCAGGCACTCGCTCAGAAGGGCTTCGGGGATCGCGCATTGGTAGCTGGTGGCGACGCAAGCGACCCTGTCTTGAAGGTTATGGCTGATGGTGATCCAATCTTCCAGATCGACGCAGACAAGAACTTCATCAAATGGGGAATCTTCAGCGTCTCGTTGGCGGAGGACATCGCGGCCGGCAAGCCGGTGCCGAGCTACATGGATCCGGGTACTGTCGCAGTTACGCCTGACAACGTCAAGCAAGTGATCGCGGATCGTGCCGCGTTCCTGACGGCTCAGAATGGTTAACGGTCACCCAGTCAGCGGCGTCGCCGGGTCCTTGTCCGCATAAGTGGCGCCGGCTCAGCGCCTCGGGGGCCGGCCGGAGGAAACTCCGGCCGGCCCGGCGGACCCGTCTGACGGTACGGCCAATCTGCCCACCAGTGCGCGCCGCAGTCTGAGGCTTGTGCTACTTAGCGATCGAGCTGATGCCGTCGGGCTCGGTACGACGCTGATTGTCATTGCCGCAGTCTTCTCGGTTCTCTCGCCTTACTTCCTAAGAATCTCAAACCTTAGCTCGATCGGTGTTGCCATCTCACTAACAGGCATCGTGGCGGCAGTCGAGACGATTGTTCTGGTCAGCGGCTCGCTCGACCTGTCCTTCACCGCGGTGATGGCATTGAGCGCGATTGTGGGGGGCGTTGCCATGCAGAGCGGGCTGTCCTTCTGGGTCGCATTGCTTTTGATGTTCATCACTGGCATTGCGGCCGGCTTGCTCAACTCCGCTCTGGTGGTGGGCGTCGGGGTAAACCCTTTGATCGCCACAATCGGGACTCAGTTCGTCTTTAGAGGGATTGCCCTGATCTGGACTGGCGGCCAGACGCTGCTTGTTACGGGTAACGAGTTGTCGACTCTGGCCAATGGGACGATCTTGGGCATCCCTATCCCGGTGTGTGCAGTGGTTGGTGTCTTCGCCGTCGTCGCACTCGCAATGAAGTACACTCGTTTCGGCAGTCGCGTGTACGCCGTGGGCGGGAGTGAGAGTGCGGCGCGCCTAGCCGGCATCTCCATTTGGCGGCTTCGGACCTTAGTCTTTGTGTACAGCAGCGTAGCCGCCAGTGCCGCAGGGCTCCTCTTGCTGGCCCTGAGTGGCAGCGCCTCACCAATTGCTGCTAGCGGCCAAGAATTGACAATCCTCGGGGCAGTAATTTTGGGAGGCACCTCTTTAGCTGGCGGCCGAGGCACGGTTCTGGGTACCGCCCTCGGCGTCATGCTGCTCGGTCTGATAGCCAACGGGCTCGACTTACTTGGTGTCGAGTCCTTTTGGCAGACGCTTGTTGAGGGTATCGTTCTGGTGACTGCCATCACTTGGGATGAGGTCAGACGAAAGGCGCAAGAGCGATGAGCGGTACCAAACAAAGGCACTGATGAGATGGAACTGAGCCCATGGGCGTAAGCAGCGAGGCGGTCCTGGAAGCCAACGGCGTTAGCAAGCACTATGGGGCCGTAACGGCACTGGACAACGTTGACTTCACGATTCGGTCCGGCGAGATTGTCGCAGTAGTTGGTGATAACGGAGCAGGTAAGTCGACTCTTGTAAAGGTGCTGTCTGGTGCAATTCATCCAGACGCCGGCGAGATTCGCCTGGAAGGCCAGCCCGTGTCGTGGACTGGGCCGCGAGCCGCCCGGGACGCAGGCATTGAGACGGTCTACCAGGAGTTGGCTCTTGCGCCCAACCTCGATGTGGTGAGCAACATCTTCCTGGGTCGGGAGATGCTCGCTCCCGGACCGCTCGCTCTCCTTCGGGTCCTCAATAGGGATGAGATGCGGCGGCGAGCACTGAGCCAGTTGACGACCCTTCAGGTGAATCTGCCGCGCATCGTGGGCATGCCAGTCCGCCGCATGTCGGGGGGACAGCGCCAGGCTGTCGCGATCGCGCGGTCAGCATTCTGGGCGTCCAAGGTGATGTTCATGGATGAGCCGACAGCCGCGCTCGGTGTACGCGAGTCGGCCGCCGTCCTACGGTTGGCCCGACGTGTTGCTGATCACGGTGTAGCGATCGTGATGGTGAGCCACGTTCTCTCACATGTGATGGAGATCGCCGATCGGGTGGTCGTCATGCGCCATGGTCGCAAAGTGGGCGATATGCGAGATGTGAAGCACACCTCCGAGATCGTCGCGCTAATCGTTGGCGGGTAGGAGGGCCTATGAACAAGCAGGAAGTCGTCGTCCTAGACGGCGTGCCGATCTCAATGCGCGACGGGGCTGTTCTGCGGGCCGACGTTTACCTTCCGACCGGCGATGAACATCAAAGTCCAGCCATATTGGTCCGGACTACCTACGGGCGGAAGACATCCGGCGATAGCATTGACCCGTATTACTTTGCACGCCATGGATACGCGGTCGTCCTGCAAGACGTCCGAGGTCGCTACGACTCAGACGGGGAGTTTTACCACGGCGTTGCTGAAGTTGAAGACGGCCACGACACGATCGAATGGATAGCGGCGCAGGATTGGTCAAACGGTCGTGTTGGCATGACTGGCATCTCCTATCTGGCGGCTGTGCAGTGCGCCGCCGCGTGCTCTGGGTCGCCTCATCTAGGATCGCTCTTCCATGTTAAGGCCCCGTTCAACTATTACCTCAATGGTAACCGCAACTTCGGGACGTTCCACATGTATATGGTCGGCATCACGTTCTTCTTTGCCGCGAGTGGTAAGGAGGCTCGTGGAGATCCGCTTCTTGCCGGACGGCTCTTGGAGTCATTTCACCATGCCGAGGAGTGGCTGAGGCGCGTTCCTCTCAAGCCAGGGGTTAATCCGCTCAGCGAAACGCCGTCAATAGAGCGTTGGCTGCTCGATATGCAGGACCACGAGATGTATGACGACTTTTGGCGTCAGGTTGTCCTATGGCAACCTTGCGAGCACCTTGATCGATACGCCGATATCCCTGGCTGCTATGTTGGCGGTTGGTACGATATGTACGAGGAGTCGCACTTCTTTGAAGCTCTTGGGAAACGGAATTCGAGCCGCACTCAATTGCTTGTTGGCCCTTGGGTCCATCACGGATTCGGCCGTGTCTCGGGCGATGTCGACTTTGGCGAGGCTGCTCGGATCACGACGGCCGATTACATGGCACTGCAGCTAAGATGGTTTGACTCAACCCTGAAGAACGGCGCCTCACCGTTCAACAGCCGTGTACGCATATTCGTCATGGGTGGGGGCTCCGGCCGAAAGACTGCCGACGGGCATCTTGACCATGGCGGCGCATGGCGCGACGAACCCGAGTGGCCAATAGCTCGAGCGCAGCAGGCCCGGTATTTCTTACGGGGTCGAGGTGTCTTGGCCGCTAGCGGTCCGGAATCCACAGATCCGACCCGATCCTCTTACGTGTACGACCCTGATGATCCCACTCCGACCATTGGTGGAACATCGTTCTTCATCAATCGGGCTAAAGCACCGGGCCAGCCCGATCAGTCTAAGTGGGAACTTTTCGTCCCTCATGCGGGACAAGATCAGCGCTATTGGTCCGGGGGCGAGTCGATACCTCTGAACGCGAGACACGACGTCCTGACGTTCGAAACCCACGGGCTCGTGGACCCGGTGGAGGTTACCGGGGCCGTGACGTGCTCGCTCTGGATTACCTCGACCGCCCTCGATACCGACTTCATCATTCGCTTAATCGACAAGTATCCGCCAAATCGAGATTACCCACACGGATACGCGCTTAACTTGGCGCAGGCCGTCCTTAGAGCTAAGTTCCGCGGCGGCTTTGATCGCATAGAGCTATTAGAACCGGGAGAACCAGCAAGGCTCGATCTGGTGATGAATGCGACAAGTAACCTGTTTGCCGCGGGTCACCGGATCCGCATTGACATAACCAGTAGCTCATACCCAGAGATCGATCCCAACCGCAACACAGGGGTCGGTACGACCGGGGCTCATCTTCCGTCAGTGAGGGCCGTAAATAGTGTCCTTCACTCACCAGATTATCCGTCTTGGATCGAACTACCCATAGTCACGCCTTGATGCGATCCTCCGCTAGTTCGGCACCTTCAGGGTGACTGGGGACCGGTCGAACTGCCAGTGCTGACCGACTACTTCACAGTGGACAGTTGGAATCTCAAACGGCTCCACGTCCTTTTCTTTATGGAACTTGGAACTCGGGGCATCTTATGGTTCGGGGTGACCGAGAACCCGAACGAGGAGTGAGTTAAGCCAACAAGCGCGAAACCTTACGGGGGAGCTCCAGGAGCAGGGTTCTCAAGCCAAGTTCCTGATCTCTTACAACGACAAGAAGGTCGCCTTCGCGTTCGAGCGCATGCTCTCGGGTGAGGGTATGCGGGTGATCCGCGCGCCACTACAGGCTCCGAAGGCCAACGCCTTACCCCGAGCGCTGGGTCGGAAGTGCTCGACGCGAATGCTTGGACTGGCTGGTCGTTGGTGATCGGCGTCACCTCGAGCGCGTGCTGGACGAGTACGTCGACCACTACAACCATGAGCGACCGCACCGCGGACTTCAGCTCCACCCTCCCAATGGCCGATCGCACGGAGCGAGCGTCACAGGATCGATCGACTGTCGGTTGCGCTGGGCGGATTGCTTCGCGAGTACTCATGACGTGCCGCGCGCTACTGCATGAATACTTGCACTGTGAGAATGCTTGGTGCCGGTGTGCTGCAGGCATGACTCGTATTTGCCCAGGTCGAGTGACGATGCCTTGGTGGGGATCTGTCTGCCTTCAGGCACCGGTGCTGGCCTGGTCCCACTTAGTTCGCTGCGGCCGATCCTGGCGCGATCGCCGGGGCCATCATTCACGCACCATACGTAGCGTAGGAGTGCAACATGAATTCGCTCAGTAAAGTCGCAATCGTGACCGGCGGTGGGAGCGGTATAGGGAGGGCTGTTGCCCTTGCGCTTGCAGCGCAGGGTTACGCGGTCGCAATCGCGGGGCGGCGTCGAGAGGCCCTAGCAGCTACCGCTGCAGAACCCAGCGTAGAGAAAGGGCAGGTGTTTGCTGTGCCGACGAACGTGGCGAATCCCGCGTCCGTCAGGGCTCTATTCGGCAAGACTAAGGAGAAGTTTGGGCGACTCGACCTACTGTTCAACAATGCAGGCGTGGCCGCTCGCCCAGCACTTCTTGAAGACCTGACCTACGAGGAGTGGCGATCGGTTGTGGATACCAACCTGACCGGCGCTTTTCTGTGCACGCAGCAAGCAATCAAACTAATGAAATCCCAAGACCCCTTGGGCGGGCGGATCATCAACAATGGCTCGATTTCTGCGCACGTCCCTAGGCCGAACTCCGCCCCTTACACCGCGACGAAGCATGCCCTTACGGGGTTGACCAAATCGACTTCCCTTGACTGCCGTACCTACAGCATCGCATGCGGTCAGATCGATGTGGGCAACGCCGCCACCGACATGACGCAGGGGATGGCAAGGGGCGTCCTTCAGGCAAATGGAGATCTGGACGTTGAGCCTGTTATCGACGTGGAACTCGTTGCGCGAGCTGTTGTATATATGGCAAGTCTTCCACTCGATGCAAATGTGCAATTTATGACGGTGATGGCGACCAGAATGCCTTTCATTGGTCGCGGCTAGATTGGGCACAAGACGCATCGGCCTAAGCAGAGGTCTTTTGGGAGCTCCGGAGAGGTGCCGGCCATAGCAGCCCTGTCCCGTCAGTGTCAATCCGAACGACGCAGGCTACCTTGAAGCGAGCCGCTTATCAGCGGCAAGTTGGGCGCGTGCGTTGCATGGCGGTTGATGCGGTTCACGAATTCAAAGATCAACGAGGTCTGGTTAGCGGTCGAGGTGCTACAACCGGTCAAGCCGGCTGAAGAAGGGAAGAAATCTCCGCACAGACCAACGATACTGGGTCACAGCCACTGAAACGGTCAAGACATGGCAGTTGCGGTCAGGATAGGACGACAATGAACGAGATCATGAGAGACGGGATGATCAAACGGCTGGACCATGTAGGAATCGTGGTCGACGATCTGACTGACGCTAAGACTTTTCTAAGCAATGTCCTCGGCCTTCACCTCGTCAGAGAAGTGGAAGTCCCGGCTCTTGCCCGGCGCGTGGCGTTCTTCAAATGTGGCGAGTCCGAACTTGAGGTAATCGAAGACCTGAATCTCGAATCGAAGGCCAAAGCCCTTCATGGCGGGAGCGCCCGCATCGAACACATAGCGTTAGAAGTCGATGGCGTGAGCTCAGTTTCGGCTGCCTTGGCCGGATTGGGCGTAAAGATTGACGACCATGGCATTCTGCTCGTCGGATCACGCCTGAACGCCTGGACAGATCCGAGCACAACCGACGGCATTGTGTTTCAGTTGTTATCCTCCGTCCCTGACTGAGTTTGGCCAGGATATTGGCATGGTCTTGACGTCGGCTGCGGTGAGGGTCGCGTATCCCGCGACCTCATCGACATCGGTCACAGTGTCATTGCAGTGGATGCTTCGAGGGCGATGGTAAGGGCTGCGGTCGAAGCGTCCCCTGAACTACCGGCGCTCGTTGCCGACGCTGCCGCTCTTCCCGTCACTGATGCTTGCTGCGACCTGGTCATCGCCTACATGTCGCTTCAAGACGTCGACGATATGCCATCGGCCGTGCGCGAAGTCGGGAGGGCATTGGAGCCAGGCGGTCACCTGTGCATGGCAATTGTCCATCCACTCAATTCGGCTGGGCGCTTTGCAAGTCTCGATCCCGATGCACCGTTCGTAATCCAAGGCTCATACCTAGACTCTCACGCCTTTGTCGACACGGTCGCGCGGAGTGGTCTGGAAATGACGTTCTCCAGCGTTCACCGTCCTCTCGAGGCGTATTTCCGAGCTTTTGAAGATGCAGGTTTGATAGTGGAGGCGCTCCGGGAAGTCCCAGTCGGCAAGCCGTCGTCGGATGATCCACGTCACCAACGATGGCGTCGGCTGCCCTTGTTCCTTTTTGTCCGAGCTGCTAAGGGTTCCACGACTCTGACTGAGGCTTGGAGCCTATCCAGAAACTCGCGCCGCCTTGAATTACCGATTCACGGTCGTGAGTGCGGCACCCGGTTAGACTCCCGGATCGATGGGATGTCTATTCTGCGATGGCGTTCCTGATGAAACGATCCTCGAGCGGCTGGTCAGGGAAAAGCCGGAGCTCGGTCTCGAGTTCCACGGAGAAGGCGAACATGTGTCGGGCGAGACAGAGGGCATCGTCTTCGGCACGAAGTGGGCTATGGTCCTCGGCAGTCTTAAGGAAGTCGGCCATGCCGCCTACTCCAAGCGCATCGGGGAGGTGGCTGACCAGTTCACGCACATCCGCGGCGTCATCTCGCGGAAGCCGTAGCCAAGCCGGGCCCTCGCGGCGGCGACTATGGCGATGATATGGATTCGATGAACCTGAGCTCCGGCTCCCGGCCCCAACAGTACCCCGAGCTGATCCGGACTAGCTTGGAGCGATACATGGCGGACCTGGCAATCAAGTCGCCTTCACTTGGAGCTGAAGCCAAGGTCGCCGTGGCCCGGCTGGTCGAGACCATTGAGGCTGCCCTCCAGCATCCTGCAGAGCTGCAGCCCGACGAGATCCGATTCGGGGTCACCTCGCTCATCGCCGTGGGCGAGGATCTGCCGGCCTTTGTCAACCAGTACAGTCTCGGGGTCGGCTGGGATGCAGCCCGAGTCGTCGTTATGGGCACCGAGCCGGCCGAGAACCCTGACGTGCCCGAAGACATGGCCTGGCACGCTATCTATTCAGTGCTGGTCGCGGCCGACTCCCGCCCCGAGATACTGGATCGCATCGTGGACGGGTCGAGCTGGATGGCCGGAGCCGAGGGCGGCTGGAACTCGCGCGACAAACGCCCCTACCACCTGAACGCCAACGACTTCATCCACGTTGAGCGCCGCGGCGGATCCTCCACGTGGAAAGTGATTGCCAAAATCGTGGCGCCGGAATCGGCCGATGGCTGGCGACGCCTCCTGGAGACTAGGCTGGGAGAGCCAGGGCTCGGCGAATACGCCTACCAACTAGATCGCAGCGCCCTGCCCGCCATGACCTCGGGCAAGGGGCAGCCGCCGAGCCCAGAAAGAGTTGTGTTCCTGTCAGACGCGCTGCGCCTGCTCCGGGAATCCGCCCAGGTGCTGTTGCTCCACGGCTTCGGAGGTCTCGGGCGCTGGCGCCAGTGGTGGGAACAGGACCAGCATCTCATCCGTGTATTTCTCGGCATAGACGCCCGCGACGCCGTCGAGCTCGACTGGCGGTACGTCGCCGGTCGGAACTCGCTCGGCGAGTTGGTCCTCGGCGATCGCCGGGTCTTGTATAGCCGCGCTCTAAGCGGCCGGATTCCGGCCGCTTACATCGAAGCCGTCCGCGCCCAGGTTCAGGGGGCGGTGGTGCTTGGCTAGGCGATGCGGTAGGGGTTTCGGTAAGTAGCGCTACTCGGCGGAACCAGCCGATCTGAAGGTCACCTCCGAGTGCGCCTGGAACATGAACAGCAGTGGGGTATTCGGAGAGGTCGAATGCCGGCGCCGGGTCACAATCTCTCGGAATCGGCAGGGTCTTGCAGGTCACCAAAGGACACCAGCCTGATCGATTTCGTATTCGCGAGGACGACACGGGAGTCTGTCGGACACCTGAGGACACGTCCTCGCCACGGTTCGGGACCGTGAGGCTCCAAGGTTCAAATGGTCTCCTCCCAATCCAGCGCGATCGGCGGGCGCCTGAGGCCCCGGGTTACAGCGTGATTAGACGCGCTTCGCTACGCGGCGATTGCCGGCAGATTTGCGTCCCGGGCTCAGACGCGGAGCCACTACGCAATTCGCTTATCAGACGCGGCAACTCAATTCGAAAGGGCGATTGGCGATATCGCGTATTGCTCTGGATCATAAGGTTGAAGGTCCGAATCCTTCCTCCCCAGCCAACACCCGCTGAACAGGCCGGTTTGTATTCGGCTTGAGACATCTGACTTTATTCATGCGCGTTGCCGCTGGAATCGCGTTCATGCAGGGCCTCGTGCAGAGGCGCCACAAGGCTCTAGGAGACTGCTCGACGAAACCTAGCGTTCCTGGCGTCGGCCTAGAATCCCGGCGACATGGACCACATCGTTTCGTCCTTGCTTTTATCCGCTATGGATTTGGTCGATTTCATTTCGGCCCGAGCCGCCCCGATCTTATCGAGCCTTTCGAACACTCCGGCGTGGGTGGCGTCTCTGGTCGGCGTCGTTTTGGGATTTGGCCTCTACGGAACTCGCGACCTATGGCGGAATCGACGCAGGCTGCGCATTGACCTCGCCGGCGGACTGATTCTTTACGCACGCCCAGTGCAAGCCGAAGGGGATGTACTGGCTGCCCAACCTTGGCAAGTTGAGAAGGAGAAACTGTGGTATGCGTGCAGGCATGATCATGCCGACGCTTATCTTGTCTTGAGGCTCGACTTGAGGGCAGTCAACCGCAGCTTTCTGGATGATGCGGTAACCGAAGCCGCCCTACCGTTCGGCAAGCTCAAGCCCCAAGTTGCGCTCGTGCCTGGCTACACATATTTCTATGGCTGCAACATCCGCGCCCACAGCCTCGAACACATTCGACTGATCTTCACATTCGCCAGGGCTGACTACGGCCACGACTCCCACTGGATGTTCACTGCGCAGAAAGAACCGCTCAATTTGCAACTCAAGACCACACGCCGCCGCTCATTGGTAGCGGTCAACATCAAGCCCGTCGAAGACATGCAGCCTGTCTTTCCCGATGGCGAACAGGTAACCGACTGGGTGAAAGGAACCGCTTAAGACCGCGTCACAGCGATGAACGTGACCGTCGAGTGTTCAGAACTCTAATGCCTGAGACGTGGTTTTACGTCCTGTTCATTCAGGTCGAAGCATCCGCCCCGCTGTCTGACGAGTATTGGAGGCAGTTCACGGCCTCACTGGCTCCCAAGCCATGGGCGTGGGCACGCCCTACTCGACGAAAGCAATGTCGAACCGCAGCGCGGTAGGCGGTGCAACATCGGCCTCGCGCTCAAGGCTCAGGTCGAGCGACCGGTGGAGCTTGCGACGACGCTCGTCGAGCGGGTCGCCCAATTGAGGCTCTATTACCTATACAACATCAGGATTACGGCTGGACCGCAACTACTGCGCAAACACCAAGATGGCACCATGGAATCAGTGCGGCTCTAGCGCGGAGATACGGCAGCCGACACCGTCAGGGCCGGCTCTCTTCGACTGCTCTGAACTCGTTTGGCCAGCCGGCCGTGGCTGCACCCTCTACCGCCATCGGCAGGATCAGCGCGACCGCTCCGCATGTGCAGTTAAAAGGGAAAGTACGAACGCGGAAGCTCACCCGCCCCCCGCACGTCGCATTACCGTGGAACCGTGAGCCAAGAGACCGAATGCCAGGTCTACCTCGACGAGTTCGTCTTTCGGTTCAACCGCCGGCGAACGCCCATGGCTGCCTTCCAGACCCTGCTGACGTATTTGATCTCAGCCAAGCCCGATAACGTGGAAACTCGTTATGCGCAGCGCTAGGCGAAGGCGACGGACTCGGTGATGCTTCTGGAGACGGCGACGGTGATGGACTCGCCATGTCGTATGCAGTTACATCCTTGACAGGAGATCCGCCTTCTTCGCCTCGAACTCTTCAGGTGTCAGGATTCCTTGATTCCGAAGCTCTGCCAGCTGTCGAAGCTTTTCGGGAATGTCATCCTGTCCAGAGTTCGGAGGCGTTGCATTTTCCTTGCGGTGCTGATCGGCGATCTTCACTTGTAGCGGCGCAGCGGCTGCATGGATCTTGGCCGCTAACTTCGCGGCT
>Ga0307372_10002445_pt1 | contig 30686 bp, 31 predicted proteins | sample OX1MG_FD_202533 | JGI IMG/M metagenome (GOLD analysis project Ga0307372, IMG submission 202533) | Soil microbial communities from Risofladan, Vaasa, Finland - OX-1 | ecosystem: Environmental > Terrestrial > Soil > Coastal area > Acid sulfate soil | place: Finland: Risofladan, Vaasa | collected... | reverse complement strand
GGGGCCCGCGCCTACCAATAGTGCTGGCACCCGGCCACCTGCGCGACTATACTAGCCAGCGCACGACCCGGAGACCCTCTTTATGCCCACATCCCGCGCTTCCCGCATCGTCGCGGCCTCGGCCACGGCGGTGATCGTGGTGGTGGCCGCCATCTTCTATTTGCGCGCCGCGCCCTCGCCGGTGCTGTTCGGCTTCTCCGCCGCCGACAGCGCCCAGGAGGCGCAGTGGGAGCAGAAGTTCCGGGCTCTGCCGCAGCCCGCCAATATCCGCGCCAACATGCAGGAGCTGAGCGCCTACCCGCACAACGCCGGCAGCGAGCGCCAGCACCAGAACGCGCTGTGGATCCTGAACCAGTTCAAGTCGTTCGGGCTGGACGCGCATCTGGAGGAGTTCCAGGCGCTCTACCCCACCCCGGTCGAGCGCAAGGTCGAGTTGGTGGCGCCGACCCAATATGAGGCGGTGTTGAAGGAGCCGGCGGTCGCCGGCGACCCGACCTCGGGGCAAGCGGGGCAGTTGCCGACCATGCTGATGTACAGCGCCGACGGCGACGTCACCGCGCCGCTGGTCTATGTGAACTACGGCGGGCCCGCCGACTACGACCAGTTGGCCAAGCTGGGCGTCAGCGTCAAGGGCGCCATCGTGATCGCCCGCTACGGCCAGAACTGGCGCGGCATCAAGCCCAAGCTGGCCTACCAGCACGGCGCGGTGGGATGCCTGATCTACTCCGACCCACGCGACGACGGCTACTTCCAGGGCGACACTTTCCCGCAGGGGGCGTATCGGCCGGCGCAAGGGGTGCAGCGCGGCAGCGTGATGGAGATGGAATTGTACCCGGGCGATCCGGAGACGCCGGGCTGGGGCTCGACGCCCGGCGCCAAGCGGCTGCCGCTCGACCAAGTCACCAACCTGCAGAAGATCCCGGCGCTGCCGCTGTCCTACGGCGACGCGCTGCCGCTGCTCCGGGCGCTGGGCGGGCCGGTGGCGCCCCTGGCCTGGCGCGGAGCGCTGCCCATTACCTATCACGTCGGCCCGGGCCCGGCCAAGGTGCACCTGGCCGCCAAGTTCAACTGGGGGCTGGCGAACCTCTATGATGTGATCGCCACCATCCCGGGCAGCACCTACCCGAACCAGTGGGTCGTGCGCGGCAACCACTATGACGCCTGGGTGAACGGCGCCGACGATCCCATCAGCGGGCAGTCGTCGCTGATCGAGGAGGCCCGATCCTATGGGCAACTGCTGAAGCAGGGTTGGCGGCCGAAGCGCACCATTGTCTACGCCGCCTGGGACGGGGAGGAGCCGGCGCTGATCGGCTCGACCGAGTGGGCGGAGACGCATGCGGCGGAGTTGGAACAGAAGGCGGTCGCCTATCTCAACTCCGACAGCAACGGCAAGGGCTATCTGAACCTGGGCGGCAGCCAGACGCTGCAGCACTTCTTCAACTTGGTGGCGCAGGACATCACCGATCCGGAGACCGGAACCTCAGTATGGGCCAAGGACCAGCAGCATCGCTTGGCCATGGCGGCGACGCCGCAGGCCAAGGCGGCGGTGATGGACGGTCCCGACCTGCGCATCAGCGCGCTGGGCTCGGGCTCGGACTTCTCGCCCTTCCTGCAACACCTCGGCATCGCCACCGGCGACTTGGGCTACGGCGGCGAGGGTGGGGGCGGGGTGTACCACTCCGTCTATGACGACTTCTACTGGTACACCCACTTCTCCGACACCACCTTTGTCTATGGGCGGGCGCTGGCGCAGACCATGGGGACGGCGGTGATGCGGCTGGCCAGCGCCGACGTGCTGCCGATGCAGTTCTCCGGCTTCGCCGACAACCTGCTGCAATACCAGAACCAGATCGAGGCGGAGTACCAGGCGCAGGCGGGCGCGCCCGGCTTCGACTTCCGGCCGCTGGAGCGCTCCATCGCCGCGCTCAAGGCCGCCGCCACCGACTACGACCAGGCCATGGCGGCCGACGCCGGCAACGGCGCCCTCTACCAGCAGCCCGCCGCCGACCTGAACGCGCTCAACCACTTGCTCTACACCAGCGAGCGCAAGCTGATGTCGCAAGCGGGGCTGCCGCGGCGGCCGTGGTACAAGCACGAGATCTACGCCCCCGGCTTTTTTACCGGCTATGGGGTGAAGACGCTGCCCGGACTGCGCGAGGCGATCGAAGAGAAGAATTACAGCGAGGCCGCCAGCCAGGAGCAAGTCATCGTGACCGTGCTCGACGCCTTCACCGCCCAGATCCAGGCGGCCAAAGCGAAGCTGTGATATAAGCAGGGTATGACCAGAGTAGAACGGTGGGTGGCCTGCTGGCTGGGTTTGGCGCTGGGCGCGGCCGGCCTCGGGGCCCAGGCCGGCGGAAATCAAGGTTACGCCTACTTTGTCGGCCCCGGCACCCAGGACGCGTTTCTCAACGGCGCGCCGCTGCTGCCCGGCACTGCCATTCTGCCGGGCGAGACCGTCACCACCGGCGCCGGCGGCGTGGTCGTGCTCACCCCCACGGGCGGCGCGGGGGGGGTGGTCGAGCTCACCGGCAATGCCGCCGCCACCCTCGACCCCACCGGCGGCCAACTCCATATCGGCAACGGGGACGCGCTGGTGATGGGCAATGTCTCCGTAGTCACGCCCCAAGGCCAGATCTTTACCCCGCAGAACGACTCCAGCTACGTGGTCAATATCGCCAACCACCAGTCGGAGATGGGCGTGCTCACCGGGTCGGTGAATACCTATACGCCGGGCGCGCCCCAGCCCACTGTACTGGGCGCGGGCAATGCGGTGCAGGTGAGCAACGCCGGCGGGCAGGTGCAGCTCAACAACATCCAGCTCTCGCAGGTTGCGCGGCCCGATCCGAACGCAGCCTTGCCGAAGACCATCCCTGCTAGTCAGAGCCAGTAGCGGCCAACGAGTGAACAGGGGACAGTGGGCGGCGCGGCATCTTTTAGGGACGAATCGTCGCCCTGTCCGTTCGCTGGTCGGCTCTCGGCGAGCGAAAACCGCGACGCCTCGGCCCTATGAGGCTGCACCGAATTCACTGATCACTGTCCACTGTCCCCTAGTTCCCCGACCACGAGCAACTTCCTAGAACAGGGCGTGGCCGGTGGTGGGGTAGCGGTAGTTGGCCGCGGCAGAGAGGAGGCCGACCGCGATCCAGCCGGCGGCGACCCAGCGCTCCAGGCGATGGTGGCCGGTGCGGTGGAAGAGGTAGACCAGGCCGATGCCGGCCACGCCGGCGGCGACCTCGGTGGCGACGAAGGCGGGGCGGTTATCCACCAGTTGGTTGGTCAGCAGCCACTCGTCTTTGTTGCGATTGCGGAAGTAGCGGGTGCTGGCGAAATCCAAGCCTTGCACCACGCCCATGCCGATCAATAGGGGAGTGTTGGCGCGGTCCCACCAGAAGCGGTGGGGCGCCGGGGTGGTTGTGGGCGTGAAGGCGGCCGTGCTGGCCATAGCGAGCACACCGCCGATGGCGCCGAAGGAGAGGCCGGCGCGCCACTGGTGGGCGGTGCGTTGGCTGGGTGGCAGCCCCGTGAAGGAGAGGCCGCGGGTGCCGACCAGCGCGCCGGCGGTCGCGCCTGCCAACGCCGCCCAAAGCATCTTCGTCTTGGGCAGCGATTGCGCGCCCAGGCAGACGGCCAGCAACAGCACAAGGGCAATCTTCTTCATGCGGCGACCGGTTGTCCTTTCAGGTGCTGGCCCCAGGGGCCGATGATCTCGACCGTGAGCCGCTGGTTGGCGATGACGGTGGCAGGCAGCGCCACGCGCAGGTAGTTGTCGCTGAGCCCCCAGCGTCCCTCCGGGTGGTCGTCATGGAGCGCCACCACCGCCAGGCGCGCGCCCAGCATGGCGGCCTGAAAGGCGGCTTGCTTGCGCTCGCCCAGTTGCCGTAGCGCGGCGGCGCGCTGGGCGGCGAGAGGGGGCGGCACCGGCGTCCAGGCGTCCTGGGCCAGGCGCGCGGCCGCCTCGGTGCCCGCGCGCGGCGAAAAGCTGAAGACATGCAGGTAGGTGAAGGGCAGGGCGGCGACGAGGGCGCGCGTCTCGTCGAACTCAGCCTCGGTTTCACCCGGAAAACCGACGATCACGTCGGTGCCGATGGCGGCGGCGGGCACGCGCCGGCGCAGGTCGAGAATCAAGCGGGCGTAGTCGGCAGGGCGGTAGCGCCGGCGCATGCGCCGCAGCACCGCGGCGCTGCCGCTCTGCAGCGGCAAGTGCACGTGGCGGCACAGCCGCGGCTCGCTGGCCAGCAGTTCCGTCAGGCGCTCGTCCCAATCCATGGGCTCGACCGAGCTGAGGCGCAGCCGCGGCAGCGCGGTCTGGTCGAGGACGGCGCGCAGCAGATCGGCGAGGCGCAGGCGGGCGTCCAAGTCGCGTCCCCACTGGCCCAGATTGATGCCGCTGAGCACCACTTCCTGGGCGCCCTGCTCGGCGAGGCGCTGGATCTCGTCGAGCACGCCGCCCAGCGGCAGCGAACGGCTGCCGCCGCGCACCTGGGGGACGACGCAGTAGGCGCAGCGGCGATCGCAGCCTTCTTGGACCTTGACCACCGGGCGGACCCGCTCCGGGGACGCGGCGCTGGCGGGTGAGGCCGCCCGCGCCTGGGGCGAGGTGAGGGCTTCGACCGGCAGCAGTTGGCGGGCCAGCGTCGCTTGCTGGGCGTGGCCGGCGACCAGGGCCACGCCCGCGAGCGCCGCCAACTCGGCGGGGGCGCGCTGGGCGTAGCAGCCGGTGACGGCGATGCGCGCCCGCGGATGCTGGCGCTGCAGGCGGCGGATGGCGCGGCGGGCCTCGGCGTCGGCGGCGGCGGTGACCGTGCAGGTGTGGAGCACCACCCAGTCGGCGCCGGCCGGCGCGGCGGCGGCGGCGAGCCCGGCGCGCTGCAGCGCGGCGGCCACCGCGGCGCCGTCGGCCTGGTTGGCGCGGCAGCCAAAGCTTTGCAGGAAAAAACTGGCCATGGGTGCTTTTATTCTAGCCCGCTCGCGGGGGTCGCGCCGCTTTGCCCGCTGGCAAAATCGGCGCGAAGGGCCGCGAACTTCCGCAGGGGCAGAAGCGCCAGTGGCGCTTCTGCGCCCCCGGGAAACCAATACGGCGCGGCCCCGGCGAGGCGCAGCGCCGACTTGGGGCCCCCGGGCCCCCAAGTCGGCGCGAGCACAAGCGGGACGCGCGCCGCAGGCGCGCTGGGGCCCGCGCCAATCATGGGCTTGACAGGAACCTGCCAATGAATAATTATACGTAGTGTGAATAATTATTCTACGGTGCGGGTGGGCGTGGTGGGCGCCGGCGGCTACGCCGGGCGCGAGCTGCTCAAGCTGCTGGGGCGCCACCCCGGGGCGGAGTTGGCGGCAACCACGGCGGGGGTGGCCGAGATGCAGGCGGCCGCGCCCGCGGTGGTGTTTCTCGCCACCCCGCCCGAGGTCAGCTCCGAATGGGTGGCGGCGCTGGGCGGGGGGGCGGCGCCGGGGCCGCGGATCGTGGATTTGAGCGGGGCGTTTCGGTTGTCGCCGCAGGCGGTGTACGGGTGGCCGGAGAAGCACCGCGAGGCGATTCGCGGCGCGCGGCTGGTGGCCAATCCCGGTTGCTACGCCACGGCGGCGCTGACGGCGCTGTGGCCGCTGCTGGCGGCGGGGGTGATCGAACCGGGCGAGATCGTCTGCGACGCCAAGAGCGGGGCGAGCGGGGCGGGCAAGGGGCTGCGCCAGGACCTGCACTTTTGCGAGTTGGAGAACAACTGCAAGGCCTACAGCGTCTATACCCACCGGCATGTGCCCGAGATCGCCGTCCACGCCGGGCTGGAGGCGGCGAGCTTCGCCTTCACGCCCCACCTGCTGCCGACCACGCGCGGCCTCTTGGCCACCAGCTACGTCAAGCTGCGCTCGCGGCAGATCGGCGAGGCCTATGAGCGCGCCTACGCCGGCCATCCCTTTGTGCGGGTGCGGGGCGAGCGGCTGCCGGAGCTGAACGACGTGGTCCACACCAACTACTGCGATGTGGGCTGGGCGATCCGGGGCGACGGCAAGCAGGCGGTGATCGTGAGCTGCCTGGACAATTTGGTGAAGGGCGCGGCGGGACAGGCGGTGCAGAACTTCAACCTGATGACGGGCTGGCCGGAGGAGACGGCGCTGCGGTGAGCACGGTGCTGAAACTCGGGGGCAGCATTCTGGAGCCGGCGCCGTCGGCGGCGCTGGTGGCGGCGATCGCGCGCGCGCGGGCGGCGGGCGAGGAACTGGTGCTGGTGCATGGCGGCGGCAAGGCGCTGAGCGGGCTGCTGGCGCGGCTGGGGGTCGCCAGCGAGTTTCGCCAGGGGCTGCGGGTGACCAGCGCGGCCACGCTGCGGGCGGCGGTGATGGCGTTCGCGGGCGAGGTCAACACGCAACTGGTGGGCGGACTGAACGCCGCCGGGGTGCGGGCGGTGGGGCTGACCGGCCTCGACGCTGGCTGCGTGCAGGCGCGCGCCGAACAGCCCGAGCTGGGAGCGGTGGGCACGGTGACGGCGGTGGATGCGGCGCTGCTGCGGGCGCTGCTGGCGGCGGGCTACACGCCGGTGCTGGCGCCGCTGGCCAGCGACGGCGCCGGCGGCGCCCTCAACGTCAATGCCGACCAGTTCGCCGCCGCGCTGGCGGCCGCCTGGGGCGCGCGGCGGCTGCTGTTTGCCACCGACGTGGCCGGGGTGCTGGACGCCCAGGGCGCGCCGCTGGCGCAGGTCACGCTGGCCGAGCTGGAGGCGATGGCGGCCAACCGCGCTCTCTCCGGTGGCATGCTGCCCAAAGCCGATGCTTGCCGCATCGCGCTGCGTGCCGCCGCCGCCACGCGGGTCGAGATCCTCGGCCCAGAGGCGGCGATTCAGATCGATCGCATTCTCGCCGGGGCGCCTTGCCCCGGCACCCGTGTGTTGGCGTAATTCCCATGCAGACTACTGTCCCCGCTTCTCTCGCCGATCTCTTGGTGCAAGCCGAATTGGACGAGGCGGCCTGGCCGGCCGGTTTCCGCTTCGCCGCTGGACACTGCGGCATCAAGCGCAAGTCGCCCGACTTGGCGCTGGTGACCATGGCAGCGCCGGTGAGTTGCGCAGCGGTGTTTACCACCAACCGGCTGCAGGCGCCGCCGGTGCGGCTGTCGCGCGCCCACCTGGCGGCCAGCGGCGGACGGGTGCGGGCGCTGGTGGTCAACAGCGGCAACGCCAACTGCGCCACCGGGCCGGTGGGAGTGCGCGCCGCCCGCGCCATGGCGCAGGCGGTGGCGCGCCAGGTGGGCTGCCCGATGGAGCAGGTGTTCGTCTGCTCCACCGGCGTCATCGGCCGGCCGCTGCCCTATGAAAAGATTCTGGCGGCGGTGCCCGCCTGGGCGCGGCGCGACGATGGCCCGGTAGCGGCGGCGCAGGCCATCCTCACCACCGACACCTGCGCCAAGCTGGCGGCGGTGCGCTTCCGCGCCGACGGGCGCGAGTACCGCGTCGCCGGGTTTGCCAAGGGCTCGGGCATGATCCATCCCCGCATGGCCACCATGCTGGGCTTCCTCTTCACCGACGCGCAGCTCACCCCGGCGCAGGCGCGGGCGGCGCTGCTGCCGGCGGTTGAAAATTCGTTCCACCGCATCACCGTGGACGGCGACACCTCCACCAACGACACTGCGGCGCTGTTTGCCAGCGGCGCCGCCGGGCCGCTCAGCCCGGCGGGGCGGCGGAGTTTCCAGGCCGCGCTGCAGACGGTGGCGCAGTCGCTGGCGCGCCAGATCGTGCTCGACGGCGAGGGCGCCAGCCACTTCGTCACCGTCACGGTCGAGGGGGCGCGCTCGCTCGCCGACGCCGACCGCGCCGCCCGCGCCATTGCGCACTCGCCGCTGGTCAAGACCGCGCTGGCCGGCGCCGACGCCAACTGGGGGCGCGTGCTCTCCGCCGCCGGCTGCTCCGGGGCCGCCTTCGACCCCGAAAAGGCCGAGATCTGGTTCAGCGGCCTGCCGGTCTACCGCCGCGGCCGCGCCTTGCCCTTTGCCGAAGCCGAGGCCAAGCGCCGCCTGGAGCAGCCCGAGGTCGAGGTGCGCATTCGTCTGCACGCCGGCACGGCCAAGACCTGGATGTGGACCTGCGACCTGACCGAGGGCTATATCAAGATCAACGGCAGCTACCGGACGTGAAGCGGCTGGCAGTTCGGGAGGGCTAGGCGGCGAGGGGCGGTGCCGGTGGCGGGGGGAATGGGAGGGGTAGAGGCAACCTGCCGGGTGAAGTGTGGCATCATGTACGTATGGCTGCACCTCGCATGGGCCTGGATGCGATCTCCGATTGGTTGGGCGTGGCGGTCGGCTCTGATTTTGAGGCCGCGCACACGCTAGCTGCTGGCCTGCCCAACGCCGTGGTGCAGCGCTTTTTGGATCGGGGGCTGACGCGCAACGAGGTGTTTGGGCTGATCCTGCCGCTGCGCACCTGGAAACATCGCAAGAGCCGGAAGGAGCCGCTGTCGGCGGAAGAATCCGAGCGCGCGTGGCGGGCGGCGCGGGTGCTGGCCCGCGCCCGCCAGGTGCTGGGCGGACCCGACGCCGCGCTCGCCTGGATGCGGGCGCCCAAGCGGCGCTTCCAGGGGCAGGCACCCCTGGCATTGTTGACCACCGAGCCCGGTGGCCGCGTGGTTGAGCAGATGCTGGTGCAAATCGACGAGGGCATGTTTGCCTAGCCGGGCAGGTTTGCCCCGCCAAGGCGCGCCGCCCAGCCAAGGCGCGCCGCGCTTTCTCTGGCGAATCAGCAATCATTCCAACCTGGATGGCGAGGGCGGCATGCTGGCCTCGGCGCGCTGGCATAACCAGGGCCGGCGGATCGTCTACCTGGCCGAAAGCCCGGCGGGGGCGATGATCGAGGCTTTGGTCCACCTGGAGGTGGATCCGGCGAACCCTCCGCCGAACTACACGCTGCTCAAGCTCGAGGTTCCTTCCGAACTGGAGATTCCCACCCTCGAATTCACCGATTGGGCCGATACAGTCGCGACGCGCGCGGCCGGCGACGGCTGGCTGCGCGCGGGCGCGTCGGCGCTGCTGCGGGTGCCATCGGTGATTGCGCCGGAGACTTGGAACGTTTTGCTGAACCCCGTCCACGGCGACGCGGCACGGCTGCGGGTGGTGTGGAAGCAGCGGCAGCCCTGGGATGCGCGGCTGGTGGAGGGTCTGCTCTAGTTAATGCTTGGCGATCTCGCCGGTGGATTCGTCGAGCAGCACGCGGCCGGTGTTCTGGGGCTGGGGGTGGCTGAAATCGAAGAGCGGATCGAGCGAGCCGGACAGGGCGTCGTAGGAGCCTTGGCCGAGGCGCTGGCTTTTGAGGAAGGTGTCTTCGATGAGCCGCAGGATCGAGGTTTGGTCGGTGATGGCCGAGCCCACGAAGTTGGGACGCGCCCAGGGCGAGATCAGCAGCAGCGGCAGGCGGGGACCGTAGCCGCAGCGGCCCTGGGCATGGGGATTGTTGGCGGCGATGCCGGCCAGCGCCGGGATGCCGCTGCCGCATACGCCCGGCGAGGTGTAGGCGTCCGCCGGGCTGCGGGAGCCGTTCACTTGCGGGCTGGCGACGTGGTCGTACCAGCCGTCGGAGTCGTCGTAAGTGATGATGACGGCGGTGTTCTTCCACTCCGGGCGCTGCTCGAGGAAGTTGACCACCTGGACCACGAAGCGCTGTTCGTCGAGCGGATCGGAGTTGCCGGCGTGGCCGTTTTCGTAGGCCGGCGCCTTCAAATAGCTCACTGCGGGAAAGTGGCCGGCGCGGAGGGCGGCGAAGAAGTCGTTGAGGTCGTACTGATGGTTGGCGGCATCGGTCTTGCCGATCATCGCCACCGAGCGCGGGCGGCGATGGAGCGGGTTGGCGGTGGAGGCATAGTACTGGAAGGGTTCGTGGTGGGGGACGTAATCGCGCGGCGTGAGGTTGGTGACGGCGGAGTGGTGGCTGCGGTCGCAGCCGGTGGTGCCGTTGGAATTGGTGGCGGCGAGGTCGAAGCCGCCCTGGAACCATCCCCACGTGATGTTGCGGTCGTTGAGCAGATTGCCGATGTTGCGGCCGCCCATGCGAAACACGGTGTGGACGGAGCTGGAGCAGACATCGCCCAGCGGGTCGGAGTCGGAGAAATCGCTAAGCGAGCCGGCGCCGCCATCCTCGATGCCACTGCGGCCGTTGGCGGTCTTGACGACGCCGTTGGTTTGGCCGGAGATCAGGTTGAGTGCTCCCGGGGTCGAAGGGCCAAAGGTGGTGTTGAAGAAGCGGTCTTCCAGGGCATAATGCTGGGCGTAGTTCCACATGGCGGTGACGGTGTTGCCGTCGAAGTAGCCCATGGTGAGTCCCTTGCTCAGCATCTTGGCCGAGGCGCCAGTTGGCGCGGGCCAGCCTGGCGGGGGGCCTTTGCGTCCGGTGAAGCGGGGAAACAGATCCATGGCGCCGTTGTCGAAGGCCCGCTGCTCGGCGGTGTAGGCGTGGCTCTGGTCGGCGGTGGCGGCCTGGGAGCGGTCGAGGCGGAAGGGATTGCTGCCATCGGGGCCGTTGCCGGAGTTGGCGGCGTTGGGGTTGTCGCTGAGCAGCTTGCCGCTCAGGCCCGCGATCGGCGGCGTATGCGGCCCGGCATGGAAGGCGGGCTCGCCCGGCAGGTTGGCCGCCTTGGGGTAGGTGGCGAAGTAGTGGTCGAAGGAGACGTTCTCCTGAAAAATTACGACAATGTGCTGCAGCGCACCCGCGGGCCCCGCGGGCGAGGCCGACGCGGCTGGGCGGGACGCGGGGTGTTGCGCGATGGCCAGCGCCAGCAGCGGGAAAATGGCCAGGAGCCATGTCTTCTTCATGCTGGTTATTATCCGCGAGGGGCGGTGGGCTTAGCCAGTACCTCGTAGGGGCGCATCATGGCGTTTGCTTCATGTTCGAGCAGATGGCAGTGCCAGAGGTAGCGCCCGGCATAGCCCTCGAACCGCACGATGATGCGGGTGACGGCGCCGGCGTAGCAGCGCACGGTGTCTTTCCAGCCCATCTCGTCGGGACCGGGCGGCTGGGCGGGACCGAGGTAGCGCAGGCGGCCATCGCGCAGGTATTGCTCGGCGTCGAAGGGGCGGCGATCCAGGATCTGGAAGCGCACGAGGTGCAGATGGATGGGGTGGGTGTCGTCGGTGAGGTTGGCGAAGGCCCAGATTTCGGTGGAGTCGAGGGTGGGGGTTTCGCTGACGGGATCGCTCCAGCGTTTACCGTCGAGCAGCATCAGCATGGGGTTTTCGGCGAGGTCGTCGTACTCCTCGAGGCGCAGCCAGCGGTTGCGCACCGCCTCGGAGGCGGGAATGCGGGGCAGGGGGCGGAGCGGGGACGGGGCGCGCCGGCCGGATGGGGCGCGAGCGTGGCCCAGCACGCGCAGCCGCATCACCGCCTGCTCGTCGTTGCGCAGGTAGAGCGTCTGCCCGCTGTGGGCGCTGAAGTCTACCATCAGGTCGGCGCGCTCGGCCGGGGCCAGCAGCAGCGAGGGGAGCGCCACCGGCGCCGCCAACAGTCCCTGGTCGGAGCCGATGAGCTGCCAGTCCAGCGCGGGGGCAAGCGAGAGGCGGAAGAAGCGGCTGTTGGCGGCGTTGACCACGCGGAAGCGGTAGGGGCGGGGCTCGAGCTCGAGCGCGGGCCAGAGCTTGCCGTTGATGAGGATAACGTTGCCAAAGACCTCGGGTACCCAGGGATGTCCGGGGATATCGCTGATCGGGTAATAGAGCTGGCCGCGGGGATCGAGCCAGCGGTCGCACAGCGCCAGCGGAATCTCATACTCGCCGCGCGGCAGGTTCAAAGCCTCTTCGGCGGTGTCGCGCAGGATATACAGGCCGAAGAGGCCGGCGTAGATGTTGAGCCGGTTGAGGCCCATGGCGTGGTCGTGGTAGAAGAGCAGCGCCGCTTCCTGCCGGTTGGGGTAGTGGAAGGTTTGCGACTGGCCGGGGACGGACCAGCCCTCGGGATTGCCGTCGCTCGCGGCGGGCACGCGGCCGCCGTGCAGATGGACGACGGCGCGCACCGGCGGCAGCGAGCGGCCGGCGCCTTCGAGGGTGTAGTCCACCGGCAGGAAGTGTTGGGCGGGCAGGGCGTTGGCCCATTCGACGGTGACGGCCTCGCCGCTGCGGGCCTCGATGAGGGGGCCGGGGAAGCTGCCGTCATAGGTCCAACAGCGGGTGGGGGGCAGGTCGGGATGGAGAGAGCAGTCGGCCGCGTGCATGCGCAGGCGATAATTCGCGCCAGGGCCGAATGGCCGAGCGCGGTGCGGCCGCGGCAGCGGCTCTATGTAGTGCGTTAAACGCGTGGGATCGAGCGTGTCCGGACGCGGCGCGCGCTGCCTTGCCTGGCCCAGCGCGCGCCAGGCGGCGGCGCTGGCGGCGGCTTGGGCGAGGAACTGGCGGCGGGTGACGGACATGGGGGCACGCTGGCGTGGTTTCTTCAGTGTAGATTGAAGCATGGCCGCGCTCGATCTCTATTGGTTCGACCTGGACGTCGCGGCCGGACTGCAGGCGGCGTGGCGGGCGTGGCTGGCCCCGGAGGAGCGGGCCCGGGCGGACCGCTACCTGCTGCCGCGGCACGGAGAGCGCTATGTCGCCGCCCACGCCCAACTGCGCTGGCTGCTGGCGCAGCGGCTGAGGGGCGCGCCGCGCGAGCTCGAGTTTGAGCTGGGGGTGCAGGGCAAGCCCCGCGTGCGCGGGGCGCGGCTGCACTTCAATTTGTCGCACTCTGGTCCCTGGGGTCTGGTGGGGATAGCGGCCGACCAGGAGGTGGGGGTGGACATCGAGGGCGAGCGCCCGGCGATGGACGGCGTGGGGCTGGCGCAGCGCTTTTTCACCCCGGCCGAGACGGCGTGGCTGCGGGAGCAGCCGGCGGAGCAGCGGGCCCGCGCCTTCGCGCGGTTGTGGACCTGCAAGGAGGCGTGGTTGAAGGCCGACGGCCGCGGCCTGGCGCTGTCGCTGCGCCGCATCGAGGTGAGCTTTGCTGGCGCCGGGGCGGAGTTGCGCAGCCTCGATGATGCGCCCGGGCAGACGTGGTTTGTGCGCGAGTTTGACCTGGTGCCCGGCTACGCCGCCGCGGCGGTGCTGCCGGCGGCGCCCAGCGCGGTCACGGTGCAGCGCTTGGCGCCGCCGGCGGCGTAGGCGGGTTGGGCGGAAGCGCGGCGGCGGCGAGGCGCGCGCCCTGGGCGAGCAGGATGACGACGGTGAGCCAGAGCGAGAGGCCCATGGCCAGGCCGAAGAGCGGGTCCGCGGCCTGCAGGCGGGTGCGCATCGCCCCGGCGATGAGCAGGCAGAGGACGACCTCGGCGCCACCGGTCCAATAATAGAGGCGGAACTGAAAGATCCGCGCCAGCGGGAAGAAGTGCACGGCCACGATCAGGGCGATGGCGAAGACGATCCAGTCCGCGCGTCCGGTGGAGGCCAGCAGGTTGGCGGCGAGGGCGATCGCCCCGAACTCGATCATAAACACCCAGGCGAAGCGCCGCCCCAGGGCGCGGCCGGCATCGTGCTCCTCGGGGGTGGGCGGGGGTTCGCCGGCGCGAACCCGGCGGCTGTCGAGCAGCAGCCCGATGGCACGCATGGCCAGCAGGGAAGTGGGCACCAGCACGCAGGCCACCAGCCACAGCCAGGAGGCGGTGTTGAGCGCCGCCACCATCCAGAACCCTCCGAAAAAGGTGAGGAACAGGCTGCCGATGCCCATGCCCTTCAGGCGCGCCGAGATGCGATGCATACCAACTCCTCAATCGCCGCCAGCACCGTGGATACCGAGATGCGGGTCATGCAGCGGTGGTCAATCGGGCATTCGCGCAGCTTGCAGGGGCTGCAGGCGACGCCCGGCGCCTTGAGCAGGCGGAGCTTGCCGGGCTGGGTGAGCGGATAGGTTTCGCGCTCGTTGGTGGAACCAAACAGCGCCACCACCGGGGTGCCGACGGCGCCGGCGAGATGCATGGGGCCGGAGTCGTTGGCGACCAGCAGATCTACGGCGGCGAGCAGCGCGACCAACTCTGCGAGCGAGGTCTCGCCGGCGAGGTTTTTCAGCAGTTCGGGGTGGGGTGCCAACATGCGGACCTCGCGGGCGAGGTCGCGCTCGCCGGGGCCGCCGACCAGCAGCACGCTGGCGCCGCGCTCGGCCAAGGCGCCGGCCAGCTCGGCGAAGCGCTCCGGCAGCCAGCGCTTGGCGGTGCCGAAGGTGGCGCCGATGTGCAGTGCGATCTGGGTCTGGGGGCCGAGCCGCTCGCGCCAGCGCGCCACCGCCGCCGCTTCCGGGTGCAAGGCCACCGGCCGGGGTTCGGGCGGCAGCTTCTTTAAGAAGCCGGCGCGGCGGAGCAGCTCGAGGTAATAGAACGACTCGTGGCCCGGGAGCGAGCCCGGGGCGGGCGGCGGCAGGGAGGGGTGCAGCAGCCAGCCGCGGTGGTCGCGGGCGTAGCCGATGCGCCGCCGCGCCCCCAGGCGGCAGGCGAGCAGAGCGGCGTGGAAGGAGTTGGGGAAGATCACCACCTGGCGTGGGCGGGGGCGCAGGCGGGGCAGGCGGAGCGAGCGCGGCGGCGGTAGCGCCTCGACCGCCATGCCCAGCCGCGCCAGGGTGAACACCGGCGCCACCGCAGTCCGGGCCAAGACCGTCCAGTCGGTCTCGGGGGTGGCGCGGCGCAGCGCCGCCAGCGCCGGCAGGCACATCACTGCGTCGCCCAGCCAGTTGGGGGCGAGTACCGCGCCGCAGTTCATAGGCCGCAGGCCTCGACGGCGAGTTGGGTGAGCCGCGCCAGTTCGGGTATCTCCATCTCGATCTCCACCACCTGCACGCCATCCAGCCCGGGCGGCAGGTTGGCGGCGTCCTTGGCGGTGGTGACGAAGCCATCGGCGCCGGCGGCGCGCGCCGCCGCTTGCAGCCAGCGCAAATCGGCGGTGCGATAGCGGTGGTGGTCGCGGAAGGCGCGCTGCCCCGCCGGCGCCACGCCCAGCTCCGCCAGCGTCGCCCAAAACGATTCTGGCTGGGCGAGGCCGCAAAAGGCAAATGGCTTGGCGAGTGGAAGGGGCAGGGCTTGTTTGCGGGCCAGGAACACCGGCGCGGGGGAGAAGGCCGCTAGGCGGCGCTGGGCGCTGGCCAGGTCGCTGTCCGGCGCCAACCACAGCAGGGCGCTGGCGCGGGCCAGCGCCGCCGGCGGCTCGCGCAGCCGGCCGGCGGGCAGCAGCCGGTCGTCCAGATCTTGGGGCGCCACCAGCACCACATCGAAGGCGCGGGCCAGTTGGCGATGCTGAAAGCCGTCGTCGAGCAGGTGGACCTGGGTGGAGAAGCGGCGTTCGCCCTCCAGGCCGGCGCGGAAGCGATCGGGATGCACCAGCACCGGGGCTTGCAGGCGTTGGGCGATGAGCCGGGGCTCGTCGCCCACTCGGGCGACGTCCTCGTCGCCGGTTTGGGCTACCTCCAGGCGGCGGGCGGCGCGGCCGTAGCCGCGGGTGAGCACATCCACCCGCAGGCCGCGCTGCCGCAGGGCGGCGCCCAGGGCGATCACGGTGGGGGTCTTGCCGCGCCCACCGACCGCCAAATTGCCGATGCTGATCACCGGCACCGGCAGCCGGGCCACGCCCAGCCATCCCCGGCGGTAGGCACGCTCCCGCGCCCGCACCAGCGAACCGAAGATGTGCGCCGCCAGCGTTGCCATAGTGGAGGCGCGCCCTTTAGACGCGCACGTCCACCATGGGCGTGCCCTGGGCGCAGAGTGGACACTTCCCCGCCTGCCAATAGTGGGGCTCGAGCGTCAACAGCTTGAACAGCGGCAGGTCGGAGAATTCGGCGCAGTTCTCGAAGGGCTGGTGCACCAGCACCGCCAGCGCCAGCACCTTGGCCCCGGCGCTCTCCACCAGCTTACGCAACTGGGTCAGCTTGCGGCCGGTGCGCAGGATGTCGTCCACCAGGATGACGCGCTCGCCGGGATGGATCTCAAGGAATTGGCGCAGCTCCAACTCGCCGGCATCGTTCTTCTCGGCCCAGTAGGTCTGGGAGGCGCGCAGCGCTTCCGAGACGCCGAACGCAATGGGCAGGCCACCGGTGGCGGGGACCACGACGCTCACCTGGGGGATGGCGCGGCGGACGTTGTCGTCCTTGCGCAGCAGCCGGCTGAGGGCCACGCTCAGCATTTTGGATTCGGCGTAGTGGCGCATGGCCAGCGGGATCTGGAGATAGAGGTCGGAGTGGGTGCCGCTGGGATGACGAAAATGGCCATGGCGCAGGGCGCCAGTGCGCTCCAGCACCTGCCGCACGTCGCCTTCGTTGGGGATCAGATCCACAAAACCCTCCAGAAAATATGGCTGACTCAAAATGCTAGCACGCCCGGTGGCGGGCCGCTGAGCGCCGAGGAGTCTGCGCGGCAGAAGCCGCCGGGGGCAGAAGAGCGAGTGGGGGCGGGTGAGACGGAAGGCAGGGCGCCCGCGCCGGACGCGCGTCGGCCCCCTGAGGGGTCATCGTGCGCCGCACGGCGTTTGTGCGGAAGGTCACCGTGCGAGGCTTGTCGGATAAATCGTTTGCCGACGGGGTCGCTCTTGTGCTATACATCCATCCAGTGACGATCTCAGGCCAGATCATCCGCGAATGTCGCTGTTGTCCCCCTTTTTGCGCTCGCGCGTGAGCTGAGCCTGCCGGTTCGTTTGCTTCCCCATCCGTTGTCCCTCAGCCCTCCGCTGGCCGCCCGAGCCTGGGCCGCCCGCCGGCGAGGAGCCTTCCCTTCATTCCGACCCATTCAGGAGAAGTTTCTATGGCCACAGACAGTAGCTCAAGCGCCACCCACGCCCGGATCGTCATTGTGGGCGGAGGCACGGCGGGCATCATTGCGGCACGCGTGCTGCACCGGGCGGGACAGCGGAACATCGCCCTAATCGAACCCTCCCGTCAGCATTTCTACCAACCTCTATGGACGCTTGTGGGCGGCGGCGCGGTAGCGCGGGAGGCGAGCCTCCGCCCAGAGGCGAACTTTATTCCCCAGGCGGTGCGGTGGATCCAGGAGCTCGTGCTCGCGATCGACCCCAGCCGCCAAACCCTGACCACGGACTCGGGCGCGCGCGTGGGCTACGACTTCCTGGTAGTCGCGGCCGGGATCCAGCTCAACTGGGATGCGATCCCCGGCTTGCGCGAGGCCATCCGCCGCGGCGACGCCTCCACCAACTACACCTACGACCTCGCCCCCAAAACCTGGGAGCTGATCCGAAACTTCCGGGGCGGCACGGCCTTGTTCCACATGCCGAGCACTCCCATCAAATGCCCCGGCGCCCCGCAGAAGATCATGTATTTGGCGGCCGACCACTTCCGCCGGACGGGCATTCTGCGAAATGCAAACGTCATTTACGGGGCCGGCACTGCCTCGATCTACGGCGCTCCGGAGTATGCGGCGGTGCTGAATCGAGTACTGGCGCGCTATGGCGTGGACACGCGGTTCAACCACGAGCTGGTGGAGATCCATGCGGAAAAAAAGGAAGCGGTGTTTCAGCCCAAGGGGGCAGCAGAAAGCGGGCGGGTCGCCATTCCCTATGACCTCCTGCACGTCGTTCCGCCGCAGAGCGCGCCTGACTTCATCCGCGGGAGTCCGCTGGCCGCTTCCCAAAAGCCCGGGGAAGGCTGGGTGAAGGTGGACCAGTACACGCTGCAGCACCCGGACTATCCCAATGTCTTCGCCGTGGGAGATGTGGCCGGCACGCCCAACGCCAAGACGGGCGCGGCGGCTTCGCGCCAGGCGCTGGTGGCGGCGGCCAATCTGCTGGCCGCGCTCCGGGGCCGGGCGCCGACGGCGCGCTACAACGGCTACATCGCTTGCCCGGTGGTCACCGGCTACGGCCGCATGCTGCTGTGCGAGCTCGACTACTCCGGCCGGCCCGCACCCAGCATCCGCGTCGGCGACCCTTTCCGGGAGCGGTATGCGCTGTGGCTGCTCAAAAAGTACGGGCTGCCCTGGCTTTATTGGAATGTCCTGCTGCGCGGACGAAGCCTGCCCGGCCTTGCCCGGCGGCGCGAGCCCGAATGATGCGACTGCGACCGAGCGCGCGTCGCGATGCGCGCCGGCGTGGAGGCTCTGGTTGGTCGCATAGTGGGGGGGCGACTGCAGGCAGGGGATGCCCGCTGGCGCTCCGGGCGTCTTCAAGTCGCGCCCTCCGCCACGGCCGTACACCGGGAGTTCAGTCGGCGCCGATTTTGAGGCCAAGATCTGGTGGCGGCAGCTTGCAGGCGCCCTGAGCAGAGCGGGCGCCCCCTGCCCGCCGCGCGCTGTTCCAGCGGGGCGGGCCTGCCCGCCGCGCGCTGTTCCAGCGGGGCGGGCCTGCCGGGCATCGAAGCCACGGCGCTGAGCGACCAACGGGAGCGACCCGAGTCAGGTGTGGAGTATCCACCTCTTGGGGTTCTTAGCGGCGGTGCTTTTTGGCCTCCGCCTCCAAATCGCCCGCCGCAAACCGGATGCGCAGGGGATCGCGGTCGGCGAAGGCGTCGGGCGAGGTGGCGAGGCGGCCGTGGCGGTCATAGACCAGGGCATAGCCGCGGCGCAGCAGGACCAGCGGGTTGCGATCCTCGAGCAAGGCGGCCAGGCGATCGAGGCGGGCGCGACGGCGGGCGGCGGGGGCACGCCAGCGGGCCAGCAGGGCCTGTTGGGCGGCCTGCAGGCGGGCGCGGGTGCGGGCGAGGCGGGCGCGGGCGTCCTGGTCGCGGAGGCGGGCGGCGGTGGCCGCCAAGCGCCGCTGGCGGCGTTCGAGCTGGCGGCGCATGGCGGCTTGCAGGCGATGCTGCAGCTCGTCGCAGCGCTGGCCGCGCTGCGCCAAGCGGTGGCGCACGGCATAGAAGGCGCGGTGGCGGGTCAGGTCGGCGAGTTGGTGGCGGCGGTGGAGGAGGCGGTAGCGGACGGCTTGCTCGAGGTGGCGGCGCAGCCCCGCCTGCTCGCGCAACAGGTCGGCCTTGGGGCGGACGGCCAGCTCGGCGGCGGCGCTGGGGGTGGGGGCGCGCAGGTCGGCGACGAAGTCGGCGATGGTGAAGTCGGTCTCATGGCCGACGGCAGAGATGGTGGGTACGGGCGAGCGCGCCAGGGCGCGGGCCACCGCTTCCTCATTGAAGGGCCAGAGGTCTTCGGGCGAGCCGCCGCCGCGGCCGACGATCAGCAGATCCACCGCCGCGGGGCCGCCCGGCGGCTGGGCCGCAAAAAACGCCAGCGCTTGGCAGATCTCGCCCGCCGCCGCCTCGCCCTGCACCGCCACCGGGTAGAGCAGCAGGTTGAGGTTGGGGTAGCGGCGCTGCAGGATGCGCACCATGTCGGCCACGGCGGCGCCGCGCGGCGAGGTGATGAGCCCGATGCGCCGCGGCAGGGCCGGCAGCGGGCGCTTGCGGGCGGGGTCGAACAGGCCTTCGGCGGCCAGTTTTTCCTTGAGCTGCTCGAAGGCGACCTGCAGGCTGCCGCGCCCCAGCGGTTCCAGGTGCTCGATGTAGCACTGCAGCTCGCCGCGGGCCTCGTACAGGCTGATGCGGCCGCGGGCCAGCACTTGCAGCCCATCCTTCGGCTTGAACTTCAGCAGCCGCGCCTGGGTGGCGAACATCGCCGCCCGCAGTTGCCCGTGGCCGTCCTTGAGGGTGAAGTAGCAATGGCGGGAGGCGGCCTGATGGAAGCCCGAGATCTCGCCCTCGACCCAAACGTCAAAGAACTCCCGATCCAGCGTCTGTTTGAGGCCGGCCAGCAGGGCCGAGACGGTCCAGATTTTGCGCTGGGGGGGGAAGCGGAAGCTGGCTTGGTCCTCCACCCCGCCATGGTAGCAGCAGCCGGGGCCCGCGCGCCGACCTCCCAGCGCGCGGGCCCCGGGGATGCCTGCGTTGGGCTGCAACATCCCTCTGAGTCGAACCCCGGCGCGGAAGCCGAGTTGCGAGTCGCTAGAATGAAAAAGATGAGTGCGCGCCATCCACCTCCGGGCCGGCTGTGGGAACTGGACGGCGTTCGCCTGCATGTGCAGGCGCGGCCGGGGCCCGCGGGGGCGCCCACGGTGGTGTTGGAGGCGGCCTTGGGCGGGACGTCGCTGAGCTGGGTGTATGTGCAGCGCGCGCTGGCCGAGCTGGCGCCGAGCCTCAGCTATGACCGCGCCGGGCTGGGCTGGAGCGAGGCGGGGCCGATGCCGCGCGATCTGACGCGGCTGGAAGGCGAGCTGGAGGCGGTGCTGGCCCGAGCCGCCGGGCCGCCGCCTTATATCCTGGTGGGACATTCGTTCGGGGCGCTGATTGTCCGCCACTACGTCGCGCTGCATCCGGAGCGGGTCGCGGGCTTGGTGCTGGTGGATCCGCCGGCGCTGAAGGAGTGGGCGCACCCGGATGCCGCGCACGCGGCGCGGCTGGCGCGGGGGGTGCGCCTGGCGCGGCGGGGGGCGTGGGCGGGGCGCTGCGGCCTGGCGCAGGCGGCGGCCTGGCTGGCGGGCATGGGGGCGCTGCGCCTGGCCGCGGCCTGCGCCACCGTGATCAGCGGCGGCAAGCTGCGGGCCCGCCGCGACTTCAACTTCACCCCCGCCACCAAACTGCCGGCGGAGTACAAGCCGGCGATGCGCTGGTTTTGGAGCCGGGCGCGCTTCTACGAGGCGCTGGCCAGCCAGATGGAGGCGCTGCCGGAGGCGGCGCGGCGGGTGGAGGCGGCGGTGCCGCTGGGGGAACTGCCGCTGGTGGTGCTGTCGGCGGCGGACACGCCGGCGGCCCAGCGCACCGAACAGGAGCGGGCCGCGCGCCAATCCAGCCGCGGCCAGCACCGCGCCGCCCATGCCAGCGGGCATTGGATTCCGCTGGAAGAGCCGGAACTGGTGGTGGAGGCGGTGCGCGAACTGCTCGCCGCATACGCCGGCGCCGGCGGGTAGCGGGACGGGTGAAACAGGCAGTCGAAACGGCAATGAGCTTCAGAAGGTTAACTTCATCGAGCGAGGCGAGGAAACCATTCAAGGCGGACCGCCCTTCGCGCTGACTTTGTCCGCGGGCAAACGGCGCGACCCCCGCGAGAGGCGCGGCCCGGTAGCCTATTCCCCGCTCGCTGCCTGCACGCAACCGTTCGAACATTGGCCGCGCTGCGCGAGGTGGTGAACGACCAGCACGGCGACGACCACCTCGGCGGCCACCTGCGCCACCTCGATCTACAGCCGGCGATGTGAACGCCGGGGCTTCGCCACATCAGTCGTCGCGGGCGCAGCGCCAGGCCTCGTGGCGCCGGGCAAAGTGGATCTCCGCCAGGATTAGCCAGTGATAGCGAGCCTGCTTCATCAATCACCCGCCCGTTTTCACCAGCCGCTGCCGCAACCTGGTGGGCGACCAGTTGGCGATCCTCGCCGGCAGCACCAGCCGCCGCCACAGATTGCCAAGGTTGTAGGCGATCAGGCTGAGGTTGAGCCTGACCTCGTTGGCACGGAACCGATGGCAGCTTAGCCGCGTCATCTTTACAGCCTGCTCGCCTTCCTTGATCCACGGCTCGGCGGTGCCCCGCTTGTTGTAGAACCGCAAGTGGGGATGCGGGCTAACGGTGGCGGGGCGGGCCAAAGGCGCCCGCTGGCGCTCAGGGCGTCCTCAAGTTGCCGTCAACTCCGTGCTCCGGATGCGGTATCCTTTAAGAAGCAGATGATCACTCCGAGTTCCATTTTCGGCTGTTGGGCAGGCTGTTGCCACTGCATGCGCTGTTGTACCGGCGCGCCGACTCGGTGTGATCTGACCCGCTGTCTCCCCTCCTAAGCGCAGCAAACCCAGACAGAGAGCCAGACCCCGGAAGGCGTTTTCCTCCCGCGTGCCGAGGTGTTTTTGCCCATGCCCGAGACCCAACTCGAAAAACACGAACGCATCAAGCGCGAACAGAACCCCTGGGAAGAGCTGCCGCGGCTGCTGGCAGCGATGCGCGCCGGCATCGAGGCGCTCGATCCGGCCGACCTCAACACCCGCCTGCGCTGGTGGGGCTTGTACACCCAGGGCGATGGCGAGGGCGCCTTCGGCGGGGCCGCGCCCTACTTCATGCTGCGGGTGCGCATCCCCAACGGGCTGCTGACGGCGGCGCAGGCGGCGGAGGTGGCGGCGCTGGCGCGGCGCTACGGCCGCGGCCTGGTGGACGTCACCGTGCGGCAGAACCTGCAGCTTCACTGGCTGGAGGCGGAGACGCTGCCCGATCTTTTGCAGCGCCTCGGCGCCGTAGGGCTGACCTCGCAGGCGGCCTGCGGGGATACGCCGCGCAATCTCACCGGCTGTCCGCTGGCGGGGGTGGACCCGACCGAGTACGCCGACGCCAGCCCCTTGCTGCTGGAGCTCAACCGAGCGTTGCTGGAGGGCGCCGATTATTACAACCTGCCGCGCAAGTTCAAGCTCTGCATCAGCGGCTGCCGGCAGTGGTGCCCGAACCCGGAGATCAACGACGCCGCCTTCACCGCCCTGCCGCCGTCGGCGGCGGCCGAGGGGGTGGGGTTTGGCCTGTGGGTGGGCGGAGGGCTCTCGACCGCGCCGCGGCTGGCGCAGCCGCTGCCGGTGCGGGTGGAGTGGAACGAGGTGGTGCCGGTGGCGCTCGCCCTCGCCTCCCTGTTCCGCGACAGCGCCGAGCTGCGGGAGAACCGCGGCCGGGCGCGGCTCAAGTTCCTGTTCTTGCGCCACGGCTGGACCAACGAGCGCTTCCGCGCCGAGCTGGAGCATCGCCTGGGCTTCCGCCTGCGCGATGCCGCCCTTCCGATGGCTCCCGCGGCTGAGTTCCGCGACCATCTCGGGCTGCACCCCCAGCGCCAGCCGGGGCTGTGGTACGCCGGCCTGAGCGTGCTGCGCGGGCGGCTCTCGGCCGACCAGTTGGAGGCGGTGGCCGAGGCCGCCGGCCGCTGGGGCGGGGGCGCGGTGCGGGCCACCGCCATGCAGAACCTGGTCCTTTCGCATGTGCCAGAGGCGCAGCGGGCCGCGCTCGCCGTCCATCTCGAGCGCTGGCAACTGCCGCTCGCCGCCTCCTCCTTCCGTCGCGGGGTGATGAGCTGCACCGGCAAGGAGTTCTGCAAGCTGGCGGTGACCGAGACCAAGTCGTTCGCCGCCACCTTGGTCGAGGAGATGGAGCGGCGCCTGCCCGAATTTCCCCTGCCGCTGCGCATCAACCTCAACGGCTGCCCCAACTCGTGCGGCCAGCACTGGATTGCCGACGTGGGCCTGCAGGGCACGCGGGTGAAGACGGCGGCGGGGCCCGCCGACGGCTTTGACGTCTACCTCGGCGGCGGCCTGGGCGAGGGCGCGCGTTTGGCGCGGCGGACCCTGGGCCGGGTGCAGGCCAGCGAGCTGCCCGAGCGGCTAGAGGCCCTGCTGCGGCATTTCCTGGCGGCGCGGGTGGGGCAAGAGGAGTTCCGCGACTTTGTCGAGCGCCAGGGTGCCGGCGCGCTGGAGGCGGTGCTGGGCACGCTGCCGCAGGCCGAGGTGCTGATCCGCCTGCGCGAGGAGGACGTGCCGGTGGAGGAATCGGCCTAGCCATGCCGGTCTACCTGGTGGGGGCGGGGCCGGGCGATCCGGAACTGCTCACCGTGAAGGGCCAGCGCCTGCTGGCGGCCGCCGACGCCGTGCTCTACGACGCCTTGGTGGATCCGCGTCTGCTGGAGCTGGCGCCGGCGGCGGCCGAGCGCTGCTACGTGGGCAAGCGCGCCGGCCACCACGCCTTGGCGCAGGCCGAGATTGCGCGCTGGATGATCGCGCGCGCCCGCCGAGGTCTGGCTGTGGTGCGGCTCAAGGGCGGCGATCCCGGGGTCTTTGGCCGTGGGGGCGAGGAGATGGCGGCGCTGCGGCGCGCCGGCATCGCCTGCGAGCTGGTGCCGGGCGTGACCGCAGCCACCGCCGCGGCGGCGGCCGCCGGCGTGCCGCTCACCCATCGCGGCGTGGCGCCGGGGGCGCGGCTATTGTTCGGCGCCGGGGTGCTGGCGGCGCCGCCCGCGCCGACGACGGAGACGCTGGTGATCTATATGGGGCTGGCGCAACTGAAAGGGATTGCCGCCGCGCTACTGGTGCAGGGCTGGGCGCGCGCCACTCCGGTTTGCGCGGTCGAGCGCGCCTCGTTGCCCGACGAGCGCGTCATCGCCGCGCCCCTGTCGCGGCTGGCGGCCGCGGTGCGCCGCGCCGAACTGCGCTCGCCGGCGGTGCTGATCGTCGGTGCGGTGGCCAAGCCGCCGCGGGCGGCGGCGGTGCGCCCGCCCCGCGCCGCGCCGGAGTTGCCGGGGCTGATTCTGATGGCGCATGGCTCGCCCTTGCCCGACTGGCAGCGGGGTGTCCACGAGTTGGCGCGCCAGTTGGCGCAGCCTGGCCAGTTTTGCAGCGCCGCGTTTTTGCCGCCGGTGGCGCCCGGCCTGGGCGAGGTGGTCGAAGCGGCGGCCGCGGCCGGGGTGCGGCGGCTGGCCGTGGTGCCTTATTTTTTGGCGCCGGGCCTTCACGTCCGGCGCGACTTGCCCGCCTTGGTGGAGGCGGAGCGTCGCCGCTTTCCCAAGCTCGAGTTGGCACTTGCCTCCTGCCTGGAGGGGCATCCGGCGCTGCGCACGGCGGTGCTGTCCCGCGCGGCCGAGGCGATGAAGTAAGGCCCGCTCGAAAGACTGGATTCCTGGTAATCTTTAAGGATGGAACCGAGAAGCCTCCCGCGTTTCGGGGTCCCGCTGGCCCTGATTTTATTGGCCTTGTGGGTGGCTCCGGCCGCCAGCCTAGCTTGGGCGCAGGCGAAAAAAGGAAAACCGGAGAAGCCGGTGGTGACCACCATCCGCGTCAAGGTCACCGTGCTCGATCCCGAAGGCAAGCCGCTGCGTGGCGCCGGCGTGGTCCTGAAGCAGGAGACGGTGGACGCCGGCCGCATTCCCAAGCATGCCTTCGACGTCGAACTCCATACCGACAGCAAGGGCAAGGTGGAGGTGCAGGGCTTCGAGCCGGGCATTGTGCTGGTGCAGGTGATCGCCCACGAGTACCAGACCTATGGCCAGGCGTTTATCATGAAGAACGCCGATGAAGCCGTCCACGTCAAGCTCAAGCCGCCCCGCGCGCAGGTCACCATCTACCACTGAGGCTGCCGCCGCAGGCCCGCCCCGCCGCGCGCTGGCGTGGGACCTGCATCTGCTGGCGCACGCTTTGGTGCAACCCGCAGAGGGCACCCACGGCGCCGTGCCCGAACTCTACCGCGCCTGGCTGCAACGCCCCCGGGAGCGCGCCTGGCTGGGGCGAGCACTGCTGCTGGCGGCGCGCGACCTCTATGCCAGCCGCCGGGAATCCTGAATCCTGTATCCTGTATTCTGAAACCCACTACTCTGAAATCTACGATGGAACCGTTTCAGTGCCCGTTTTGCAAGACCGCGATCGTCGGCGTCGGCCCGGCCGCCCGCGCCTTTGTGTTCAACGTGGCGGTGCGCCAAGTGGTCGAGAATGCCGCGGCGCTGCGCGCCGGTGACGTGCTGGTGATCGTGGACTCGACCGTGCACCCGGAAGACCACGCCATCCACCGCTGCGACGATCCGCAGGGCAAGCAGGTGGTGAAGTGGTTCCAGCACCACGCCACCGAAGCCTACTCGGCAATCAATTCCGCCATCCGCCGCAGCCTCGACCGCTGAGCCCGACAACCGCTTCGGTTCTGCTTCCGCCCGGATGAGCAGCGGCGCCAGGTGGTAAGGTCCCGAGCGGATGCGAACCTCATCGGTTCCCGGCCGCTGCGCCGCCAGCACACACACGAGAGCCAGACCGAGCAGTTGAGGCCGATGCCGCATAACTCCCCCAATCCATTCCGCTGGCCTCGGTAGGGCAGAGCAGACGGAGGTTGTCAATGCCCGGCGCCGGGGCCGAGCAGAACCTTTCCCGCCAGCCGGTGGGTGGGCTGGCCGTCGCGCACGGCGAACTGGCCGTTGACCACAACATCCACAAAGCCGCGGGCGTACTGGCCGGGGTGGCCGTAGGTGGCGGGGCTGGCGACTTGGGCGAGATCGAAGACCACCAAGTCGGCGTAGTAGCCGGGCGCAACCAGGCCGCGGTGGTCAAAGCCGGCGATGGCGGCGGGCAGGCTGGTGGCGGCGCGGACGGCAAACGCCAGCGTGAGGGTGCGCTGCGCCGCCACATAGCGCTGCAGCTTGACCGCGAAGGTGCCGAAACTGCGCGGGTGGGTGAAGGTGCCGGGGCGGGCGCTCTCGCCATCGCTGGCGGTGGCAACCCAGTCCTGGCGCATGAAGGTCTCGAGATCGGCTTCCTGCATGTTGTGCGAGACCACCCCGGTCGAGCCCTTGGCGCAGATGCGCAGCGCCGCCGCGGCGGGGCTGAGATGCCACTGGGCGGCTAGCCCGGCCAGCGACTTGCCTTCCAAGCTGGGATCGGCGGTATAGTGCACCAGCACCAGCGTCCCTGGACCGCCGCGCTTGGCGATCAGCGCCGGGATCTCGCGCAGCAGGCGTTGATGGGTGGCCGGGCTCTGGATGCGGGCCAGGAACTGCTTGCGCCCGCCGGCCTCGGCCCAATTGGGGATGACCGCCGCTTCCAGGCTGGTGAGCGAGGCCCGGTAGGGGTATTGGTTGGCGACCACGTTGAGGCCCTGGGCGCGGGCCCGGTCAATCATCTGCACGATGGCCGGGGCCTCGCCCCAAACGTCGGCGCCCAGGCACTTGATGTGCGAGATCATGATCGGCAACTGCGCCTGGCGGCCAATCTCGATCGCTTCGGCCACCGCGGCCTTGAGGCCGACGGTGTAGCTGGACTCGTCGCGCAGGTGGGTGTCGTAGATGCCGCCGTAGCCGGCCGCGACCTTGGCCAGCGCCACCACCTCGGGGGTTTGGCTAAAGCTCTGGGGGACGTAAAACAGTCCGGTGGAGATTCCGATGGCGCCCTCGCGCATGCCCTGCGCCACCAGCGCCTCCTCCTGGGCGAGCTCGGTGGCGGTGGGGGCGCGGTCGGCGCTGCCCAGCACGCGCTGGCGGACGGAGCCAAAGCCGACGTAGAGGGCGACGTTGGTGCCCACGCCGTTCTTGCGCCACTGCGCCAGGCGGTCGGCGATCGGCCAGGGCGAGCTGCCGTCGTTGCCGGTGGCGACGGTGGTGACGCCCTGCATCAGGTAGTTCAGGTTTTCGCGCTGGTCGGCGGGGTCGCCCGGCGGGCCCACCTACGACAGGCCGGCGGCAGTGTGGGTGTGCAGGTCAATGAAGCCGGGGGCGAGGTAGAGGCCGTGCAGGTCGAGCGTGCCTGCGGCGTGGAAGCCGGCCCGCGCCGCGTCGCCAACGAAGATGATGCGATCGCCGGCCACCGCCACATCGGCCCAGCGCCAGGGATTGCCGCTGCCGTCGAGCAGGCGCGCGTGGGTGAAGAGCAGCGTGCTTTGCGGGATTTGCGCGCCCGCGGCCAGGGCGAGCAGGGCGGCGCAGAAAAGGATGCGGCGGCGCATGCGGTAGCATACCGTAGACTGGGAGCGTGATCCGCAAGTTCGAACCCACGCCGGTGGTGAAGCCGGCGCGCCACGATAAACCGGAGATGACGCTGGACCGGGCGCTGTCGCGCGCCGGAGTGGCCTCGCGTACCGCCGCGGCGGCGCTGATCGCCGCCGGGCGGGTGCAGGTCGCCGGAAGGGTGGTGCGCGATCCCCAGGCCTGGGTGGCGCCGGCGCGGCAGGCCATCCTGCTCGACGGCAAGCGCCTGCGCCAGCCGCGCCCCGAGTACTATGCCCTGCACAAGCCGATGGGCTATATCACCAGCCACGGCGACCCGCAGGGGCGGCCGACCATCTATGACCTGCTGCCGGCGGACGAGGGCTGGTTGTTTTCGGTCGGGCGGCTCGACCAGGACACCAGCGGCCTGCTGCTCGTGACCAACGACAGCGTCTTCGCCGAGCGCGTCGCCAACCCGCGCTCGCACGTCGCCAAGACGTATCATGTCCGCTTGGAGGCGGCGCTGGCCGAGGCGGAATTGGGGCAGCTGCAAAGCGGACTCGACATCGGGCGGGGCGAGCGCAGCGGTCCGGCGCGGGCGGCGCGCCGCGCCGGCCCCGCCGGCGAGCAGTGGATCGAGCTCGAGATCCACGAGGGCAAGAACCGCCAGGTGCGGCGCATGGTGGAGGCCCTCGGTCATCAGGTGCTGGCGCTGGTGCGGGTGCGGATTGGCAAGCTGGAGCTGGGGCGGCTGGCCTCCGGCAAGCTGCGGGCGATCTCCCCCGGCGATGTGGTGTGAGGCTGGCCGTAGAATTAGGTCAGGGAGAGTCGGCATGGTTCTGCAGCAGTTCTATTTGGGATGTTTGGCGCACGCCTCGTACCTGATCGCCGACGAGGCCTCCGGGGTGGCCGCCGTGGTGGACCCGCAGCGCGACATCGAGATCTACCTGCAGGCGGCGGCGCGGCTGAAGGTGCGCATCGGCTACGTTTTTCTCACCCACTTCCACGCCGACTTTGTCGCTGGACATTTGGAGCTGCGCGAGCGCACCGGCGCCCAGGTCTGCCTGGGGTCGCGGGCGCAGGCGGAGTACCCGTTCCGCGCGTTCGCCGAGGGCGACGAACTGGACCTGGCACCGAGCGGGGTAAAGCTGCGGGTGCTGCATACTCCTGGGCACACCCCCGAGTCCATCACGCTGCTGGTCTATGAGCCCGGGGCGGCGGCGCCCAAGGCGGCGCTGACCGGCGACACGCTGTTCGCCGGCGACGTGGGCCGGCCCGATCTGCGCGCCTCGCTGGGGTGGTCGGCGCAGCAACTGGGCGAGATGCTCTACGATTCGCTGCGGCAGAAGCTGCTGCCTCTGCCCGACGCCACCCTGGTCTATCCCGCCCACGGCGCCGGCTCGCTGTGCGGCAAAAAAATCAGCAAAGACACGGTGACCACCATCGGCGAGCAGCGGCGGCTGAACTACGCCCTGCAGCCCATGGGGCGCGAGCAGTTCCTGCAACTGGTGCTGGCCGACCAGCCCGACGCGCCCGCCTATTTCACCTACGACGCCGTGCTCAACACTCAGGAACACACCAGTCTTGAGGCCAGCCTGGAACAGACGCTGCGCCCGCTGACGGTGGACGAGGTGGCCGCGGCGCAAACGGCCGGCGCCATCGTGCTCGACACCCGCGCGCCCGAGGAGCACGCCCACGCCCACTGGCGGGGGGCGCTCAACATCCCCTTGGACGGCGCCTTCGCCACCTGGTGCGGAACGTTGCTGCCCCATGAGGCCGCGCTGGTGGTGGTGGCTCAGCCCGGGCGGGAACGCGAGGCCGCGGTGCGGCTGGGGCGGATTGGCTTCGACCGCGTCGCCGGATACCTGGCCGGGGGCATGGAGGCGCTGGCCGCCCTTCCCGAGCTGCTGGCCGGCCGCCCGCGCCTCAGTCCGCTTGAGCTGGAGGCGGAATGCTCCGGCGCTGCGGCACCGCTGCTGCTCGATGTCCGCACTCCGGGCGAGTACGCCGCCGGCGCCCTGCCCGGCAGCACCCACATTCCCTTGAGCCAGTTGCTCAGCCGCCGCGCCGAGATCCCCGCCGATCGCCCACTGGTGGCCTACTGCGAGACCGGCTACCGTTCCTCCATCGCCGCCAGCCTGCTGGCGAGTTGGGGAGCGGCCACGGTCAGCGATCTCGAGGGCGGCTTCCAGGCTTGGCGGCAGCGGTAGCCGCTTGCAGGCGCCCTAAGCAGCAGCGCGGGCGCTCCATGCCGGGAATCGAAGCCACCAAGCTGTGCAACCATCGGGAACGACCCGAGTCAGGCGTGGAGTATCCACCTTCCACAGAATTGTGCATAAGCCTGTGGAAATCCACTGCGCCGCCCCCGCTTTCGCCCGGAATCATCGCGCTCGCCTGCCCTTTGCACTCGGTTAGGGCGCTACACTTGTTGTAGTGGACTACACCTGTTCTGGAGGACGACATGGCTTTTGAACTGCCCGCGCTGCCCTACGCCTACAATGCTCTGGAGCCTGTGATTGACGAGGCGACGATGCACCTGCATCACGAGAAGCACCACGCCGCCTACGTTGCGAACCTCAATGCCGCGCTCAAGGACCACGCCGATTTGGCGGCGCTGTCGCTCGACGACCTGCTGCGGGCGGTGGCGACGCGGGTGCCGGAGGGCATTCGCGCGGCGGTGCGCAACAACGCCGGCGGCCACTCCAACCACTCCATGTTTTGGGCGATCATGAAGCCGGGCGGCGGCGGCGAACCGCGCGGGGCGCTGGCGCAGGCCATCCAGAAGCAGTTTGGCGGCTTCGAGCCCTTCAAGGCGCGCTTCAACGACGCCGGGCTGAAGCGCTTCGGCTCGGGCTGGGCCTGGCTGGTGCTGAAGGGCGGCCAGCTCGAGGTGATCTCCACCGCCAACCAAGACAGCCCCATCATGGACGACTACTACCCGGTGATGGGCAACGACGTCTGGGAGCACGCTTACTACCTCAGGTACCAGAACCGCCGCGCCGACTACCTCGCCGCCTGGTGGAACGTGGTCAACTGGGACGAGATCGGCCGCCGCTTCGAGGCCGGCCCGAAGGCGTAGCCGGGGCGGTCAACTTCCGCGTTGATGGGGCCGACGCTGTCACCGCGAATGGTCGCGGTGCCCGCCATCACCCCCAGCCAGCGCTGGGCGGCCCGCCTCGGCCTTAGCGGCAGCAGCGCCGCGCTACCGGACGGCCCCAGCGGGTGATCATCACCGGCCGCCGGGTGCGCGCCTGCCGCATTCAGACTTCGCGCTTTGCACGGAATGCGGAGATCGCGATTCGCGGGGGTCGCGCCGCTTTGCCAGCCGGCAAAATCGGCGCGAAGGGCTGCGAAACTCCGCAGGGCGGCCCGCCCCCGGGAAGCGAAT
>Ga0307372_10002441_pt1 | contig 30712 bp, 29 predicted proteins | sample OX1MG_FD_202533 | JGI IMG/M metagenome (GOLD analysis project Ga0307372, IMG submission 202533) | Soil microbial communities from Risofladan, Vaasa, Finland - OX-1 | ecosystem: Environmental > Terrestrial > Soil > Coastal area > Acid sulfate soil | place: Finland: Risofladan, Vaasa | collected... | reverse complement strand
CCAATCTCAGTGGCGTGCTTCCGAAGCTAACATGGGTGACGGCGTGCTGAATAATGCCGCCACATCCACCTCATCGAACTCAAATCCGCGACCACAGAACTCGCAGTCCACATGCACCTTGCCCAGTTCGCGCAGGATGCTGTGCATCTCGTCAGTGCCCAGACTGCGCAACGTAGCCTCGATGCGCGCGCGCGAGCACTGGCAACGAAATGCCACCGGGGTGGCCTCGAACAGCCTCACATCCTCTTCATGGTAGAGGCACTGCAGTAATTGTTGCGTCGCAAGCGACTTGAGTTCCGTGCGGGTGATGCTATCCGCCAGTACCGTCACATGCTGCCAGGAATCCGGGTTGCGCTCACGCTCCGGCATGACCTGCAGCAACATGCCCGCAGCACACTCATCATCAGCTGTCAGCCACAAGCGCGTCGGCAATTGTTCGGAACGCTGAAAATAGCCTTCCAGGCAAGCTGCCAGCGTCTTACCTTCCAGCGGCACTATGCCCTGGTAACGCTCGCCATTCGCGGGCTCAATGGTGATTGCCAGCCGGCCATCACCCAGGAGCTGCTGCAAACCTGGATCCGGCAGATCACCCTGCCAGCGTGCCAGTCCGCGCAGACTAAGCCGGCTGGTGCATTGCACCACCAGCAGATGCACCGGTCCATTGCCATGGACCTGCAGAGTGACGACGCCGTCGAATTTGAGCGTCGCGGACAGCAGCGCCATGGCAGCCATGGCTTCGCCCAGCAAAGCACGCACCGGCGATGGATAGTTTTGGCGTTCCAATACCGCGCGCCAACACGCATCCAGGTGGACGTGACGGCCCTGGACTGGACGATTCTCAAAGATGAAACGCCGTAATGAATCGTGTTCCGGCATGATGATCCGTGATGGTTCAGAACTGAATGGTTGCAGCATGCTCTCCTAGATGGTGCCAATGCCATAGCATTTCAAGGAGCGGATCGTCTGCTTGGAGCCAATCAATCATCAACCAGCCAGTTTACGCTTCAGCAACTCATTCACCTGCTGCGGATTGGCCTTGCCCTGGGTGGCCTTCATCACCTGGCCCACGAAGAACGCAAACAGTTTGTCCTTGCCGGCGCGATAATCGCTGAGCTGCTGCGGACTGGCCCCTATGATCGCATCGATGACTTTCTCGATGGCGGAACTGTCGGTGATCTGCTTCAAGCCTTTTTTCTCGATGACCGCGTCGGCCTCGCCCTCTCCTGCCCACATGGCCAAAAACACGTCCTTGGCAAGCTTGCCGGAAATGGTGTTGTCGAGGATGCGCTTCAATAGACCGGCCAGCATCACGGCAGTCACCGGGCTTTGGTTTACATCCTTGCTGTCCTGATTCAGCGCGGCCGACAATTCACCCATGACCCAGTTGGCGCATAGCTTGGCTTCACCACCGGCAGCTTTCACCACCGTCTCGTAGTAGTCCGCCAGTTCGCGGCTTACGGTCAGCAATGCTGCATCATAAATCGATAGGCCATAATCGCGCACGAACCGCTGCTTCTTATCATCCGGCAACTCCGGCAGGGTTTTTCGCACTGCGTTGATGAAAGGTAGTGTGATCTCCAGCGGCAACAGATCCGGGTCAGGGAAGTAACGGTAATCGTTGGCTTCCTCCTTGCTGCGCATCGGACGGGTCTCATTCTTTTTTGAATCGTACAGGCGCGTTTCCTGCACGACCTTGCCGCCGCCCTCGATCACCTCGATCTGCCGCTGCACTTCATAGAGGATGGCTTTCTCCACGAAATGGAACGAGTTGATGTTCTTGAGCTCCGCACGGGTGCCAAGTTTCTGTTCACCCTTGCGACGCACCGAGACATTGGCATCGCAGCGGAATGAGCCTTCCTGCATGTTGCCATCGCAGATCTCAAGATAGCGCACCAGGGTATGGATCTTCTTCATATAGGCCACAGCTTCTTTAGCCGAGCGCATCTCCGGCTCTGAGACGATCTCCAACAGCGGTGTGCCGGCGCGATTCAGGTCGATGCCGCTGACGCCCCCGGTACCCTCGTGCAGGGACTTGCCGGCATCTTCCTCAAGATGCGCACGGGTGATGCCGATACGCCGGCTGCTGCCGTCCTCCAGTTCGATCTCCACACTGCCCTTACTGACCACCGGCAGCTCGTACTGGCTGATCTGGTACCCCTTGGGAAGATCCGGATAGAAATAGTTCTTGCGGGCGAAAACCGACCGTGGCGCGATGCTGGCACCGATGGCCAGACCGAATTTCACCGCCATGCGCACCGCTTCCTTGTTCAGCACCGGCAGCACCCCCGGGTAGCCCAGGTCCACCAGGCAGGCCTGGGTATTGGGCTCCGCCCCAAAGGCCGTGGATGCACCCGAGAAGATCTTGCTCTTGGTCTGCAGCTGCGTGTGTATCTCAAGACCGATGACTGTTTCCCATTGCATGAACTTTACCTGATTACCCCGTAGTTAATGACCGTGTTTCGCCCTGATTCATTGCCATATTGGTGCTGCTTACCGCATGCTGTGCAAAACATCGCATAACCCCGCAGCATGGCTATTCGAAACCTTTGGGTATCTGGGTATGCCAATCGGTCTCACGCTGATAATGGTGCGCCACAGACAACAGCCGGGACTCGTCGAAATAATTACCGATGATCTGCAGGCCCACCGGCAGTTTATCCACGAACCCCATGGGGATGGAGATGCCCGGCAGTCCGGCGAGGTTCACGCCGTTGGCATAGATATCGTTCAGGTACATGGTGATCGGGTCTTCGGTCTTCTCGCCGAGACCAAAGGCCGGCGTGGGCGTGGACGGCCCCATGATGACATCCACACCTTTGAAGGCCTCGAGGAAATCTTGGCGGATGAGTGTGCGGGTCTTCTGGGCCTTGAGGTAATAGGCATCGTAATAACCGGCCGACAGCACATAGGTGCCGGTCATGATGCGGCGCTTCACTTCCGCGCCGAAACCTTCGCCACGGGAACGGGTATACATGTCCAGCAGATCGACCGGGCTTTCGCAGCGGTGCCCGTAGCGCACGCCATCGAAACGCGACAAATTCGACGAGCATTCAGCAGGCGCCACTACATAATAGGTAGGTACCGACAGCCAGAAATTCGGCAGGCTGATGTCGCACACTTCAGCCCCCAGTTTCTTATATAAAGCGAGTGCCGCATGCACAGCCGCGCCCACACGCGCATCCAATCCTTTATCAAAGAATTCCTTGGGCAAGCCGATGCGCAGGCCCTTGAGCGGCCGCTCCAGTTCTGCGGTGTAATCCGGAACCGGCCGGTCCACGCTGGTGGAATCCCGCGGATCAAACCCCGCCATGACACCCAAAAGTAAGGCCGCATCCTCGGCGGTATACGTAATCACCCCAGCCTGATCGAGACTGGATGCAAACGCGATCATACCGTAGCGCGAAACCCGGCCGTAAGTGGGTTTGATACCTGTCAGCCCGGTGAGCGCCGCCGGCTGGCGGATGGACCCGCCGGTGTCGGTGCCGGTAGCCGCCGGTGCAAGCCGCGCCGCCACCGCCGCCGCCGATCCTCCAGATGAACCACCGGGCACACGCTTCAGATCCCAGGGATTTTTTACCGGCCCGTAAAAACTGGTTTCATTGGACGAACCCATGGCGAACTCGTCCATGTTGGTCTTGCCCAGCATCACCATACCAGCCTGCCTGAAACGCTCCACCACAGTGGCATCGTAAGGTGATACGAAGTTGTCCAGCATCTTCGAACCGCAGCTGGTCTTCACGCCAGTGGTGCAGAAGATATCCTTGTGGGCCAACGGCAATCCGGTGAGCAGACTGCCGGCACCGCGCTGGATGCGCGCATCCGCTTCACGCGCAGCAGTCAGCGCGTCTTCATGCAGCACCGTTATGAACGTATTAAGCTGGGGATTGAAACGCACGATGCGCGCCAGATAGCCGCGGGTAAGTTCCTCGCTGGATATTTTGCGCGCTTTCAGGTCACGCGCCAGTTCTGTCAGTGTCTTGGTGTGCATATCCATACTGTGAAATACACCGATGGAATGCGGCGCGCAGGCCGCTTCCAGCATGCAAAATTATTCGATCACCTTGGGAACGATATATAAGCCAGTTTCCGCCTGCGGGGCATTCTTCTGAAATAAGCCGCGTTGATTGATTTCAGTCACGATGTCCTCCCGCAAGCGCTGACTCATCTCCAGCGGATGCGCCATGGGGGTCACTTGGGAGGTATTGGCCTTGTCCAGTTGTGCCACGAAATCCAGGATGCGCGACAGGTTGTCTGCGTAGCGCGGAATATCCCGATCGCTGATGGCCAGGCGCGCCAGACGCGCGATGCTTCGAACTTCATCCGGGGTAAGCGTCATGCATGGCTCCACTGTTAGCGGACAATTAACCGGGAAAAGCCCCAGATTTCAGTGAATTATCGCATAAAGCGGCTTGCCGCCGGCGCTCGCCGTTGTTAGAGTAGTGCGCCCTGACCCCCCCCGAAACCAGACCATATTCAAGCTAAAAAATCATGTTCAAGAGCCTGCGCGGATTCTTCTCGACTGACTTATCCATAGACCTCGGTACCGCCAATACGCTTATCTATATGCGTGGCAAGGGCGTTATCCTCAACGAGCCCTCGGTGGTCGCCATCCGTGAGGAACACGGCCGCGGCAGGAAGGTGATCGAGGCCTATGGTGCTGACGCCAAACGCATGCTGGGCCGCACCCCCGGCAACATCGTCGCCATCCGCCCCATGAAGGACGGCGTGATCGCCGATTTCACAATCACCGAGCAGATGCTCAAGCACTTCATCAAGAAGGCCCATGGCAACCGCTATTTCCGGCCCACGCCACGGGTGCTGGTCTGTGTGCCCTATGGCGCAACCCAGGTAGAACGCCGCGCCATCCGCGAATCGGCTGCCGGGGCCGGCGCTCGTAAGGTCTACCTCATCGAGGAGCCCATGGCGGCCGCTATCGGCGCGGGTTTACCGGTGCATGAAGCCCAGGGTTCCATGGTGCTGGATGTCGGCGGCGGCACTTCTGAGGTGGCGATCATTTCACTCAACGGCATCGTATATGCAGCTTCGGTGCGCATCGGTGGTGACAAGTTCGATGAGGCCATCATCAGTTATGTCCGCCGCAACTATGGCACCCTCATCGGCGAGGCCACTGCTGAACGCATCAAGCTCGAGATCGGTTCCGCCTATCCAGGTAAGGAGCTGCGCGAAATGGAAGTGAAAGGCCGCAACCTGTCGGAAGGTGTGCCGCGCAGTTTCGTACTCAACAGCAATGAAATCCTTGAAGCCCTACAGGAACCCCTAGCCGGAATTGTGGGAGCGGTAAGGGCCGCCCTGGAGCAAACGCCGCCCGAGCTCGGCTCGGATGTGGCTACCAATGGCATGGTACTCACGGGTGGTGGTTCGCTGCTGCGTGATATCGACCGCCTGCTAAGAGAGGAAACCGGATTGCCGGTGATACTTGCCGATGACCCACTCACCTGCGTCGCACGCGGCGGCGGCAAAGTGCTCGAATTAATTGATGAATACGGTCCGGAAACCTTCGCCGTCGAATGACGGAATTAGAATATTACCCGGGACCAGCCTGGATGCTTAGCCGCTCACCGGCAGACCCGAATCTGGTTCACGGCATTGATATTGCGTATGAGGCCTGTGTGCACGCAATTTTGCCCCTGGACCCTCCTCTATCAGTCCGCCACTGTACGGACTGAATCGGCGTGTTCGCACTCCACCGTCCACAACGCTCACCCCACCTGTTCTCCAGCAATCCTGCGGGTGCGCTGCGCACAATGCTGCTCATCGCGGTATGCATTGCCCTCATGTTCTATGACCATCAGCGCGGTCATCTGCAAAAAATCCATGCGGCGCTATCCACACTGGTTTACCCAGTGCAGCTGGCGGTGGATGCTCCCTACACCTTGGCTGGCTGGGCGGCCGATAAACTCGCCATACATACCGCGCTGGTGAGAGAAAACACCCGCCTCAAGCAGGAACTGCTGATAGATGCAGTGCAGCTGCAACAAACTGCCGCGCTGGAACGGGAAAACGCACACCTGCGCGAACTCATGCAGGCTGGCGCCAGACTCAGCGGTCACGTGGTGGTCGCCACATTACTGGCGGTGGATACGGATCCATTCAGGCGTGTGATCGTGATCAATAAAGGTACAAACGCTGGTGTATTTGAAGGACAAGCACTGCTGGACGCCCACGGCATCATCGGTCAGGTTCTCCAGGCAGGACCATTTTCTTCCCAGGTCGCTCTCATCACCGATCCTAGTCAGGCAATCCAGGTCGAGCTCAATCGCACCGGCCTGCTCACCCTCGCCATCGGTGGCGCCGATGTGGAAAACCTGTCTTTGCCATACATCGCCAATAATGCCGACATAAAGCCGGGTGATCTGCTGGTGAGTTCCGGTCTCGGTGGCCGCTACCCGCCCGGCTACCCTGTCGCAGTCGTTACACAAGTACGCCGTGATCCTGCGGAGCCTTTTGCCCGCGTGAGCGCTCACGCGGTGGCGGACCTTAATCACGGTCATGTTGTATTGCTGTATTTTCCCGCACTGGCTCCGGAGCCGATGCCGAAACCGGAAATTCACAGTACAAAAAAAACTCCGGCTAAAAAACCATGATGAGGAATACAATCCAGCGCCGTGCCAATTGGGTCATCGTGGCCACCTACTTGGCGGCGTTGCTGCTCAGCATCTGGCCATTGCCGGCCTGGGCGGAACCGTTCCGCCCTGCATGGTTGATGCTGACCACGGTGTACTGGTGCTTGTTTCTGCCACACCGGGTGGGCTTGCTGGTCACATTCCTGGTCGGCATCCTCATGGATGCGCTTACCGGCAGTCTGCTGGGCGAACATGCGCTGGCATTGCTGCTAGTGGCATGGTTTACCCTCAAGTTGCATTTACAGATCCGTGTGTACCCCTGGTGGCAGCAGACGCTGACAGTACTGGGGCTGATGCTGCTCTACACCTTTGTACTCTTCTGGGTGGACGGCATGCTTGGCTATAGCCAAGGTGCGCTATTGCGCTGGATGCCAGTATTGATCACCACACTCCTGTGGCCTTGGGTGATGCAGCTCCTGAGCCTCTTGCAGCAGCGCTATCAGGTCAGCTGATGCTCGCCAATTATATATATCTGTGATCCATGGTACGCATCCGCATCCGTAATGAATGGCTGGAACGTCACCAGTTTGCGACACGCATCGTCATTGTCGCCATCACCGGACTCGTGCTATTGCTGGCAGTGGCTATCCGGCTTTTCTATCTGCAGATCATCAACCATTCTTATTACGCAAACCTTGCTGAAGGCAACCGGTTGCGGACCGAACAGGTGACGCCACCGCGCGGATTGATCTACGACCGCAACGGTGTGCTGCTGGCCGAGAATCGCCCCAGTTACGAACTGGATATCATCCCGGAACAAGTAGCCAACCTGCAGGCCACTATCAAGGCTCTGGGCAAGATTGTGGCCATCCGCCCCCAGGATCTGAAGCAGTTCTATGAACTGCTGAAAACCAAGAAGCCATTTCAGCCCTTACCATTGCGTACCAATCTTTCCGATACCGAAATTGCGAGCTTCGCGGTGGATCGCCAGAATTTCCCGGGCGTGGATATCCGTGCCACCCTGGCGCGTTACTACCCATTGGGACCGGTGACTTCTCATGTGCTGGGTTATACCGGCATCATCAGCCCCGATGAACTCGCCAGCCTTGATCCAAAGCAGTACAACAATACCTCACAGGTGGGCAAGGTCGGCATCGAGGGGTCTTATGAGAGTCTGCTACACGGCTCCGTAGGCACCCGTCAGGTGGAAACCGATGCCCAGGGCCACGTGGTGCGGGAGGTTTCTTACACCCCGCCAGTACCGGGCAGCAATCTTTACTTGAGCATCGATGTACGCCTGCAGGAAGCTGCAGAAAAAGCGCTCGGCGATTATAACGGCGCAGTGGTAGCCATCGACCCGCGTAACGGTGAACTCCTGGCTCTGGTGAGCACACCCTCCTTCGATCCCAATCAATTTGTGGGTGGTATAAGTCCCAACGATTTCGCCAAGCTCAACACCAGTCCCAATCAGCCATTGTTCAATCGCGCCTTGCGCGGCCAATATCCACCCGGCTCCACAATCAAGCCATTTCTGGCGCTGGCGGCGCTCGATTATGGCGTGGTTAACCCCTTCAAGGACTTGATGTGTCCCGGATACTTCTATCTTCCCAGCAACCCGAACCCGTACCGCGACTGGAAACGCGGTGGTCACGGCGAAATTGACATGCCGAATGCCATCACTCAATCCTGCGATGTGTATTTCTATACCGTGGCGCTCAAGCTTGGCATCGATCGCATACATGACTATCTGACAACGCAGTTCGGCTTCGGTGAACCGACCGGTATCGATCTCATGGGCGAGCGCGACGGCGTAGTACCCTCGCCCGAGTGGAAGCGTAAGAATCTGCATGCGCCCTGGTACCTCGGCGATCTGGTCATCGTCGGCATCGGGCAGGGTTATCTGCTGGTGACGCCCCTGCAACTGGCCGACGGTGTGGCTGCGATTTCCATGCACGGCCAGCGCTTCGTACCGCATTTGCTGCATGCCATCGGTGATCCGCTTTCCGGAATCATCAGTGACACTACGCCGCGGGCTTTACCCGCAGTTCAGGAAACCTATCCGAATGCCTGGAAAATAGTGGTCCAGGCCATGAAAAATGTGGTGGAAACCTGGAAGGGCACCGCGCATGCCATTAGCGTGGGTGCTCGATACACCATCGGCGGTAAAACTGGCACTGCGCAGGTATATCGCAAGCGCCTGGGGACATTCGGGGAAGAGAATGAATCCGATATTCCCAAGCAGCTGCGCGACAACGCTTTATTCATTGCCTTCGCACCGGTAGATAACCCGCGCATCGCTGTAGCGGTGGTGGTGGAACACGGCGGTGGCGGTGCTTCCACCGCCGCACCCATAGCGCGTAAAGTGATGGATACCTATCTTCTACAGGAAATCGCTGGTAAATCGAGTGCGCCATGACTTTTAGTGACGTCGCATATTCCCCCGCGCGTGGAGATTTGACCTTCGGCGAGCGGCTGTTGCGTCGCTTGAACCTGGATGGACCGCTGTTGCTGGCATTGGTGGTATTGGCGCTCATGGGGCTGGCGATACTCTACGGTGCCAGCAACCAGGATCCTGGTATGGTTTACCGGCAGACAATACGTCTGGTGTTTTCCTTCATCGTGCTACTGGCAGTGGCGCAGATATCACCGCAGTTTCTGCGCCTGTGGTCGCCGTGGTTATTCGCTATCGGTCTGGTACTGCTGCTGTTCACGTTGCATTCAGGCCATATCGGACGGGGTGCACAACGCTGGTTAAGTCTCGGATTCGTGCGTATCCAGCCTTCGGAAATCATGAAGATCGCGGTACCCATGATGGTGGCCTGGTATCTGCATGAAAAACCCTTGCCGCCCAACTGGAAACAGCTGTTGCCGTTGGCCGCCATGGTATTTATCCCGGTGCTGCTGGTGGCCATCGAACCGGATCTGGGCACCGCGTTGCTGATTCTCAGCGCCGGCGCTTTCGGCGTATTCCTGGCCGGCCTGCGCTGGCGTGTCATCCTGCTGCTGGCCTTGGTGCTGGCCATCATCACGCCTATTTTGTGGCACTTCATGCATGGCTACCAACGCGAACGGGTGCTGATTTTTTTGAATCCACAGCGTGATCCGCTGGGAGCGGGCTACCATATAATCCAATCGCAGATCGCCATCGGGTCCGGTGGCCTTTTCGGCAAGGGTTGGCTGCACGGCAGTCAGTCGCAACTGGATTTCCTTCCGGAAAGCTCCACGGACTTCATCTACGCTGTGCTCGGGGAGCAATTTGGTTTTATCGGCGCGATGGTGCTGTTGGTGCTGTATGGCTTCATCATCGCGCGCGCGTTGATCATTGCGCTGCGCGCCCAGGATACCTATTCGCGACTTCTGGGTGGCGCGCTTAGCATGGCCCTATTCACTTATGTTTTTATCAACAGTGGAATGGTATCGGGCATCCTGCCAGTGGCGGGCGTGCCATTGCCACTGGTAAGTTATGGCGGCAGTTCTCTGGTGACGCTGATGGCCGGCTTCGGTATCCTCATGAGTATCCATTCACACCGCAAGCTTGTGGCATCGTGATACAACCGGCACGTTACCTGTCCATATTTGTATTCATCTCCGCGGGTTGCGTGCTAGCTTCATGTGCCCGCAATATCAAGCCGGTTATTTCCGGGCCTCAAATTCAAGCCCCGATTCCGATACAAGCGAGTGCGCAGGGTTATAGCGTTCGTCCGGATGTGCAAGTATTCATCAACCGGCTGGTGCAACAGGATGGTTTCGATAGGCAATGGCTTGAGAAAACCCTGGCTGCTGCCCGGAAAAACGATGCGATTCTCGCTGCCATTGCCAAACCATATGAATCAAAACCCTGGCATCAATACAAATTGCTATTCGTGAACGACGCGCGCGTCAATGCGGGTGTCGATTTCTGGGATACGCATGCACAGGAGCTCGCTGCTGCACAGCAGCACTACGGGGTACCGGCTTCGATAATAGTAGCCATCCTGGGTGTAGAGAGTTTCTACGGTCACCAGAAAGGCGGTTACCCGGTGCTGGATGCGCTCGCTACCCTGGCCTTCGACTACCCACCGCGCGCCACGTTTTTTCAGAACGAGCTGGAACAATACCTGCTGATGTGTCGCGAACAATCCTTCGATCCGAAATCCCTAACCGGATCATATGCCGGCGCCATGGGCGCGCCGCAATTCATGCCTGACAGTTATCGCCAATACGCGGTAACAGCTGCCAGTGGCGGTCACCCGGATATCTGGAACAACTGGCCTGATATCATCAACAGTGTGGCCAATTATTTCCAGATTCATGGCTGGCAACCAGGAGGCTTGGTGGCCCTGCCTGCGGCACTGCCGGCGAAACAAACTCCACCCGCAACATTGACCCCCACAACTATTGGTAGTTTGCGCCAACAGGGTTTGATAGTGAGCGCCGGCCTCGCCGCTGACACGCCGGTGATCTTGGTTCCGCTGCAACTGGAAAATGCGATCCAGTATTGGGTGGGTTTTGATAATTTCCGGGTCATCACCCAATATAACAAGAGCCCGCTCTATGCCATGGCGGTATTTGACTTGAGCGCGCGCATCATAGAAATGCGTACCTTGGAAGGACCTGATGCGCCACCCTGATTTAACCGCTGGATCAGTGATAGCCGCTGTGGCTTGCTTAATGGCGGCATGCGCGCAGTTTCCCACTCAGGATCACGGACCGGCCAAACCGTTCGATGTGTCGCAGGTTCCGAATGCCGTACCACGCTACGAACCCAAAAGTATCTACGGCAATCCTTCTTCCTATACAGTAAATGGCGAAACCTATCACGTATTGCCGACCTGTACGGATTATCATGAGCGCGGCATCGCTTCCTGGTACGGCACCAAATTCCACGGTGGCCGCACCTCTGATGGTGAGACCTACGACATGTATGCCATGACCGCCGCCAGCAAGGATCTGCCGCTGCCCTGTTACGTGCGCGTCATCAACCTGGCGAACGGCAAGAGCGTCATCGTGAAAGTGAACGATCGTGGACCATTCGTGGAAAACCGTATCATCGATCTCTCCTATGCGGCTGCCGCACGCATCGGCATGCTCGGGACAGGCACGGCACTGGTGGATGTAGCCGCAGTGACACCCGGAGAGCCATTGCCGACCACCGGTCCCGGCAGCAGTCTGCCGGTGCCGAGCGGTACACCACCGGTCCGCGCTGCCAGTGGCAGCATCAATAAGCCACAAATCTTCGTACAGGTAGGCGCCTACGCCAACGATAGTAATGCGGAACGTGTGCTGCAGCGCTTGCAGATAGCAGCTATCAAACCGGCCTTTATCATCACCGAATCACAGGAAGGCATCACCTTCTATAAGGTGCGTATCGGTCCGCTCCAAGATGTCACCCAGGTGGACACCCTCACCGGGCAATTACGCTCATTAGGCTTCCCAGATGCCCAAGTGGTGATTCCTTAGGTCTAACGATACTTTTCCGTGCTTAGTCGCGTTAAAATCGCATCATCAGCCGGATCGATGTCCGCGTATTCATCAGCCCAGTTCGTCCCCGAGGTGCTCTCTTGAGAAGCCAGCGTTTTATTGCCCATGTACTCAGCCTGCTTGCGCTTTGCATAACCGTTACCGCCCAGGCGATCCCCATCCCCTCACCTCCGCAATTCAATGCCAAGAGTTATGTGCTCATGGATGCCAACAGCGGTCAGGTCATCGCCGCCAGCAATCCGGATATGCACAACGAGCCGGCAAGCCTGACCAAGCTCATGACTGTATATGTGGTATTCCACGCACTCAAGGACCACGTCATCCAACTGGATGAACCGGTAACTATCAGTGCCAAAGCTTGGCGCATGGGCGGCTCGCGCATGTTCGCGAGCGTAGGCAGCCAGGTAAGCGTTGAGAACCTGCTCCAGGGATTGATTGTGCAATCCGGTAATGATGCGGCTGTGGCACTGGCTGAAAAAATCGGCGGCACGGAAGCTACCTTTACGGAACTCATGAACCAGTACGCCCAAAAGCTGGGCCTGAAAAACACCCATTACGTGGATGCTTCAGGTCTTACCAGCGATCCCAGACATTACGTATCGGCGCTGGATTTGGCCATCCTTTCACGCGCCATTATCACCGAGTTTCCAAACTACTATCGGCAGTTCTTTGCCGAAAAACAATTCACCTGGAACAAAATCACCCAGCCCAACCGCGTATCGTTGTTATTCACCGACCCGAGCGTGGACGGCCTCAAAACCGGCTATACGGAAAAAGCGGGTTATTGCATGGTGGTTTCCGCCTTGCGCAACAATATGCGACTGATTGCCGTAGTCATGGGAACACCCTCGGAAAAAGCCCGCGCCATCGACGACGAGGCACTGCTCAACTATGGATTCAATTTTTACGAAAGCCATAAGTTATATGCCGCCGGCACCACCATCGCCAACATCAGGGCCTGGAAAGGCGCGGGTGGCAATGTACCAGTTGGAGTCACTCGGGATATGTATGTGACGATCCCCAAAGGCAGTTATGCGCAGCTCACCGCCTCCCTGCAAACTCCCCCGGGGCTGGTGGCGCCGATAGCAGGGGGCACGAACGCAGGTTCGGTAAGCGTGTCCTACGACGGGAAGACTTTGATCGAAGCGCCACTGTATACCTTGCAGGCGGTGCCCGAAGGCAATATTTTCCGGCGTATCATCGACAGCGTACATCTGTGGTTTGTCAAAAAATAATATGGCTACACCATTCCCCAATGCGTATTTCAATGGTGCATTCCTGCCATTAAGCGAAGTGCATATCTCGCCACTGGATCGGGGGTTCCTGTTTGGGGATGGCGTATATGAAGTGATTCCTGTCTATGGAAGCAAGTTGTTTCATCTGGATGCACATCTCAAGCGTCTGCAGTACAGCCTGGGTGGTATTCGTCTTGGAAATCCATACACCAGCGCGCGCTGGAGCATATTACTCAATGATCTGATGGCGATGAACGGTGGCGGCAACCAGGCACTCTATCTGCAAGTGACGCGTGGAGCCGATATTGGCCGCGATCACGCTTTCCCAACAAACTTACCGCCCACGGTGTTTGCCATGTGCGCACCGCTCGCGGAGCTCCCGGCTACGCTCCTCGAGGATGGTGCAAAAGCTGTGACTCTGGAGGATATCCGCTGGCAGCGCTGTGATATTAAGTGTGTGTCGTTGCTGGGTAACGTGTTGCTGCGCCAGATGGCCGTGGATCAGGGTTGTAGCGAAGCGCTGCTGATACGTGATGGCTATGCCACTGAAGGTACCGCCAGCAGTTTTTTTATAGTGCATCAGCATACAATTATCACACCGCCAAAAAGCGCCGACCTACTGCCCAGTATCACACGCGACGTAGTTATGGAGTTGGCCTTAAAGAATCGAATAGCATGTCGAGAAGCACGCATTCCTATCGCACAATTACGCGCCGCACAGGAAATCTGGTTCGCGAGTTCCACGCGTGAGGTGTACCCGGTGACAGAATTGGATGGCCACAAGGTCGGCGACGGCCGGCCCGGCGATCAGTGGCGGCAAATATATGGCCTGTTCCAGCGTCACAAGGCGGAACAAACAGGAAGCTGATGTGTCTGAATCTCTGCACTTCCCCCTATGTCTGATTCAGCAATGAAGACTCCTTCTGCATTACCCGAGTCAGCCAATACACTCAAAACAACATCACCGCTGACGTTTCCAACTGCATTCCCCATCAAGGTCATGGGCAGAGACACACCGGAATTCCATCAAACAGTAACTGCGGTGTTTTCCCGGCATGCAGCCCCGTGGGATACATTGACCGTAAGCCGCCAACCAAGCAGCCAGGGGCATTTTATTTCACTAACCGTGACTATCGTTGCAGAGAGCCGTGCTCAGCTGGATGCGCTCTACACCGAACTTTCCGGTAGCGAACACGTGCTTGTGACATTGTGATCCACAGATTGCCGCTGCTGAAGGATATTGGGCGTGTCGAATACCTGCCCACCTGGCACGCCATGCAACGCTTCACCGAGGAGCGCGATGCCGGCACACCTGATGAGATATGGTTCCTGGAACATCCGCCGGTATTCACCCTCGGACTCGCGGGAAAGATGGAGCACGTACTGGCACCTGGAATTATTCCGGTGATCCACATTGATCGCGGCGGTCAGGTTACCTATCACGGACCTGGCCAGTTGGTGGTGTATCCATTGATAGACCTCAAACGCCTAAGACTGGGAGTGCGTGCCCTGGTTGAAGCTATTGAAAACAGCGTCATCGCTACTCTGGAAGATTTTGGCATCGCTGCAGTTTCGAAACGCGAGGCACCTGGGGTATACACCCACGATGGCCGCAAGCTTGCTTCGCTGGGCCTGAGGGTACGCCATGGCTGTTGTTATCATGGTCTGGCTTTTAATATAGCCATGGACCTGGAACCCTTTTCACGCATCAATCCCTGCGGTTACACCGGCCTGCAGATGTCCCAGGTGAGTGAACTGGGTGGGCCCAAAGACGTGAATGCGGTTTCGGCACGGCTCAAACCTCATCTGCTTGAATATCTGGGTTACAATAAAAGCTGAATCTTCACATTCTAGCGGTACCAGTACCGCAACCCACAAAGGATTTTTTGTGAGCGACATCCCTGCCGCACGTCCGCGACTACAGCCCGGCAAGAAACTCAGCGCCGCTGAGAAGATGGCACGCATCCCGGTTAAAATTGAGCCAACGGTTACCCCCTTGCGCAAACCCGCATGGATCCGCGTGCGTTCCTGGGCAACACCGGAAGTGGCGCGGCTCAAGCGGATCCTCCGTGATAACCATTTGCATACTGTATGTGAAGAAGCCTCCTGTCCCAACATCGGCGAGTGTTTTGGCAAAGGCACCGCCACCTTCATGATCATGGGCGATATCTGCACACGCCGCTGCACCTTTTGCGACGTAGCCCATGGCCGTCCTCGCGAACTGGATGCGGAAGAACCGGTCAACCTCGCCAGGACCATCAGAGCCATGGGTCTGCGCTACGTGGTGGTCACCTCCGTGGATCGGGATGACCTACGCGATGGTGGCGCCGGTCATTTTGCGGCCTGCATCTGTGCCATACGTGAGCTCAGCCCACAAACAAAAATCGAGGTGTTGGTGCCGGACTTCCGTGGCCGCATGGATGTGGCGCTGGCGCTCATGCATGACGCTCCACCGGATGTATTCAATCATAATCTGGAGACCGTACCGCGTATCTACCGGGAAGTACGTCCCGGTTCCGACTACCAACACTCACTGATGCTGCTCAAACGTTTCAAGGCAGCGCATCCTGAGATACTGACGAAATCCGGAATCATGCTGGGACTTGGCGAAGAGATTTCTGAGGTGCTGGAAGTGATGCAGGACCTGCGGACTGGTGAGGTGGACATGCTTACTGTAGGCCAATACTTGCAGCCCAGCAGGTTCCACCACCCGGTTATTCGCTATGTGACACCCGAGGAATTCAAGCAGATCGAAAATGCAGGCCATGCGCTTGGCTTCCAGCACGTGGCCAGTGGTGCTCTGGTGCGTTCGTCCTATCATGCTGACAACCAGGCAGAAGGCTTGATACATTCTGCCTGATGCCATTATGAGTTACATAGCAGGCATGATTATCTGACTTTGATTTCGATTGCATAGTGTGTAGATAGAAGCTGTCAGCCAGCATCGAGCAAGTGTGAATATCAGGAGTATAAGATTAATATGACTTCGATTTATAAAAAGCTGCCGTTATCTATTATATTCCTGGTCGTCTCAAGTTGCGGCGGCAACAGTTCTGCAATCAACATCCCTACAATTACATTGGTTTCGCCGGTATCAACCGTGGTTACCGCCGGCTCAACACTGCAGCTGCAGGCCACGGTTGGCGGCAGTAACAACACTACCATACTCTGGTATGTGAACAGTATTCCAGGTGGCGATAGTACCGTGGGAACCATATCGCCACAGGGCCTCTATACAGCGCCCAATATCCCTACCTCGAATGGCAATGTTCTCATCAGCGCATCACCCCAAGTCTACCCGGTAATTAGTACCTCAATACAAATCGGCATCACCTTTTCCAATGTTTCTATGAATGGAAATTATGTGTTCAACATGAGTGGCACTGAATCCGGCGCCCCCTGGGTAGCTGCAGGCAGCTTCACGGCCAATGGCGATGGCACCATCAGCAATGGCAGCGAGGACATCAATGGGCCTGCCGGCATTTCGACAGCATTACCCTTCAATGGCAGCTATCTGATTAATGCCAACGGGCAAGGGATCGCCACTTTTATCAGTGCTAAGGGTAGCGTCACTATGGCATTTACCCTGAATACCCAGGGACAGTTAGTGGTGATGCGCACCGATTCCGGTGACGTCGCCACCGGTCTGTTTTATCCACAGCTGTCTACAGCCCTGAAACTCACGAGCTTGAACGCGTCTTATGTCTTCAGCTTCGCAGGCGTGGACCAATCAAGCAAACTCCAGAATGCCATTGGTTATTTTAATACCAATGGTTCCCCCAATTTAACTAATGCGCAAGAAGATCTGAATGATGGAGGTACGACAACCAACCAATCGTTTAACGGCTCGTACACGATCGTCGGCAATGGCCGTGGCACGGCCACGTTTACCGATTCGACCGGCACCCGCACCTATGGCTTCTATATCGTCTCGCCCACCCAGCTCCAATTCGTCGAGATTGATGCTTTGGGATATTTGAGCGGCACAGTATTCCAGCAGCAGTCAGTGACTCCTACTACCACGCTCGCGGGAGGCTATGTATTTGATGCTTCGGGTATTAGCGCTGCAGCGGCCTATGCTGCTGCTGGCGGTTTTTATACCAACACAACAATTTATGGCAATATCAGTTCAGGAACCGATGACATTAATGCAGCAGGTACTGCTCCAACCAATCCTACACTGACTGGCAGCTTCACAACCGGCACGGACGGACGGGGCACCATTACACTTACCGGCACCAGTGGCACGACCAACTACGTCTATTATTTCATATCTCCCAACTCGGGGTTTCTGTTAAGCACCAATAGCGGCATCAATGCAAGCGGGAATTTATACCAACAAAACGGCGGGGTTTCCACTGCCGCCCTGATTGGAAGTTATACACTCATACAATCAAGTCCGGTGAGCGTTGCCCCGCCATCAGCAACAGTCGGCGTGCTCAATTTAAATGGCGCTGGCGCGATAGCCGGCTATCAAGATAACAATATTAACGGTACCAGCTCGGGCCAGCTGTCCGTCACCGGTATCGACACGGTGACTGGCGTGGCGAATGGTACATCCACCCGCGGCGTGGCCACACTGACAAACAGCGCTGGAACAATCACAAATTATGCTTTCTATCCGATTTCAAACAACGCGGTGATCATGCTGGGCGACAGCGGCTCACTGGTTGTGGCAACACTGGTGAGCCAGTTTTAGGCGATCCTACTTGCGCGTATTACAGTGAGTATGTGTAAAGTTTCTGGCAACCCGATAATCGGCTTATACACAGAAGCGTGTAAGGTAGCAGATAATGTCTTCCCAGGCTAAGGAGCGTTAATTCCCAATGTCGCTGAAATCTATCCCCATATTCGTTGTCATGTGTATTGGCCTGCTGACCGCAGGCTGCGGTTCAAGTTCCTCCAGTTCCAACAATACGACCGTGATCCTGCAAGTCGTGCCCGGACCGTGGGCGGGAACCTACAATCTCAACGGCGGCAGCAACATACCCGTGACCGGCACCGTGGCGGCCGGTGGTTTCGGCTATTTTGCCGGCAACGACGGCAACGTGTTCCTGGTGGAGAATGTGCCCCAACAATCACCCTTCACCACCATCGCTATTGGCACTGCTCCACCCGGGCAGACCTTTCCTGATGGCAAAGGTGTTGATACCTTCTCTGTCAATGGAAACTATACATCAACAGCCACCGCGACACATATGACAGCATCCCTGACCGGGATCGATCCCAGTAACTTTATGCCCTCTATCGGCTACGCGACCACCGGTGTGAATGGTAATTTCACCCTGGATTCCACTGTGCCATATACGGGAATCCCTACTATTGCAGGCTTGCAGGGCCAGTGGAATGGTTTTTATATCGGCAAGGTATCCACCTCGGTGGATATCACGATCAATGCGGATGGCGCTTTTAGTGGCAACGATGGCTACGGCTGCAGCATCAGCGGTAGTCTTGTGCAGCAGGATCCCGGTACGAATACATTCTTTGTGAACTATATAGCCAGCGGCTCAGGTTGCCCGGGCGACATGAATGGCCTGGCCTATGAAAGCACGCTCGATGTATCAGGTAATTTTGGCGGTGCTGTGGGGACTTATTTTTATATGGGAATATTCAGTCCGAGCGTGGCATACAGTGCAGAATTCAAAATGTGAGGCTAAGGCGCCCCATGTGCAATAGAAGTGCACTTCTCTATTACTTAATATACCTAGCTTATCTGCCAAGTCATCGCCCGATATACTCAAGCATTCTGACAGTTCCCATGTCACTCCACATTCCTGGATAGAACCCACCGCCGACCTTTTTATCGCGCATGGCTTTCTGCCACAACGGCAACATCGGGAACCTTCCTGGACTACAGCCATTGAAAAACAGCGGATCATGTATGCCGATTCCGCTATAGGTAAGGCGTGGATTACCATCGGCGAATAAGCGCTCATCGGCTGAAAGATGAAAATCACCCTGCGGATGATCTACTGGATTCTCGACCACGATTAAATGCGCAAGATCACCCGGTTTGAGTGCTGACATCAATCGTCCAAAGGGAAAATCTGTATAGATATCGCTATTCACAACCAGGAAGGGTTCACTGCCAAGCAACGACAGTGCATTTAAAATCCCACCGCCAGTGTCCAATGCGCCAGGTGGTTCCTCGGAATAGCGTATTTGTACACCATAACGTGAACCATCCCCCAGGTGATTCTTGATCTTGTCTCCCAACCATGAAATGTTGATCACGATATCCATAAAACCGGCAGACTGCAGCCGTTCCAGATGATGAACGATCAGCGGCTTGCCTTGTACTACCAGCAATGGTTTTGGAGTTCTATCCGTAAGCGGTCGCAGGCGTTCGCCACGGCCGGCGGCCAGGATCATCACTTTCATGTGGCCACCTTTGCTTTCCGCGCTCGACTCTCAATTGAATCCAGCAGTGATAACAAAGGCATGAATTCCTTGTAAAGCCTGCCAGTTTTGCGCACATAGTTCAGGAATCGGGGTGTATCTTCCAGATAACCGGACTTACCATCCCGGTAGTGTATGCGCGCAAATATACCCAGAACTTTGAGATGCCGTTGCATCCCCATCCAGTCGGAGGCGCGCTCGAACTCTGGTAATGCCGGCACCGCCAATCCAGCCTGTCGCGCCAGTTGCCAATATTGCTTACGCCAAACATCCACTCGCTGTTGTTCCCAGGAAATGAAGGCGTCCTTAAACAAGGACACAAGGTCGTAAGTGATTGGGCCATATACTGCATCCTGGAAGTCCAGCACACCAGGATTCGGCGTACTCACCATGAGATTGCGTGACATATAATCGCGATGAACATAGACCCTGGGTTGAACAAGGGCACTGTCTTCCAATATCTTAAACGTAGCTTCCAGGATTCCAAGTTCCGCATCCGTGAGTGTGATCTTCATATGACGCTGAACATACCATTCCTGGAACAGGCTCAATTCCCTGTGCAGCAGGAGGCGATCATAAGCTGGCAATACTTCAGGCTGGCTGGCCTGCTGCCATTTGATCAAAACAGTGATGGCATCTGTCATCAAGGCATCGGCATTGTCCGCCTGGAGCACATCCAGGTAGCTCTGCTGACCCAGATCGGTTAGCAGCAGAAATCCTTGCGCCAGATCCTCCGCCAGTATCTCAGGTGCGTGTACGCCCGCGTCCTTCAGCAAGCGGGCGATACGCACAAATGGCCGACAATCCTCTTGCGGGGGTGGTGCGTCCATCACGATATAGGACCGTGCCCCTATGCTGATGCGGAAATACCGCCGGAAGCTGGCATCGACGGAGATCGGTTCCAGCCTCAGTGTTTGCAGATGCAACGCGTCTGCTGCCCAGGTTTGCAGCTGCGCATACCTTTCCGACATCCTGCGTACTCCCGTGGTTTGAACAGGTTATGAAAGTGTGCGATTGTACCCCGCGTTGCATACGGTTCAGGAGTCTGTTGGTGAATGTGAGCCGCGTGCTTATCCTTTCTGCCGCATTGCTCGCCTCTGCGCCGCTACTTGCCGAAGCTCCGCCCGGCACCATTGGCTATAACCAGTGGGCGTACTGCCCGGCCCGGCCGCTTTCCACTCAGGTTACCACTGCTCCCGCCGCCAGCTCTGTCAACCCGCCCACGCACGTGACTGCAGACCAGCTCACGGGCTACCTGCACGGTGAGTCACTGCTTAACGGAAATGTGCTGGTTATCCAGGGAGACAGACAAATGAACGCCGATAGCATGCGCTACAACAGCACCAGTGACGACACCCATGCGCTGGGCAATGTGCATTTCAGTTCACCAAATATTGTGTTACAGGGCCCATCAGCAGATTACAATTTTAATACTGCGAGTGGTGTGTTCAATGACACTAAATTTTTCCTGCCCCAGCGCCATGGCCGGGGCACGGCCAAGATCTTAAAAGCTCTGGACAAAGATCACGATCTGCTTACCGATGTGCATTACACCACTTGCCCGGTCGGTAAACATGACTGGATGCTGAATGCGCCGGATATGGAACTGGACCAGTCTACCAACACCGGTGTTGGTCACAACGTCACCGTTGATTTCTTTGGCGTACCTATATTCTGGACGCCCTATATCAACTTCCCGCTGAATGACCAGCGCAAATCTGGTTTCCTGGCTCCGACTTTCGGTTACTCGACATTTACGGGCACCGATCTTACTACGCCCTATTACCTGAACCTGGCGCCCAACTACGACGCCACTCTGGTGCCGCGCATCATTACCAAGCGCGGCTTTGACATGGGTGGTGAGTTCCGCTATCTAACCAACAGCAGCCGAGGCCAACTTAACTTTAGTTACCTGCCCCATGACCGGCTTGCCAACCGGGAGCGCGGCCTGTTGAATTTAGCCGATAGCACAACGCTATTGAGCGGTTGGAATTTCAATACCGCTTACAACTGGGTATCGGACAACCTGTACTTCCAGGATCTGGGAGATAGCCTGGCCGCTATCGCAACCACCACCCAGGAACGCCATGCCGCCATAACCTATGGCATGCCGGACTCGAACTGGACGTTCATGACCCAAGTGCAGGATTGGCAGATTGTGGATCCCACCATACTGCCTAGTAACTATCCCTATAAACGGCTTCCACAGACAGTGCTCAACTGGCAAAGCGACCCCAGCAGCAATGGTCCGCAATATGCATTCAACAGTGAGCTGGTACAGTTCCAGCAGGACGGGAAGATAGGCGCCTTGCGACTGGACCTCAAACCAGTCGCAAGCTACACCTTCGGCAACGCCGGCTATTATTTCACGCCCACCGCGGCAATGCGCGTGACGGAATACAATCTCGACCAGAATGTGCCCTTAGGCACCCAAACCCGCCTGTCACGCGTGACGCCCATCGTGAGTCTCGACAGCGGGATATTCTTACAAAGGGACGTGGGTGACAGCGGCGACTATATACAGACACTCGAGCCGCGCGTGTTTTATCTCTATGTGCCCAATCGCGATCAGTCGCAAATCCCGCTCTTCGATACACTGCAGCCACAGTTCAGTTTTTTGCAGCTTTTCACCGACAATCGCTTCTATGGCGCCGACCGTCAGGGTGATGCCAATCAATTAAGCTATGCCCTGACCAGCCGTTTGCTGGATACCTCCGATGGTTCGCAACTGCTGGAAGCGGATATCGGCCAGATCCGCTACTTCAGTAACCGGGTGGTTCAGCTGCCAGGAGTGGCGCCGCAGACTAATTTGTTCTCAGATGTGGTGGGTGACATCAATTTGAATATCAATGACAAGTGGTCCACTAGCTATGGCCAGCAGTGGAGCCCAAGCACGCGGCAGACAGAGCTGGCCTCTATCGGCCTCCAGTACCATCCGGCATTTCACCAAGTCATCAATCTGGCGTACCGCTATAACCGGTCACTGGACCTGAAACAGACCGACCTGTCATTCGCCTGGCCCCTAAGCACTCACTGGAGCATGGTGGGTCGCTGGAATTACGATGTGCAGAATAAGGTCACCCTGGAGAGTTTCGAGGGATTCGAATACGACAGTTGCTGCTGGACCTTCCAGATAGTTCATCGCCGCTATATTACCCAGGCGGGCACACTATCTGCTACCCAGACTGGTCAGGCGAATTCCATGTTGTTCTTTCAGTTGCAGCTCAAGGGTCTTACTACCATCGGGCGCCACCTCGAAGATTTCCTACAAAATGGTATCCTAGGCTATTCAGACACCAATCAACTACAGTAATCAAGGTTTCCGCTTCATGCAGAATTCCGCCCTTCGACTTCCCGCTGTGCTGGTAGCTGTCCTGCTGCTTTGCCAAGCCTGCGCTTCCACACCCAAGGCAAATCCTAACATCAGCCCCACTGCGGTCATGAATCCCGCACCAGCTGCCGCGAGTGTCACTGCCGCGGCTATCGCCAAGGCATCCTCAACCGGTGTGTTGCTGGACCGGGTGGTGGCGGTAGTAAACGACCAGGTCATCCTTCAGAGCGAGCTGGCGATTCGGGTTGCTGCAATCACACGGCAAATTCAGGCGCAGGGCACAGCATTACCACCCGAGAACATCCTGCGCAAGCAGGTACTGGATGAAATGATCTTAACTAAGCTGGAATTGCAGCAGGCCGCCAGCAAGGGTATCAGTGTGAGTGATGATACTCTCAATCAGGCCATCAACCGTATCGCGGAACGCAACGGCATAACCTTCAATCAGTTACCCGAAAAACTACAGCAGCAGGGGATTGACTACACCGATTTCCGCCAGGAGCTGCGCAACCAGCTTATTATCCACAATCTACAGCGGCAGCTGGTGAACGACCAGATGCACATCACGCCACGCGAGATCCAGGCGCAAATCGAAATGGACGCGGCAAATGGCAACGCCAATAACCAATATCATATTTCGCAAATCTTGATCACCCTGCCATCGGATCCGAGCACCGAGCAAGTGGCGGAGGCCCGCAAGAAAGCCCAGGATATCTATCAGCAGTTAAAAAACGGGGCGGATTTCGCCGCCATGGCCGTAGAGTACTCGCAAGGTCAACAGGCGCTCAAGGGTGGAGACCTCGGCTGGCGTAAAGGCTCCGAACTGCCAACTATTTTTGCAGATGTCATCCGGCAGATGCATAAGGGCGATGTCACCGAACCCCTATCCAGCCCCAGCGGCTTGCATATACTGAAACTGGATGATGTGAAACGTACCGATAATAAAGTGTTGGTTAACCAAACGCATGCCCGCCACATCCTCCTCAGGCCCAGCGCCATCATGACGGATGCGCAAGCACAAGCGAAACTGAAGGAACTGCGCAAGGAAATACTTGCAGGGGCGGATTTTTCCAAGCTCGCCATCCAGTATTCCGAGGATCCAGGCTCTGCCAGCAACGGCGGGGACTTGGGCTGGCTGGATCCGGGTGCCACGGTACCGGAATTCCAGTCGCAGATGGATAAACTCCAGGCCGGTCAGATCAGCGAGCCATTCAAGACTCAGTTCGGATGGCACATTGTGCAGGTTTTGGGCCGACGCCAGGTAGACCAGACTCAGGAATACATACGCAACAAGGCCTATGAGGCCATTTATGCGCGTAAGTCCGAGGAAATCATCCAGAATTGGACTACGGCGCTCAGGGGGTCGGCGTATATCGAAACCTTCCTGGATAAATAGCCACGCCAATAAAAAATGTGGTGCCTCAAAAAATCAGAGATTTTAGTTTCCGGCTAGGTAAAAATGACCGGGGAACCGGAGTGTACACGGCCAGTACATGAGGATTTCGAGGTCATTTTTAACACCGCTGGAAAACAAAAGATCAATATTTAGAGAAGTGCCCATGTCAGCTCAGCGGCAACGCATCGCGCTCACTACCGGTGAACCGGCAGGCATTGGTCCGGATATCTGCATTCAACTTGCACAATCAGCGCACACTGTCGACATCATCGCCATCGGTGATGCAGAGCTGCTAGTGGCGCGCGCCCGTACCCTGCAGCTGCCGCTGACAGTCACGCCCTACAATCAGGCTGAATGCAAAACGCAACACGCTGGCCAATTGCGGGTATTGTCGTTAAAGACACCGGTACCCGTGATGGTCGGGGCACTAAATCCCGCCAATAGCCGCTATGTTCTGGATACCCTGGATCGCGCCGTGGATGGATGCCTGAGTGGCACATTTGATGCCATGGTTACGGCACCGGTACACAAGGGAATTATCAACGATGCCGGCATCCCATTCACCGGCCACACAGAATACCTGGCTGCACGCTGCAAATCCCGGCAACCAGTCATGCTGCTTGCTACCGGCGGTTTGCGCGTCGCACTGACAACAACACATTTGCCGTTATCGGACGTACCCAATGCGCTGACCAGAGAGAAGCTTACGCACACACTTCGGATACTGCATGCCGAGCTACAAATGCGCTTTGGTATCCCACAGCCACATATCCTGGTACTGGGGCTCAACCCGCATGCTGGCGAAGGTGGCCATCTGGGTCGCGAGGAAATCGAGGTGATTACTCCTGTACTGGACAGTCTGCGGGCTCAAAAGATGCGCCTCACCGGGCCCGTGGCTGCCGACACCGCGTTCAACCAGCAGCGTCTTGTGGGCGTGGATGCGGTGCTAGCCATGTATCACGATCAAGGCTTGCCGGTCCTGAAACAGGCCGGTTTCGGACAGGCGGTAAACATCACCCTCGGTCTGCCCATCATCCGCACCTCGGTGGATCACGGCACGGCGCTGGAACTGGCAGGTACCGGACGGGCGCAACACACCAGCCTCGAGGCCGCCCTCAGCATGGCCATCGAATTGAGCCAGCGGAAGTGATGCACCCCGGCAAGCCTCGGCCACATCAAGCGCGCAAACGTTTCGGACAACATTTCCTGCATGATCGCAACATCATCAACAAAATCGTGCTGGCCATCGATCCACAGCCGCACGATATACTGGTGGAGATCGGCCCCGGCATGGGCGCCATCACCCTGCCGTTGCTGGAACGCTGCAGGACATTGACCGCTGTAGAACTGGATCGTGATGTGATTCCTGAGCTGCAAGCAGCCACCAAAGATAAAGGCGACCTGCGTATCATTCAGGCCGATGCATTGAAAACCGACTTTCATGCTCTCGCGCCCAAAGGATGCAAACTCCGGCTGGTGGGCAACCTGCCTTACAACATCTCCACCCCTCTGCTGTTTCACTGCCTGGACCAGATGGATGTTATTGCCGATATGCATTTCATGCTACAGAAAGAAGTCGTGCAGCGCATGGCGGCGCAGCCTGGCGGCAAGGACTATGGACGGCTCACGGTCATGCTGGCGGTGCGCTGCCGGGTGGAGCCGCTGCTCAGCATTGGCGCTGGTGCATTTAAGCCACCGCCCAAGGTGGAATCCGCGTTCGTGCGCCTGATTCCCCACGCACAAACACCGTTCCCATTGAGCGATATCGCGCGCTTTAAAGCCTTGGTCAATCAGGCTTTCAGCCGGCGGCGCAAGACCTTGCGCAATGCGCTCTTGGGTCTCGTGGATGAATCCACGATCCGCCGTGCTGGCTTGGACCCTACGGCCCGACCCGAGACCCTGAGCGCCGCCGATTACGCGTGTCTGGCTGATGGTGTATAACACCCAAGCCTGAGATGCTTGCAATGACCGCTATCACTGCTTAAAACGTCGTATTTAGTAAATTAGGAAGTGCCGTATGAGCATCTATCGCCAAATTCTGGTTGCCGTGGACCTGACCGAAGAAAGTCCTGCTGTGGCCCGCCGTGGGCATGCCCTGGCCACCCTTTGTGAGGCCAAGCTGAGCTTTGTGCACGTGGTGGAATTCATTCCGGTGGACCCGGCGGGTGAAGCGTTGCTGCCTCCGCCAGTGGACCTGGAAGGTGAGCTGGTACAGGGCGCCCGCCAACGGCTGCATCTCCTGTGCGACAACCTGGGCCTGGAAAAGGCGCCCCATCGGGTGGAAGTGGGCAACATCAAGGCCGAGATTTTGCGCGTGGCCGTGGAGGAACAGGCCGACTTGCTGGTGCTGGGCAGCCATGGGCGCCACGGTCTGGCACTGCTGCTCGGTTCCACCGAGAAATCCCTGCTGCATAAGGCGCCTTGCGATGTCCTGGCGGTGCGTTTGAACTGAGCACACACCCATCTGTCATGATTTTTATGACAGTATGCCGTTACTTTTCGATAAAATAAGGCTTGTGAATCCAAGCTCACTTCCGATTTATGACCGAGATGCCCAACAATAATATCCATGTGGATGTCGAAACCGCTTTTGTGCCGGCCCAATCGGACCCTGGCCAGAATCGCTTTGTATTCGCCTACACCATCACCATCCGCAACCAGGGCTCGTTGCCGGCCAAACTCCTGACCCGCCACTGGCTGATCACCGATGCCAATGGCAAGGTGCAGGAAGTTCGCGGTGAAGGCGTCGTGGGTGAACAGCCGCATTTGAAGCCTGGCGAAGGATTCCGTTATTCCAGTGGCGCGATACTGGAGACCCCGGTGGGGGCTATGCAGGGTGCCTACCAACTGGTGAACGACCAAGGCGAGCATTTCGACGCGCCCATAGCCCCATTCCGGCTTGCAGTACCAGGCTTACTGCACTGATGGCAGTTTTCGCCGTCGGTGACGTCCAGGGCTGTTACGACGATCTGCAACGACTGCTGGAGCGTGTTGACTTCAATCCCGAGGATGACTCGCTGTGGTTCACCGGTGACCTGGTCAACCGCGGACCACAATCTCTGGAAGTCCTGCGGTTCGTGAAGAACCTGGGTAAACGCGCTGTCGTCGTGCTCGGAAATCATGACCTGCACTTGCTGGCGCTTGCTGCCGGTGTCGACAACCCCAAGCCCACAGACAATCTGGATGCGGTACTGACTGTTTCCGACCGGGATGAATTGCTGGACTGGCTGCGCCACCGGCCGTTGTTACACCATGATCAAGCCTTGGGTTACACGCTGATCCATGCGGGATTGCCGCCCCAATGGGATCCAGCGACTGCGCAATCCTGCGCGAATGAACTTGAATACGTGCTGCGTGGCCATGATTACCTGGAATTCTTCAAGCACATGTATGGCAACCGTCCAAACCACTGGTCCCCGGCGCTGCAGGGCATGGAACGTCTGCGCTTCATCGTGAACTGCTTCACACGCCTGCGTTACTGCACGCCGCATGGCGAACTGGACCTGGCATCCAAAGGGGCGCCCGGCACACAACCACAGGGCTACCTGCCTTGGTTCATGGTTCCGGAGCGCGCCAGTGCCGAATTGCACATCCTCTTCGGTCACTGGTCGGCCGTGGGCGAGGTCAAGGGCCAAAACGTCTATCCGCTGGATACCGGCTGTGTCTGGGGTGGAAAACTTTCCGCCCTGCGGCTCGACGGTGACGACAGCGGAAGTTGGTACTGTGTGGACTGTCCCGGAGCCCGGCGACCGGGAGCAGACTGAAGCGCCGCACTTTAGCAGGTTGTTTTTCATCAACCGGCTAGCCGGATACAGGGATGTATCCACATTATTCACTCAGTTCAACTGATTGAATAATGGAGAAAACCGGAAATCAACTCTTGGGTTTCCGAGTTGAAACAGGCCATGGATGGCGTTTTTCAACATCCTGTTAGAATCTTCCCATGGCCAGCAGCACGCCCATCATGAATCTGCGCCTTGACAGCAAACAGGCACTGGTCTGTGGTGCGAGTCAGGGCATCGGCGCAGCTGCCGCCCGCGCTCTGGCGGAACTGGGCGCTAATGTCACGCTAATGGCACACTCTCCAGACAAGCTTGAGGCGATCCTGGCGCAACTCGACACCGGCAGCAGCCAACGGCATGACTATTTAATTGCTGATTTCGATCAGTCAGAGACGCTCAGGACAGCACTTGGCCAATGGTTGAAAAATCACCCGCAGGCCCATATCTTCATCAACAATTCCGGCGGCCCGCGCGGTGGCTCTACGCATTTAGCGGGTGCGGAGGTATACCAGAAAGCCTTCACGCAACTCATGCTCTGTGCCCAGATGCTAGTACAGATAGTGCTGCCCGTCATGCAGGCAACCGGATACGGTCGCATCATCAACGTGATCTCCACCACGGTGAAGGAAACTATCAAGGGATTGAGTGTGTCGAACACCATCCGTTGGGCAGCGACGGGTTGGGCCAAGACACTGGCCAGCGAACTTAAGCCCCTCGGTATCACGGTCAACAACATATTGTCTGGACTCACCCGCACACCACGCACGCCAGTCATTTCAAGTCACGTGCGGAAAAAGAACACCGCACTGCCGCTGAGATTGAGAATGAAGCCATGTCACTGATCCCGCTGGGCCGTTTCGTGGAGCCGGAAAAGACTGCGGCTGCCATTGCGTTCTTGGCCTCACCTGCCGCAGGCTCCATCAATGGCATCAACCTGCCGGTGGACGGCGGCCGCCTCCAGAACCTCTGACATGCAGAAACTCGCCAACTATATAGACGGCAAGCACGCCCCGGCAGCCTTGGGCGGCTGGCTCGAGGACTTCGAACCGGCCACCGGCCAGGTGTATACGCGTGTTCCCGATTCCCGCAAACCCGATATAGACCGTGCTGTAGACACCGCCATGCGTGCTTTCCCGGGCTGGTCAGCAACCCCGGCTGTAGAACGTGGTGAGTGGCTGCACAGACTGGCGGCATTGATCGAGCGCGATCGTGAGAAGCTGTCGCGGGCTGAGAGCATCGATTCCGGCAAGCCCATCGCCCTCGCCCGCAGCCTGGATATTCCCCGGGCGGTGACCAACCTGCGCTTCTTCGCCGCCGCCGCCAGCCAGTTCGCCAGCGAATCCCATGCCATGGAATCCGGCGCCATCAACTACACCTTGCGTTCGCCGCTCGGCGTCGTCGGTTGTATCTCGCCCTGGAACCTGCCGCTGTACCTGTTCACCTGGAAGATCGCCCCGGCACTCGCGGCCGGCAACTGCGTAGTGGCAAAACCTTCTGAGCTAACACCCATGACCGCGTATCTGTTCTCGAAACTGTGCATGGAAGCGGGACTGCCGCCCGGCGTGCTCAACGTGGTGCACGGTCTCGGGCCAGAAGCAGGCACAGCTCTGGTGGAACATCCGCAGGTGAAAGCCATCTCTTTCACCGGCGGCACCCGCACGGGCGCCGATATCGCCAGCCGGGTAGCACCGAACTTCAAGAAGTTGTCCCTGGAGCTGGGCGGCAAGAACCCCACCCTGGTGTTCGCCGACTGTGATTTCGAAACCACAGTGTCGGAAACAGTACGCGCGGCTTTCTCCAATCAGGGTGAGATTTGCCTGTGTGGCTCACGCATACTCGTCGAGCGCAGCCTGTATACGCGCTTCCGCGATGCATTCGTATCGCGGGTGCGGGCATTGCGCCAAGGTGATCCACTGGAGGAGCGCACTGAACAAGGTGCGTTGATCTCCGAACCACATCTGCAAAAAGTTCTGGGCTACATCGCCCTCGCCCAGAAAGAAGGCGGAAAGATTTTGTGCGGCGGGCGACGCACAAAACTAGCTGGCCGCTGCGCCAAAGGCTGGTTCATGCAGCCCACGGTCATCGAAGACCTGCCGCCTGATTGCCGCACCAACCAGGAGGAAATCTTCGGTCCGGTAGTGACGTTGATACCTTTCGATACCGAAGACCAGGCCGTGAGTTACGCCAATGGCACCCCCTATGGCCTCGCGACTTCGCTCTGGAGCCAGAACACTTCCCGCTGCCACCGCGTCGCGGCACGATTGGAAGCCGGTCTCATCTGGGTCAACTGCTGGATGCTGCGTGATTTGCGTGTACCTATGGGCGGCGTGAAGCAGTCCGGCACCGGCCGTGAAGGCGGTTGGGAAGCCATGCGCTTCTTCACCGAAGCGCGCAACATCTGCATCAAATATGAATAAAAACGGCAAGATAGAATCCAACAGCGCGCCGGAACCCGTCGGGCTTTACCCACATGCGCGGCGCGTCGGTAATCTGCTATTCCTGTCCGGCGTGGGCCCACGCAAGCG
>Ga0307372_10002433_pt1 | contig 30777 bp, 30 predicted proteins | sample OX1MG_FD_202533 | JGI IMG/M metagenome (GOLD analysis project Ga0307372, IMG submission 202533) | Soil microbial communities from Risofladan, Vaasa, Finland - OX-1 | ecosystem: Environmental > Terrestrial > Soil > Coastal area > Acid sulfate soil | place: Finland: Risofladan, Vaasa | collected... | reverse complement strand
CTCATTTCAACTCCGTGTCGAGCACCTTCATCGTACCGACCGCAACGCAGCGGAACCCCGGCCAGGCGGAGTTCGCCTCGATCTGGGACGGGATCGGCGGCATCACCAAAGGCACCACCGCCCTGGTACAGGCGGGCATTCACATTCAGGTGGAGCCGGGCGGACACGCCGCCTACTCGGCCTTCATCGAGGGCCTGAACCGCCAAGGTGGCTCGTTGTTCAACGCGCCCGAGTTGGCCGTCCGGCCTGGGGATCGGCTCTCCGTCGTGGTGACCGAAGTGGGACCGCGTTTGGTGAACTACCGGATCGCGGATTGGAGCACCGGCCGGCGCTTCGATAAGACCTTCGAGTTCAGCGGTGACAGCAGTTCGGCGGAATGGATAGTGGAGGCGCCACGCATCAACGGGGTGCTGGCGACGACCCCGAATCTGAGCCCGATCAGGTTCCTGGAAACCGGATTCAACGACCACCTCGGCCTGCTACAGAATCGGATCACGATGGTGAACGCGCACACTGGGGCTCCCATCTACACGGCCTCGATGCCGATTCGCGATGACGGCTTCACGGTCTGCTCCGGCGCCAGTTGCGCTGGGCCGGGAGCCGGTGACCACGATTCTGGCAATCACCAGAGTGACCAGCACGGAGACCGCCGCTAGCGCGGAGACCGCAACCGGATTTACCGGACTCGACTGGGTGGCGCCGGCCAGGCCCGATCCTCGGATCGGAAGCGGCCGGCGCTCCTCTTTGGGGGCGATCCGATCAGTCGGGGCGCCCGGGTTTGAACAGACTCACGATTCGCTTGTAATCGTCGGGTGTGTCAACGTCCTCGGCTCGGCCTCCGACCGGCAGCGCTGCGATGAGTTCCGGGTGGCGGCTGAAATACTGCCGGGCGCCCGCATCGCCTTGGAGCGAGATCAGATCTGGCCACAGGCTTCGGGCCACCAGCACCGGCGGCAGCCAAGCCGACGGGTCATCGTAGCTGGCGGCCAGAGCCGGCGCGGTGCTCTCCAGTCGCCAGGCCTGGAGCAGGCGCTGGACGGTCTCGGAACCGACCAGGGGCTGGTCGCCAAGCATGAGTAGGGCTCCGGCCGCGTTTCCGGGGCCCGCCTGGAGCCCGGCGCGAAGCGAAGATGCCTGGCCGCTCTGGGCGTCGGGGTTGAAAACGGTGATGGCGCGATCCGCCACCGCGGCGGCCACACCATCCTGGGAGAACACCACCAGCACCTGGTCGCAACCGCCCCCCCGGGCGGCCTGGACCACGTGCGATACGATCGGGCTCCCGCCCAAGTCCAAGAGCAGCTTGTCGCCGCCCATCCGCGAACCAGAGCCAGCGGCCAGGATCAGGGCGTAGACGGGCAGGGCCCAAGCGGCGACCCGGTCGCCGTCGAGGTGGTCACCAACGATGCATTCCGGCTCCGCCCCCACCTCCTTCAGCGAGCGCGTGTAGAGCTCCAGGAGACGGCGGTCAGAGCTGGCCAGCAAGACTCGGCGGTTGCCCAATAGCGCGAGTCGAGCCGGGGAGGGTGGCCGGGACCGAAGGTCGCCCAGGATTCCCAGCGCCCCGCAGTCCGGGCGGCGCTCGAGATGGTCCAGAGCCAAGTCCAGGTTCTGCCCCGAAACCAGCGCCAGGTGGCGGCCGGGCGGCTCCACCCGGGTCCCGCCGCGCAGGCGGAGATCGAGGTCGGAGAGGAAAAGGATCACGCCGGGCATTTTCTCCTGACGGGCGGGCAAACTGTACTGATGCCGGAACTGGGTGCCCACGTCGAGTCCCGGGGAGGACTCCACAACGCCTTCGCGCGCGCCGCCGAGATGGGCGCCGAGGCGATTCAGGTCCACCCCACCCCGGCCGGCTTCTGGGGCTCGCCCAAGCTCGACGATGAGCGGATCGAACTGTTTCGGTCGGCCGCCGCGGCGGCGGGCAACCCTCCCTTCTACTTTCACGCCGTCTACCTGATCAATCTCGCCAGTCCCGATGAAACCCTGCGCAAGCGCTCCGAAAGCACCCTCACCGGCTACCTGGCGGCCGGCGATCGACTCGGCATTTCGGGCGTCATCTTTCACACCGGCAGCCACAAGGGGGCGGGGTTCGAAGCGCGCCTTCCAACCATCACCGAGCATCTGAAGGGGGTGATGGACCGCGCCGATCCCCAGGTCTGCCGCCTCCTGATCGAGAACAACGCCGGATCGGGGGGTTCCGTGGGGGCCCGCGCCGAGGAGGTCCGGATGATGTTGGACGCCGTCCAGGATCCGCGCGTGGGCGTCTGCTTCGACACCTGTCATGCGTTTGCATCCGGATACGACCTGCGCACCCCCCAGCAGGTGCGTAACACCTTGGCCGAGTGGCAGAGCGTGATCGGCTCCGATCGACTCCTTGCCATCCACTGCAACGATTCCCAATTCAGTCTCGGCTCAAATCGCGATCGCCACGCCAACATCGGCCAGGGCGAAATCGGGGAGACCGGATTCGCAACCCTGCTCAGCGAGCCGAGCCTGAGCTCGCTGCCGTTTATTCTGGAAGTACCCGGGTTCGACGGCTTTGGGCCTGATCGTCAGAACCTCGAGATACTGCGCCGCTTGGCGGGGCGCCCACCGGACTGAGACAGGCCGGCGGGTTGGCCCCTCGATTGGGCCGGCCGATAGGCGTTGGACGCTGCCTCCGAAGTTCGGAGAGGAGGCGAGCGGCACTGACCTGACCCCCGACAACTTGGCCGTATGATATGGCCCCTCATTCCTGGACCGGTCAGCCCGCGGGAGGATCGAGGTCGGCGACGTAAGACCGCGAACCGCCCAGCACGGCAGGCCGCACCGCGCCGATTAGATGACTGGGCGGAAAACGGTCAGCCGAGCTGCGCCGACGGCTCCCCAGCCGGGGGCCGATCCCGTCACCGATCGCATCCGATGCCCTCCTACGAACCCGGTTGGGGGGCCAGATCGCGGGGAACCCGCCGCAGCGGCGCCCCGACGGCGTGCAGGAACCCGAGGATCTCCCGATAGGAGGTGACGATCGACGTCTCGTAATAGGGCACCTCGAGCTCCGAGCAATAGCCCCGAATGAGGGCGTGAGCGCGGCGCAGGTTGCCGCGCGCCATGGTCGGGAAGAGGTGGTGCTCGATCTGATAGTTGAGGGATCCGTAGAGCAAGTCGGTGAGTGGATGAGCGCGCACGTTGCGCGCGGTGAGCACCTGCGATCTCAGAAAATCCAGCTCCTGGCCGGGTTCAATCTGTGGCATCCCCTTGTGGTTTGGGGCAAACACGCTGGCCATGTAGGCTCCCGCGACGCACTTTTGGACCACGATCACGAGCAGGGCTCGCCACGGTCCCACCAAGGCCACCAGCAGGCCCACATAGATGATCACGTGCAAGGCCAGGGTTGCGATCTCCAGATACCTCGCCGACGACCTGGCCCGCAGGAGGTATTTGACGGTGGCGACGTGCATCGCCCAGCCCAGTCCGATGGTGAGCAGAAAGAACAACCCCGCCTGATGCGCGACAACCCAGCGCGCCAGTCCGCGCTTGGCCAGCGCCTGTTCGGGCGAGTAGGCGATGACGCCCACGCCGATGTCCGGGTCCAGATCGACGTGGTTGGGATTGCCGTGATGCCGGTTGTGCTTGTCCACCCACCATCCGTGGCTCATACCGAGGAGCAGATTGCCCGTGACCACGCCCACCACGGCATTGAGTCGCCGACTTGAGAACATCTGGCGATGACCGGAATCGTGGAGTTGAAAGCCCAGCTGGCCGGAGACCAAACCCAGAATGACGGCAATCAGGATGGTTTCGCCCACGCCCCTCGCCACTCCGAGGGCGACAAAGCAGCCGACGAAGGCAACCGAGTTGGTGACCAGCATCAGCGCGTAGTACCCGGGGCGCTTGCCGAGCAGGCCCGCCGCCTCCACACGACGCTTCAGTTCCGCATAAGGAGAGGGGGCCAGGCTACGAGTTGGGGCTGGATTGGGTGTCGGCTGTCGGGCCATGGGCGTCGTGCGACCTCGGAACGCGAGCCGATTCGGGCCGAGCCATGAACCCTGCGCGCTGGGACCATGGAATCCGCCGCGTCCGACGCGCAAGTGGCGAAGCACCGCTCTCATGCCAGTGCCCGTTTTTGCCTGAATACTGCCGGGTCGGCGGCTAGCTGGCGCGCCCAGTTGCCGCTGGGTGGATCATACGCCGCCGGGGCCGGAACCCCGCCCGTCGCACTCGGGGCGACCTCGTCGGGCGGCCGGGATCATGCGCGAGGCCGCCGGCCTTCTGGTCTGCGACTTGGTTGCCAGCCCCAGGGCGCAATTCCGACCAACCCTGAGACCGTCCTGGGTCGTGCCCTCGGGGCCTCCCTTAAGCCTTTCCGAAGCGCACGGCGACCACCTGAGCCATTATCCCGAGCGCTGTGGTCTCGGCGTCGCGGCCCCCCAAGTCAAGCCCGATCGGTCCGTGGATACGATCTAGGTCGCGTTTTTGGATGCCCTCCGAGGCCAGCACGGCCAGGCGGTTGGCGCTGGTCTTGCGCGATCCGATGGCCCCGATATATCCGGCCGTGGAATTGAGCGCGAAACGGAGCGCTGGAAGGTCGAATTTGGAATCATGGGTGAGGATCACGATCGCGGACGACCGGTCCAACACCATTCCCTGCATCGCGTCGTCGGGCCAAGCAACGACGATGTGGTCGGCGACCGGAAATCGCTCGCGGGTCGCGAACTGAGACCGCGCATCCACCACGGTGACGGTGTAGCCCATCGTCTTGGCGATGTGATGGAGGGGGATGGCGATGTGAATGGCGCCGATGATGACCATGTTGGGGGCCCGCACCAGGGGTTCCTCAAACCAGTCCTGGTTGCGCCGGGGCAGTTCAAAGGGGGGCACGCCCGCCTCCACCTTCACCTCGCCGGTGACCAGATTGGTGGCCAGAAGCGCCGGCGAACCAGTCTCCAACGCTTCCAGGGCGCGGGTGTGCATGGGGCCCGCCGGTTCGACCCAGAGTTCAATGTGGCCGCCGCAGGCCAGCCCCGCCTCAAAGGCCAGTTCATCGGCCACACCGATCTCCAGTAGGCGGCCGCGGCCCTCCTGTAGCACCTCCTGGGCGACCTCGAAAACGGCCCCCTCGATACAGCCGTTGGAAACCGAACCGGCCATCTTGCCGGACGCCGTGACCACCAAGCGCGACCCGGCCGGGCGAGGACTCGATCCCCAGGTCTCCACCACCGTCGCCAGGGCCACCTGCTCACCCTCCGACAGCCACTCTCGAAGCTCGCTCATCACCTCCCGCATCTCGTTACCTCCAACCGCCGCTTCAACGCCTTTGATCCCGCCGCGAACCGATGCTGGCCAAGGTGGACCCCAGCTGGTCAAGCGACCGCAGGTTGTTGGCGGGCAGAAAATCGTCGGTGTGGGGCAGGGCGGCGGCCATGCCGCGCGTCAGCGGCTGGTATTCCTTGGAACCCAGGAGTGGATTCAGCCAGATCAGGCGATGGACGGTGCGGCGCAGCCGACTCAGCTCCTGGGCTAGGTGGGTGGGGTCACCTCGATCCCAACCGTCACTGATCATGATGAGAACGGCGCCATGTCCCAGAACCCGCCGCGCCCAGCGGCGGTTGAATTGAGCCAGAGCGTCGCCGATTCTGGTGCCGCCGCTGAAGTCATGCACGGTGAGGCCGATGTTGGCCAGCACCTGGTCCATGTCGCGGACGCGCAGGGCGCGCGTGACCCGAGACAGTCGGGTCGAAAAAACGAAGGTCTCGACGCGGGACCGGGAGGCTATGGCGTGGGCAAATATCAAGAGCATTCGGCTGTAGCCGGCCATGGATCCGCTCACGTCGCAGATGAGGACCAGGGGTCGCTCCCGGACCACCCGCTGGCGCCGCAGGACGCGCATCATCTCACCCCCCGCGTGAATCGATTCTCGGATGCTGCCGCGGGCGTCGATGGTGCCCCGCCGGGCCCGGCGCCGTCGCCGTGTCCGGCGCTGGGCGAGGTTCCACCGGGTCCGCCGCAAGAGCCGCGCCACCTCTTCCGACTCCTCCGGGGTGAGGGCCTCGAAGTCCTTGTTCTGGAGCCGCTCGCGGTCGCTGAAGATTTGGCCCGACCGATCTCCCCGGTCATCGGCCTCGGCCTCACCCGAACCCGGCTCGGGGCCGCGGGTGGGCGGCCTGGCCCGATCCCACCCCGCCGGGGGATCGAGACTGCGCAATTGACCACGGCCGCCACTGTCGCGGCCACTCAGGTCGGCTGGCAGCCAGAAGAAGTCGAAGGCGGCATCGAAGACGTCGCTTTCGGCGTGGCCACCCACAAAACAGGCTCTAAGTGAGTCTCTGAATGCCTCCAGGTCGGCGATGTCGATGGCCGCCAGGGCGCGGCCGGCGGTGATCAGCCGGCCCGGCCCGGCGTCCAGCCCCAGTTCGTGCAGGAGCCGCCCGAAGGCGGCGAGCCGGCCCAGCAGGTCGGGCCCGGACTCAGTCACGCGGCCGCCCCTGAGCTTGGGCGATCAGGCTCGGCAGCAGTCCTCGCGTTCGCTCCAGATCCTCCTGATATTTGAGTGCGGCCCCCAGGGTGGCGTCGACCAGCACCGGATCGAGCGCGGTCGCGCCGAGCGCAGCCAGGGCTCGAGCCCAATCCACCGTCTCCGCCACGCCGGGGACTTTGTAGAGGTCCTGCTCCCGTAGGGCGTGAACCAGGGCGGCGACCTCTCGGGCCAGCTGTCCGGCCACCTCCGGGGCCCGGGCCCGGACGATCGCAACCTCCTTCTCGAGGTCGGGATAGTCGATCCAGACGTAGAGGCAGCGGCGCTTGAGAGCATCGTGAATCTCCCGGGTGCGGTTGGAGGTGAGGACCACGAAGGGGGGGCGGCGGGCCGTGATGGTCCCCAATTCGGGGATCGAAATCTGGAAATCGCTGAGCAACTCCAGCAGGTAGGCCTCGAACTCCTCGTCGGAGCGGTCGATCTCGTCGATCAGCAGCACCGGCGGCTGCGGATCATCGTTGTCGATCGCCTCCAACAGAGGCCGGCGGAGCAAAAACTCGGGGCCGAATATGTCCCTTTCGGCGCGTGATCGGTCGCCGGCCTCGTCGAGGAGACGGATGTGAAGGAGCTGGCGAGCGTAGTTCCACTCGTATGCCGCCTGGGCCAGATCGATGCCCTCGTGGCACTGCAGCCGAATCAGACGGGCGCCCAGCACCGCCGCCATGGCCTTGGCCGCCTCGGTCTTGCCAACACCCGGCTCGCCCTCGATGAAGACCGGCCGGCCGAGGCGGATGCCGAGATAGATCGCGGTCGCCAGTCGGCGGTCGCCCAGGTAGTGCTGGTCGCGGAGACGGGCGATCACCTCGTCAATGCTCTGCGGCGACTGAATCTCCGCCACCGTCTAAGAGTAGACCGGAGCGCCGACCCGGCTGCTCTGCGGCCCAGCCCCGAGGCCCCGACCGGGGCCGCTTAAGGCTGCGCCTGCTCGATCGCGCGCTGGGTCAGAACCCGGGCCAGGTGCCGCTTGTAGTCGGGCGTGGCGCGGATGTCAGAGCTGGGATTGAGGCCCTCCGAGGCCAGTTCGGCGGCGATTGCAGGACTCTCCCCAGCCGCCAGCGCCCGCTCCACCGCGGTCGCCCGAACCGGGGTTGGACCGACGTTGGTGAGGGCGATCCGCCAACCGTCGACGGTCTGCTGCGCGCCCACCCCGACGATCGCCCAGTCAAAGCGACGGCGCCGGAACTTGATGTACTTGTGGGGTCCGCTGGTGACCGGGAAGGTGATTTCGCATACCACCTCGTCGGTCGCCAGGGGAGTGGTGAACAAGCCCTGAAAGAAGTCCTGGGCGCGGTGCCGGCGCTGGTTGGTGACGATCTCGGCGTCCAGCATCAGGGCCAGGGTCGGGTAGTCTCCGGCCGAATCGGCGTGGGCGATCACACCTCCGATGGTGCCCAGATTGCGCACCTGATTGTCTCCGACCTCGGTCGCCACGTCGGCCAGGATGGGCAGGTTCTGGCGCACGACGGGGCTCGACATGAGCTCCACGTGACGAACCAGCGCCCCAATCCGCAAGCGGCCGTTCTCGACCACCAGGTAGTTGAGTTCACGGATCGGGTTGATGTCGACGATTGCGGTTGGCTGCGCCAGCCGCAGCCGCATGACCGGGATCAGGCTCTGTCCGCCAGCCAGGATCTTGGCGTCTTCGCCGTAGTGTGCGAGGAGGCTGCTCGCCTCCCCCACCGAGCTCGCCCGAGCGTATTCGAATGCGGCTGGAATCACGGGGCCGGCTCCGCCGCCGCGGCGGCCTGTCCGTTCATCATCCGGGCCGCGGTGCGCACCGACTTGATGATGTTGACGTAGCCCGTGCAGCGGCAGAGGTTCCCCTCCAGGCCGATCCTGATCTCGTCGTCGGTGGGATTGGGATTGCGGTCCAGAAGGTAGGCGGCGGCCATTATGAAGCCCGGCGTGCAGTATCCGCACTGGAGCCCGTGCTCCTGCCAAAAGGCCTCCTGAATGGGATGCAGACTTCCATCCGGGAAGGCCATCCCCTCGATGGTCTTGATCTCGTGCTGGTCGGCCTGGACGGCGAACATGGAGCAAGACTTGATCGCCTGCCCGTCCCGCAGCACCGTGCACGCCCCGCACTGACTGGTGTCGCAGCCGATGTGGGTCCCGGTCAGTCCGGCCACGTCACGTAGGTAGTGGACCAGCAGGAGCCGCGCTTCCACCTCGTCCTCACGGGGCTGTCCGTTGATGGTCATTCTGACCCTGTGCTTCATGCGCAACTCCAAATCAGTCCGCCCTGACCAACATGTCGACGAATCGGGGGCGACGGACAGGTCACTTCAGAGAGTGAGTATATTGCGCGTCCCAGGCGCTTGAACGCGCGTCCAATTCGGCGGCGGCGCGAGGGATCATCGAAGTTCTTGGGGTGGCTTGAAGACTTCGGGCACAACCCGGTCGGCGGGCGAGACGGGCTATATTGCGGCTGAGATGCAAATCCAAAATCAGTTTGAGGTGGCTGCCGACCCGGATCGCGTCTACGCTTTTTTGTTGGACGTCAACAAAGTCGTGGCCTGCATGCCCGGAGCCGAGCTCTCAGAGGTGATCGATCCCGACCGCTTCAAGGGCAAGATCAAGATCAAGGTGGGACCGGTGACGGTCTCCTACAGCGGCACCGCCCGGATCGCGCAGCGCGACGCCGCCCAGCGGCTGGCGGTACTGGAGGCCGACGGCCGGGAGACCACCGGCTCGGGTTCGGCTCGAGCCACTGCCACCATGACCGTGACAGCCTCCGGAGAGGGATCGCTGGTGAACCTGGCCACTGACTTCACCGTCGCCGGCCGGGTCGCCAACTTCGGGCGCGGAATGATGGAGGACGTGTCGCGACGTCTCGTCGGTCAGATGGCGACCGCCATCAAACAGCAGTTGGAGTACGCCCCCGAACAGTCACCGGATACCGCCAGCGGGGACCCGGGCGCCTGGTCTTCGCCCGGGTCCGCGCCGACCCGGGGGGCGGCGCCAAGCCCGGCGCAGCCTGAGGTCAAGCCGGTCAACGCGCTGGGACTGTTGTTTTCGGTGCTCGGGGACCGCGTCAAACACGCCTTCCGGCGGTGACGCCAGCCCAAGCACGGGCCGAGATCGCGGCCCACGCCGACCTCAGGGCGTTCATTTCGGTGAGTGATACCGACGAGATCGGCGACATCGTCGCCATCAAGGATCTGGTCGACGTGCGGGGCATGGTCACCACCGGCGGCGGCACCCTCCTGGAGGCGGTTCCGGCCGTGGCCGACGCTCCGGTGGTGGAGCGCATCAGGAAGGCCGGAGGCGTGATCATCGGCAAGACCAATCTCCACGAGTGGGCCTTGGGCCTGACCAGCGAAAACCCCCACTACGGAGCCGTGCGCAACCCCAGCGACCCCGAGCGGGTGGCGGGTGGTTCCTCCGGGGGATCGGCGGTGGCGGTGGCCACCGGCATGTGCGACTGGGCCCTCGGCACCGACACCGGAGGATCGATCCGGGTCCCCGCCGCCTACTGCGGCGTGGTCGGCTTCAAGCCGACCGTGGGGAGCGTGGAAACCGAGGGCGTGTTTCCCCTGAGCCGGACCCTTGACACCGTTGGTCCGCTGGCGGGGGACGTGACCACCGCCGCCCGAGCCCTGCAAGCCATGAGCGGTTTGGGCGATCTGATCCCCGACCGGCCCCGGTCCTTGGCGCAATTGCGGCTGGCGACCGCGCGCGACTGGGCGCTGACCATTGAGCCGGACCTGCTTCGGGTCTGGGAGATGGTCACGGTGGGATTGCCACAGATCGACTTCTCGGATCCCGACATCTTCGCGGCGCCAGGATCGACCATCCTCCTCGCGGAGGCTTTTGCGGTCCACCGCCACTGGATCGAAACGCGCCCCGAGCAGTACGGCCACGATGTACTGGCCCTGCTCAAGTCCGGCGCGGCGATTTCGCGCGCCGAATACTCAAGGGCCCTCTTCGAGCAGAGCCGCCTGCGCTGCGAGGCGGAGAACCGGCTCGAGGAATGGGATGCCCTGCTGGTCCCCGCCACCCGCGTCCGGCCTCCCCGGGTGGGTGCGGATTACCGCCGATCTGACCTCAGCGGGTTGACTCGGCCATTCAACCTGACCGGCCACCCCGTCATCGCGATGCCGGTTCCGGTACCGGGACTGCCGGTCGGCATCCAGGTTGTCGGTCACTTCGGGAGAGACGCCGAGCTGGTTGAGGTGGCGCTGGCCCTGGAGTCCGCCTGGAAGTCCCGGGCCGCCCAGGGTTGGCGATAGGATCGGAAGCCATGGATTTCCAGATGCCGCTGCTGGCGGCCGGGCAGGAGACCGCGCTCGTGACGCGATGGCTCAAGGCGCCGGGCGATCACTGCGCGGCGGGCGAACCCCTGGTCGAGGTGGAGACCGAGAAGGTGAACTCGGAACTGGAGGCCCCGAGCGACGGCATCCTCGAGGAGATCCTGGTCCCGGAGGGTCAGGCGGCGCCGGTCGGTGCGGTCATCGCGAGACTCTCCACCTAGCGGCCGACGCCCACTGGGCACGCGCTAACGAGCTAGGTTCAGGGTCGCCGGGGGCGTAATTTCAATTCGGCCGGGGTCACGGCCAATCGTTCCGGGCCGGCCGGAGTGGATACACTCCGAAAGCGCCCGGCCGATCCTTTTTGCGGCCGGATGAACACGCTCCAAGGAGTTCCACGCGATGAGCCAGGCGACGAGAAGATACAGCCACACCCTCTACGACGGTTCGGCGAGGGCCGCCGCACGGTCGTTTCTACTCGGAATCGGATTCACCCACGCCGATCTGGAAAAGCCGGTGATCGGGGTTCACCACTCATGGATCGGAACCATGCCCTGCAACTTCAACCACCGCGATCTCGCCAGGTCGGCGCAGGACGGGATCCGGGCCGCCGGTGCGACCCCGATGGAGGTCAATACGATCGCCATCTCGGATGGCATCACGATGGGCACGGAGGGGATGAAGACCTCGCTCGTCTCCCGGGAGCTGATCGCCGACTCGGTCGAATTGGTGAGCCGTGGCCACTACTTCGATGGTCTGCTCTGCATCGGAGGCTGTGACAAGACCCTGCCGGGCCTGGCCCTGGCCATGGCCCGGCTGGACCGGCCCGCCATCCTGCTCTACTCGGGCTCCATCGCGGCCGGGTCCTGGCGCGGTCGGCAGCTGGCGGTGGGGGAGATCTACGAGGCGATCGGCGCGGTGGCGGCGGGCAAGATGTCCGAGGACGACCTACTCGACATGGAATTGGCCATCTGCCCCGGAGCCGGGGCGTGCGGAGGTCAATACACCGCCAACACCATGTCCATGGTCATGGAGGTGATCGGGCTCTCCCCGGTCGGCTTCAACTCCATTCCGGCCATGGACCCGGCCAAAATGACCGCCATCGCCAAGCTTGGGCAGACCGCGGTGGAGGCGCTGGAGGCGGACCGCCGACCATCCCAGATCCTGACCCGCCGGGCCTTTGAAAACGCGATCGCCGCCACCGCCGCCTCCGGTGGCTCGACCAATGCCGCCCTCCACCTGATCGCCCTGGCCCGAGAACTCAATGTTCCCCTGGATCTCGACGACATCGATCGCATCTCCCGGCGCACACCCCTCCTTTGTGACCTGAAGCCGGGCGGCCGCTTCGCCGCCCAGGAGTTGCACCGCGCGGGTGGCATCGCAGTCCTCACCAATCGGTTGATCGAGGGTGGCCACATCGACCCCGACGTGCTCACCGTCACCGGGCGAACCCTGGGCGAGGAGTGCCAGTCGGCCGTGGAGACGGCTGGCCAGGAGGTGGTGCGGCCACTCGACAACCCCTTCAGCCCCGAGGGCGGCCTGGTCGTGTTGCGAGGATCACTGGCTCCGGAGGGGTCAATCCTGAAGGTCGCCCACCACTCCCCCACCGTCCACCGGGGGCCAGCCCGAGTGTTTGACAAGGAGGAGGACGCGCTGGATGCGGTGCTTTCCAACCACGTACACGCCGGCGACGTGGTCATCATCCGCTACGAGGGGCCGCGCGGCGGTCCCGGCATGCGGGAGATGCTCCAGGTCACCGCGGCCTTGGTCGGACAAGGGCTGGGGGACTCCGTCTGCCTGATCACCGATGGACGCTTTTCGGGCGCGACGCAGGGTTTGATGATTGGCCACGTGGCGCCAGAGGCGGCCCTGGGCGGTCCCCTGGCGGCCCTGCGTGAGGGTGACATCGTCACCGTCGACGTGCCCAACCGCCGGATCGATGCCGAGGGCGTCGACCTCGACCAGCGACTGCGCGGGTGGCAGGCGCCGAAACCAAACTACCTGCGCGGAGTGATGGCCAAGTACGCAGCCTCGGTCACCTCTGCCGCCGACGGCGCAGTCACCCGCCCGAAGTGGTAGTGACCGCCGGGGGTTGAGGGCAGGGCGGTCGGTCGCCCGACCGCCCCGACGGGGGGAAGTGTCGTGCCCTCTCTCCGGCAGCGCCGGCGTCCATACAACGCGCGATGCGCAGGGATTGTTTCGCTATTCATCTGTCAACCCGATTCGGCCCGGATGTTCGGTGGGCGTTGGGTCTCCTGCAGCCCCTGTCGAGCCAGGCGACAAGGCCCCAGCCGGCCCCCGTCCCGCGCTGGCGCCCACCGAGGAGGGGTTCCAAGCCACGCCCAGACGGGGAACGCTGTAGCCCCACCAAGACCGGGGTCGGCGCTGGTGCGATGGAGCACAACCGACGAGTGATGGACGCGCCAACATCCGACTTGGACGGGCCTCTTTAGCGTCGCCGGCGTCAGCCCCGGGCGCCGCCGGCGGTGTTCCGGCCCGGCCGCTCCACCGCCGGCGCGCAGGGATATGGTTGTTCGAGCGCCATCTCTCCGCCTGGGAGTGGGCAATTCGACGATGATTGCGATATGACCGTAAAAATCTTCTACGACGCCGATTGCCCGCCAACCCTCGATGAAAAGGTCGCCATCCTCGGCTACGGATCTCAGGGCCACGCTCACGCCCGGAACTTGAAGGAGAGCGGGGTTGACGTACGGGTGGGCCTGTACCCCGGGTCCAAGTCCCGCGCCAAGGCCGAACGCCATGGGTTGCGCGTACTCGACGTAGCCGATGCCGTCCAGGAGGCGGACGTAGTCATGATCCTGACTCCGGACGTCGGTCAGGCCCAGCTCTACCGCGAATCCATCGAACCCCACCTGCGCGCGGGCATGATGTTGATGTTCGCGCACGGTTTCGCGATTCATTTCGGCACCATCCAGGCTCCGGCCGGGCTGGACGTCACCATGATCGCCCCCAAGGGCCCGGGTCACCTGGTTCGCAGCACCTACGCCGAGGGCAATGGCACGCCGGCGCTGATCGCGGTCGAGCAGGATGCCACCGGGCACGCCCGCGAGCGGGCGCTGGCCTACGCCCGGGCCCTGGGCGCCGGCCGTGCTGGAATCCTGGAAACCACCTTCAAGGATGAGACGGAGACCGATCTGTTCGGGGAACAGGCCGTGCTCTGCGGAGGTATCTCGGCCCTCATCACGGCTGGCTTCGAGACCTTGACGGAGGCCGGGTATCCGCCCGAGATGGCCTATTTCGAGGTTCTCCACGAGACCAAGCTGATCGTCGACCTCATGTACCGAGGCGGTCTCTCGTTCATGCGCTATTCGGTTTCTGACACCGCCGAATACGGCGACTACGTGTCTGGGCCCCGGATCATCGACGAGAAGGTGAAGCAGTCGATGAAGCAGGTGTTGACTGAAATCCAGGACGGCACCTTCGCTGAGAAGTGGATCGATGAAAACCAAAAGGGAGGCGGCGAGTTCATGCGTCTTCGCTCGGAGCGAGCCCAGCACCCCATCGAGACGGTCGGCGCGGACCTGCGTGGCATGATGGCCTGGCTCCAGCCCAGGACCGAGGACGACTGAGGTCAGGGTCGCCTATCAGGGCGAGCCCGGGGCCTATTCGGAGGAGGCGGCGCTGGCCCTCTACCCGGGGGGGATCAGCAGCGGCCATCCCAGCTTCGCGGCCGCCCTCGACTCCCTCCTCGGGGGCGAGTCGGATCTTGCCGTACTGCCGGTGGAGAACACCCTGGGGGGCATCGTTCAGGAGGTCAACGATCTCCTCTGGGAGCGCTCCGGCCTGCGCGTCATCGCTGAGTACGCGCATCCCGTGCGGCACTGCCTGATCGGACGCCGCGACGGCCCCATAAAGCGAGCCATCTCCCATCCTCAGGCCCTAGCCCAGACGCGACGCTGGTTGGAGCGTCACCAGATCGAGGCACAACCCTTCTTCGACACGGCCGGCGCGGTTCGTCACCTGGCCGCTCACCCGGAGGTCGGGCTGGCGGCCATCGCGGGGGCCCGGAGTGCCGAGATCTACGGCCTTGAGGTTCTGGAGCGGGGCATCCAAGACGATGATTCGAATCAGACCAGGTTCCTGGTGGTGGAGCTGGGCGTCCCGCTCCGACCCAAAGAGTCGCGCCCCCCGAGCAAGTTCTCACTTTGTTTCGTGGCCGCGCACGAACCGGGCAGCCTCGCCTCGGCCCTGCGGTGCTTTGCTGACCGCGGGGTCAACCTGACCCGACTCGAATCACGGCCGATTCCGGAGCGGCCCTTCGAATATCGCTTCTTCGTCGACGCCCAGGTCTCCCAGCCGGCCACCGCCGAGGCGGCGCTCCTGGACCTGGAGTCCAAGGCCAAAGAGGTTCGTCTGTTCGGGACCTACCCCCGCTGAGGGTGGCCTTTCAGGCGGCCTTCACCGCCGCCACCAGCTTGGTCAGAGACTCCTTGGCGTCGCCAAAAAGCATCGTCGTCTTGGGGTCGTAGAGAAGCTCATTGTCGATCCCGGCAAAGCCGGGCCGCATCGAGCGCTTCAGGAAGACGATCTGCTTGGCCTGATCGGCGTTCAGAATCGGCATCCCGTAGATGGGACTACCCGGGGCCGTTCGGGCCGCGGGATTGACGACGTCGTTGGCGCCCACCACCAAGACCACGTCGGTGTGCTTGAACTCGTCATTGACCTGGTCCATCTCCTTCAACTGATCGTAGGGAACGTTGGCTTCGGCCAGCAGTACGTTCATGTGACCGGGCATGCGCCCGGCCACGGGGTGGATCGCGTACTGGACCTGTACGCCCTTCTTCTCGAGTGCGTCCGCCAGTTCCCGGGCCGCGTGCTGGGCCTGGGCCACGGCCAGCCCGTAGCCGGGCACGATGATGACGCTCCGGGAGTAGGCCAGCATGGTGCCGATATCCTCGGCGTTGCCGGCCCGAACCGCCCGTCCCTCGGCACCGGCGACCGCGCCAACGGAGCTCCGAACACTGCCGAAGGCGCCGAAAAGCACGTTTCCGATCGAGCGTCCCATGGCGTCGCCCATGAGTTTGGTGAGCAGCGTCCCGCTCGCCCCGACCAGCGTGCCGGCCACAATCAGCGCGAAATTGTTGAGTACGAAGCCGCTGGCGGCCACCGCCAGCCCCGTGAAGGCGTTGAGCAGTGAGATGACGACGGGCATGTCGGCGCCTCCAATCGGGAGCACGAAGGCGACCCCCAACACCAGCGCCAGACCCAGCAGCACGGCCAGGGCGACGGGGCCGTCGGCGACCACCACCACCACCACCGCCAGCGCCACAATCGCGATGGCGATCAGGGCGTTGACCACCTGCTGGGCGGGGTAGGTGATGGGCCGTCCGGTCATCATCTCCTGGAGCTTGGCGAAGGCGATGCCCGAGCCGGCGAACGAGAGTCCACCGACCACGATGGCGAAGAGGCTGGGGAGGCCGTCAGCCAGCTGAGGGCGAGATCCGCCCAGGCGCAGCAACTCCGACACCGCCACCAGGGCCGCCGCCCCGCCGCCCACCCCGTTGAAGAGCGCGACCATCTGCGGCATGGCAGTCATGCGCACCCGGCGGGCGCCGATGGTTCCGGCGGCGCCGCCGAGAACGACACCCAGCACCGAGATGGTCACTCCGGCCGGGGTGACGTGAGGAATCAGCCGGACCACCGTCCAGATGACGGCGATGAGCATCCCCAGGGCCGCCAGCCGATTACCGCGACGCGCACTCTTGGGGGAGGAGAGCAGCTTCAGCCCGAGGATGAACAGGACTGCCGCCAGCAGGTAGATAAGAGAGGTGGCGGTGGTCACGGCGCGTCGCTCGGACCGCCCGGGCGCCGACTCTTGAACATCTCCAGCATCCGATCCGTGACCACGAAACCACCGGCAACGTTGGTGCTGGCGAGCAGCACCGCCACGAAGCCGATCACGACCGTGAGGGTGTCGTGGGCGGTGGAGGCGATCACCAGGGCGCCCACCAAGATGATTCCGTGGATGGCGTTCGAACCCGACATCAGGGGCGTGTGCAGAATGGTCGGAACCTTCGATATGACCTCGATGCCGATGAAAACGGCGAGCACGAAGTAGGTGAACTCGACGATGAGCTGCGCCGTCATGGGGCGGCCATCATCTGCCGGGCCCGCTCGTTAACCACCTCGCCGCCGTGCGTCACGCAGGACCCGCGGGTGATCTCATCCTCAAAATCAAACCTCACTGCGCCGTCCTGCTGCAGGTGGAGCAGCAGGTTGGCCAGGTTGCGGGAGTACAGCTGGCTCGCGTTGTAGGGCACGGTGGCGGGAACGTTTCGCGTTCCATCGATGGTCACCCCCCCCACCTCGATGACCTCGCCAGGCCGCGTCAACTCGCAATTGCCACCGCTGTCGGCGGCCAGGTCGACGACCACTGATCCGGCTCGCAGGCGGGACGCCATTTCTGCGGTCAGCAGCACCGGCGCCCGCCGGCCGGGAATGCTGGCGGTGGTGATGACGACGTCGGCGGCAGCCACACGTTCGCTCAAGAGCTCGCGCTGCCGGGCCAGGAACTCCTCGCTCTGGGCTCGAGCGTAGCCGCCCTCACCCTCCTGCGATTCCAACTCAAGTTCGATGAAAGTGGCACCGAGCGACTGCACCTCCTCCTTGACGGCGCTGCGCACGTCGTAGGCCTCTACCACCGCGCCCAGGCGGCGAGCGGTGGCGATGGCCTGCAGCCCCGCCACGCCCGCCCCCAGCACCAGCACCCGCGCCGGCGCGATGGTGCCGGCGGCGGTCATCAGCATGGGAAAGAACTTGCCCAATCGAACCGCGGCCATGAGCACCGATTTGTAGCCGGCCAGGGAGGCCTGCGAGGAAAGCGCATCCATGGACTGGGCACGGCTGATACGCGGCACCAGTTCCATCGAAAAGGCGCTCACCTGGTGCTTGGCCAGGGCATCGATGACGTCCTGCTGGGTGGCCGGCTGGAGGAAGCTGAGCAGAACTCCGCCTTCCTTCATCGCCGCCACCTGGCCCAGATCCGGCGCCTGAACCTTGAAGACCACGTCCGCGCCCAGAACCTCGGCGGCGCCGGGTTGGATGAGCGCCCCCGCCGCCTCATAGTCCCGGTCCCCGAACCCGGCCGCCTGGCCGGCGCCAGCCTGGACCGCGACCTCGAGACCGGCCCCGATCAGCTTTCGGGCCACATCGGGTGACATGGCGACCCGCCTCTCGCCAGGCAGGGTTTCGGCCGGAACTCCGATTCTCACCACTCGCATGTTATCGCCCGGCCGCGGGCGCCCTCGCCAGAACCCCGCCGAGCTGGTCTGGCGATCCGGATTTCCAAGTCCTCGGGCAGGCGGGCCGGGCCCCGGAGTCAAGAGGTCGAGCTGGCTAAACGAGTAGCATTGGGTGCCGGAATAGTGGAAGCTAAAGTCAACGACCTGACGTTTACCGCCGCCACCGTCAACGGATCCGGCAGCCAGAGCGCCAACCTGGTTCTGACCCGGGCGGTCTTTTCGATGGGTATACCCGTCGCCCCCAAGAACGTTTTTCCATCCAACATCGAGGGACTACCGACGTGGTATCACCTACGGGTGAGCCCCGAGGGCTATCAGTGCCGGCAGGGCGAGAACCCGGACGTCCTGGTGGCACTCAATCCGTCCACCTGGGCGGCCGACCTACGATCGCTCCAGCCGGGTGGAGCCGTCTTCTATGAGGAGGCCTACTCGACGCTGGACGCGCGCAGCGACGTGGAGTACTTCCCGGTCCCATTTTCCAAGCTGGCCAAGTCTCGGATTCAGAGCGACGCGCTGCGCAAACAACTCACCAACCTGATCTACGTGGGTCTGGTTGCCGGGCTGCTCGAGATTCCCTACGCGGCCCTGGAGCAGGGCATCCAGCACCAATTTCAAACCAAGCCCAAGGCCTGGCAGGCCAACCTCGACGCAGTTCAGGTCGGAATCGATTACTGGAATGAGCATTTTGCCGGTCGCCAGATCGCCCACAAACTGGAGGCCATGAGCGGGAAGACGGACGGGCTGGTTCTGCTCGACGGCAACCAGGCCGCAGCCCTCGGCTGCGTGATGGGCGGCTGCACCGTCGCCGCCTGGTATCCGATCACACCGTCCTCCAGCCTGTGTGAGAACCTGATCACCTACTCCGACCGTTTTCGCGTCGACCCCGAGACCGGAGAGAAGCGAATCGCGGTGGTCCAAGCTGAGGACGAACTGGCGGCGCTGGGGATGGCCATTGGAGCCGGCTGGGCGGGCGCCCGGGCCATGACCTCCACCTCCGGTCCCGGAATCTCGCTGATGGCAGAGTTCACCGGTCTCGCCTACTACGTCGAGATTCCGGTTGTGATCTTCGACATCCAGCGCGCCGGACCCTCGACCGGTCTCCCGACCCGGACCGCCCAGGGCGACGTCGCATTCGCCTACAGCCTCTCGCACGGTGACACCAGGCACCTGCTGCTGCTACCGGCCAACGTCGAGGAATGCTACGAGATGGCCCAGACCGCCTTTGACCTGGCCGACCGCTTTCAGACCCCGGTCTTCGTTCTCTCCGACCTCGACCTGGGCATGAATCTGTGGATGACACCGAAACTCCAGTATCCGCAGCGGCCCTTCGACCGCGGCAAGGTGCTGTCGAAAGAGGACTTGGAGAGATCTGCGGACTGGGGCCGCTATCGGGACGTCGACGGCGATGGTATTGCCTACCGCACGCTGCCCGGTACCGACCATCCATTGGCAGGCTACTTCACACGCGGTTCAGGTCACGATGGCAACGCGCGCTACAGCGAGAACCCTGAGGTTTATGCCGGAAACCTGGACCGGTTGGTACGGAAGTTCGAATCCGCTCGGAAGGTGCTCCCGGCGCCAGAGATCGATCTCGTCGGATCCAAGATTGGCGTCATCGCCTACGGCAGCACCGATCATGCGGTGGTGGAGGCGCGTCATCTGCTCCGGGCACGAGGCATGGAGGTCGATTACATGCGCCTGCGGGCTCTGCCCGCCAGCCCCGAGCTATCCGGATTCGTGGAGGCCCACGACCGGGTCTATGTGGTGGAGCAGAATCGCGACGGGCAGGTCTATGACATCCTGCGGTTGGAGGTTCCAACCGACCTGGCGGGTCGTCTGCGATCGATCCGCCACTACGACGGGCAGCCGATACCGGCCGAAGCCGTGACCCGTCCCCTACTCGAACTGGAGGCCGTTCCCGTCTGATGTCAGCCACCTTGAACCGGCTTGGACTCGTGCGCGACGCATACAAGGGGGCGGCAACCACCCTCTGCGCGGGCTGCGGACACAACTCGATCACCAATCATCTGATCAAAGCCCTGTTTGAGCTCGGGATCGAGCCCAGCCGGCTGGCCAAGATGAGCGGCATCGGCTGCTCGTCCAAGACGCCGGCCTACTTCGTCGAGCAGGCCCACGGCTTCAACGGCGTCCATGGACGGATGCCGTCTTTGACGACCGGGGCCCACCTCGCCGACCGCCAACTGGTCCTGCTCGGCATCTCCGGCGATGGTGACACGGTGTCGATCGGGCTCGGCCAGTACATGCACCTGATCCGGCGCAACGTGGACTGCACCTACATCATCGAGGACAACGGCACCTACGGATTGACCAAGGGGCAGTTCTCGGCTACCGCCGACCTGGGTTCGGTGCAAAAGCGCGGATCGGTCAACGAATTCCAGCCCATCGATCCCTGCCTGCTCGGCCTGACGCTGGGTGCGAGCTTCGTCGCGCGCTCCTTCTCCGGGGACGGCAAGCAGTTGGTGCCGTTGCTGAAGGCGGCGCTGGCCCATCAGGGCACGGCGGTACTGGACGTGATCTCCCCGTGCGTCACCTTCAACGACCACGAGGGCTCAACCAAGAGCTATGCCTACGTCAAGGACCACGAGAGCATCATCCAGGATGTCAGCTTCATCCCCTACTTCGAGGAGATAACGGTCGATTACGAACCAGGCACCACCCGCGAAGTGCAGATGCACGATGGCTCGCACCTGGTCCTGAAGAAGCTGGCTGAAGACCACGACCCCGGGGATCGCCTGGGCGCCATGCGGTTGATCGAAGAAAATCGAGACAAGGGAGTGCTGGTGACGGGGCTGCTCTATCTGGATGAAGCCATGTCCGACTTTTCGTCCCGAGAGGGGTTGAGCCGGACTCCGCTCCGCGACCTTGGGGAGTCGGAGCTACGACCGAGTCGGGACGAATTCGAGAAGTTCATGGGCGAGCTCGGCTGACGCCTGACCCCGACTTCTCGGAGGCCGTACACCAGCTGGCCGCCGATGACCCCGCATTGGGGCGTTTCATGGCCAGGATCGGACCGCCCCTGATCCGGCCCGCGCAGGCTGGCTATTTCGAAGCACTGGTTCGCTCGATCACCTTCCAGCAGCTGGCCGGGCGTGCCGCCAGCGCCATCCACGCCCGCTTTGTGGCCGAGTTACCGGGCGGCGTCGATCCGGAATCGGTCCTGGCCCTGCCCGAGGAGAGATTCCGCGCCGCTGGTCTATCGGGCGCCAAGACGGCCTCGATTCGCGACCTGGCGACGCGCTTTCAGGACGGCACGGTGCCGGCGACCGGCCTCGAGGCACACTCCGATACCGACCTGGTGGAGCGCCTCTCATCGGTCCGCGGCGTGGGCCGCTGGACGGCAGAGATGTTCTTGATCTTCCAACTCCGGCGACCCGACGTCTGGCCGGTGGGCGATCTTGGGGTGCGACGCGGCTATGGGCTTATCCACGGGCGCGCCGAGCCTCCGACGGTGGCGGAGATGGCGAGCCTGGGAGAACCCTATCGACCCTGGCGCACGCTGGCCGCCTGGTACTGTTGGCGGGCTACCGAGGTCGAGCGCGGCGGCTGATCAAGCCCCGGCCTGAGGCTAGAGTGCTCCGGCGTGAAGGCGATGCAGTTCGACCCCGGACTTTACGAAGACCAGGGTCGGCTGGGATCGAACGTGGTAGCGCTCCGCCGCCGCCATCTCCGTCCCGGCATTCACGGCCAGGATCCGGCAGGGCTGCCCCTCCTGTTCGGCCAGCCTTTCCAGATCGGGTCGCAACCGCCGGCAGGGAGCACATCCGTCCGACCAGAATTCGATCATCACCAGCCTCGGCTCGGTGCGTAGGATGTCGTCGAGCTCGGCCGCGGTTACATCTTCGACCACTCGGGTTGCCTAGCTGAGTCGCTCGACCACCAGCGCCATGCCCTGGCCGCCGGCAACGCACATGGTCTCCAGTCCGTAGGTCAGATCCAGGCTGCGCAGTTCGCTCATCAAGGTGCAAAGAATACGAGCCCCGGTCATGCCGAAAGGGTGACCCAGGGCGATGGCTCCACCGTGGGGATTCAGTTTGGGCGAATAGGGGTCCAGGCCGAGCGCGCGCGCCGAGGGGATGACCTGGGCGGCGAACGCCTCGTTGATCTCGACCAAGTCGATATCGTCGATGTTCATCCCGCAGCGCGCCATCGCCTGGCGCGAGGCGTTGACCGGCCCCATGCCCATGAACTCGGGGGCCAGCGAACCAAGCCCGGTGGAGAGGACACGCGCCAGCGGCGTCAGACCCAACTCGGCCGCCCGGGCCTGGCTCATCACCACCACGCACGCCGCCCCATCGTTGAGGGGACAGGCGTTGCCCGCGGTAACGGTGCCGTCGGGCCGAAATGCGGGCGGGAGTCCGGCCAGCACCTCCATGGTCGTGCCCGGGCGGGGGCCGTCATCGCGCTCGAATCGACCGCCGCCGGCAAGGTCGATGGGCACGATCTCGGCGTCGAAAAAGCCGCCGTCGCGAGCGAGCACGGCCGAGCTCTGGCTCTTGAGCGCGTATCGATCCTGCTCCTCGCGTCCGATGCCCTCGCGACGGGCGACATTCTCAGCCGTCTCACCCATGGCGATGTAGACGTCTGGCAGCCCCTCGAGATTGCCCGCCGCAAAGCGTGAATTCTGGGCCTGCGGCAGGTCGCTGATACCGTTGCCGTAGCGAGAAACGCACTCCACCCCGACCACGATGAAGGCGTCTCCCGCCCCTGCCTTGATGGCGTGGGCGGCCATGGCGACCGCCTGGAGGGAGCTGGCGCAGTATCGAGAAACCGTAACCCCGGGCACCTCCAGGCCAGCCAGGAGTGCAACCACGCGGCCGAGGTTGAATCCCTGTTCGCCCCCCGGGAGTCCACAACCGCAGATCAGGTCGTCAACCGAATTCGGGTCGAGGCCAGGGACCGTGGCCAGAACCTTCCCCACCACCTGGGCGGCCAGGTCGTCCGGTCGCATCCCCACCAGGGAGCCCTTGAACGCCCGCCCGATTGGGGAGCGCCCAGCCGCCACGATCACCGCCTCGCTCACGGCTCGGTGCAAACGCGGTCAGCTTCACGGCCGTCGATCGGGCAGCGCCGCGGGAGGGCGCGAGAACCTGCGTTTGGCGCCGCTTGCCGCCGCATCCTGGGATCGCTAGGCAACGGGAGATCCAAAGAGCACGATCAGATCCTCGTCGGTGACCTCCTTCTTGCGATCGGCGACCTCGAGGAATGACTGAAACGTCTCGTCGACGCGCTCGGCCGGCACCGAGATGCCGAGGATGCCGAGCCGGTGTCGAACCGCGTGCCGTCCGCTGCGCGCGGTCAGCACGATGCGATTGTCGGACAGCCCGATGTCGTCCGGCCGCATGATCTCATAGTTCAGCCGGTCCTTCAAAACCCCGTCCTGATGGATGCCGGAGGCGTGTGCGAAGGCGTTGGCGCCAACGATCGCCTTGTTCGGCTGAACCCCGACCCCGGTGATCTCGGCCAGCAGCTGCGAGCTGGCGGCGATCTGCGTGGTATCTACGCCGCACTCGAAGCCGAGCGTGGCCTGCCGAACCCGCAGCAGCATCACGACCTCCTCCAGCGAGGTGTTCCCGGCCCGCTCTCCGATGCCGTTTATGGTGCACTCCACGCGCCGGGCTCCGACCCCGACGGCGGCCATGGTGTTCGCCACCGCCAGACCCAGATCGTTGTGGCAGTGGACCGAGAAGAGGGCCCGCTCCGGCCGCCGCACCGCTCCCATCACGTGGGCCACCAAAGCCCCAAACTCGGCCGGCAGGCAGTAGCCGGTGGTGTCGGGAATGTTGATCACGGTGGCGCCGGCGTCCAGCATCCGCTCGACAGTCTCGGCCAGATAGTCGGGGTCGGCCCGGCCGGCGTCCTCGGGGCTGTACTCCACCTCATCACAGAGTCCGCGCGCGTACTCCACCGCCTCTGCACCTCGCCGCCAGACCTCGGCCCGGGTGAGCCCGAGCTTGCGCTCGATGTGAATGTCCGAGGCGGAGAGAACGATGTGGATCTGGGGTCGCTCGGCATCCTTGATCGCTTCCCAGACGGCATCGATGTCGGTCTTGACGGCTCTGGCCAGGGCCGTCACAACCGGTCCCCGAACCTCGCGCGCGATGCGACGGCAAGCCTCGAAATCGCCCGGCGACGAGATCGGGAAACCGGCCTCGATCACATCCACCCCGAGCGCCTCCAACTGCCTCGCCAGGCGGACCTTCTGGTCCCCGTCCATGTGGTATCCAGGGGACTGTTCCCCGTCTCGCAGGGTGGTGTCGAAAATGAATACGCGATCGCTCGGTGCTACGTGGGATTTAGACTTCACTTTGTTCTAGCTCCCCTGGATATCGCCACCGGACCGCTCCGGGCGATTTCAACCGTGCCAAATTGCCGCAACAGGTTCACGACCTCCTCCACCGTCTCGAACTTGCCCGCGAATTCTGCCACGACATACCGGTCACCCTGCTCCAGAACCCGGCACCCCTGGTCATTCACGGCCGCGACCAGATCCGCCTGGCGGGCGGAGGGAACTTCGATCTTGAGCAGCGCCAATTCGCGGCTGAAGTTAGGCTCGTCGGTCAGATCCTCGATATCGATGACCTCGATGAGCCGATCAAGTTGCTTTTCGATCTGGTCAACCTCGGCGTGGCCGGCGTCGACCGAGAGGGTCATGCGCGAACGACCTCTGGAATCGATGGGCCCAACCGAGAGGCCGTGGACGTTGAAGCCGCGGCGCCGGATCATCCCGCTGACGCGGGCCAGCACGCCCGGATGGTCCTCGACCAGCATGGAGAGCACCCTGCGGCGGGGACCGGCAGCTGGCGTTTGATCAGGCATATTCATCGGGCAACTCCCAGAAGTCGTTCAACCCTTTGCCCAAAGGCACGATCGGGTAGACGTTGGCGTCGGGATCGATTCGGCAGTCGAGCAGCACCGGTCCCGGGGTGCGTTCGGCCAGATCGAAGGCGGCGGGGATCTGATCGGCGCTCTCGATCCTCAGTCCGACCAGCCCGTAGGCGTCCGCCAGCTTGACGAAATCCGGCATTTCGGTCAGATCGATCTCCGATCGGATGCCGCCATAGAAGTCGTCCTGGAACTGACGGACCATGCCCAGCGTGAAGTTGTTGAGAATGACGATGTTGATGTCGAGCTGGTGTTTAACGGCCACCGACAGTTCCTGCGCCGTCATCACGAAGCCACCCTCGCCCGCCACCACCCAGACCGGCTTTTCGGGCCGTGCGATCTTGGCCCCGATGGCCGCCGGAAGCGCGAAGCCCATGGTTCCCGCCCCGCCCGAATTGATGAACAGTCCCGGTCGGGCGTAGTTCCACCAGAGCGCCGCCCAGATCTGGTTCAGGCCCACGTCCGCGACCACGATCGCCTCGTCGTTCGAGCGCCGATACATCTCGATCATCAGGTCCTGCGGCTGCAGGTGCCCGTTCGATTGCGCGTACCGGAGGGGGTGCTCCTCTCGCCAGCGATCGATCTGGGTCAGCCAGTCGTCGCGGCTGGCGGGAGGTGCACCCAGGTGCGGGGCGAGGGCTTGCAGCGCCGTCTTGGCGTCGGCCACGACCTCCAGATGGGGACGCACGTTCTTGCCTATCTCCGAGGCGTCGATGTCGATGTGAATGAAGGTCTTGGCCTTGGGTGCCCATTCGTCCAGCTTGGCGGTGACTCGGTCGTCGACCCTCATCCCGACCATCATCAGGAGGTCGGCGTCCTGCACCGCCTTCAAATTCCAACCCGTGCCCATGAAACCGGTCATGTGGAGGGCCAGAGGGTGGCGAACCGGGAAGGCGCCGATGCCGAGCAGCGTGGTGCCAACTGGCACTGCTGCTCGCTCCGCCAATTCCAGCAATTCGTCTTGGGCGCCGCTCAGGATGACCCCGTGGCCGGCCAGAATCACCGGGCGCTCGGCGCTGCTCAGGGCCCGGGCCGCCATTTCGATCTGGCTCAGATCGGGCTCCTTATTCGGACGGTAGCCGGGCAGGCTGACGTCTTGGGGCCAGACCGGATCCCCCTGTGCCTTTTGGGCGTCCTTGCAGATGTCGATCAGAACCGGCCCCGGCCGGCCCGACGTCGCGATGTGAAAGGCCTCCTTTACGGCCTCGGGAATCTGTTCGACGCGGGTGATCAGGTAGCTGTGCTTGGTCACCGACTGGGTGCAGCCGATCACATCCGCCTCCTGAAAGGCGTCCCTTCCGACCATCATCGAATCCACCTGTCCAGTGATGGCAACCATGGGCACCGAATCCATGAAGGCGGTGGCAAGACCGGTGACCAGATTCAGAGCGCCCGGACCAGATGTCGCCATGACCACCCCGGGGCGGCCGCTGGCCCGGGCAAATCCATCCGCCATGTGCGCTCCGCCCTGTTCGTGGCGGACCAGGATGTGCCGGATGCCGGGGAACTTGGGCAGCGCCTGATAGATGGGCAGGTTCGCCCCCCCCGGGTACCCGAAGATGACGTCAACGCCCTCGCGTTGGAGCGCCTCCAGCAGAATTTCCGCACCGGTCATGAGTTTCCCTCGTGGTGGCCGTGGCCTTGGTTGATCCAAAAAAAGGGCCCCCGCCTGGTGGCGGGGGCCCTCCACGCTGTCTTCGGTTTACTCTCTAAGACGCGCTTCGGCTCCGCCTGGCTAGGCCAAGTAGCAGAACGTCGTCGGATACCAACAGAGAGCGCTGCATCACAGGGCCCCAGTATCGGGGCTCAAACTCGAATTCGTTAGTGTCCCGGCCACAATTTCGGCCCGGTTGATTTTGTCTCTCAGACCCACCTGATGCCACCCCCTTTGCCGTTAATTTCGAACACCTGATGGCAGCGACCATGGCCCAGAAGATCTGGGACGCCCACCTCGTGCACAGCTCGGCGGGCGAGCCCGACCTCCTTTACGTCGACCTGCACCTGATCCACGAGGTGACCACTCCGCAGGCCTTTGAATCCCTGCGAAGCGCCGGTCGGAGGGTGCGCCGACCCGACCTGACGGTGGCCACTATGGACCACAACACCCCCACTCTGGGAGGCCGTCGGATGGCTGATGAAGTCTCCCAGCGCCAGATGAACGCGCTCGACGAGAATTGCCGCTGGGCTGGAATCCGGCTCTACGGCATGGGCAGCCGGCATCAGGGCATCGTGCACGTGATCGGGCCCGAACTCGGACTCTCACAGCCCGGAATGGTGATCGTCTGCGGTGACTCGCACACCTCCACCCACGGCGCCTTTGGGGCGCTCGCCTTCGGTATCGGTACCTCGGAGGTGGAGATGGTTCTCGCTACCCAGACCCTCCCCCAGCGACGTTCCCGCGACCTGGCGGTGACGGTGGAGGGCGCGCTCCCGCTGGGGGTGGTTGCTAAAGACCTGGTCCTGGCGCTGATCGCCCAGGAAGGGGTAGGCGGCGGACGTGGCTGCGCGGTCGAATATCGCGGCTCCACCATTCAGGGCCTCTCCATGGAGGGGCGGATGACGATCTGCAACATGTCCATCGAGTGGGGGGCGAGGGTGGGAATGGTGGCCCCGGACGACGTGACGTTTGCCTTTCTGGAAGGGCGGCCCCACGCGCCCAAGGGGCCGGACTTCGAGCTCGCCCTCGACAGCTGGAGGTCGCTCCCCAGCGATGCCGGTGCCGAGTTTGACCACGAGGTCCTGATCGATGCCGCCAAGCTGGAGCCGTACGTCACCTGGGGCACCAATCCCGGCCAGGCGGTCACCATCGGAGGGAGGGTTCCCGAGCCGCGCAGTGAAGACGACGATCGAGCTCTGCGCTACATGGATCTGCGACCCGGTACCGCGCTCCAGGACATCAGCGTGGATCGGGTCTTCATCGGGTCGTGCACCAACGCTCGATTGGAGGACCTTCGCCAGGCGGCGGTGGTGGTGCGGGGCGGCCGGGTGCACCCCAGCGTCCGCGCGCTGGTGGTCCCGGGTTCGGCGTCGGTCAAGATCGCCGCCGAACAGGAGGGGTTGGACAAGGTCTTCACCGACGCCGGTTTCGAGTGGCGGGACGCCGGCTGTTCCATGTGTCTGGGCATGAATCCGGATATTCTGGGCCCCGGCGAACGCTGTGCCTCCACCTCCAACCGCAACTTCGAGGGCCGCCAGGGATCCGGCGGCAGAACCCACCTCATGTCCCCACCGATGGCAGCCGCGGCGGCCCTGAAGGGGCACCTGACCGACGTACGCCAATTCCAGCCCGCGCTGGAGGTGGGCTGAACCGATGCGGGCGCTGAAGGAGCTCAGCGGTCGCATGGCCCCCCTCGATCGCGCCAATGTGGACACCGACCAGATCATTCCCAAGCAGTTCCTGAAGCGGATCGAGCGCTCGGGATTTGGGCCTTTCCTGTTTCACGATTGGAAGCGCGATGAGCCCGACTTCGTTCTCAGTCGGCCCGAATATCAGGGCGCGTCGGTGCTGGTGGCGGGCCCGAATTTCGGCTGCGGATCCTCGCGCGAGCACGCCCCCTGGTCGTTGGAGGACGCCGGTTTCCAGGCTGTGATTGCGCCCTCGTTTGGCGACATATTCAAGAACAACTGCCACAAGATCGGCCTCCTCCCGGTCGAACTCCCAGAGGCCTCGGTCAGGCGCCTGATGGAACTGGCCAGCGAGGACCCGGGCGTGCTGGTCGTCGTCGACCTGGCCGCGCAGACGGTCTCGACCGGCGATCTCTCAGAGCGATTTGAGATTGATCCGTTTGTCAAGGAGTGCCTGATCAACGGTTGGGATGACATCGCCCTGGCCCAGCAGCACGACGACCAGATCGCCGCCTTCGAATCGCGCCGCCCGGCCTGGCTGCCACGGATGTCCGCCCCCCCGGTGGGCACAGACCAGTAGTCGGTTGTAGGCTTCGACGAACGAGCCGACCTAGGACTGGTCGGGTCGGCTAGGCAACTCGAACGCGGCCCGCCCGGGGACCCTTGACACTCGGCTCAATCTCGAACGTGACCCGTTCGCCGCCTTGCAGTGCGTCAAAGTTCTCCGTGCTGCTGCGATGAAAGAAATACTCCTTACCGTCCTCAGCTGCGATGAAGCCGAAGCCTCGGTCCGAAACGATCTTCTTTACCGTTCCCTGAGCCATCCTGATCTCCTGTTTCCCGAACTCACTGACGTACGCCCGGGCTGGTTCGAGAAACCTAACGTCAGCCACGGCGAGCGACCGCAGCGGAGGCCACGGTGGTAATGAGCATAGCGCAGCGTCGGTTTGCCGGCGCGCCTCGAATCTTCACCACCGCGATCGGCCAAACGCGGTTCGACCAGCCGGCGCCGAGCGGCGCCGGCGCCGCCGCTCGGGCATCCCAAGCTACCGCGGATGAATGCCGCCGTCGAGAGTTATGACCTTGTCCGTGAGGTACCCGTTGGCCAGCATGGCCAGTGCCAGATCGGCCACCTCCGAAGGGCGACCGAGCCTGCCCAGGGGGACTCTTGAGGCGAGTTCGGCATCTTCTCTGGGCACCATCCCAGTGGGAGAGATTAGTCCCGGCGCCAGGGCGTTCACGGTCACTCCGAAGGACGCCTGGCGTGGCGCCAGATGATGCGTCAGGCCGAGTAATCCGGCCTTCGAGGCGGCGTAGTGGGGACCCACGCTACCACCGGTGAAGGCGGCCACCGAGGAGATGAACAGCACTCGTCCAAAACCTCTGCGACGCATCCCCGGTAGCACCGCTTGCGCGAGCAGGAAAGGCGCCCTCAGGTTCACCGCCATGACCGCATCGAAGTCCCCAGCGGTCACCTCTTCCAGTGACTGGCGGGGACCGATAGCAGCATTGCAGATCAGCACCTCGATCGGGCCGAACGCGACCTCCACCTCCTGTACCAGCCTCTGCGGGCCGGCGGGGTCCGCCATGTCGGCTCGAAAGGCCAGCGCCGGGCACCCCCGCTGGGCCATGGCCGAAGCCAGCGCTTCGCCGCTGGAGTCGGCCTGGTTGGCGATTGCCAGCTTTACGCCGGCCATCCCCAAGCGTTCTGCCAGGGCGCGACCGATGCCGCCGGTGGCCCCCGTCAGGAGGGCTACTCGGGCGGATAAGACGCCCCCGAGCTCAGGTTCAATCGCCACCGTTTCCTGGCCCCATCGTCATCATTCTCCCAGCCCTTCCTGCTCGGCAGCAGCCGGTTGCCGGAATCGGTACCAAGACCACGACCAGCCGCCGAGTTGGGCGGATTTGCCTCGCCGGTCCCCAAACGGCCTAGGATCGGATCGACGGCGCCGGGGCGCACAACCGCGGACTTGAGAGGTGGCACGGTGGGTGAACGTACGGCGGCGGAGGTCCTCGTCTCGTGCCTCGAGGCAGAGGGTGTGCGGCACGTGTTTGGCATTCCTGGCGAGGAGACGCTGGAGTTGAGCGACGCGCTGTCGCGATCGAGCATCGCCTTCGTGCCCGTCCGGCACGAGCAGGCCGGGGCCTACATCGCCAATGTGTACGGCCGCCTCACCGGTCACGCGGGCGTCTGTCTGACGACGCTGGGACCGGGCGCGACCAACGCCGCCACGGCGGTCGCGGATGCCTTTTTGGACCGCGCGCCGCTGGTGCTGTTGACCGGACAGAGCGGGCTGGAGCGAATGCACAAGGAGTCTCACCAGTACATCGACGTGGTCGCCCTGATGCGCCCGATCACGAAATGGAACACCATGGTCTCCGATCCTGCGGTGGTGCCGGAGGTGGTCCGCAAGGCCTTCAAGGTGGCCGAGAGCGAGAAGCCGGGGCCGACCCACCTGGAGCTTCCCGAGGACGTCATGGGCGCCGCCCTGGAGGCGGATCCGCT
>Ga0307372_10002432_pt1 | contig 30777 bp, 28 predicted proteins | sample OX1MG_FD_202533 | JGI IMG/M metagenome (GOLD analysis project Ga0307372, IMG submission 202533) | Soil microbial communities from Risofladan, Vaasa, Finland - OX-1 | ecosystem: Environmental > Terrestrial > Soil > Coastal area > Acid sulfate soil | place: Finland: Risofladan, Vaasa | collected... | reverse complement strand
ATAACCATGCCCACTAGCTTCGACATCGCGGTCATCGGGGGAGGGCCAGGCGGCTACGTGGCCGCGATTCGGGGCGCCCAACTAGGGGCCAAGGTGGCGGTCATCGAAAAGGATCGGATGGGCGGCACCTGCCTGGTCCGAGGGTGCATCCCCACCAAGGCACTGCTTCAGTCATCGGAGCTCTATTCCTTGGTGCTGCGGCAGGGCGCGAGCTTCGGTGTGGTCAGCCAGGGTCTGAGCTTCGACCTGGCCGCGGCGCAAACACGCCGCAAGCAGGTGGTGGATACCATCGTCCAGGGCGTCGAGGGCCTACTCAAGGGAAACGGGGTGGAAACCATTCACGGCTCGGGACGCCTGCTCGCCGGGGGCGGATTCGCCGTCGCGGACCAGGAGTACTCGGCCAAGAGCATCCTCATCGCGACTGGATCGATTCCTGCCCACCTGCCCATCGAGGGCTCCGAACTGACGGTGAATTCGGACGGGATCCTGGAATTGAATGAACTCCCCAAGGCCATGGTCGTGATCGGCGGCGGCGTGGTCGGTATGGAATGGGGTGCCCTCTATGCTGCCCTCGGGACCAAGGTCACAGTGATCGAGATGCTTCCTCGCATCCTGCCCATGGTTGAGGCGGACATGGTTCGGATGTATCAACGGCATTTCGAGTCGCTGGGCGGGGAAATTCACACCCAGGCTCAGGTCGAGTCGGTCCGCAAGACCTCAAACGGCCTGACGGTGCGCTTCAAGGCGGGCGATGAGAGCGCCGAGGCAACCGCTGACGTGGTGCTGAGCGCGACCGGCCGTGCCCCCTACACGGAGGGCTTGGGGCTGGAGCTGCGGGGTGTCGAGTCAGAACGGCGCCGAATCGTGGTGGATGATCACCTCCGCACCAGCGCCCCGGACGTGTGGGCCATCGGTGACGTCATCGGCGGGGTGATGCTGGCCCACGTCGCCTCTTACGAGGGCGTGCTGGCGGTTGAGAACATGGCCGGGCACGCCGACCGGACTCCCGATTACAGGGCGGTTCCCAACTGCGTTTACACCGACCCCGAGATTGCCAACGTGGGACTCGGAGAGGATGAGGCCAAAAAGCAAGGACACGAGGTCAAGATCGGCCGCTTCCCATTCGCGGCTTCGGGGCGAGCCATGACCCTGGGGTCAAACGAGGGAGCCATAAAGATCGTGGCCGACGCCGCTGACGACACCATTCTCGGCGTCCAGATGGTGGGGCCTCGGGTCACCGACCTGGTGGCCGAGGCCACGCTCGCGGTCCAGCACCGGCTGACGCTGAAGGACATCGACCTGACCATTCACGCCCATCCCACCCTGTCGGAGTCCTTCATGGAAGCTGCTCTGGCGGCCAACGGAGAGGCCATCCACGTGTTGAACCGTCGACGTCCCGCGGCCTCTCACGAGACCACTCCTGAGGCGCCCGCGGTGACGGTTGCCGCGGCCAGCGCTCCCGCTCGCCAGCCCCGCGCCAAGGCGTCGGTCGCGTCGCCGCGCGCCGCCGAGGGTGCGGCCATACCCTCGCTGGATCTAGCCCGGCTCGAGCTGAAGAAGGGCAACCGAGCCGAGCTTCTCAAGGTCTATCGCCTGATGCTGCTTATCCGGCGCTTTGAGGAGCGTGCCCAACTCGAGTACACCCACGCCAAGATCGGTGGTTACTGCCACCTCAATCTGGGCGAGGAGGCGACCGTGGTGGGGGCCATTCTGCCCCTCCAGGCGCACGACTGGATCTATACCAGCTACCGGGAACACGGTCACGCCATCGCTCGCGGAATCGATCCCAAAACGGTCATGGCCGAACTCTTCGGGAGAGAGACGGGCACCTCCCACGGGCGCGGCGGTTCGATGCACATCTTCGATTCGGCACGCCGATTCATGGGTGGCTACGGGATCGTCGGCGGCCATCTCCCCCTGGCCGTGGGAGCGGCCTTCGCGGCCAAGTATCAAAAGCGAGACGACATCGTCCTCTGCATGTTTGGGGACGGTGCTTCCAACATCGGAGCCTTCCACGAATCGCTCAACCTGTCCAAGGTGCTCCACCTGCCCCTGGTCTGGTTCTGCGTCAACAACCAATATGGAATGGGGACGCCGGTGGGCAAGGCATCGGCGGTGAGCGAAATCTTCAAGAAGGCTTGCGCCTACGACATGGAGGCAATCCAGGTTGACGGCATGGACGTGGTGGAGGTTGCTCGCCGGACCGAGGAGGTGATCGCCAAGACGCGATCAGACTCCCAGCCTCGTTTCATCGAAGCCCTCAACTACAGGTTTCGTGGGCATTCGGTGGTCGACCCCGACAAGTACCGCGACGACGACGAAAAGGCGAAGTGGCGAAAGAGCGATCCACTGGTCTTGTTCGAACACCACCTGGAGCAGGCGCAGGTGGCGACCAAGGAACAGTTTCACTCGATCCAGGATTCGGTTCAAACCGAGATCGACGAGGCGGTGGCGTTCGCGGATCAGAGCCCCAACCCGCCCGTCTCCGAGCTCTACCAGCACGTCTACACGCCCGACTGGGAGCCGAGATGAGCGAAAAGCTCTACCGCGTGGCGCTCCGCGAGGCGCTTGACGAGGAGATGGCGCGGGATGACAAGATCTTCCTGATCGGCGAAGACATCGGCCACTTCGGTGGTGCCTATCGGGTCACCGAGGGGCTACTCGAGAAATACGGCGAGATGCGGGTCGTCGACACCCCAATTTCGGAGGAGGCGTTCGTCGGCACGGCGATTGGTGCGGCCATGGCCGGCTTGCGCCCGGTGGTGGAACTGATGACGGTCAACTTTTCGCTAGTCGCGTTCGACCAGATCGTTCAGAACGCGGCCAAGATCAGGTACATGTTCGGAGGCCAGGTGTCGGTTCCGCTGGTAATCCGAATGCCGGGTGGGGCTGGCCACCAACTCTCATCCCAGCATTCACACAGCTTCGAGGTCCTTTACGGCATGATCCCCGGCCTGTTGGTGGCGGCCCCGACCACTCCGGCAGATGCCAAGGGGATGCTGAAGGCGGCAATCCGAACGGACAATCCGGTCATCTTCCTGGAGAGCATGGGCCTCTACAACAGTCGCGGCGAGGTTCCCGATGGCGACTACGTCCAATCCCTGGGTGCCGCCGCAGTGCGACGCACAGGGGCCGACATCACCATCGTGGGCGTATCCCGACAGGCCATAAACGCCACCCTCGCGGCGGTCAAGTTGGAGGAGGAGGAGTCGATCGAGGCCGAGGTCATCGACCTGCGCTCGATCCGCCCCATCGATTGGGACACGATCGCGTCCTCGGTTACGAAAACGGGCCGACTGCTGGTGGTGGAGGAGGGCTGGACGACGTACGGAGTTGGCGCCGAGATCGCGGCAGGCATCTCCGAGCGTTGCTTTGACTACCTCGACGCCCCGGTGCTACGAATCGGGGGGGCGGAGGTCCCGATGCCGTACAACCAAGAGCTGGAGCGCGCCGCCATACCATCGGTTGGAAAGATCGCGGACACGGCAGTCCAGATGGTCGGCAAGAAAGCGAGGGTCTGAACGTGGCCAATGTGAGCATGCCCAAGCTGTCCGACACCATGGAGGAGGGCACCATCCTCGCCTGGAAGGCCGAAAACGGAAGTTCGGTGCGGCGTGGACAGGCCATCGCTGAAATCGAATCGGACAAGGCCAGCTTCGACATCGAAGCCGAGGCGGACGGGGTCTTGTCCATCGTGGTGGGTGCCAATCAGCCCGTGCCCGTCGGCGAGTTGATCGGCACCATCGGCTCCCCCGCCGAGGCACAACCGGCGCCTGCACCCCAATCCGCACCTGCACCCCAATCCGCACCTGCACCCCAACCCGCGCCTGCACCCCAATCCGCACCTGCACCCCAACCCGCGCCTGCACCCCAATCCGCACCTGCACCCCAACCCGCGCCTGCACCCCAACCCGCGCCTGCCGCCCCCGCCGCGGACACCGCGCCTGAGCCATCTCGGACCGCCACCGGCGACGTGCTCAAGGTATCTCCGCTGGCGCGGCGATTGGCCAACGAGGGTGGGGTCGACCTCGCCTCCATCTCTGGGAGTGGCCCCGGAGGCCGGATCGTCAAGGACGACGTGCTTTCCGCGCCGCCTCGAACCTCGGCCCCAACCGGCGCGGGCATGGTCGGCGATCGCCTGGCCCCAAGCCGAATGCAGGCCACCATCGCCACCCGGATGACCGACTCTAAGGCCACCGTTCCCCACTTTTACGTGACGGTTGAGGCCCGCGTTGACAGTGCGGTGCGCCTGCGCCAGGAGTTGCGTGAGACACTTCCGGAAGCGTCCAAGGTGACCATGACCGACATGCTGACCAGGGCCTGCGGCCTCGCTCTGGTCAAGTTCCCTGAAGTGAACACCAGCTGGGTCGATGGGCAATTTGAGCGGCGACATGAGGTCAACATCGGCCTGGCCGTGGCTCCGCTTGACGGTTTGGGCCTCTTGGTGCCCGTGGTTCACAACGTCGACCAGAAGGATCTGGTCACCGTTTCCATCGAGTCACGACAGGTGATCGAACGGGCTAGGTCAGGGCGCCCCATGTCCGGCGACCTGGGTGGGGGCGGATTCAGCATCTCCAACCTGGGCATGTATGGGGTCGACGAGTTCCAGGCCATAATCAACCCGCCCGAGTCGGCCATCCTCGCGGTGGGCGCGATCAAGGAGGCGGCGGTCGTAGAGAACGGATCGGTCGTCGTTGGCACCGTGATGCGCATGACCCTGTCGGCCGACCACCGCGTGTTCTATGGCGCCACCGCCGCTCAATTCATGGCTGAGGTGAAGCGCCTCATTGAGCACCCCCTAGGGCTGGTGCTCAATTCCACCTCCGATTGACGCGGCCGGCGGCGCGCCCGGCCACCAAACACCGGTTCATCTGAGCGCTGGAAGGTCGGTCGGCGGTGCGGAGCCTTAACACCATGGAACCGTCTTTCGAGCTGGAACGGGTACGACTGGGCTCACTCTCCGATCTTCCCCCGGGGGCGGAGGTTCTAACCCAGGCTGCAGCTGAACCGGAGCCCACGCTGGCCCGCATTCGTGAGGTCATGGCCTCGGTCTTGGAGCACAGTGCAGACGAGTGGCCCGGGCTGGACCGATGGAAGGAGCTACTTCCGCGCTGGTTTGTCGACAGCTGTGTCGAAGATTCGCTGGTGCGCAACTGCGTGGTTGACGTCTGGTCGCTTCGAGCCTGGATCTACTGGTTCCAGCCGCAGTTGCGGAAGTGGCACTGGTGGGGTGCGGCCACCCAAGACGGTCAGGTCAGCGTCGCCATCGCAATCGATTCCAAGCCCTACCGCAAGGCGGCGATGGAATGGCTTCTCAAGGTCTCGTCGGAGCCGTCGAATTAGACCGTTCGGAGTCCTGATCGGCTATTGATTGGGGGCCTCGGCACTCAATCCTGGATCCGGCGAATCGGCAGCCGCGGTCTCGCCGGTAGCTATCGGCACGGTGAGGGTCATCAGCAAACCGCCTTCAGCGTCGATCACGGCCTCCAGATCGCCACCCTGGGCAAGGGCCAATTGCTTACTGATCGCCAGGCCCAGGCCGACCCCTCCCGCCGCCGACGAGCGGGAGCGATCGGCGCGATAGAAGCGATCGAACATCCGATGCGGATCAGGTGGATTGGCTCCGATCCGATTCCTGACCGTCATGTCCACCACTGTTCCCCGCGGAGCGGCGCCAACGGAGATGGTAGAGCCCTCCGGTGAGTACTTGACCGCGTTGTCCAGCAGGTTCTCCAGAATCTGGTGCAGCCGTTCTGGATCGGCGCTTACCGGAGGCACGCGTGGAGAACTTGCCAGCTCCAGAGTCAGATGGCGTGCTTGCGCGCGCTGCCGAACCAAATCGACCTCCTGTTGCATCTGAATCGCGACGTCGACAGATTGCCGGTCGATGGTCAGTTGACCCGACTCGACGCGGACCAGGTCAAGGAGGCCCTGGGACATCCTCAGGACCCGTTCCGCCTCCTCGTGAAGGATGGTGGCGGCTCGATGCTGCTCCTGGTCGGTGAGCCGGCTCCCGTCCACCAATGCCTGCGAGAAACCGATCAGGCTCGTGAGCGGCGTCTTCAACTCGTGCGAGACGTCGGCCAGAAATTGGCGCTGCGTTTCGCGAGCCGCCTCGACCGCCGTCGCCATCTCGTTGAAGGCTTCTCCCACGACCTGGATCTCGGTCCCGCCCCCCACCTCGACGCGGCGGCCGTAATTCCCGCCAGCGATATCCTGAGCGGCTGATTTCAGGTCTCCCAGGGGCCGGGCGATGGCCCGGCTGATCAGCATCGCGGCGAGCACGGCCAGCACCAGTCCGGCCCCCGCCGCTTCCAGGATGAGCGGCAGCAATTGCCGGGTGGCGTCGGCCTGAACCGCGTCGAGGGGTCGTGCCAAGACCACCCAACCGCTGAAGGGCGCCAACGCGGCGGCTGAGCGCTGGGCCCCCACGTATGAGGCGGCGAGCATGAATTGGGACCCCGAGAAACTGATCCGGCCCTGGTAGACGCGGCTCCCGGAGACGTTCAGGGCGGCGCCCTGAATGGGGATCGAAGATCCCACCGACCCCGGCCCCGCGCTGTCGTAGATGATGGTGGTGTTCCCGAACGCCGGCCCTTCGAGCAGCAGCAACCGATCGGCTCCCAGCCCGAGTTGGTTTACCGCGGCGGTGGAATCGAGGATGCCGAGCAGGCCCGGGACGCTGCTGACGCAGCCGATCTGAGGTTGGCACTGCGCGCTCTCCACCAACTGCTTGTAGCGGATGACGTTGAGGTCCAGCTCCTGCTGGGCATTGCTGACGTCGAGACGTTGAAACAATGACAGGGTGAGCCCCGCGCTCAGCACCAGGCTCACCCCGACGAGCGCAATCGCCGACAGCAGCAGACGGAGCCTAAGGCTCAGTTCCCCGCCAACTCCAGCTTGTAACCCACACCCCAGACGGTTTTGATCGACGGCGTGTCCACCGCCGCCAGGGCCAGTTTCTCCCGCAACTGCTGAACGTGCACGTCGATGGTGCGCGTGTAGCCGGGGAAATCGTAGCCCCAGACCATGTCCAGGAGCTCGCTGCGCTGGAAAACCCGGCCCGGGTGGCTGGCCAGCAGCGCGATAAGGTCAAACTCCTTGGGCCGCAGCTGAACCTTGCGATCGGCGAAGCGAACCTCGTGTCGCTCAAAATCGACCTCCAATGCACCCGCTCGGATCAGCTTGGGATGGTCGGGCTCGAGATGGGATCGTCGCAACAGGGCCTTGGCGCGCGCGACCAACTCCTGGGGGTGAAAGGGCTTCGTAAGGTAATCGTCAGCCCCAAGCTCAAGACCGACCACCTTGTCGGAGATGTCGTCTCGGGCCGTCAGCATGATTATCGGCACCTGATTCTGTTTCCTGATCTCTTTGCAGATGGAGAGCCCATCCAGGCCGGGAAGCATGATGTCCAGCACCACCAGGTCGGGCTTGATCTGATTGAATCTGGCCACCGCCTCCGATCCATCGGTCACCGTCTCGATCGCATATCCCTCGCGGCTCAGATAGAGCCGAGCCAGCTCCAGGATGTGGTCCTCGTCGTCGATCACGAGCACCTTCTGGCTGGCGGCGTTCGTACTCATCACTTCATTTGAACGCATTTGTATGTGCCGGTTGACAAGTGCTGTTGATGCATTTGTAAACGCCGGAGGCCGGATTGGCCCGGCCATTGCGGGAACCCCCGCGCGCACCCGTTCAACGCCCCGTCCCCCGCCTGCCGGTGCCCGGTTCGTGCGAGCCACTGGCTGGCCCTTTGGGTCGGATGCAGATGATCTCGGCGATCCCGTACCCACCCCCGATTGAGCTCCCTGATCGGGAGTCCCTAGCCTCGATCTGGTGCCCGACATGAACGGACACGTCGGGGTCCTTCATGAGCCTGCTAGGCGTCCGGCTTGGCCGAACGGAGCACGATTTTGAGAGGGTTGCCCGCGAATCCATATCGCAGTCGAATCTGGTTCTCCAGATAACGCCGGTAGGAGAAGTGGAGGAGGTTTACGTCATTGACGAAGAGCACGAAGGTGGGTGCCTCCGACGCCGCCTGGGTGGCGTATTTAAAGCTCAGGCGCTTACCCCGAAAACTGGGTGGAGGGCGCTCGGCAAAAGCCTCGCGCAGGGCTCGGTTGAGATGGTTGGTGGGGATCCGCACGCGGCGCTGGCCGATCACCTCGAGCGTCGCCGGCAGCAGTCGCTCGACGCCCTCTCCGGTCTGGGCGGATATGGTCAGCACCGGCGCGTGGGCAAAAAACCGGAACTCGGCCAGCACCTTCCGGCGCCAGAGCTCCTGCTTTTTCTCAGCCGCCTCCATCAGGTCGATCTTGTTCACCACCAGCACCAGGCCCTTGCCCGACTCAAGTGCGTAACCCGCGACGTGCTGGTCCTGATTCAACACCCCCTCGGTGGCGTCCATCACCAGCAGCACGGCATCGGCGCGCTCCATCGCCTTGATGCCGCGTAGCAGGCTGAAGTGCTCGGCCCGATCACGGGCCGCCGAACGGCGCCGAATTCCTGCGGTGTCCACCAGCGTGACGGGCAGGCCGTCATAGATGATCTCGGTGTCGATGGGGTCGCGGGTCGTCCCCGGAGTATCCGACACCAGCGCCCGCTCGTCACCCAGCAGCCGATTGAGGAGCGACGACTTGCCCACGTTGGGCCGCCCCATGATCGCAATCCGGGCGCTGCTCGCCTCCCCCGGCTCGTCTTCGATGGGGGGCGGCAGACGTGCGCATACGGCGTCCAGGAGGTCGCCGATGCCCAGTCCGTGCTGGCCCGAGATGAGCACCGGGTCGCCCAATCCAAGGGCCACAATCTCGTGGCGAAAATGCTCCTGACCGGGATGGTCCGCCTTGTTGGCCACCGCCACCACCTCGCGATGGGCGCGGCGCAGCATCTGCACGATGTCTCGATCGACCGCGGTCACGCCCTGGCGGACATCGAACATGAGCACGATGACCTCGGCCTCCTCGATGGCGACCCTGGTCTGGGCCTCGATTGCGGACCGCGAACTCTCGTCCGAGCCCAGGTCCAGCCCAGCGGTGTCGACCAGGCTGAACTCACGGCCGTTCCACTCGGCCAGTCCGTAGATCCGATCTCTGGTCAGCCCTGGTTGAGCGTCCACAATGGCCTGGCGACGTCCCAGCAGACGGTTGAAGAGGGTCGATTTTCCGGTGTTGGGGCGCCCGATCAGGGCAACCACGGGGCGGGGCATCGGCCCATTGTCGGTCCTTTGCCCTGCCGACCCCCCGGAGCGGATCTAGGTGACCGTCAGGTCCGCCTGCCGCATGGGCCCACCATCGGTGTCGGAAATGAATACGTTGGCGTCGACGACCAGGCCGTCAACGCAGCTGACAATCAGGTAGTAGGGGCCGGCCCAGGACCGGTCGGCGTCGGTCATGGAGGCCCGGGCAGGATGGTCAGGGTGGCTGTGATAGTAGCCGACGACCTCCAGCCCGCTGGCGTCACACTCCCGCTGGATACGGATCTGGTCGATGGGATCCATCTCATAGCGATCGCGAGCCCTCTCCACGACCGTGTTTCGCACCGGTCGGGTCTGGGTCACCAGGCGACCAGATGCAGCGATCAGAATGCCGCAGATCTCGTTCGGATAGCCCCTTTGGGCATGGGCCTTGACCTCTTCCATGGCCGCCGCCGCGATCTCCATCAGCGTCCGGAATAGAGCCCGGTCGAGAGATAGCGATCGCCGCCGTCGGGAAATATGACCACCACCACGCCGCGGTCCAGGGTCTCCAGGAGTCTGCGGACCGCCCACAGCACCGCTCCCGAGGAGTGTCCGACCAGGACCCCCTCCGCTCGCACCAGGTCCCTGGCCAGTTGGTAGGCGGCCTCGGTCGGTGCACCCCAGATCTGGTCCGCCAGGGTCGGATCCCAGATCCCCGGAGCGATGGAGCTGGGCAGATACTTCAAGCCCTCCAGGCCGTGGAAGGCATCCTCTGGCTGCACCGCGATGGTGCACACCGAGGGATTGTGCTCCTTCAACCGGCGGGCAGTGCCGGTGAAAGTCCCCGTTGTGCCGAGCCCGGCAATGAAGTGGGTGACGCGCCCTCCGGTCTGGGCCAGGATCTCGGGCCCCGTACCCTCGTAGTGCGCCCGGGGATTGGCCGGATTGTTGTATTGGTCGGGATAGAAGTAGAGGTCGGGGTCGCGCTCGATCAGCTCACGGCAGAGCCGGATGGCTCCATCTGAGCCCTCCTGACCCTCGGAATACAGGATCTCCGCCCCGTACGCTTCGGCCAGTTGCTTGCGCTCGGCCGACACGTTGTCGGACATGACCAGGCGCACCCGGTAGCCCTTGGCCGCGGCCATCAGCGCGTAGGCGATGCCCGTGTTGCCGGAGGTGGAGTCGATGAGGATCTTGTCGCGCGTCAGCGCGCCGCGTCGTTCGCCATCCTCGATCATCGACAGCGCCGCCCGATCCTTCACCGAACCGCCGGGATTGAACCATTCCCATTTAGCCCAGACCTCCACCTCGGGATTGGTCTGCTCGAACAGGTGCACCCTGACCAGAGGCGTGTTACCAACCAGATCGGTGATGCATTCGACCGTCCTGCTCGCGCTCATGCGTACCTCAGTCTATGAACCAAGCGCGCCCGCCTGCACCGTCACGCCAGCTTGACCAGGACCACGCCCACGGCGATGAAGAGCGCACCCACTCCGTACCCGATCAGCGAGCGGCGGTAGAGGGAGCCGCCATCCGCCGCTAGCACGTTGAGGATCGCCTTGCCCAGGAGCAATCCACCGGCCAGGACCACGATCGAGAGTCGGTTGGTGGCGGAGCCGTAGAAGAACAGCCCTGAGAAAAGCAGGAGCTCAAAGAGCTGCAACGCGGTGTATGCCGACACCGGAGTCAGCTGGCCTCGAAGGCCTGCTGAAAATCGGCGATGAGATCGGAGGCGTCCTCCAATCCGACCGACACCCGAACCGTCTCAGCGCTCACCCCCACCAGCAACCGCTCCTCCTCTGGCAGCGCCCGGTGGGAGGTTATGGCGGGGTAGGAGATGGTCGTCTCCACGCCTCCCAGGCTGGCGGCAAAGCGCACCATCCGGAAGCGGCGCAGGGCGGCCTGCAGGGCCGGACGACCTCCGGCCAGGTCCAGGGCCAGCATCCCGCCCGTTCCCTGAGGCAGCATCGCCCGCACCAGATCGTGGTCAGGGGAACTCGGGAGCCCGGGATGGTAGACGCGCTTGACGACCCTCATTCCGTCCAGCGCCCGGGCCAGTTGGAGCGCGTTCTGGGAATGACGCGCCATGCGCACGGGCAGGGTTCGCAGCCCGCGCAGGGCCAGCCAGGCTTCAAAGGGCCCCAGGCTCGAGCCCAGCCGGGAGCGGCGCGAGCGAATCTCGGACATCAGCTCCCGGGGGCCACTCACCACCCCGGCGATCAGATCGGAGTGTCCACCCAGGTACTTGGTGACGCTGTGCAGCACAACGCTCGCGCCGTGCTCCAGGGGCCGGTTCAAATAGGGCGTGGCAAAGGTGCCGTCGACAACCAGATGGGCGTGATGGCGCTCGCACGCCCGCGCCAGGCCGGGGATGTCGGCGACCTGGCAAAGAGGATTTGCGATTGTCTCCACGAGCAGCATTGCCGCTCCCGGCAGGGCTGACTCGAGCGCGCTCGCATCGGAAGCCTCGACCACGCGAACCTCATATCCCAAGGGTTCCAGATCTCGCCTCAGGAGTACCAGGCTGACTCCGTAGCAATGACGATCAATGGCGATGGGGGCCGGTCGTGGCGCCAGCGCCAGCAACGTTGCCAGCAGAGCCGCCATCCCGGACGCGGTCGCCACCGCCGCCTCGGCTCCCTCCAAATCGGCCACCGCCGCCTCCAGCATGGCCACGTTCTCGCCCGATTCCCGAGCGTAGAGGTGCCCCGATTGAACTCCGCTGGCGACCCGCTCGTACTCGTCGAGATCGTCGTAGATCCAGGTCGATGTGGGCGAGATGGCCGGCGCCTGCGCGTCCCCCGCCTCCAGATCGCGGCCGGCGTGCACCGCCCGCGAGTCGATTCTCACCGCACCCGGATCCTGGTCCGGCCGGCGAAGCGCGCCGATCCGCCGAGCTCGTCCTCGATAACGCGAAGGCGGTTGTACTTGGCCACGCGTTCTGATCGCGCCGGGGCCCCAGTCTTGATCATACCCACGCCCGTTGCCACGGCCAAATCGGCGATGGTCACGTCCTCGGTCTCCCCCGAGCGGTGAGAGATGACGCAACTGTAGCCCGCCTCGCGCGCCATCTCGATGGCAGCCAGCGTTTCGGAGAGGGTGCCGATCTGGTTCACCTTGACCAACAGCGAATTGGCCACCCCGCGCGCGATGCCCTCGGCGATGCGCTCCGGATTGGTTACGAAGAGGTCATCTCCGACCAGCTGCAAACGGCCCCCCAGACGTTCGGTGAGCAGCTTCCATCCCTCCCAATCGTCTTCCGACATGCCGTCCTCGATGGAGACGATCGGATAGCGCTGGCTCCAGTCGTCGTAGACGTCGACCAGTTCTGGGGCGGCGAGCGTTCGGCCCTCTCCCCGGAGGTGATAGCGACCGTCGGAAAAGAATTCGCTGGCCGCGGCGTCGATGGCCAGGGCCACGTCCTCGCCCGGCCGGTAGCCGGCCGCACCGATGGCCTCCACGATAAGTCGGAGCGCGGCTTCATTCGATTCCAGTCGGGGCGCGAACCCGCCCTCGTCCCCCACTCCGCTGAGCAGCCCTCGCTCACCCAGCACCTTCTTCAAGGCCTGATAGACCTCCGCCACGCAGCGCACGGCATCGCTGAAAGTGGGTGATCCGAGGGGGCAGACCATGAACTCCTGGAGATCCAGGTTGTTGTCGGCGTGGACTCCGCCGTTGAGGATGTTGGAAAGGGGCAGCGGCAGGAGGGTGGCCTGGGCGCCACCCAGGTAACGATAGAGCGGCATGTCCACCGCGGCTGCCGCGGCGTGGGCCGCTGCCAGGGACACGCCGAGGATGGCGTTGGCGCCCAATCGTCCCTTGTTCGGCGTCCCGTCGAGCTCGCACAGCTCCGAATCCAGGCGGCCCTGGTCGGAGGCATCCATGCCCTCGATCCGGTCGGCGATCTCGCCGTTGACGTTCGCAACCGCCGCCAGTACCCCCTTGCCCCCGTAACGCCCGGGATCTCCATCCCGAAGTTCCGAGGCCTCGTGGGCACCGGTCGAAGCCCCAGAGGGTACCTTGGCCGTTCCCGAACCGAAGGCCGTGTCAACGGTGACCTGGAGGGTCGGGTTTCCTCTGGAGTCCAGGATCTCCAGCGCATGAACGTTTTCGATCGGAATCATGACGAACGGAGAGTCTATCGGTCGGATCAGGTGGGCGTGGAAAAACCGTAGTCGAGGAGCTGGGCGGCCTCGGTGAAGAAAATGTCGGAATCGAGCACCACGGCCATCAGGTGGCGTCCTCCCCGCACGGCCACGGCCACCAGACACCCGCCCGCGTTATCGGTGAATCCGGTCTTCATTCCAATCGCTCCCGAATAGTCCCGGAGCAGCTTGTTCAGGTTGCTGGCGTTGAACGCCTTGTGTGTGGCCGTGGCCGGAAGCATGATCTGCTCGGTGGCGATGATGGGCAGCAACTCGGGATAGGCGGACATCAACGTTGCGGCGATGACCGCGAGATCGTGGGCACTGGAGTAATGCCCGGGTGCGTCGAGGCCGGTCGGATCGGTGAAATGGGTTCGCGTCAGTCCCATCGCCCGGACCTTCTTGTTCATCAGCGAAATGAAGGTTGTGTGGGGCACAATGCCATCGGCCAGAGCTTCGGCGGCATCGTTGCCGGAGTCCAAGAAGACGCCATACATGAGGTCCCGCACCGACACCACCTCGCCGGCTGACAATCCCATCACGTCGGGCGGCATCTGGGCCGCCGCCGTCGAGACGGTGACCTGGCTCGACAGCGAGCGCAAGTCAAGAGCGACCATCGCCGTCACCATCTTGGTCAGGCTGGCCGGGGCGCGCTCGGCATCTGGCTCTCGCTGCCAGAGGACGCGGTTGGAATCGAGATCAATCAGGATTCCGGAGCGCGCGTGCGCGGCCAGAGCGGGGGCTGGGTTCGCCTGCAGCCAGTCGGAGCTGAAGCTGAGGGGAGCGATCGGGTGGGTGGCATGGGCAGCGAGGTTGGACGCCGGTGCAGCCTCTGACCCACTCAGGGAGATTGCAGGAGAGCCCAGGCCCGGCCAGCTGTTGTTGGCGGCCAGCCCCCGGCCAGCCCCAACCAGTAGGGTGATGGCGAGCAGACCGAGCACGATCCAATCTCGCAGTCGTCGGCGACGACCGCGGTACCGCCCGGAGCCGGGTGCAAGGACGTGTGGAGATCTGTCGGGAGGGGCGATGCCGATGAAAATCTTAGAACGTGGCGATGGCGCTGGGGAATCGAGGCGCCACCGCTGCGCTGGGGTCAACCCCGACCCGAGCCGGCCGACATGAATCTTCGCGCGTTCGCCCAGACCTTCGTGACCCTGGTGGTGATCATGGACCCGCTCGGCAACATCCCCCTCTTCATCGCCCTGACCCGCAAGCGCGGGGGTCGCGAGCGGTCCTGGCTGGCGGTGCAGGCGGCGGCGGCGGCCGGGGCTCTGGTGGCGGGATTCGCCCTCTTCGGCCAGGCGGTGCTGGCCTACCTTCACGTCTCGACTGATAGTCTGTCGATCGCCGGCGGATTGCTCTTACTTCTGGTCGCCCTGGAGTCATTTCGCGGCGAGACGCTGCCTGGTGATGAAGCCACCAACATCGCCCTGGTCCCGCTGGCGACGCCACTCCTGGCCGGTCCGGGCGCGATCGCGGCAGTGATGGTCCTGTCCGGGCGCTATACCAGCCTGGAGGGCCGGATCGGGGTAATCGCAGGAATCGTGCTGACGGTACTGGTGGTGGGGGTCGGCCTCAGCCTGGCCGCCCAGATCTCGCGCTTGCTGCGGCCGGCGGCGGTGAACTTCTTAAGTCGTGTCCTGGCGCTGCTGCTCTCGGCGATCGCCGTCCAGCTCATCTCCGACGCGGTCGTTCAGATCGTGAGGAGCGGGGGCTGAACCGTCGCGGTCCTAGACGCCGGCCCGGATTCGATCCACGATGGCGTCCGCGACCTGACTGGTGCCGACCGCACTCGGATCGTTGCGGTCCGCCTTCATGTCGTAGGTCACGGCTCGACCGTCCTTGATCACCGCTGCTATGGCACCCTCGAGTTGGTCGGCCGCCTCAGCCTCGCCCAGGTGGCGGAGCATGAGAACACCAGAGAGCATCACCGCCATCGGGTTGACCTTGTTCTGTCCGGCGTACTTCGGCGCGCTACCGTGGGAGGCCTCGAAAACCGAGCAATCCACCCCGATGTTGGCGCCCGGCGCCAGCCCCAGCCCCCCGATCATGCCCGCGCCCAAATCCGAGATCACGTCTCCATAGAGGTTGGGTAGCACCAGAATGTCGTACTCGTAGGGCCGCAGCACCAACTGCATGCACATGTTGTCGACGATACGGTCCTCAAACTCGATATCCGGGAACTCTTTGGCGACCTCTCGGCCGACCCGCAAAAAGAGCCCGTCGGTGTGTTTCATGATGTTGGCCTTGTGCACCAGGGTCACCTTGCGGCGGCGGTTGTCGCGGGCGTACTGCAGTGCGTAGCGAACGATGCGCTGGGTACCGAAGATCGAGATGGGCTTGATTGAAAGTCCCGAATCCGGCCGGATCTTCTTTTTTGCCAGGGCCGAGATCTCCTCGATCAACTTGGCGCAGTCGGGGGTCCCCTCTTCGAATTCGATACCGATGTAGATGTCCTCGGAATTCTCGCGGACGACGACGAAATCCAGATCGTCGCGCAAGTTTCGCGCCCCCGGGTAGGCCTTGATCGGCCGCAGGCAGGAATACAGTTCCAGCTCCTGGCGGATGGCCACATTGACGCTCCGGAAACCGGTGCCGACAGGAGTCGTGACGGGGCCTTTGAGGGCCACCTTGTTCTTCCGAATCGAGGCCAGAACGTGCTCTGGAAGGGGGGTGCCGTACTCGGCCATCACGTTCTCGCCGGCCTGCATCTCCTCCCAATCGAACTTGACGCCGGTGGCCTCAATGACGCGAACGGTTGCCTCGCAAATTTCAGGCCCGACGCCATCTCCGGGGATCAGGGTGACGGAATAGCGGCCCATCAATTCTTGAAGTAGTCGGCGTTGATCTTGATGAAGTTGGTCCACTCCGCCGGGACCTCGTCCTCAGGAAAGATGGCGTCCACCGGGCAGGGGTCCACGCAGGCTCCGCAGTCGATGCACTCGTCCGGGTCGATGTAGTAAAGCTCGGCCTTATCGTCGCTGTGGATGCAGTCGACCGGGCAGACCTCGACGCAGGAGGCGTCTTTGACGCCCACACAGGGTTGCGTAATCACATATGCCAAAGTGGTCCATAGCTTATTACTACGCGTCCTTGGCGCGCTCGCTGGCGCGCCGCTCCAGCCGATAGCCGTACCCGGCCACGGCCACGAACTGGCTTCCGCGGTCGGACCCCTCGCCCAACTTGCTGCGCAGCCGCCGGACGAGCAGATCCACCCGCTCGGTGGAGATGTCGGCCTCGTAGCCGTAGACCTCATTCAGGATCTGTTCGCGCGAGACGGCGATGCCGACGTTGCGGGTGAAGTATTCCAGGAGGCGAAATTCGAGCGGGCCCAGGCTGACCTCGCGGCCGCCGACGCGGACCGTACGGGCGGCGGTATCAATCTCAATCGCGCCAAAGCGCTGGCTCCGACTCCCCTCCTTCCCCCGTCCCTGGACGATGGCCACCTCTACGGATCCGGCCTTGCGCAGGTGGGCCTCCAGCCGCGCCATCAGTTCAGATCTCCGGACCGGCTTGACCAGGAAGTCGTCAGCCCCCGAGTCGAGGCCCCGGCTGATGCTGGCTTCATCGTCGCGCCCACTAACGAACATGATCGGAACGACCGCGTCCTCCGCCCGCAGCTGGCGGCAGAGTTCGGTGCCGGGCCGGTCTGGCAGTACCCAGTCCATGAACACCGCCGCCGGGTGCTGGGTGGTGAAGGCGTGGAGCCCGGACTCGGCGGTCGAGCACGTGACGGAGGCGAACCCCTCCTCCTCCACGACCGCCGCCAGCAATTCGGCGGTGTCCGCAGAGTCCTCGATGATCAGCACTGTGCCGCGCGTTCCAGGCATCTACATCGAGGCATGGTACCCCGCGCACGCCTCTGGCTCCGATAACCTGGCCCCATGGATGATGAATTCGGTCTTTCCGGCCCCGCCTCGACCACCGCCGATTCCGGCCTCACGATCAGCGACATCAACCCCGGCGAGGGAGCCGAGGCCCAGTCCGGGCAGACCGTCAGCGTGCACTACACCGGCTGGCTGAGTGACGGCCGCAAGTTCGACAGCTCTCGCGACCACGGCTCGCCCTTCTCCTTCGGACTGGGCCAGAAGATGGTCATAGCGGGCTGGGATGAGGGCGTGGTCGGAATGCGCGTGGGGGGCAAGCGGCGGCTCGAGATTCCACCCCACCTGGGCTACGGCGAGAGGGGGGCGGGAAGACTGATTCCGCCCGGCGCCCAGCTCATCTTCGTGGTCGAGTTGCTGGCGGTGAACTAAACCCCGGCACGGCCACCGGGTCGCTACCAGGCGCCCAGAGCCGACTCCAAGAGCGCGCTGAGCGTGACCACGGTGCGGGTGGCGCCGCTGGCCCCGATCACCTGGATGCCGACCGGCAAACCCAGATATCCGCGCCCCGCAGGCAGGCTGAGGGCGGGCAATCCGGTGAAGGCGGCCAGACTCGCGTAGCGGGTGTAGGCGGTCCCGTGCAGACCCTCCTCGCCGGCGTGCGCAACGGTTGGGCAGGTGGGCGCCACGATCAGGTCGACCTGGGTGAAGACATCGGCCATGAACCTCATCGCGGTGCGTCGCAGTTTGAGCGCGGCGTCGTATTGCGGCGGCGTGATTTCGGCGCCTTTGGCGACCGAGGCTCGGAACACGGGACCGTATGGCGCCGGGCCCGCCAGCCGATCGCGATGGTAGAGCCAGGCTTCCCGCAAGAGGATCTGCCGCTGCGCCCGGCGCCAGGTCCCGGCGCCGGCCAGATTGACCTCAACCACCCGGCAACCGGTCGATTCCAGTATCCGCAGCGAATTGTTCAGCGCTCCCAGCACGGCGGGCTGGGCCTCGGTCGTGAAATAGCCGCGATCAACCCCGATCCGCAAGCGGGGGCGCTCTGCCCCAGGCACCTCCAGGGTGACCGGATCCACCAGCTGGATGGGCGCGCTCATCATCTCCTGGTAGACAAGCGCGGCGTCGGCAACGCTCCGCGCCAAGACGCCGACGTGGTCCAGGGTCAGGCTGAGGGGCACCACCCCCGCGGTGGAGACCTCTCCCGTGCCGCCCTTCAAACCCACCACCCCGCAGTAGGAGGCGGGGATTCGGATCGATCCACCGGTGTCCGTGCCCAGGGCGGCCGGGGCCAGCCCGGCCGCGACCGCCGCCGCCGAACCGGAGCTCGAACCGCCCGTCGCGCGAGACAGCTGGTGCGGATTGTGGACCACCCCCAACTCGGGGTGATGACAGCGGTAGGCGAATTCGCTCATGTGGGTCTTGCCCAGCAGCCGGGCCCCGGCCCGATCACGAAGCTGAGTCCAGACCGCCGCATCGTGGTCTGGAATCCGTCCCCAGTCGGCCATCGATCCGGAGCTGGTCGGCACGCCCTTCGTATCGATGTTGTCCTTGAGCGCCAGCGGCAGCCCCGCCAGGGGCCCGCTGCCGGGACCGTCCGGGATCTGGGCCAGCAGTCGGTCGCGGTCGGCGAATAGGAACGACCCCAACTCGGGGTGGTTCTCGATCCGGCGCAGGTGCTCTTCGGCCAACTCTCGGGGGCTCACCTCGCGGGCTCGCAGGCGCCGCACCAGGTCGGCGGCCGAGGCGTGGCCGGATACCATGTCGGGGTGGGTCGGCACCGTTTGTGAGGGCATCAGACGGCGACGACGACGCCCCGCCCACGCCCCTCGGCGGCGAGGGCGGATCGGACCATGAACCACTCGGTGAAGCCGAGTACCGATCTCGTAGGCGCCATGTCCAGACAATCATGGCGCGCGCCTCGATCGATTGTCTGCTGGTCACCGAGCCCTCCGGCTATCGCTATCTGTGCGGCCACCAGAATTCCCAGTTCGCGATCGGCCAACGCCCCAGCATCCTGATCCTGCCCGTCGAGCGGGATCCGGTCCTCATCATCCCCGCCCCCGAGGTCGCCCAGGCCCGGCGCCAGTCGGCCATCGCCGACGTTCGCGGCTACGTTGAATTTCCCTTCAACCCGGCCCGCCTCGGCTCCAACTTGGCCGAGCTGGGGTTGGGAGACGCCGCGATCGGATGCGAGTTCGGCCCGAGTCATAGACTGGATCTCTCCCAGAGCGCCCTGGAGGCCGCCCGCCGAGAGCTTCCCAGGGCGAGATTCGTGGACGGATCGGGGGTGCTGAGGGAGGCCCGCGTGATCAAATCGGACCTGGAGATCGAGCTCATCGGCGAGGCGTCCGGCATCGCCATCCGGGCCCTGGAGCGCTTCTTTTCGCTGCTCCGGCCCGGTGCCCGCCTGGCCGATTGCCGGCGCCTGGCTCTGGTCTGCGCACTTGAGGCCGGGGCCGATCCCGACCCCCCCGCCATCGTGTCCTTCGGCTCCGGGCCCAGGGACGGCGTCTATCGCAAGGCCGATCTGCTCCAGATCGACCTCGCGCTCTCCTATCGCGGCTACCGCGCCGACCTCACCCGCCGCGCCGCCCTGGGGCCGCCGACGGGGGCGGACCGCGGCGACCACGACCGCATCGTCGATCTGCAGCGCGACGTTTTCGAGTCCATCAGGCCTGGGATACCCGCCCGCGAGGTGGCGCTGAAATTTGCGGACCGGCTGACGGCCCTCGGATATCCACGCCCGCCTCCCGGGTCCTGGATCGGGCACGGGATCGGACTGGACCTGCTCGAGGCGCCCTACCTCGACTTCGAGGATCAGACCTCGCTCCAACCGGGCATGGTCCTCACCCCCGAGCCCTGGTTTGTCAGCCGGGGCCAGGTGGTGATGGTCGAGGACACCGGGGTCGTCACCGAGACCGGGTTTCGCTCCCTGGTGCCCGATCCCTTCGATCGCCTGCGCGAGCTCACCATCGAATCGGGATCTGGATGACGCGGCGCTCGCGGGCGGCGCGCGCGATGGCGTCGGTCAGCTGCACGCTGCGCAGCCCGTCCAGCCCCGAGGGGCTCGGATCCCGACCCGCCACAACATCGGCGGTAAACGCGCTCATGGTCGCCTCGTAGCAGTCCTGGGAGCTGAAGGAAGAAGTCACCTCGCCCTCCGCGGTCACCACGCGCATGCTCCCCTTGGTCTGAGGCCGCGTGATTCCGCGACCGTCGATCCGGCCCCGGGTGCCGTGAATCACGATGTCGTTGAGTGGCATCGGCGTCACCTGGTTGCCGTTGGCGAAGGCCAGGGCTCCGCTGGCGAAACGAAGCAGGACCAGGGGCATGCGCTCCAAATCCGACGCCTGGCCGGTATCCAGCAGGGCGGCCACCTCGGTGACTTCGGAGTCCAGCAGATAGCAGAGCAGGTCGTAGATGTGGATGGCGATGTTGTTCATCGCGCCCCGTGAGGCCAGCGCCGGCTGGGCCCGCCAACCGCTGTGGGGCACATCTCCGGGCGAGGCGTCGACCTGAACCAGCCGAACCTCACCGATGGCGCCGGAATGGATTACGCGGCGGGCCTCGACAAAGCACGAGTGGCGGCGGGTCTGGAAGTTCATGCCCAGCTTGACGCCCGCCTTCCGGCACGCTTCCAGGGCCCGCTCGGCCTCGGCCTCGGTCGGACCCAGGGGTTTGTCGCAGAGCACGTGCTTGCCGGCCCGCGCCGCTGCCACCACCTGATCCGGGTGCTGGGCATTGGGGGTGGTGACGACCACCGCGTCGATGGCGGGATCGGAAAGCATGGATTCGTAACTCGTGCCCGATCTGGGCAGCCCGTGTTTTTTGGCGAAGGCCTCGGCCCGGCCCTGGTCGCGGCCCACGACCCAGCACAATTCGCTGTTCGGATCCGCCGCGATGGCCGGTGCTACCAGGGTGTCGGCCGAGCGACCCGGACCAACCAGTCCCCAGCGGAGCGTCACGTCACGCCCGCCGCGGGGCTCTGCAGTGGCGCTCGCCCACTTCAGCCCTCTGGCCCGGGCGGCCCGGAACCGATCTCAAAAAACGAGAAGCTGTCCGAATCCGCCGCCGCCTGGACCCGGTCGTAGGCGACCCGGGCGAGGGCAATGTCCAGAGCCCCGAGCCCGATCGGAACCACCAGTACGGACTCATCCTCGCGCTCACGCCCGGGCCGCAGGCCGGCCACGGTCTGGCCCAGCTCGGCGAAGACGCTGTCCCTTGTGACCCGTCCCGCCTCGGCCAGCCGCTGCAGTTCACCCAGGTGCGAGCACTGCTCCCAGGAGTCGCAGATGAGCTTGTCCGCCCCCAGCACCGCGTCGTCATAAAACTCCTGTCCCTGGCTGCCGATGGAGATCGCCAGCACCCCCCTCTGCAGCCATTCCCGCCGTATCAGGGGCGTGGTCGACGTGGTCGCGGTGATGACCACGTCGGCGCCGCGCACCGCCTCCTCGGCCGATCCGCAGGCCGTCACCGGGGTGTCGTAGAGGGTGCTCATCTCGGCTGCGAATCGGGTCCCGGCCGCGGCTTCGAGGTCGTACGCGCGGATCTCACCCAGGTCGAGGACCCGACGAAGCGCGGCAACAGCGAATCTGGCCTGGGTTCCCGCACCGACGATGCCCAGCACCCGCGAATTCGCCCGGGCGAAGTGGCGGGCCGCGATTCCGGCCACCGCGCCGGTGCGCAGATTGGTGATGTGGGTTCCCTCCAGGATCGCCAGTGGATACCCCGTCTGGGCGTCCTGAACCAAGATCGTGGCGATCAGGTAGGGCAGACCCTGCTGGGTTGGGTTGCCTACGAACCCACCCACCCATTTGACGCCGGCGGCGGCCAGTGACTCGATGTAGGCCGGCATGGCCGTGTTCCAGGCCTGGAGGCCGTACGCAGCCAGGTTCATGGTCACCTTGGCCGGCATCTCCACGCGACCCAGGGCCTGACCCCGAAGCACCTCCTCGACCACGCCGAAGGCGTCGCCCATGGTCAGCGCGGCCCGCACCTGAGCCCGCGAGATCAGCAGGGTTGGGCCGAATTTCATGGTGCTAACGATTGCTCCTCTCTTCCCGCTCCCCACTCCGTCGGAGGGGCCGGCCACTTGCCCCCCGACTCACTGCGGCGGCGGGACGCCGAGGCGGAAGTTGGGCCGCTCGTAGACGGCCGGATTGTAAACGTTGGAGGGCCTCTTACCGGTCACCATGGCGGCCATGTTGGCGGCCACCAACCGCGCCATCTCGGTGCGCGATTCCCGCGCCGCGGAGCCGATGTGCGAGGTCAGGATGACGTTGTCCATCTTGAAGAACTCGGGGTTGGGGTTGGGCTCGCTGATCGGTGGCTCGTTCCAGTAGACGTCGAGACCCGCGCCCGCGATCTTCTTCGTTTTGAGCGCGTCGAGGAGGGCCGGCTCGTCCACGATGCGGCCTCGGGCGGTGTTGACAAAAAAGGCGGTGGGTTTCATCAGCCCGAACTCGCGAGCGCCAATCAGCAGGTGGGTGCTGGGGTTGTAGTTGGCCATGATGACGACGAAGTCGGCCTGCTTGAGGACGTCGTCCTTGCTGGCTAGGAACTCCACCCCCAGCTCGCGCTCTCGCTCCTCCGAGAGGCGGTTGCGCTTGGTGTAGACGACCGGCATTTCGAAGGCGCGCACCCGCTTGGCGATCTCCTCTCCAATCGCACCCAACCCAATCATGCCCACCACCTTGCCCAGCAGCGAGTGGGTCAGGAAGCTCATCGATTGCTCTTGGTGAAAGCGACCGGATCGTGTGAATCGGTCCGCCTCAACGATCCGCCAAGCGAGTCCCAGGATGTGAGCCAGGGTCAGATCACAGGTCGTCTTGGTAATCACGTGATCGATGTTGGTGAGCAGAATTCCCCGCTCCGTGGCCGCCTCGACGTCGATGACGTTGAGGCCCATGGCCATGGCGGCGATTCCCTTCAGACCGGGGTTCACGTCCAGGATCTCGGCGTCGATGACGGTGTCGCCCAGGGTGACCACAAAGTCGCTCCGGCGCACGCCCGCGATCAGTTCGTCGCGGCTGATCATGCGCTCGGAGTTGAAGACCTCAACCTCGCCCACCTCGCGGAGAGCGTTGAGGCCGTTTTCCATCAATGGCTGAACGACGAAGATCCGCGGTTTCACCCCTGGTTGACCTCCTCATCTACGGTTCGGCACCCCATACCGCGAGGTGGCCCCGGCACCCGAAAACTAGCACCGCGGGTTGGGCCCCGGCTCAGAACGGAGCCGGTCACCTTCCCCGATGGGCACCCGCCAGCGGGCCGCGGCCAAGCCATGATCGCAGGGCCAGCCGCGGGATAGCAACCACCGCGCCTCCGCGCGCCCCGCTGCGCCTGAAGCCTCGCGCCGCCCGCAAGTGGAGGCAGCCCAGCCATCGGTCTGATTATTCAGGCCGGTGGTTCGAGCTCGAGCTCCGGCGGGGCCTGTCCGGCCCCACTCGGTCGGTCGTCGGACAGGCGACCGGATCTGAGTTCGGGGATCGCAGCGACCAGCAACAGGGCTCCCGCCAAACACGCCAGGCCACCGAAAACGACCGCGATGACGGGCGAGGTGAGCGTTGCCACGCCACCCGATTCGAGATCGCCCAGGCTGGGGCCGGAGACCACGACGAGCGAATTGAGCGAGCCTATCCGGCCCCGCAGGTGGTCGGGCGTGAGGGTCTGGATGATGGTGGTGCGGAAGATGGCGCTGATCACATCCGCCGCGCCCGCCAGGGCCAGTAAGAGGAGGCCAACGGCAAACAGGGGCGCCGCCAGTCCAAATCCCGTTATCGCCGCTCCCCAGCAGAGGACGGACACGGTTACAGCCAGTCCCCGCCGCTCCACCCCCGACACCCAGCCGGTCAGGACCGAGCCGAGCAGACCACCCAGTCCGATCGCGGAATACAGCAGCCCCAGGCCGGCCGGGCCGACGTGATACACCATCACCGCCATGGCCGGGAACAACGCGGTTGGGGCGCCGAAGAGCATGGCGACGATGTCGATCAGAAAGCTGGCCTTGACGAGGGGGGTGCGGGCGGCAAATCCGACCGCCTGCAAAGGCACCCGCAGGCTCCATTGGGGTGAGGAGCCTTGGGCCGGGAAGGAGGGCATGGCGGCGATTGCGGCGAGCGCGGGAAGGGCCAGGATCACGTCCAGCGAATAAGCCCAGGGGAGGCCGAAGAGACCGATTACCAGCCCACCCACCGCCGGCCCCACCACCACGCCCACCTGGGTTGTGAACTGCTGTAGCGAGGAGGCGGCAGCCAGGCGTTGGGATGGGAACAGGCGCGGCGGGATGGACATCTTGCAGGCGCTCTCGATGTTGCCCAGGCCCGCTCCCAGGGCGGCCAGAACGACAATCGGAACCAGGGGCGGATGGTGCAGCAACGCCACTCCCACCAGGCCCACCGAGGAGCCGGCGCTGGCGACCTTGTTGAAGAACATCACCTGGCGCCGGTCGTAGCGGTCCACCAAGAGGCCGCCATAGAGCCCCGCCGTCAACATCGGCAGGAGCCGCGCCGCGCTCACCAAGCCAACCGCCAGTGATGACCTGGTCAGGATGAAGACCTGGAAGGGCACGGCCACGTTCAGGACCTGGCGTCCGCAGAGCGAGGTCACCATCGCTATCAGCAGGAAGCGAAACGGTCGCGACTCCCGAACTGGACCGACGTCGACCAGAAAGGCGCGTGGGCCCACGCCACCATTGTGGCGGGCGGCCGGCCGACTCTGAAGGCGCTGGCGCGCAACCAGCCCGGAGCCGCGCGGGAGATCCGCGGCCCCGGGCCAGCGGCGGATCTCCGGCGGAGCCGGTCCGGAGTCGGTTGTTAGGAGGCCGTTTCCGGCTCCACGCTTAGCATCACGGTGGCCTTCCCGCGACGAACCGTCACCGTCAGTTGGCGACGGCGGGCCGAATCCAGTGCAGTCAGGAACTGCTCCGAGGTGAATACCCCGTAACCGCCCACCTTGGCGACCACGTCTCCCGGCTGGAGTCCCATCTGCTGACCCAAACCGCCGGGCAGGACGCGCCCCACGAGCACCTCGCCACCGAGGTCCATCTCGACCTCGACCCCAACCGCAGGGACGGCTGGGGAGACCTTGGCCAACGATTCCAGAGCGGCTGGGTCAAAACCGCCCACCACCGAGCCCCTGTGGACGGTCACCGGGAGGGCTCCGGCGCCGAGGGCGAGCGCCTCCGCCAGGGCCGACGCGTCGCTGACCACGTTCCGCACGTGGGCCTGAATTTCGTGTCGCTCCAACCAGTCCATAAGGGCGTCGGAGGACCCCACTCCGGGCTGCACGAAAACCTCGAATTTCATACCTCTTGATACCCGCCCGCAGGCCAGTTCCAAACCCGAGCCAGCCTTTTCTTAAGTCAGCGGCGGACTGTGATCACCTCCCCAGACGGGGCCTGGGGCCGGTTGATGAGGCCCCGGGCGGCGGTGACAAAGTAGGCCTCCAGCATCTGGCTCAACTCCTCCTCCAGCCCCAGCGAGGCGATCGCCGAGCGCATGTGCCCGAGCCAGGCATCGCCCTCGGCCGACCCGATCGCGAAGGGCTGGTGACGAAGCCGCAGGCGGGGATGTCCGCGGGTCTCGGTGTAGGTGGTCGGCCCCCCCCAGTACTGGATCAGGAAGAGGCGCAGGTGTTCAATGGGTGGGCCCAGGTCGTCCGGATACATCGGCCGGAGCAGCGCGTCGTGCTCCACCCCCTCATAGAATCGCTCAACCAGCGCGGTCAGGGCGGGCTCCCCCCCCATGCGATCGAAATAGTTCATTGGGTGCCGATCTGAGGGACCAGGTCTGTATAGGCGCTGGCTTGCAGGTTGAAAAGTGCGGCGTAGCGGCCGCCCAGAGCCATGAGTTGCGGGTGGGTGCCCTCCTCGACCAGGCGTCCTCCCTCCAGGAAGAGGATGCGGTCAGCCTGACGGACGGTCGAGAAGCGATGCGAAATGTAGATCGCGGTGCGCCCCAGGCTGAGCTCACGAAGCTTGCGGAAGAGTTCGAATTCAGCCTGGGCGTCCAGCGCCGAGGTGGGCTCGTCCAGAATCAACACGGGCGCATCACGCAGGAAGGCACGGCCCAGGGCCAGCTTCTGCCACTCCCCACCGGAAAGGTTCACGCCACCCTCGAACCAACGTCCGAGCGGGGAGTCGTAGCCCATCGTCAGCTTGGCCACCACCGAGTCGGCTCCGCTCTTGACGGCCGCCGCCTCGACCGCTTCGGAGTCGTCCAGTTGGGCCAGATCACCGAGCCCGATGTTCTCCCCCGCCGTCGCTTGGTAGGTGACGAAATCCTGGAACATGGCCGCAATCGCCCCGCGCAACTCGACGGGATCATATTCTCGGATGTCGCTCCCATCGAGCAGGACCCGGCCCGAGGTTGGATCGTAGAGACGGCACATGAGCTTGATCAGGGTGCTCTTGCCGGCGCCGTTGCGCCCCACCACGGCGATGGTCTCGCCCGGCGCGATCCGGAAGCTGACGTCGTGCAGAGCCGGGGCGGGCGCACCGGGGTACTGAAAGGTGACGTGATCGAAGACGATCTCGCCCCGCACCGGCTGCGGCAGCGGGATGGGGTGCTCGGGTGCGGCCAGCGCGACCGGGGTCTCCAGCAGTTGGAAGAGGTTGGCCAGATAGAGGCTGTGCTCGTACATCCCGCTCAGCCCCGAGAGTATCCCCTGGATGGAGCTCTGGACCGAGGACGCGGCCTGGGTGTAGAGCGTCAGATCGCCCAGGCTGAGGGGACCGAAGACAGCCTTCAGGGCCACGTACAGGTAGGTAACCGAACCGGCCAGGGTGGTGATCGAACTCCACGCGTTGCCGACCAGATATCTGGTGCTGACGAGCTTTCTCTGGCGCTGGTAATAGGCGTTGGAGAGGATCTTGAAGCGCGAGATGAAGTGTCCGCCAAGATCGAAGAGCTTGATCTCCTTGGCGTAGCTGTCGGTCGTCACCAGGTCCACGAGGTAGTTCATGCGGCGGCGCAGGGGCGAGGCCCAGCGGGCGATCTGATATCCCCTCCAGCCGTATCTGGTGTCGGAAATGAAGGCGGGAATGGGGCTGAGCAAGGCGATCAGGGCCAACAGCGGGCTGACCCCGAGCAGCAGCGCGACCATGCTGACGAAGGTGATCAGCGTCTGGAGGAGTCCGAACATGGTCGAAACCATAGCCACCGGGCGGTTGGTCGAATCCTCTTCGGCGCGTCGCAGCAGGTCGTACGAGTCCGAGGATTCGAAGAACTGCAGATCGAGTCGCGAGGCGTGCTCCATGACCAAGAGCTGGATTTGGAGCTGAACCCGGTCCTGCATCAACTGCTGGGAGATGTTGCGCACCGTCGACAGAAAGGACGTCAGGGCGTAGATCACGAATTGCAGTCCGGCCAGCATCACGATCGCACCCACGGTCGTGGTGAGCGGCGATCGCAAGCTCAGAAAGGCCAGCTGCACGTCGAGCACGGTGCGGTCGGTGAGGTGCTGCTGATGGACTTGGATGGCGCGCACAACCGCGTTGATGAGCAGCTTGGAGGTGTAGGCGTTGATCGCCGGCAGCAGACCGGCCAGCACCGTGGCCGCGAACAGGGCTATGGTCAGCGGCGGGCTCGCCCTCCATACCAGCCCCACCACCTGGGGGACTCCGACGAAGGTCTCGCGGGCTGCGCTCCGCGCCGCCCGCAGCCGCTGCGGCCAGTCGGGCTTGGGGCCGGGCGGATCGGGGTCGAAGGCCGACGGATCCCCGCTCAATCCGCTGTGCGGAGATCCTCTCGCGGCCTTGCGCTGTGACGCGGAGCCACCGTGGAACGGATGCATGCCCCCCCAGAAACCGCTATTTCAGATCGTCGATTCCTCTCCTCTGCGGATGGACCGTCGACCCGCATTCAAGGCCGGGTCCAAGCCTTGAGCGTGCACCGGGTTGGTCCGCTCCGGCCCCATCCCTCTAGCCGTGCACGCCGAGCACCTCGCCCCGGCTGGCGGCGGGCGGCTGGGGCATGAGCTCGTAGGCCGCATCTCCGTGGATTGCTTCGTCACCGTCCTCAAGTTGGGCTGGGGTCAGCCGCAGCGGAATGAACAGGCTGATCACCTTGAGGATGACAAAGGTGGCCACACCATCGAAGATGACGATGAAGAGCAACCCGATGATCTGGGCCACGAACTGCTTCGGATTGCCGAAGAAGAGGCCGGTCACCGCGACCGCCGCGGTCTTGCCGCTGCCCGGATAAACGATCACGTTGGGGTCTGCCAGAAGGCCCACCATGAGTCCTCCAATGGCTCCCGCGATGAGGTGGGTGTGCAGGACACCCAGGGTGTCATCGATCTTGTTGAACGGCGGCACCCGAACCAGGTAGTTGAAGGTGAAGAAGGGAACCACCCCCGCCGCCACGCCGATGGCGAGCGCGCCGTAACCGTCGACATATCCGGCCGCGGGAGTGATGGCGACCAACCCCGCCACCATTCCATTGACGATTCCTCCCACCGATGGCTTGCCGACGATGAACACGTCCAGGAACATCCAGGCCAGCATCGCGGTGGCCGCAGACAAGTTGGTGTTGAGGACCGCTGCCGAGGCGTCGGCGCCGGCGAAATAGGGGTCGCCCCCGTTGAATCCGTTCCAGCCCAGCCAGAGCAACCCGGCACCGGTGATGGCCGCGATGACGTTGCTGGGTCGGTTGTGCTCGCGGTCGACTAGCAGCCGCGGGCCGACGACCGCTGCCGCCACCAGCCCGGAGATGCCGGCCGCGACGTGAATCACGTAGCCGCCCGAATAGTCAACCGCCCCCGCCCCTGCCAGCCCGCTCAACCAGGACGGCATGACGCCCAGCCAGCCCCCGCCCCAGATGCTGAAGGCGTTGACCGAATAGACCAACGTGATCCAGACCGGCACGAAAAGCATCCAGGCCTTGAAGCTGAAGCGTCCCAGAATGGCTCCCGCCAGCAGGATGACGGTGATGGCAGCGAAGACGAACTGGAAGTAGACCAACGTGGAGAGGGGAAACCTCAGCGTCGGAATGGCTCCTTTGAGGAGCGGGATCACGGCCTGGCCCTCCAGACTGGCCGGCGAGAGGACCGTGCCCGGGATGCCGATAAAGTGCAGAACATCCGTGATCGGGTTCCCGAACGACATCTGGTAGCCCCATAAGGTCCAGACGACAAGTGTGGAGGCGAAGGCGTAGAGGACCATGAGGGAGGAGTTGAGCGCCCATTTGCGCTTCATCAGGCCCGAATAGAGGATGGCCAGACCGGGCACGCTCATGAGGCCCACCAGGGTCCCGGCCACCAGTTGCCAGGCGGTGTTCCCGGAGTCCAGCCAAGATGGGCTGGGCATCAAGTCCAAAAACAGGGATGACGTCATGGACCTCCTCGTCGGTGTTCATTGGGGCCACGCTGAGCGTGGAGCCCTGTGATCGGCTGCCACCAAGCTAGCCGCAACACCCATTTGCTCACTACGGGTTCCACGCATGAAGGCCCGGCCGCCGAGACCGTTTGACCCAACCAAGTCCGGTGCGGGCGAACGCCGCTCGAAGCTGCCGGTGGCCGGGGTTTGGGCGGCCGCTATCGGATCAGGGTCGCGGTCGCGGGGGAAATTCTGAAAGCCCGATGGTGCTGATCTTCCCCCGTCGGATCCCCAGGCGCGCAGCGTGTGCCGAAATGACTCCCGGGAAGGTCCTCGGGCCCTTGCCGCCCTGGTCTCCCCGCAGAGGTCAGCTACATCCCGCCCCTACACGCGTCTATATCAGCGGCTTGCGACGAAGTCTTTCGCCCGTCCCGAGTCGTCAACATCAGGGAGTTGGCCGTCGGAGCGGCCCAGCGCCGTCAAATTTCCAAGTCGAAACTGTATGCCCCGGCTGACTGGCCGTGTCCCACCGTAGCGGCGCCGCCGCCCTTCAAACCGACCAGCTGGCCCCGCGCAGAACCGGGTACCACCTCGAAACTGGTCCGAGCGTCGGACCCATCAAATGCGCCGGTGGCCGTCAGTACGAAGCTGCCCACCCTGTCTCCCAGTCGACCCTGGACCCGCTGATAGCCGACGAATTCGGCCGTTCCGTCGTCGCGGTAAGTCATCACCATGTCAGCCACCGTCTCCGCCTCGATCCCGCCCGTGAACCGCTGTCCGAATGTTGCCCTGGTGACCTTCCCGGCCTCCTCTAGACCACCTGCCTGCTCCTCCGCCCACGACGTGACTTCGAATGAGCCCTCTGCCTGCATCGGCTGGTTGCCCTCCCCTCTGAACGTGACTGGGTAATCCAGTGTGCGCGCCGAACGCGCGCCATGAACTCGCTTTGATCACTCGGACCGGTGCCCGCCGGGACGGGGTGCCGTCCGTTCCTTAGTCGGGGCGCAATCAGCACCAACTGGTGCGACCGGGCCTACCTCAGGCGAGCTATTTGCATGACCAGGCAGCGCCGTGATCCTGGCGATAGAGCCAGGCGGCCGCCTGCGCGTTGGGGACCGGTGAGTAAACCGAACTCGACGCCCACGGGGTGTGGCTCCAGGTCGCGGGCTCGAACTGGAAGAGGCCAGCCGCCCCGCTTGAGACGTTGGTCGCATTGGGGTTGTACCCGGATTCGCATCGGGCCACCCGCAACGCCCACGCGACAGCCGTCGAACCTTGGGAGGCGAAAGCGGCTTGGATGATCCCAGCCAC
>Ga0307372_10002431_pt1 | contig 30778 bp, 32 predicted proteins | sample OX1MG_FD_202533 | JGI IMG/M metagenome (GOLD analysis project Ga0307372, IMG submission 202533) | Soil microbial communities from Risofladan, Vaasa, Finland - OX-1 | ecosystem: Environmental > Terrestrial > Soil > Coastal area > Acid sulfate soil | place: Finland: Risofladan, Vaasa | collected... | reverse complement strand
GCGCCCGGAGTGCGGGCAATCTTCCGGCTGCTTACCAGCGTCTGGGAGCCTGAAGCCTCAGGGTTGATAAGTTCGGAGGCCCCGGAAACTTTCACGGTTTCCTTCAAACCTTGCAGGCTCATCTGGCAGTGCAGAATCGGCGCGCTCCCTGAAGCCACGGTAATCGATTCCACAAAGGGTTGGAATCCCTTTGCCGCCACCTTGACCGTATAGTCGCCGGCCTGAACCGCGTTGAACTCGAATTCGCCCTCAGCGTTCGACCACAGGGTCCGCGACCACGCAGAGGCGCGCGCCTGAATCGTCACCTGCGCCCTGCCGATGGGCCGGTGCTGGGGATCATGGACGACTCCCCGCACGTTGCCAAAAATACCGGCGTACCCGGGCGCCGTAAGAAAAAACACAAGTACGCACAGAGACAGAAACCGCACCAACTTCATCAAAACGCTCCTCTCAAGAGAAACCCTTAGACACAACCCCGCGCCAAAGCCGCAGGGAAGCAGAAATCAGAATTGTCAGTTAAGCCGTGAGGGTTTTGGGCGGCGGATCAGCGATGCAAGCACTCGGAACAAGCAGCCGCACAGAGTCTCGGGCGGCGCGATACCTCAATAAGGGAAGTGCATAAGCCGGATCCAGCTTGGGCAGAGCAAAGGAGAAATCCGAATGGGTAACGGAAATAAGGGAAGCGTCTTTATCAGATACCGAGCAAGCACAACTGAAACCGGGTTGAGACCGCCCCACTGGAGAAACTTGAGCAGCATGCGCTCCTGCCGGGCTGTGCATCATCATCGGGCACTTCCCGTGGCCGTGCATACGGCATCCGCAGATGCAGGCCGAGTGGGATTGGGCCATCCCCGGATTCGAACGCAGAGTTAGGTGAAAAGGAATCCAGAGGCCGAACGCCAATAGTAATATCCAGAGGCAGCCTCTCAACACGATTTTGGCAGTATAACACGCGCGGCTCGCTGGTCATACTTTGGACTCGGGAAAAATCGCCGGGAACAGGGTGGAGGGAATGTAAAAAACTCGCGGCAGGACTTTGGCCCTAAAAGCAACGCCGACTCTATCTCGCGCGCACCGGATGGAAGGAATTTCCTGTTTCGGACGCGGAGGTTGCGGAGCCGGGATCTTCACCAAAAACTTGCGCGGTAAAGGCCTCGACTGTCGCTCCATGCCGCCAGGCATCTTCGGGAAGTCCGGCCTTCAGGCAGGTTTGTTCGAGAAACTTTTCGCGATCCCAGTGCCATTCCACAGCCACCTGGGGTAGGAGCAGCCCTCGCCAGCGTCCCTGCCAGATAAACAGGCCGTGCTTTCCCACTTCAACCTGCTCAGGGGAGACAACCTGCGGTTCGCTCAAAACGGAAATCTCAATATGAATCGAGGAAACTTCCTCGAGGGTAACCGGGGGAAAACGGGGATCGGCAATTGCCGCGCCGACCGCGCATTCGCGAACGGTCCGGTAGAGCGGTGCGTCTCCTCTGACGTGCCCGATGCAACCGCGCAACCGGTCTTGCTTTTGGAGAGTAACAAAAGCTCCCTGGGAAGCGAGCAGCGCCGGCGGCAGCGCCGGAATTCCCTCGTTCAGAGCTCCTCCCCGAACGCCCATCTCCAGAGCTTCCCGCGCCAACCCCAGCAGAATTCGCCGTTCCTCTTCAGTGAGCGGCGGCATCCTTCTCGCCTTCCTTTTCCTTACCGCCCGGAATCACCACCAGATGCCCCGTGATCCGTTGGTTCAGGCGAGCGTCCATCTTCCTTCGGAAATCCCAAAAGTATTGCGTGCCTGAAACCGTCGCAAAGACGACCACCATCCAGAGCAGCACGGTGCCCGTCAGGGGCAACAGAGAATATCGTGTTTCAAGCGTTATCACGCTGATGGCCATCACTTGCAGAACCATCTTTGTTTTTCCCATGTCCGATGCCTGAAGCAAAAATCCTTGCGCCGAAGCAATGGAGCGAAGTCCGGTCACCGCCAACTCCCGTCCGATGATAATCACCACCATCCAGGCGGGAACCAAGTGCAGTTCCACGAGAGAAATAAAAGCTGATGCTGTCAGGAGTTTATCGGCAAGAGGATCCAGCAGAATCCCAAGCGCCGTCACTTGGCCTCGCTTGCGGGCCAGGTAGCCGTCCAAGAGGTCCGTGGCAGCCGCAAGCAGAAACACGCCGACGGCCCACAAGTCCATGTTTTGGCCTCTGGTCAACAACAGCACCACAACCAGCGGAACAAAAAAGATACGAAGGACGGTCAGTGAAATAGGGAGATTCATAAATATTGGAACTTCATCCCCGCCGGCATGGATTGGAAGAGAGGCTCTCGCTCAAGGACTTTGGGAATTTCACGAGACAATCCGCCTAACTCACACCACCCACTATAGCCAAGCCCTGAAAGTGTGTCAACGAAAGTTGGGGCCCTCATCGAAAGTTTGAGCTTTTTCTGGCGGCGCCGTTTCCACACTCGAAACCGTCTCTCCTTCCGAAGCATCAAAAGACGCCAGCAAGAATTTCGCAACCGATGCGCTGGCGCGGCAGCCGGGTTCCCATTTCAGCAGAGCGGCTTGAAAAACTCCGCGGCCGGCCCCGCCACAAACATTCCGACCCACACGCGCCTAGCCGCTCTGAACCTTTCGAGCCCGCACTCCGTCCGGCGTTTGCTTCCCATGCCAAGGCCCGGCCCCAAACCCGCGACGCCAATCCCGGGAAGGCTACAATGAGAGCCTATGGATTGGGAAGACCTGTTTAACGCGGTTAAGTCGCCTGCGCCAGGCTACAATGGGGGATAGGCCATTGCTTCACAGTTGTGCAAAACTAGCAATGAAACGGCCGCTTCCCCACTATTTTTTATGGGGCTGGCCCCTTGCCCAATCCTTTATCATCCATGCCGTATGTTATTAGAAACAGGAGACTAAGACAAAACTGCAATAAAATTGCCATTTTCCCAAGGAGAGGGGCGCGTGAAACCCCCGTGTTAAGGGCCGTCGCTTTTTCCACAAGATTTTCCACAGGCCCGACAACCGCAAAAACAAAGGGATTTAGTTATGGGTAACCGAATCCGCGTGAAAAGTCCGGCTGGATTGCAGTCGCTCGCGGAGAGATCTTGCGAGTTGAGCTCGCACCGTCACGCGGTTATCCTCGTATCGTGTCGACAAGACATTTCCAGCCCGATGAAGAAAAGCCAGCCGTTCTCCATCACCCGCCGAGAATTCAAATTCGGCCTCAACAATCGGGTCAGCATCGAGCATTTCGTCGATCTTTTGCAAGAGGACTTGAAAACCTTCACCCGTGGCTGCGGAAACTTCCGCCACCCTAGGCCCGCGCAGGAGCCTTGCTCGCACGGCAGCGTCCAGCAAGTCGATCTTGTTCCACACCAGCAGGCGCGGCGTTTCCACAATACCCAAAGTCTCAAGCAAATGTTCGACCGCCGTCTCCTGCTGGCGGTGTTGGGGATCGGAGGCATCGGTCACTTGAACCAAAAGGCTCGAGCTCTCAAGCTCCTCGAGCGTGGCGCGAAACGCGGCCACAAGATGCGGAGGCAGTTTGCGAATGAATCCCACTGTGTCCGAAAAAAGTACCCGCCGGTGCGAAGGAAGCTTGACGACCCGCACGGTGGGGTCGAGCGTCACAAACAAGCGGTCCGAGGTTGAAACGTGAGCGCGCGTCAGGGCATTGAAAAGCGTCGACTTCCCGGCGTTGGTATATCCCACCAGGGCAACCGTGAAAAGTTGATTTTCGCGCCGGTGATCCCGGTGCAAGGCGCGCTCGGAACGCACTTTCTCGATACCTTGCGCAAGCCTTTGGATCCGCGCGCGGATGCGGCGGCGGTCAAACTCAAGCTGCTGCTCACCGGGACCTCTTGTTCCGATGCCACCTCCCAGCCTTGAAAGAAGCGTGCCGCGGCCGGAAAGTCGAGGCAAAAGATAGTTCAACTGCGCGAGTTCGACCTGGAGCTGGCCCTCGCGGCTCCGTGCGCGTCTGGCAAAGATGTCAAGAATCAATTGAGTCCGGTCGATAACCTTGGAATCCAGCGATTCTTCAAGGTTGCGTAGCTGTGTGGGGGTAAGGTCGTGGTCGAAGATCACAACGCCGGCGTGAGCCGACCGCGCATTGACCCGAATCTCATGAGCCTTTCCGCGGCCCACCAAGGTGGCGGGATCAGGTTCCGGGGAGAATTGAAGAGCGGACCCCACCACCTGGGCTCCGGCGCTTGTCGCCAACTCGCGCAGTTCCTCCAGGCTCTCCTCCGGATCGTAGTCGGCAGGAACACTCGCGCGCCGCGAGCGCGCCCAGCCAACCAGATAGGCCTTCTCCAAAATCTGTTCCTTGCGAAGCCTCACGAACCTCCCGGGAACGGCGGATGAGCGGCGGAAGAAGGGGCGCGGTTCAGCACGACAGTTGAAATCGCATGCTTAAAGATCAATTGCTCTTGCCCGCTGCTGTCGAGAATCACCGAGTATTTATCGAAGCTGCGAATCCGCCCGATCAGCTTGACGCCGCTCACCAGGTAAATGGTGACCAGGGTCTTATCTTTCCGCAGCGAGTTTAAGAAACCATCCTGGATGTTTTGAAGTTTTTCCACGGTCTTTCTCTTTTCCACTGGAGCACCATGCAACATAGCGTCTCTCAGAACAAAGGCGAAGTCCTGGGCCAATCAACAGCTTCCCGGCTTTTTGATCCTAGCATGACGTTGACCGAACCGAACACCTGATCCTGGAGTTCCGGATCATCTCCGAAAGCCGAAAACCAGGTGACCTCAGACTCCCTGCGAAACCATGTCATCTGGCGTTTCGCATATTGCCGGGTTGCCGCTTGCGTCTCTTCAAGAGCTTTCTGCCAGGTGATTTCGCCACCGAGGGCAGCAGCAACCTGGCGATAGCCGAGCGCTCCCATCGCTTTCATCCGCGGCGCGTCCGGTTGCGCAAGCAGGCGTTGCACTTCTTCCCGGAGGCCTGAAGCAAACATCCACTCCACCCGTTGATTGATGCGGGCATAGAGCCCGTCGCGGGCAGGATTCAGTCCAATCTTGATGCAACGAAAACCCTCCAAAGCCTGCCGGCCGCCCGCGTGCAACGCGGAAAGAGACTGCCGCGAGAGCAGGCAAACCTCAACCGCGCGAATGGCCTTTTGCAAATCCTGGGGATCGATCCGCCGTGCCGACGCAGGGTCCAGCCGCTTGAGCAGGCGGTGAATAAACTCGCGGCCCCGCCGCGCCGCCAAACCTCGCAGCCGGGCGCGCAATTCTTCCGAGCGCGGCGGACCTTCAAATAACCCCAGCAACAGAGCTCGCAGATAAAGGCCTGTTCCGCCCACCAGAATCGGGAGTCTTGCCCGCCGGCGAATTTCGTGGAGAGCTTCTAAAGCTTCCCGCCTAAAATCTCCGGCCGTAAAGCCATCGCCGGGGTCCAGACAATCAACCAAGTGATGCGAAATTCCCCGGCGCTCAGCCAGCGGAAGCTTGCCCGTCCCGATGTCAAACCCCCGGTATATCTGGACGGAATCATAATTAACGACCTCTCCGTTCAGACGCTCGGCAAGCGAAAGGCCCAAAGCCGATTTGCCTGCAGCTGTAGGCCCGACGATAGCAATGAGAGGATATTCCCTGGCTCTTTCATCCTTCATACTAAGTGCAGGTACCGCGCAAGCAAAAAAACCAAAATGACTGCGAGCAGAAGAAAAGTGCCGAGCAATTGGTGCCTCGACGGCTGTTGCATGGTGTGACCACAGGGTGAATGACCTCAAACGGTAGCAGGAGAACGGAATTCATCTTCACACAGACAACTCTGACTGCTCCCGCTCCTTTTCCCACCTAGATTCTATCCGACCCACCAAAGGCATTCAAACCCTTTTATCGAGAAGGCTGGAGGGGCTTTGCCAGGCACGGCATAACCTTGCGAGGTTGGCAGCCTCCCGGGTATCGACAGTGGCCCCTTGCGGCGCCAGTCCGGGAGAAGGGCTACGCTGACTGGAACTCCCGCACGGCCTCAACCAACGCCATGATGTTGGCCTTCGGCATTCCGGGGCTGACGCCGCCGCCGAGGGAAAGAATGATCCCGTTTCCTCCAGTCTTCCGGAGAATGCTAAGAGCGCTGGCCTTGACATCCTCGGGAGAGCCGCGGCTTCCGACCTCCAGCGGAGGGACGTTCCCCATCAGGCAAATTTTTCCCTTCGTTCTCCTGCGAACCTCGCTGATATCCAGGTTGTGGCTCCAATTCAAGACATCGAAGCCTGTCGCAGACAAATCTTCCAGGAAGGGGGCAATATTCGCGTCATTATGGTAAACCTTCACCCAAGATTCCGGGAAACTACGAAAGATTTGTTTTAGATAGGGATCGGCGAACTCCGAGTAGTGCTTCGGCGACAAAAAGCCCACGATATCATCAAGAATAAATATCCCTTCAATGCTCGCACCGACTACTTCCACTTGCGCTTTCAGCCATCGGATGACGGCATCGGCCGCAAAGGCCATCAGCTTGTGAACCCCCTGGGGATTGTCGGCAATGTCCATCATTAACTCCGTAATGCCGCGCAGAAAGGCCGCCGTACAAACAGGTCCGCGGGCTGTGGCCATTCGAATCGCGTAACCTGCCTCCAGAATTCGTGATTTCTGCTTCTGGTATCGGTGGAGTGCTGCGGCCATGAACCCGTCTGCGTAGGGATCGATGGGCGAGAAATGGTCCAAATCTTCCAAACGAAACAGAGCCGGCGATTGGCTCGGAGGCTGGTCTTGATGGAAGCAAATCTTCGAGCCCAGAGCAGAAGGTTCAATGGCCATGCCGAATTCCGCCCACCAGGAAGGAAAGACAATGATCTCGGGAAACTCCTGCATGATCCTGAGGTTCGAATGGAACCACACTTCCGGGTCAAAATAATAATCAAGGTGGCTAATCCCCAGATAACCCGGGATCCATGGACTGTCGATGATAAGAGCAATCGGAATCTCTCGAACGGGCTGCAATTTTGCGGCTTTCTTGTAAAGTTCCCATTGTTCAAAACGCATCGTATCACCTCAGCTTCATCGCGGGTTCAGCGTTTGAGGTTCTCACTCGACAAGGATGAAATAGCAACGGCCTGAACCCCCTTGAACAAGCTCCAGGAAGATACATTAGGACGGGTTTTCAAATTTGAAAAGAAAAAATGCAGGCTTAGTAGTTGGTCGTTCCCATGTTGTAAAAATAAATGAATTCCAGTACCAGGTGCTTGCCGGTAAACTGCGTCGGCAAGGGCGGAAAGGGGTTTGATGCGCGGATGGAAGCGAGCGCGGCGCGGTCGAGCGGCGGTGAGCCTGAAGAGGCCAGCAAGCGGAGCTGGGGCACGGCACCATCCTTAACAATTTCAAACACCAAAGCCACCCGCCCTTTTTCTCCCAGGCGCGCCGACTCCGGAATCACCGAGTACCAATTCCGGCGAACGATGTAAACCACTCGCGCCAGGTAGGGCCCAAAGTTTACGCCGCGGGTGTCGGAGAGGATAATGGGGCCGGAAGTCGAAAAGTTCGGGTTGATATTCTGGAGTTGGTAAGCCGAGTCGCCGGGACCAACGGCAGGACCGCTATTGGGGTTCTGGGCGGCAGCCCGCAAAGATTGCTGAATCTGCTGGCCGGGCGTCGAGAACGGCAGATGCAGGGGAGAATCCCCTTTGAGCTTAGGCGGCTTGACGTTCATCAGGCGTAACTGGGCTTCCTGCTGGTCTGCGTTTTGGGGCTGCGGCGGAGGGGGAGCAGGAGGCTTGGCCGCTTGAGCCATCGTCTGGGGCGCAGGCTTGGGAGTTGGCGGCGCGGGCGGCGGAGTAGGCGCGTGATGTCCGCCCGCAATTTCCGGCCGGTGCGAGTTGCCGCGCATGTAGGGCATGTGGAGCCCGTGATTGTCTACCTGCGGCGATTTGCCTTGGGCGCGACGGTTCTTGTCGGACTGGATGTTGGTGTCCGGAGGTTTCCTGGCAGAGCGCAACAGGTCCCGCGGAAAGTACAGCAGCGTGGCTTGCTGCCGGGGCTTCGGCTTGGCTTGAAGTTCCAGCATCCTGGCGGTTTCTGGAAACAGGCGCGGCGCAAGAAACAGAAAGACCGCCAGCAGTAACTGAAAAATGAAAGCCAGCAAAAAAGCGGTCAGGCGGCGCCAGCGCGCGATCTCATTCTCATAGTCGACCAGCAGCCGAAACTCGGGGTCAGTCCTCATAATTCCTTGGGTCTGCCAGGCGCGGCTGGTTCCCGGCCGAAATCACAACTCGCCGCTATGCCCTAGGGATCGAGTCATGGGGACGTGCACGCGCCCCGCATGTTCTTCGATGCAAAACATCACTTGCTCGGCCAAGGCCAGTGCGTCCCGTCCTTCCCTGCCCCCTACGAGCGGCGGCCGCCGCGTTCGCACGCAACGCACAAAGGATTCCAGCTCAGCCTGCAACGGCTCCCGGCTCGCGGCCTCCAGCTTGCGAAAACCGATTCCAGGAGCGGCCCCATTGTGGTCCACGCTAAGCAGGAGGGAGTCACGCCGGGAGAAGTCGATGGAGATGTACTCGTGGGGTTGAAAATATCGAAACTTTCGGACCTTTTCAGTGCTCACCCGACTCGCTGTAAGGTTGGCAACCGTACCGTTCTCAAACTCAACTCTGGCGTTGGCAATATCAACCTTGTCGGACAGCACCGGCAGTCCCACCGCCCGGACTTCACGCACCGGAGCCCCTACCATCCAGAGTACCAGATCGAGATCGTGAATCATAAGGTCAAATACAACGTCCACGTCCAGGCTGCGCGGGCTAAAAACTCCCAGCCGATGAATCTCAAAAAACAGGGGCTGGCGCGTCACGACCTTCGCCGCCACAACTCCAGGATTGAAACGCTCGAGATGCCCCACCTGCAGGATTCGCCCCGCGCGGTCCGCCGCCTGGATAAGTTCATCGGCTTCCTCCACGGTGCGCGTAATCGGCTTTTCCACCAAAACATCCACGCCGCTCGCAAGCGCGACGCCCGCCACGGCGGCATGAGCCGTTGTCGGAATCACAATGCTGACCGCTTTGGCCGCCGCGAGGGTTTCTTCAAGGCTCCGAAAGGCCTTGATTCCCAGTTCTGAAGCCAGCGCGCGCGCGCGATCCGCCAGCTGATCATAAATACCGACGAGCTCTGCGCCTGGAACTTGCCTAAAAGCATGGGCATGGCGCTTGCCATGCTCGCCTGCTCCGATAACTGCAAGGGTTACTTTCTGCAATGTTAAAGCGTTCTCCTCGCTCCGGCCGGGTACCGGATCAGCCGTGCAGACTGGCAATGCGCTGAAGGGTTCAGTCCTTCATGCCCACAACCGCAATTCCGGCTTGGTTGGCCTCTTCAATCAGCTGCTCGCGTTCAAATAAAAGCGTACGCCCCGCGTCCACGGCCAACACCCGGGCGTTCGAACGGTTCATCACCCGAATCGTATTCACTCCCACGACAGGCACGTCAAACCGCATGTCCTGCTTGGGCTTACTTACTTTGACGACTACCAGTCGCTTTCCGTTACTTAAAGCGGCCGCGCGCTCGATGGCGGCATCGGTTCCTTCCATCGCTTCGACAGCAACACAGGCCCGGTCGGCAACCACAATCGTTTGGCCGATATCAAGGCCAGCAATCGTATGAGCGATTTCCCGGCCATATGCAATGTCGGAGAGTTCTCCCGCATCAGGGATCCGTTTCGTCAAATGACCAGCAGGCGCCAGGAGAGGCTGGAGAAACAGCGTGGAATCAACAACCCGCATGCCGCGGGCTTCAAGCATGTGAACAAACGCCCCAATCAAAGCGTCCGTATTTTTCCGGCGCATCCCTTCCAAGGTGCGCTGCACAACCCCGTCCGCCTTGATTGAGCTGAAGAGCTGGACGTGTTTGACCTGCCCCGCCAAGACCACTTGGTTGACGCCCCGGGCAGTGAGCAGCTCGAGCAGCTTGCTGACTTCTCCAAGGCTCAGCCACACAATTTCCCGCGCGCTTTGGCCGAGCTCCGGGAAAGCTTCCTCTTTGATAGCCACAACCAGCGGGTCGATGCCCCGCTCGCGCGCCGCCTCAAGAACCAGAAACGGAAAGCGCCCGTTGCCCGCAATGATGGCAAATCGATCACTCATTCGTCTTGTTAAAGGTTATCCCGCAAACTACCTGATTGCCGGCCGCGTCCGCGGCCGGTCATTCCGCTTTCTAAGAGGCGGTCTTCATTTCACAACACCGCGCTCGGAAGTCTTGACGAAGTCCACCAAGGCCCGCACGTGCGACGACTTGATGCCCTCTTTCTCCAGCTTTTCAAGCGCCTGGGTCGTGTTCAACTTCGAGCGGCAAAGAATCCGGAAGGCGTCCTGGAGTTCATCAATTTCTTCAGGAGCAAGGCCGACGCGCTCGAGTCCCAGGCGGTTCGCTCCGTAAACCGACATGGGCCGTTCAGCGGAGGTTTTTGAGTAAGGAAGAATGTCCTTGTTAACAACCGTATAGCTGCCCAGGAAACTGTATGCGCCGATTCGGCTGAACTGGTGAATCCCGCAAAACGCCCCCACGATCGCATAGTCTCCGATTTCAACGTGCCCCGCGAGCGACGCCCCATTCGCCATAATGATATGACTGCCAAGCTGGCAGTCATGGGCCACATGAACGTAGGCCATCAGAAGGTTCTGGCTGCCAATGCGCGTGACCCCTCCATCCTCCGCCGTGCCTCGGTGGATCGACACAAATTCCCGAAATACATTCTGGTCGCCAATTTCAAGGTAAGTTCTCTCACCTTGATACTTGGTGTCCTGCGGGTCGAGCCCAATCGAAGCATAGGGGAAGATCCGGTTGCGCTTGCCGAACTTTGCGGGCCCGGCCAGAACCACGTGTGACATGACCTCGGAGTCTTCCCCAATTTCCACGCCTTCCCCAATCACGCTGTAAGGGCCAACCGTGACGCCGCAGGCGAGTTGGGCCTGAGGATGAATGATGGCTGTGGGGTGGGCTTTCATAAGCCGGGTTTCTCCACGATCGCGAAAAGCACGGTCGCCTCGGCCACCAGCTTGTTTTCCACCGTTGCGCGTCCCTGCATCTTGCCAAAATTGTTGCGGCGGCTCAGAAGCCGCATCTCCACGTGAAGCTGGTCACCGGGCAAAACCGGCCGCCGGAATTTGGCGTTTTCAATGCCGGTAAAATAAATCAGTTTCTTTTCCTTCTCCGGCAGATCGCGATAGATCAGGACACCTGCAACCTGGGCCATCGATTCAATAATCAGAACTCCAGGCATGACCGGAGCACCGGGAAAATGTCCCTGAAAAAACTGTTCATTGATCGTGACGTTCTTCAGGCCTACGATTCGGCTGTCCGGCTCGAGTTCCAGAATTCTGTCCACCAGCAGAAACGGGTAGCGGTGCGGCAGGAATTTCATAATCTCCGTAATTCCGTAAACCGGCTTCACCGCTTCCAGGGAATTCTTCTCCGCTTCCGAGGCTAAAGTTGGATCATTCACATTGCACCTTCCGGCTGATAACCTGAATTGCTTGCGCGCTCAGCTCTCAATCCCGCTGGAGCAGAGAAACGGCAATCGGCGAGGGCCGTGAAAGCATTATAATCGAAAGCTCAGGGGGTTCCAAATGCGTGCCCTCGCACAGTCGAGCGAAGAGAGGGTACGGGGGTTGGGTCACGTGCTCCGCCGATTCAACTTGTTAATGCAGCAGATGGGAGTTCCAGGCAAATCGTAAGCAGAGCCTCTGACCTTCCGCTATTTTGGTTTAATTGTAATCCACGTTCCTGGGAATGCCCCTCAACCCTTAAGGCAGCGCATTCAGGCTTCTCGGGTGCACCGCCAACTCGCAACGCGGAGCGGCAATTCTCCGTTAAACTTCACCACGCCCATCCGTCGTGGAGCAAGGCTAGCGGACGCAATTTCCTTGTATGGAGGCCGTAATTCGAGTATCATCCCACTTTTTTGGCAATAAGACAGCTGGCGAGCATTTTCAGGCTCGTTAACTACAAAAATCATCGTGAAGCAAGGAGCTAGAAGAATGACCAAAACTAGGCGGGATTTCCTCCGCAATACTCTCCTGGGAGCCGGATTGGTCTCGGGCGCAAAGGCATGGGCAGGTACCAATCCAGGTTTCGCTCCCCTCAATCCTCCCAGCAAGCCTTATCAAGCGATGGATGGAGATGGTGCGTTGCCCAGCAAACAGGATTCGCGTTATCCCGACAAGCCGCTTGGCCGGGCAAGAATCGAGCCGTCGCTGGCCAAATTGCAGCCCGGCGCGCAGCAACAGTTTAGGGCCATCATTGCGGCCCCGACGTTCAGTTACGCTCACTTGGCTGAGAACGTGACCTGGACGGTGAATGACGTTGAGGGCGGAAGCTCCCAGGTGGGGACAATTGACGCCCGCGGCTTGTACCGGGCCCCTGCCCAGGTTCCAGTACCCCACGAAGTGCACGTTTGCGCAAAGGTTGAAGGCGTAATGAACCCTTTGCTTTTCGCCACTGTTTTGGTGGGAGCGTCCGAAGTTTCTTATACCATGAAGAGTTCCTGGACTGACGAAGCCCACGTTATGAAGTATCCGCACAGTATCTCACTTGACCCTCAAGGCAACTTGCTGATTGCTGACTCCACCGGCAACGGAGCCTATCGATTTTCCCGGGAAGGCAAGCTCCTCACTGTCTTTGGCTTCAGTCCGCGTCACAAGAAAGGAGCTCACGCGCCTGAAGGCTCGGTATCCAAGCACCCAAGCCTCGCCATGGGATATTTTGGAGGAATGGACCCGGGATATTTTTCCGCACCCCGTGTGGCCATCTCTGACAAAGAAGGAAATGTCTACGTGGTCGATACGGAAGAGCGACGGCCGCAGATTCAAGTGTTTGACACCGAGGGCAACTTTAAATACGCCTTTGGCCAGCATGGGAATCTGCCGGGCTACCTGATCCGGGTCCACGGCATGGCCTTTGACAGCAAAGGACTGTTGCACGCTGAAGATGTTGAGAATTGCCGGGTCAATACGTATGAACCCGATGGCAAGTTCGTGGGAAGCTGGGGCCACGAAGGAGCTCTGCCCGGTCAGCTGAATGCTCCCCATTGTCTCTACATTGACCCCAATGATGAGCCTTTTGTAATTGGATACTACGGGCCGACTCAGAAGTTCACATCTGACGGTCACTATCTATTGTCCTTCGCCCATGCCAACCCGCCTGACCACCCGATCAGTTTCCAGAGCCTCTTCGGGGACCGCTGGGGCAATGTGTACGTTCCTATGCGGGATGAAGGCCTCCAGAAGTACAACAACGTCGGTGAATTTGTAGGCTGGGTAACAAGGGGAGTCGGCACGCAGTGGGGTACGGTTGCTCACGACGGCACTATCTATCTGCTGCCAACGTCGACATCCAAGAGCCAGGAGGCCAAGCTGCCTACGGTGGCAGTCTATGCCCCACGGTAGCGTGTTGAGACCGAAGACCGTTTCAAAAGAACCCGGTGCGGGAATGGCTGTTTTACAACGCACCTTGTTCAACGGTTGCTAGCGCGACGGGGCGCATATATGAACCTGTGTATGCGTCCCTGAACGCCGTGGTCTGACCTATATCGCCGGCGCTGAGACGTCCCCATGCCTTGCCGGCAGAAACACTAATGGAGAGCCCCGTTCAGGCAATCTCTGCTGCCAAGAAGTTTCTCGTCTCGCAAGAATTTACCCTCCCTGGGGCGCTATTCCAGCGTGGCTCCCTCTTCGACACATGGGAATTCGTCCATTCACGCGAGATCGACAATCCCTCGCAGCCCCTTGGGCGAGCCGGAACAGGGTTTGTTCTCAATCTTTCCCAAATTGGATAAGGCCGGGAAGTTACCAGTATGTTAAACTTTTTGAAAATGAAAAGTCGGGCGAACGGGCCTGTAGCTCAGACGGATAGAGCAACGGTTTCCTAAACCGTGGGTCGGGGGTTCGAATCCCTCCAGGCCTACCATGTTTTCAGTAGGTTAGCTAGAAGCCATGGAATCGTCGAGTACAGTTTCGTACAACTTCGAATACTCACGCATTCAAGAGCACCTCTGCAACGCGGTGAACTGCCTCACGCTTGGCTGCCGACACAGCCTGCGTGTAGACGTTCATCGTAGTCTGTATGTCAGCATGTCGAAGCAGTTCTTTTTGCACTGCCATGTTTGTTCCCGCGTCGTGAAGAATCGAGGAAAAGGTGTGCCTGAACGTATGCCAGCCTACCCTGCCGATTCCGGCTCTTGAGGCAGCAGGTTTGATATGATCCGTGAGCATAATCCCGTTCCACCTTGGTTTGCCGCTGTCACCGGCAAAGATGTAATCATCCGGACCGATGTAGATCGCCTGCCTTCTGAACGTCAAAAGAGCCTCAGCGATCTGTGGATCGATTGGCATTGGCTTACGCGATGCTTCCGTTTTGGTTTCGTAAACCTTGCCCTCGACTACGCTTCTGTGGATCAGGACCGTGAGCTTTTCCCATTCGATGTCTCCCCACCGGAGGCCCAGGATTTCACTGATTCGGAGCCCCAGGCATCCGGCGATTAGAACCATCGTCCGGCAGGGTTCTTGCACTTCAGCTAGGAGCCTCTTGAACTCTTCCGGCATCAAGACACGAGGGACTCGCCTTCGCTTAGTTGACTGCCGAACGAGTGCGATTGGGTTTTTGTCAATCAGTTCCCATCGGATAGCGCAGTTGAACAAGAGATGCATGAGGTTGCGAATATGCGCCTTGGTGTTAGCTGATCGCTGGATGCCTTTAAGCCAGTGTTCGACCGCCAGAGTCTTGACGTTCCGGATGAACTCAGTCCCCCACTTCGGCTTGATCCAGTTCTTAAAAAGGCCGCGATAGGTGCTGGCCGTGTCCTCCCGAACCCGCGTGGGCATTTCCTCAGCTAAGTACCGATCAACCAGAGCCCCAACCGTGACTGAATGGAATTGCTGTTGCGGGTTTTGAGCGTTGATCCGGATGCGTAAATGCTCCACAGCCCTTTCAGCATCGGACCGGCTCGGAAATCTTGCTATGGTTCCAACGAGCATTGATTTCGGCCTACCGTCCTCCATCCAGCGGAATTGCCAAACGTTCGGCCCTTTCTTCCGCTTTCGAAGAGTCAAATTTCCATACTGGTATCGTGCCTGCATGTCTCCTCCTTTCAAAATGAGGTTTTCATGCGGCACGGTTGGCGACCTGATTGTAATCTTGAATTAATCCAGGCGTCCAGTGCTGTTGCACGATACCGCCAAAACTTCCCAACTTTTAGGGCTGGCACTTCGCCGCGCTTCGCCATCCGCTCGAGCACCTTCGGATGAATCTTTAGAACTTGGGACGCTTCCTTGCTGGTGAGGAGTACTTCAACTCCGCAGGTCATGTCGTTCAAATTGTACCCTGTGTGCGACGCTGGCAATGACGATACGGACTCGCGCATTGATTGATGACCCCGAGTATGCGATTTACGTTCTTCGAGCGCCGCCGCCTGTGCCATACTTAACCCTCCATCAACCATGTCGAGCCTAGCCTCTTCCGAGAACCAGTTGCTCATGCGGATCGACCGTACGGCTGAGGGCTTCCCGTCTTTTTGCGACAATCCAGCACACGTGCATCCAGCGGCAGGGCCAGCACTGGTGCTCCTGAGCTCCGCCGTTACGCACGTTGCGAAATCGTTCAGCGCATCGCAAGACGCATCAGGGCTCATCCTCCGGCGAAAGAGAATTTCTGTCAAATTTCCGCAGTCGGACAGTATTCAGGGTTACGCCACTTAACTGCACTCGCGAATTTTCAATAGGTTACGTGCTTGGGCGGTGAATATCCATGTAAACCGAAGGATCGCCCATCTTTCAAGAATGGTCGGCACGAAGTGTTCAAAGTGCTCTATGAAAACTTCGACTTTGGGCGAGTTCTTGACCACGATCAAGGCGTCTGGGAGCTTTAGATAGGTGAATCGGCCAGACTGGCAGAATTAGACCCAGCGCGCCGAAGGAACTGACCCAATTTCAACGGTGGTAATTTTCGGCCTAAGGATTATCTTGCGGGCGATAGAACCGGCGCTGAGGCATCGCCTACCACATTGAACCCAGCCCAATAAAATGGAACCGCCCCACTACCGAATTCTTTAATGAGGTCGAGCTTCGCTTCTCGCAATGCTGTTCCTTCGTCTTGACCGTCAGCAAGATGGCGGTAGAAGTGTTCCACGAGGGCCGTTGTGTATGCATCGCTGGCGGTCCATAGACTCGCAAGCACAGACCGCGTCCCTGCATAAAGAAAGGCATCCTCCAAGTTCGCAATGCCCTCTTCGCCTAGTAACTGGCCCTCTCCAGTATCGCATGCTGACAAAACGACCAAGTCTGCGCGGAGACGCAGACCCCGTATCTCCCGGGTTTGAAGCAGCCCGTCATCCTGGTTCTTCGAGTCCTCGCCCAGAACTAGGGCCGACCGCTGGGGATACTTCTTACTGGCGATTCCGTGCACCGCAATATCAATGATCCGAAATTGATCAAGAGGTTCAGCCTCAAACGCAGCTTCGCTGGCGTCGTCGCCCAATAACTCCACACTCTTGGGACCAAAAATTTTTCCCGCTTCCACGATCTCGTCCCGCGTCTTGGGAAGATCCGGAAGGGGATCTCTCGCGAGGTCGAAAGGAGAGTTGCTCTGCCCGCCTGTAATTGAATCAACCTTGGACTGGCTAATCGTCGGCAGCGTGTGCTGATATTGCACATCGCCGACTCCAAGGAATGTCAAAATCGGCTGGCGAATCGGAGCGGACTTTCTGATCAGATAGAGAACCGTAGCCGAGGGTGCATAGGTCACGACGTGTGAATCGATGAGAACGTGCCCACTGTTATCCACAAGTGAATCGAAGGGCAATGAGTTTAGCTCTCCGTCAGGGACAATAATAATCCGCTGCTTGAGAACTCGTGGTGGGATGGGCGCGAGGAGCAAGGCATAGAGTTGGCGTCCCATACCGTTGGCTCGCTTCCTTGATTTGATTTCTTCGAGATACCGCTGAGTCAAACCTTCTACTTTCGTTCTGCTAGTCGGAAGCACGGAAACGCCCACGGCAGCGCGGGTCATGTAAAGGCAGTAGGATTGGGACCTGCCCAGGACGTACTCCAGGAGCGTCTCGTCCCCGCGGAGCGACCGCCGAACAGCTTTGAGCTTCGCGGGCGCGGGCTTAAGGGCAGCTTGTTCGAACCGGGTCGCCGACTGACCGGTTGGCGCTATCACTTGTTCTTCTTCAAAGAGCCTATCGAGCAAATTTCTTCGTTCGTCGCGGCTGGTGGCATGCAACAGGGCGATCTGGAGATGTTTGATCTCCTGTCGAGCGGCCGACGTCGTCGGGTCCTGTTGCCTTCGCCAATCGCCCCCACCTCGGAGACGGTCTGCGATTGAGCGACCGCGCGCCGTTTCGAGCACCTCGTATGCCTCCTTCACGTTGCGGAGTCGGATGGCGAGTTCGAAATGCCCAAGATAGACCTCACTCATGGTGGCGATCAGATCCGCCTCTACCTGACGGCTAGGAGTACTCAGAAGCAGGCCCTGTGTCACGTCCTCGGCACGGCTGTATAACCGATCAGCCGCAGCGAGGTTGCCTCTCCCGTTCTCCAACTCGGCGAGCAGCACGAGATGAAGAGGGAGATGATATTTGTCCTCGACTTCCTGCATCGCCTCCATTGCCGACCGCTCATAAAACTCGGCGTCCCTCAGATCACCTTGATCACGATATACCTTGGCCAGTTCATACATGCCCCAGGCATAAGCGTGTTGGAACCCCCGCCTCTGGCACAGGTCAACGGCGGCGCGCAGATACTCGATTGCCTGGACACGGTCACTTGCTTTTGCCTGCTTGCCGAGCACGATGAGTAATTGCGCCTCCGCGGCAAATGCATTCTGGGCTCGCGCTTGTCCAAGTGCCTTCTGAAGTACCGACTTTGCCTCAGATTCCCGATGGAGAGCGACCAGCGCCCGCGCCTTTCCCTCGTATGCCATGAAGGGGAAACCTGCATCTTTCGCAATCGCTGCCGTCATTAGCGCGATGTCGCAGTACTTAAGGCCAGTCTCCGGCTGACCTTCTTCGACGAACCCGTTTCCAACGATGGAGACGTAATAGATGGCTGCGCCGAGATCACCATGTAGGAATGATGAAAGGATCGCGGTTTTGAGCAGCCTTGTCGCCTTCTCAACATCCCCATCCAGGAAGGCAATGATCCCAATTTCTGCTTCCGCGCGGGTTTTCCATCGTTCGTCGCCCAGAACATTCGCAACTCTCTGAATCTTTGACCAAGTGTCTTGTGCTGAAGCTTCGTTCTTTTCTTGCTCGATGGCAGCCTTCGCAACCAGGGAACGAAGTACTAGGCGCTGGTCCCCTTGGATGAGCGGATTCTGCAAATCTTTCGCGATTTCGGGTTCATATTTCCGGGCCGCGCCTGTGTAAGCCTGAGACCATATCCAACCCAGCCTTGCGTACAAGGCATGCTGCTTGTCACCGGACTGGTCGAACAGGGCCTCAGCCTGAGCGTAGAGCGGTTCCGCTTTTGGCCAATTAAAGAGCAGGGCCAGCCTGTCAGCCTCGGCTAGCACATGGTTGGCATCTTGAACGTGTAAGTTTTGCCGCCTTTCGGCAAGCTTGTCGACCAGGATGGCCAGAACCAGGACGACCAGTACAGCGAGAAACACCTTGCTTATAGGTCTTCTTAGCATCGAACTTTCAAGAAATTGCGAGCTGATGGCGGCGGGTCGTCTGCCCTGCGAAGCGGAGGAGAGAAGAGGTCAAATCTGCTTGTCTAAGCCGCGCACCAAATCTGAAATGGAAACCTTCAAGGCTTTGCAAACACGCAAGAGCGTCGTCACCGTAATCGGCCGGCCTGCCTCGATTTGCTGCCAGTGACGAGTGGAGAAATGGTAAGAGATCATGTCTTCCTGAGTGAGCTCTCGCTTCCTGCGCAATTCGCGAATTCGCTTGCCAAGTGCCTGAAAGAAACGCGCATATTCATCCACGCATTCCTTTGTAGCCGCAGTACGTGCAAATACACCACGAGCAGATTAGCGTGCTGGTCTTCCTGCGATGTCCTCCGATGCGGAAAGGTGAAGGTCCTCAACGAGGAGAGGCCATAGACAAAAGTCGTAGATTATTGGACTTGTGGCCCTTTTCAAAGTTGGCCTTTGGGGAAGCAATCTGCCGGGAGAATGATTTCTAAGGCCTTAGCCAGATGGCTCATAGCCCGTTTATTGGCCGAAAGCAGCCGGGCGGTCCGAATGGGCGAGGCGAGAGCGACCCGAAGCGCTTTGCGGCCATCCAGCATCCCGTCCCGGTTCAGGGCACGATTGAAATCGGGCATGTTCGTGTCGGGAGTATCGGAGACAACTCGAAGGATGGCAGCCGGAATCCCCGCCTGTCCCGCCACAGCGATTATTTCGTAACTCTCCATGTCAACTGCGTTCGCGCCACGTTTTGCGAGGGCAACCTTATCATCTTTCGTGACCGCAATCCGAGGCGACGTAATACCAACCACGCGCTCACAAGAGATACCGTGTGATTGAAGGAACTCGATCACTTTGTTGGTAACGGTTGCCGAACATTGCAGGAGGGGCTTATCGGGCTCCGTCGAAAGGCAGTCGGTGTAAGCAACGATCTTATTTTCAGAAAGCGAACTGGTCAGTCCGCCGCACAAACCGATAATGAGGATGGCATCAGGTCTCCGGCCGGACGGGATGCTTGGACTCGGGTGCGAGGCGATAGCAAGCGTCTCTGTTGCCTTCGCCTGCGCTTTCTTGGGCCCCATTCCTCCAACGACAAGAACGACCTCATTGGCGCCTGAGCGCAGGGGTTCAGCGCGAGGAGTAGTGCTACTTTCAGGGCTTGCGCTGCCGACTTGTTGAACTGGCTGTCCCTCCATTTTGGAGGCTGCAAATACGTAAACAAGGCTCATAAGAGGTAAGTAAACCGGGGTACCACTGCAGTCAGGCTGGCGGCGCGAAGCTAACCGATGCGAATACTTGAGAGGACAGTTTCGCCAGCATTCCCGTGGTCAGACTCAGCATTGGTCCCGAAACAAAAGCATAAGAGAGTGGTAGAAAATAAACAACAGCGATCTGGCAGCGGGGTTCGTGCTCAATACTCCGCGCTCCTGAGCAAAACTAGTGCAGACGCTTCATCTTTTCGAACAAACCATCTACGTCCGGGATCAAATAGATATCGAAGTGCCGTGCTTCTATACCATGGCCCTTGGTCCTCTGGGGTTTCATACCGACTTATTCAGCAAGTCGGTCGATAGCTTCCATAATTCAAGCTATGCTTCTGGAGTTACACGAGACAGTACAACAACCAAACCCCATGCTACTAATCCATGGGGCTTGCCGGTCAAGGCACGACTGCTGGAAATTCCTGCCAATCCCAATTGTCCTTCCGGATTGCCAGAATATAGTGGCCGGTTTTCAAGCCGCTACAGTCCACCCTCAGGTGGAGGGTTGTGACGTGATCCTCAAACTTTCCGTAGCTCGTTGCTGTAACAAGAGTTGTTCCGCCCCGCTGGACGGCCACTTGGTATTCGCCTGGTTCGTTGCCAAGAGGGAGACGAATCGCCAGATTGAGCGGTGCGCGCTCGAGTTGGATCGGCTTCTGCACAGGCTGTTGCGGACCACGTAAGGTGAGCCACTGGCTGAGGTCAATCGTCAGATTCCTTGGAGTCCTCACTATAGATCGGTGATGAATCCATGCGCCGACTATAACCGCAACAACCAGCACTAAGGCAGCCGCAGGAGCCAGTTTCCGATACCATTCCCTCGCGGCGCTTGGTTTCTTGAGCACCCCGGCCTGCAGTTTTTCGAAGAACTCCCCTTGGGTCTGGGTAGCCTGTGTGCGCCATTCATCATCGAGCTTTCCGCCCAGCTTATGTGATGCTTCGATCAAAGCGCGCATTTCTCCGAGGTATTTCTGGCAACTCGGACACTCCTTCAGGTGCGCCTCAAAGTCCAGCCGCTTGGGCGAGGGTAGAGCATTCTCAAGATACTCGGTTGTAAGGACTTCCAGTTCTTTACACGTCATGAGAATCATCGCGACGGGATTGACCCTTTGGAGTCTGCCCGAAGTAGCGCTCTATCTCCGATCTTAACCGCTGCCGCGCGCGGTGCAGCAAGATTCGCTGGTTTTCCTGCGTGATGGTGAGAGCCGTCGAGACCTCTTCCGAGGTCCACTGCAGGACGTCCCTCAGAATCCACACTTCCGCTTGTCGTCCGGGAAGAATGCGACTTACCCGGAAGACACATTCCAGCCGCTCCTCCACTAGTAATGCTCGCTCGGGGTTTTCGCGCCAACTTCCGAAACCTGCTCCGCCTTCCCCCGGATTATGATAACGCCAAGCCTCTTCAATTCTGAGCGCGGCCTCCCGTGCCCGCCTGAAAATCATGTGACGTAGTTCCTTCTTGAGGCGACGCCTAAGGATCTGTACGAGCCAAGTCTTCGGCGAACATCGCCCTTCAAACCTGCCAAGACTTTTCATGAAGTCCACCCATGTGTCTTGGACCACCTCTTGGGCGCGATCCCGGTCGCGAAGGTGGTAGTTGGCGAGTTCGAGCAATAGGCCCTGGTAACGAACCCAGAGATCCCTGATCCACTCCTGCACGTCTGTCTCGCCGGTCATCGCAAGTACTCGTTGTTCGCGTGAATGGTGTCCGCCGCGCGACACTTAAACATCAGGTTCCAGAGTGCCATTCAGGTCGAAGCCCTCAGCCCTGGCCTTGGGCCTATTCACTGCCGGGGCACGATTTACTGCTGAGTAAACTCCCATTCTATCCTGTGTGAGGTCCCCGAGTGAACAATGCAATTCGGGTGTAACGTTTCGCCGTCTCAGGGAGCTATTACGGCAGGAGTTGGGGTAATCGCGCAAGAAGCCAACATGGCCCTGGGAGAAGTTTCCTTGCCTCACGGTGCGCCGGGAACACACCCACGCCGCGATTCACTGGTGCCGCTAAGCAAGCTCCCTGGCATCAACGAGATAGATGCCATCTTGCTGCCCGTGGTGAGAGCCCGGCGCAAGGAGGTTCACGAAGCGATAGAGACAATCCTGAAAGGATGGCCAGGGCGAAAGCGCGGTGAGTTGTGGGCTCGCATCCGCCAACTCAGGAAAGAAGGCCGGCGAAGCGGCCCGCACCGGGCCGTCTGGACCGACGAAGATTTGGAGATACTTCGGACGTATTATGCTCAGGGCCGGGCAGGAGCGCGCCGCGCCGTCCGAGAGCTCCTTGCACGTGACCCCAACAAGAGCGCGCGCTCAATCTGTGACAAGGCCCGAAAACTCGGCATCTCGACTACAACTGGAAAAGCCAAGGCGTGGTTGCCCGAGGAACTTGGCGATTTGCTATGGAACGCCGGAGAGAAGCCGGCGCGAAGCATCGCTCGGAAGCTTGGAAGGAGCGCGAAAGCGGTTTTCCAGATGCTTTCGAGTCATGGCGCCACAGCCAGAGTGCGAGCTCCGAAGAACTACAACCTTCACCGCGTGTCCAAACTGCTCGGAGTAAGTGACCGCGCCGCTCGCCTGTGGTTTCAAAGGGGTCTATTCGGCGAAGTGACCAACCAAAGCAAAACTTGGGGAAGAGTCCGATCCACGCCACGTCTGAGTTTGGAGGCAATCGTCGCCTTTTGCTTGAAGCATCCCGACAAGATTAACTTGGAATGCTGCGATCCAGATCTTCTATTGCTGCTCGAGGACAAAAAACCCCGGATGCCAGGCTGGCATGGTTCGCGCCAACACTTGGTCCGCAAGAGATGTTGTCCGCGTTGCGGACGCATCATTCGAGGGAACGCGTACTTTCGCCATTTCAAAAGGTGTTCTGCCGATCCTGCCACCACGGGGAAAAGCGAAACAGAGTGTGTGGACGCCGATTAGTCCTCATCGGGCTCGAAAGTATAACGGTCGGCAGAATCACGCCATTTTGTGAAAGATGGATACTTGACAGAGGGGCGTTTCAACCAACCCGCTTCCCAATCGTGCCAGTAATCAGTTACACGGGAATGTCGCGGATGAAGGTGGACCTGATAGCGAAGCACGTCAAACCAACGACGCTTGCGAGCTTCGGCAAACTCGTGGTCCTCGATCCATTTGGTCAATCGGTTGAACCGGCAGTGCGGCTCTTCTGCTGGGTTCGCGGCACGCGCGACAGCGTCTGCCGCCAAGAAGCCGGGGCATCTTCGCTTCACTTCCCTTTCAACCGAGACTGGCAATCGCGAGTTGGCTTCGAGGGCAGTGCGCGCCCAGTAAGCGAAAACTTCCCACTCTATATACCGCTCAACCGCCTTGAGGAGTTTTCGAGGTCCGACTCGTCGCATGAGTTTAATCAAATGACGCTTTTCTTCGCGCATTTCACATTCGTCGAGCACATGGTCACTGCAATGCTCCGAGGCTTTCAGCCAGTCGCGAAAGGAAGGGTAGGCAGCAGGTTTCCAACGCTCCCATGTGTCCTCACAGTATTCCCAGTAGGCATAGTTGCGCTGGTAGTTGAGGTCCCGTGCCGCGTAGTACCCTACGGCGCTCATCCAGCCCTCTCGCCAGATTTTGCCGAAGATTCGCTCGTTGATCCAGCGCTCAAGATGATACCAAAAGAATCGTGTGCCTTTGGGAGGATCCAATCTCTTTTCCGCGACAAACTTCAAGAAGCCCCGACAGCGTTTATCCACGATTTTGGCAAGCCATTCCGGACAATTTCCCTCCGAATGCTCGATGGCGCGCACCCAAAGCGCGAAGGTTTCCCACGCCACGTATTCTTCGCGAGCTTCGTACAAGCGTGGCCAAGGGATTCGCGCAGCTTGTCTTTCCGCAGTCCGGCGTGCCATTTCTGAGACCTGCACTTCGAGACGGCTCGGACGCCACGTTCGCTTGGTATTGACTTGGGGCACTGAGGCTGAATCCTCCAGAGCTGAGACCAATGAGAGATGGTCTCAGAGAATCCCATAACTTGTGTGTGCCGCACAAGACAAAAACAGTAGCAGAGGCAGCATGATATTGGATGACCCGCGTCAAATCGCCCGCTTGCCGGAATCACGGCACGCCGTACAGGACCATTATCGCTGCGACGAAGGCCAAAGAATGGATGGAGGCAGGATCCTGAAGGCGGCAGCGCCGGGCCACGGCGTGAAGCATTCTCGCCGTGCGCACGACACACCGGGCGCTGCCGATTTTCAGTCAACATCCAATTGAGCGCAAGCGTCAAAGGGGGACCGGCAGGACGCTAACTTGCACACCTAAAGCTGGCGTTTGCAGGACCTATCATAGACTTCGTTGCAGGATAGGGTTTTGCTTGTATACTAGGGGGCATACTGGTGCATCCATGGATGCAAAGACACATTGGGAAAAGGTTTACACGACGAAAGCACCCGACGCGGTCAGCTGGTATAGTCCGCACCTCAAAACAGCTCTGGCACTGATCGAGCGGGCGGCAGGAGCACTTTCAGCCTCCATCATTGACGTTGGCGGCGGCGAATCAACGCTCGTTGACGATCTGCTTCTTCGGGGATACAAGGACCTCACCGTCCTCGATGTCTCCGAGACCGCAATCGACTTCGCGACCAATCGATTGGGCTCGGCCGCGGAGCAGGTGCGTTGGCTTGTCGGCGATATCACCGCAATCGAGCTGGAACCATGTGCGTACGACCTCTGGCATGATCGCGCGGTATTCCATTTTCTTACGGCACGAGAGCAACGGATTGCTTACGTCCGACAAGTCACCCGCAGTGTCAAGCCGGGCGGTCACATCATTATCAGCACCTTTGGCCCGGAAGGTCCTACGAAATGCAGCGGGCTCGAAGTGATGCGTTATGAACCCGAATCGCTTCACGGCGAGTTTGGCGCACGCTTCCACCTGGTTGAGAGTTCCAAGGAGGTACATCAAACACCCTTTGCAACCAAGGAGCAATTTCTTTACTGCTATTGCCGGATCGCCTAAAGCCTCGCTGCCCCATTTTTCGCCTCTCGCCGTCACCCGAAAGGTCCACAGCCGGAGATGTGGCCATGCCGGACGACCTGACGATTGTGTCTGAATGCTCACAAGGAAGAAATGGTGTCATTTTATAAGCAGGGTGCCGGCACACGCCAGCATACGCGCACCCCGGATAACTCAATCCGATGCGGGACCGTTGTGTTGAAATCATCCTTTCCCGACTTGCTCTCAGATTTCGTTCTGGGAAATCGGGCCGCGAGCGCGCAAGAGATGACTTCGGCAACTCTGCCGGTGCATAATGCTCCTTGTGTCGAATGCTGGGTTGTTCCCACATCCGAATATTCTGCGCCGTGTCCTTCGGATTCAAGCTTTTACGCTCATCTGGATGAGCATTGAAGCGGCGGTTTCGCTGAGCGCTGCCTGGGTTGCGCACAGTCCGGCCTTACTCGCCTTCGGTGGCGACAGTGCCATCGAACTATTATCGGCAGCGGTAGTCTTCTGGCGGTTTCGCTCCCACGCGGCCCCATCCCGAACTGAGAAGCTGGCTTCCCAAATCGCTGGAGGCCTGCTCTTGGCTCTGGCAGCGTATGTGATCGTCACCTCCGGATTGGCGTTACGGGGATATCGAGAGGTCCATCCCAGTTTGGCGGGAATAGGCCTGCTAGTGGTCGCTGCCGTTGTGATGCCCCGGCTGGCAAGAGAAAAGCGCCGACTATCAGCGGCTGCATCGAGCCCGGCGCTGAGAGCAGATGCGGCCGAGTCTGCGCTTTGCGGCTACATGGCCTGGATTGCCCTCGCAGGCCTGGCTGCCAATTTCCTGTGGGGAATAGCTTGGGCAGACCCAGTCGCTGCTCTGACCCTTACACCTCTCATCCTCCGCGAGGGGTGGGAGACAGTAAAGGGCAAGCCCTGCGAGTGCCGCTGATCGCCGACCCTCCGCGCTCAAAACCGTTTCGTTGCTGCACACTCAACAGTACGGGAACCCAGGTGCCTATGGCAAACCGAAATAGCCCTTAGTTAGAGCCGTGCCGACAACCTTTCTGCGGCGCAGGGGTCGATGCAGATCCTTCCAAGATCGGGACAGAAGTTTCTCGGCTTTCACACTTCGGCGCGATAGTTGGAACACAGGTGCTCGAACTCAGGCAAGGTCTCAAAGGAGGCCCGAGGAGGAACAACCGCGGCAGCAAGTTGCTCAATTCGGTCGAATAACATGTTGCCGAGGAACTTTGCAGTCTCGGTAATGTGGTGGACGCGCTCAGGGACTAGGCCCATCAACCGGGCGCAGGTCGCGTCAGCGGCTACCGGATCGTCGGAGAGGACAATTCTGTCCAGTCGGCGTGCGGTTCCTGTGAGTGGACCATTACCTTCCATACACACAATGGCGTCGGCGATGACGAAATGGATTGGTACCGTCGCCGCGAGATCGACGATGCTTTGCTGGATGCCGCGCCAGTGCAACAAATTCTTAGGCCATCCATACTTCACACCTGGCACCACGCCGAACATGTTCTTCATGCTCAGGGTCACTCCGCTCCAGTGATGAGTTTTCACTTTGGGCATGGATACGATGAAGTCCGCTTCAAGCGCGGTGCGCGGCAGCCAAAGGTGCTTGAGGCGCGAATAGCCGGCCCGAAGACGAACCTTCACGACGTCATCGCGATTGAGATCAACAAAACGAATCCGTTGTTCTTTGAGGTGTTGCTCCAAGGCAGTTGCCCGAAGCACCAGTTGAGTGTCCCGCTGATGGCCTGGGCCCTCGGCCACGGTGACTCGTTTGGCGCCCAGACGGCGGAAACACTCGGCCGCCGCGACGATGAGAAGCGGGTGCGTGTTGATCGCGGCTCCTGGAACGTAATCAACAAGGTTGGGCTTCAGAAGAACGGATTTGCCAGTGACGCTCGGATTAAACAATTCGAGTCCTTTCCACAGCACGTCCGAGAGTTTTTCGGAGTATTCGGTCACCGGTAGAATTGCGACGCGCGAGCGCGCGGGCCTGCGATCACAATCGTAACGAGGTACCAGAAAAGGCAAGGAATTCGCCGTGCGAGCCGCGGTGCCAAGCGAGCCTCCAAGTCCGGCACGGCTGGTCATGCGACCACCTCGAACGGGTTGCTGGCGACAGTACAATCAAGCGCCAGGGCAACAACTGCCAAAGTTGCCGCGTCACATGTTTCGTGGGGTTCGACGACGTTCACCAAGCGCCGCTGCAGCGGCAGCACCGGCAGGTCATAAGCGTCGAGTGCAAGAATTGACCAAGCGAGGCTCCAGGCAGCGGGGCATGAGCCGGCTTGATATTCAAGCCACCGAAGACTGCGATGAATCAATCTGCTCTTTGGCTCAGTGCGAAGGGCAAGCAAGGCAATCGCCGTTGCATCAACGTGCGGCGCCATGCGCGTGCCGTACACAACGCCGTTGCCGGCGTTCCACCCTCCTTTGGGGCAAGCCCGATCCTGTAGCATGTCGGCACCGCGTTGGATGCGATTAGCAATTTTCCCTTTGCGACAACATGGGAAGCTCTGTTTGAGCCCAAGCAGGGCGAAGGCGGTTGGCACGACCCAACTGCATCCGGCTGGTTCCCAAGGCCAGCCGAACTTGTCCGGGTCGAAGCGCACGTGCGTGTCTGTGATGCGAAACTTCCAGTTCCAAGGCCAGTTCGCTTCCCGGCCTTTGGCGTCAAGTAGCCAGTCCGCCGCTCGAGTTGCCGCACATTGGAACATACCCAGCGCGTTTAGGGTCAACAGCGCCAAGCCGGTTAGACCTGATGCTTCGTCATCAGCCGCGAAGGACCCCCAGCTTCCATCGGGACATTGCGCGTTGAGTAAGACTTGCGCATTTGCCGTTCGGTCCAAGCGCAAGGCCATTAACGCTAAGCACGTGGGCTCAAGAGCCATCTGGATCGAGCCCCGCAAAAAGGGCCAGCCGCCGCAGGGGAGCCGACGAGCATCGAGGGAAGCGTGAAGGCGATTAAGAAGTGTGTCCATGCGTCCAGTCTTAGCGCTGGACGCGCGGGGTGTCAAAATTCAGGCTCTTCTCATATTGGACCCTCCGCGTCAGCGATACGGCGTCCGACTACTGCGCAAAGTTCTAATTCCACCCGAGGTGAAAGGGGCAACTTCCGGGCGGAACTATCTTGGACGCTGCAAATAGCGTCACTGAGGAGGGCGGAAACTGTAGCAAGAACTCTTTCATAGCTTGTTCTCTTTTTTTCGTAAAATCGCGTGACGCGGCAGCAGTTCAGTTTCGGAGTCGCTAGCGATCCGCCCCTAAGCGGTTCAACGCGCCTCCGAATCGCAATTGGCTATTCCTGGCTCAATGCCGATCCGGTCGTTTTCGGCGCCGCGAGGGCGCTGCTTGCTTCCCAGGCACTTTTCTGTTGTCTGCGCTGAGACATGGCACATTAAGAACTGATTCTCCTCCACTTCTCTGCCTGCCGGGTAACACAGGCAGGCGCACGAGTGACGACTGTCCCGATCTCGGCATAGCGGCGAAGGTCTTGCGGGGCGAGTCTCGCGAGGTCGGCCCTGGTAGCGTACTCCTTGACGACGTGCGACGCGGCTCCCTCCGTCATGCCATCGCCCCACGTTGTTCCAGCTCTGCAAACACACAGGTACGACAGTCCCCGGTCATGTCAATGCTGCTGAGCGATTTATTGGAATTCTAACCATGACTCGGGCGCGGTGGAACCTTAGACGGTGTTGGCGGCGTCAAAGCTCTTAAGATGGCTGCGCCAACCGGGCTCCCCCAGCCGGTGCACGCATCCCACCCCGGCCTCGCCTGGTATGCGCCGTTGCTTCCTCGTGTAATGTCCCGGAACGTTCCCGGGGAAATGGCCACCTTTTTGTAGAGATTAGGATTCAAATACCCAGCGGAGCTGGCAAGTGCTTGATTGAACAAAGCAATCAAGCCGGCCAACAGCGGTGCAACAGCGCTGGTTCCTCCCACCACGGCGTTTGACCCGTCTACCTCCACACGGTAACCCGTGGAGGGATCTGCATCGCCGGCCACATTGGGGATGCCACGACCCTTGCGATTCCCTGGATTGACCGAAATCGGGACATTGGCGGCCTTCTGCCATGACGGGAGCGGGAACGCGTCGCTCACTCCGCCGCCCGTAGCGCCGTTGTCAGGCAGATCGTTCCAGACTTCCTCGTCACTGATCGAACCACCGCTGCCTATGAGATGCGTGCCGCCGCACGCCAGAGCGTACGGACTGGAAGCGGGAAAGTCCACGTGGGCTTTGCCGTCGGCCACGCCGTCCGAAGACCCATCGTCACCGCAGGCGGCGCAGACGGTGACGCCAACCGCCGTGGCTGATTCGAGAGCCGCGTTGTAAGACTTTAGAGACTGCGAGGTCCAAGTGGATTCCGGGCCGCCCCAACTGATCGAGATCACCGAAGGCTTGTTGCGCTTGTCCATCACCGCCTGGTTGATGGCGTCGAGAAACCCCGCATCGGTATTCGGAGCAAAATAGACCACAATTTTCGCTCCCGGCGCCACCGCCCCTGCCACTTCAATATCCAGCATGACCTCGGCGTCGGCGCCATTGGGATCGCCCGTCGGCTGGTTCTTCCCGCCGTCCACTGAAACGGACAAGACGGCGGGCGCTGGAGAGATTCCAAGCGCAGTGAAGTAAGTATCCAGGTCGGACTGCGAATAGCCGCCTCCGAGCTCGATGATGCCGATGGTTTGGCCGTGGCCGTTCAACCCGCTTGGGAAATCGTACATCTTCGCCACCTGGGGCGGCGTGTAGGAAACGGCGGTGGCGGCCGCCGCGATCCGGCAGTGAGCGCGCGCTTGAGGCCGGTTATCGAGCCCGTGAACACTCTTGATGATATTTTTCAAAGCTGCCGGCACTCGCACGGGGCCTATCCGGCCGCGATATGCTCCCCCCACATGTTCGTAACGGTCCAGGCTCACCTGAAAAGCGCGGGAGAAAGCACCGGCGGTCCCCGACAGGATGACTGTCCTTGCGCCAACGTTCACCTTAGAGACCTTGAGTCCGTTCGTACCGGCGAACACCTTCACCTTTTCGACATCTTTGGGACCAGCCCCGTAGCGCGCCTCGTACTCGCCTCGTGTCAGCCGCTCGCCACGTGCCGCAAGCTGGGCAAGGGTCTTGGAACGTTTGCTCGATGGACGGTGTCGCAACACGACAGTCACTTGCAATCGCTCCTTGGGGTCGCAGGGGCCCGTCTTGGTCGCGCCGGGCCTCGAGTCGCGGCTACTGCCCGGTATTGCCAGGTAACGTTTCGGCGGCATAGCTCCTCCTTTTCCCGTAGAATGACGTGCCCGAGTTGTGGTACCACTGGAAGTGAGAGAGTTTACATCACAGCTTCGGGCTGCGAAACTGGTTTTGGTGTGACCAGAGGGCTATAGGCCGCCGGTACCGGCGGCCTATAGCCGAGCGCCGAGTGGGGGCGTCGTGTGTTGTATTCCACCCGCCACTGTGCGATCACGACCTGCGCCTCCTTCAGTGAATAAAAGATTTCTCCGTTCAAGCATTCATCCCGCAGCTTCCCATTGAAGCTTTCGCAGTAGCCGTTTTCCCAGGGACTTCCCGGTTCGATGTACAGCGTCCCCGTTCCTAAGCTCCCCAGCCATTTCCGCAACTCCCGGGCCACGAATTCCGGGCCATTGTCTGAGCGTAAGTACTCCGGGAGGCCCCGCACCAGCATCACCTCGGCCAACGTCTCGATCACTTCCTGGCTGCCCAGCCTGCGCGCCACTCGGATCGCCAGGCATTCCCGCGTGTATTCGTCGATCAGCGTTAGCAACCGAAGGCTTCTGCCGTCGTGCGTTGCGGCGCTCAGTAGGGTCGAGCATCAGCGCCGTGCGGCGTCGCTGCCGCCGGTTTCTGATGCCCGCCCTCCGAACCGGACATGCACCTTTCGTTATGCATCCGGCTCTCCGGGAACACTAAATGTAAACAGGAGT